>QWCH01005347.1_pt1 | contig 10553 bp, 5 predicted proteins | sample 1972671 | NCBI WGS metagenome assembly QWCH01 (sample SAMN09866713, study PRJNA288562) | Human gut metagenome isolate term3_stool, whole genome shotgun sequencing... | isolation source: gut | host: Homo sapiens | place: USA: California | reverse complement strand
CAGAAAGGACAGCTGGCGGAAAATGCTGTGGAGCGGATCAATGCGTATTTTGTGAAGCATCCGGAGGCAGAGATCGTCTATGGAGATGAAGATCTGCTGTCAGAGAACGGAGAGCGTGTGATCCCCTGGTTCAAGCCTTGCTGGGCTCCGGATACCTACCGGGCTTTCTTCTATGTGGGAAGCGTCGTGGCAGTGCGGAGCAGACTGTTGCAGAAACTGGGGGAGCCCGGGGCTGTGACAGAAGGAGAGAGCACCGGCAGGGAAATAGTATTTTCGAAAGCGGAAGAGATCCGTCCCCTGATGGACCGGCTGTTTCTGGCGGCCGGTGGATTTGAGAGAGGCTGTCATACCATTGGACATCTGGAAGAAGTGCTGTTTCACGGCACTTTTGGTACTGCGGGAATCGGACTGCAGGGACCGGCAGAAACCAGCCGGGAGAAAGCGGAAGATGAGCAGAACCCCTGGGAAGAGAACCGGACGGCAGCGGAATCCGCAAAACTGTCCGTGGAACTGGCGGCCAAAGCGGCAGAGGAAGCCAGAGAACTGTTCGCCAGAGAGCTTAGGGTCTCTGTGATCATTCCTTCCAAAGATAATCCTTCCGTACTGGGAAAATGTCTGCGGTCGCTGACGCAACGCCCGGAGGGCAGTGTCCCAGTGGAAATCCTGCTGATAGATAACGGAAGTAACGAGGAAAACAGGAAAAAAACAGAACAGCTGGTGGAAGAAATCCGGACAGCCGGAACACCGATCCGGTATGTATATGAGCCTGCGGAGTTCAATTTTTCCACCATGTGTAATCGTGGCGCAGAACTGGCAGATGGCAAGCTGCTGCTGTTCTTAAATGATGATATTGAATTATGTGAGAATGACTGGCTGGATAAAATGGTGTCCAGAGCCTTGCAGCCTTATGTGGGCAGTGTGGGACTGAAACTTTATTATCCGGATTCCGTGAAGATCCAGCATGACGGCATTGTCAATCTGCCGGTGGGACCGGTGCATAAGCTACAGTTTATGGAGGATGACAGAAGCTACTATTTTGGACGGAACCGTTTTACACAGGATTGTGTGGCCGTGACGGGAGCCTGTCTCCTGATCCGGACAGAGGTGTTCCGGGAGGCCGGAGGATTCCGGGAAGTGTTGCGGGTAGCCTATAATGATGTGGAACTGGGCTTCCGGCTTCTGGAAATGGGATACTACAATGTGGTGTGGAACGACCGCTTTGCATATCACCATGAATCTCTCAGCCGGGGAAGCGATGAAAGTCCTGAGAAAATGCAGCGTCTGGTACAGGAGAGAGAACTGCTCTACCAGATGCATCCACAGTTCCGGGGAGAGGATCCTTTTTACCCGAAGGGGCTGAACCGGGAGGGACTGGACAGCCGTGTGGTTCCGGCATATCTGACAGATCGGAATGTTTTACAGGAGCCTTTCTGGAAAAGGGGACTTCCTGGCGGAGAGGAATTACAGAAGATCCGCAGGGATAACTGCCTGATGGCCAGAGTAGAGACAGCGGGACCGGAGCGGATCCAGGGATACAGTGTAATTCTGGGAGACGATAATGCCTGCTATGAAAAACATCTGTTGCTGATTCCCTGTGGGGAAACAGAAGGACAGGGTGTGTGGTCCATGCAGTTGATGCCTGCCTACCGACAGGAACTGGAGGAAAATCTTCCGGATCAGAAAAATGTGGCATTGGGCGGCTTTTGTGTCCTCAGAGAAGGAGAACAACTGCCGGCTGGAAACTATACGATCGCTGTTCTTGTGGTGAATCGTGTCAGCAAGCTGAAACTTTGGAATACTACGGGAAAATATCTGACCGTAGAGCTTCCGGCAGCAAAAGAATAAAACAGATGCATGATCCGCTAAAATGCGGTGAAAATATCACGGAGGAGACATATGTCAGAGAGCAACACCGAGATCAATTATAAGGAAGCCTACGAGAGAGAGCATGAAAAATGTGCGGATCTGGCGGACAAGATCGTAGTACTGGAATCGGAGAAGGAAGATCTGCAGTTCAAACTGGACCGAATCAAGAAAAATAAATTCTGGAAGGCTACAGGACCTGCCAGAAGTGTGATCCATTTTGCCCAGAGACAGAAGGAACGGCTGTCTCATTGCGGTGGTCCCAAAGATATTCTGCGGAAGATCCGTAACAAGAGTCACCAGAAGAGCCTGATGGAATCCTACGGTACCGGAAGCTTTCCCGACGCGGAGCAGAGGAAGAAAGAGGAAGAAACGGTATTCCCCTATATGCCGAAGATCAGTATTCTCGTGCCGTTGTGGAATAACAAGAGAGAGTTCCAGATACAGATGCTGGACTGCGTCATGAACCAGACCTATCAGAACTGGGAACTGTGTCTGGCGGACGGTTCCGATGCGGAACATGCTTACATCGAAGAACTCTGCAAGGAGTATGCGGCGAAATCAGATGGCCGTATTGTATATAAGCACCTGGACCATAACGGAGGTATTTCCTACAACACCAATGAGTGTTACAAGCTGGCCACCGGAGACTATATCGGACTGTTCGATCAGGATGACATTCTGCATCCTTCCGTATTGTATGCCTATGTGAAGGAAATCAATGAACAGGGTGCGGATTATCTGTACTGTGATGAGACCACTTTCCAGGAGGACAATATTAATAAAATGCTGACCATGCATTTTAAGCCGGATTATGCACCGGATAATCTGCGGGCCAACAATTATATCTGTCATTTCAGCGTCTTTTCCAGAAAGCTTCTGGAAGGCGAGGAACTGTTCCGTACGGCTTTTGACGGTGCGCAGGACCACGATATGATCCTGCGTCTGACGGACAGAGCACAAAAGATCGTACATGTGCCCAGACTGATGTATTACTGGAGAAGCCATGCGGGCAGTACCGCCGCCAGTATTGACGCAAAGCCCTATGCCATCGAGGCGGCAAAGGGTGCCGTGGCGGATCATCTGAAAAAGCATGGATTCAAACATTTTCAGATCACCAGTACCAGAGCCTGTGCCACAATTTTCCGGATCCGCTATCAGATTCTGGGAGATCCGAAGATCTCCATCGTGATCGCCAACAAGGATCACGTGGAAGATCTGAAGAGATGTATTACTTCTATTCAGAAGAACAGCACCTGGAGCAACTACGAGATCATCGTGGTGGAGAACAACAGCACCACACCGGAAATCCGGGATTACTATTCCCAGCTGCTGGGATTGTCCGGCAATGATTCCTACGCAGAGAGATGCAAGCTTCATACCGTCTGCGGTCATGACGGCGGGATTCTGCACAGCGAGGACGGCCGGATCTCTGTGGTGACCTATCATGGTGACTTTAATTATTCTGCTGTAAATAATCTGGGAGTATCCTATGCCACCGGAGATTATATCCTTTTGCTGAACAATGATACGGAAGTGATCACTGCCAACTGGATGGAAGAGATGCTGATGTATGCACAGCGGGAAGATGTGGGTGCCGTAGGTGCAAAGCTGTATTATGCGGACAAGACAATCCAGCATGCCGGTGTAGTGATCGGCTTTGGCGGCGTGGCAGGCCATACCTTTATCGGTCTGCATGAGGCGGAGAACAGCTATTTCCACCGCGCTATGTGCGCCCAGGATTACAGCGCCGTCACAGCGGCCTGCATGATGAGCAAGCGCTCCGTATTTGACGCCGTGGGCGGATTTACGGAGGAACTTGCCGTCGCATTCAATGATATCGACTACTGCATGAAGGTCAGAAAGCTCGGAAAACTCGTGGTCTATGCTCCGTATGCGGTGCTGCATCATTACGAATCGAAGTCCCGCGGTCTTGAGGACACTCCGGAGAAAGTGGCGAGATTCAACCGCGAGATCGCAACCTTCGCGAAGCGCTGGCCGGATATCTTAAAGAACGGAGATCCTTATTACAACCCGAACCTGACGCTGCGGAAATCAAATTTTGCTCTGCGCGACCTGAAAAAGGAGAAGATCGGGGAACCATATAAACTGGAGGTACCGTTAGACGAATGAAGACAACGATCATAATTCCGAATTATAACGGACTCTCGTTTATGGAACCGTGCTTTGAGGCTCTGGATAGACAGACGACAAAGGATTTTAAGATCCTTGTGGTGGACAACGGATCCACGGACGGAAGTGTGGAGTGGCTGAAGGAGAAACAGATCCCGTCGATCTTTCTTCCGGAGAACACCGGCTTTTCCGGTGCGGTCAATGTCGGGATCAAGGCGGCGGATACTCCGTATGTGATCCTCTTAAATAACGATACGAAAGTGGCTCCGCACTATGTGGAAGCGCTGGAGCGGGCCATGGACCGGTCGGAGAAGATCTTTTCCGTCAGCAGCAAGATGATCCAGATGTATCATCCGGATCTCATGGACGATGCCGGAGACATGTACAGCGTCCTTGGCTGGGCATTCCAGCGAGGCGTCGGACGTCCGGAAGGTCTTTATAAAAAAAGCTGCCGCGTGTTTACGGCCTGTGCCGGCGCGGCGATCTACCGCAGGGAAGTGTTTGAGACGATCGGATACTTCGATGAGATGCACTTCGCGTACCTTGAGGATATCGATGTGGGATATCGTGCGAAGCTTTACGGATATGACAATGTGTTCTGTCCGGAAGCGGTGGTGTACCATGTGGGAAGCGGGACCAGCGGTTCCAAATATAACTCCTTCAAGGTAAAACTTGCGGCGAGAAACAATGTCTATTTAAATTATAAGAATATGCGGGGGTGGCAGCTGCTCTTGAATTCCCCGTGTCTTCTGGCCGGTACTTTTGTGAAATTCCTGTTCTTTAAGAAGATGGGATTCGGAAAAGATTATGTGGCCGGGTTCCTTGAGGGGATCAGAACACTGAAAAACTGTAAGCGTGTTCCTTCCTTTAAGGGAAGATTAAAGCGGGAGATCGGGATCCAGATCGAGCTGATCGCCGGCACCGCGGTTTATATTTATGAGTTTTCCAGGAGACAGGCAGCAAAGCTGAAAGTCAAAGCCTGAATTGCAATTCAACGGTTGCTGCAGTGCGCGGGCAGGGAATGTCCGCGTACTGTAACCGATATTTTACGGAAATCTCAGATTTTCTTAAGAAAACGTTTATTTGCAAACAGGAAAAATTTATGTATACTATGTATGCATAATTTTACGATGGCGGTACTATGCTCTGACTGAGCTGTCACCATTACAATGCTGCGGGACAATAAAACCGGCAGCATCTTCCTTGGAAAACAGGGTGAAATCATATGATCAAAGACAATCAAAAGAGCCTCAACCGTTTTCATGTGGTGCTTGATGCCTGCGTGACCGCGTTCTCTTATCTGCTCGCATGGTTTATCGTGATCGGAAGCGGATGGGCGAACCAGCTTGGAAAACGGACACTTGAGGTCGGATTTTATTTTGGCGCGCTGCTCGTTATTATTCCGGCGTATCTGCTTTTGTACTCCTTATTTGGACTGTACACCCCAAAGCGTGTGCTTGGGCGCAGAAACGAATTCGGAAAGATCTTTAAGGCAAACTCGATCGGATTTTTAATTTTCGGTCTTGTCCTGTACCTGGGAAGAAAAGAGCCGCACCTCTACAACTTCTCCCAGAGGCTGGTTGTATATTTCTACGTTCTGAACGTGGCATTTATGACGATCGAGCGGAACGGGATCCGGATCGTGCTCCGGTCCATGCGCTCGAAAGGATACAATCAGAAACATATCCTTTTGGTAGGATATTCCTCCGCGGCAGAAGGTTTTATCGACCGGGTGAATAAGAATCCGGAATGGGGATACAAGATCCGCGGGATCATCGATGATACGAAGGAACGCGGAAGTGAGTATAAGGGAGTTAAGGTCATCGGCTGTGTCGAGGACCTTGATTATATTTTAGAGCAGAACAGTCTTGATGAGATCGCCGTTACACTGAGCCTGGGTGAGTATGAAAAACTCCGCCATATTGTTGCGCTCTGTGAAAAATCCGGCGTACACACGAAATTTATCCCGGATTATGGGAATATTATCCCGACGATCCCCTATATGGAGGATCTCCAGGGACTACCGGTGATCCACATCCGCCGTGTTCCGCTAAATGATCCGGTGAATGCAGCGATCAAGAGAGCTGTGGATATCGTGGGTGCGATCGTGGGGATCGTTTTATTCTCCCCGATCATGCTGATCGTGGCACTGCTCATCAAACTGACATCTCCGGGACCGATCATTTTCTGTCAGGAACGGGTCGGACTTCACAACCGCCCGTTTAAGATGTATAAGTTCCGTTCCATGACGGTCCAGGATCCAAGTAAGGAAAAGAGCCGCTGGACGACAAAGGGAGATGCCCGTGTAACTCTCATCGGAAAAATCATCCGCCGTACAAGCATCGATGAGGTTCCACAGTTTTTCAATATTCTCATGGGGGATATGAGTCTTGTGGGACCGAGACCGGAACGGCCGTTTTTCGTTGAAAAATTTAAGGAAGAAATCCCGCGATATATGATCAAACATCAAGTCCGTCCCGGTCTTACCGGTTGGGCACAGGTGAATGGTTATCGTGGAGATACCTCGATCATTAAGCGGATCGAGCACGATCTCTACTATATCGAGAACTGGACGCTTGGTCTTGATTTCAAGATCATGTTCTTAACAGTTTTCAAGGGATTCATCAATAAAAACGCTTACTAATACGAGGACAAATGACATGAATTATGAAGACGAATTAGACCGTTCGCGCGCAAGAAAAAGCAGACGGCGTGAGAGCGAAAGGGAGACAGCTGCAAAGCATCATTCCCACGAGACAGAAAATCTGTATTCCATGAGTGCGGATCCGGGAAGCCGGGCAGGGCGCGCAGCAGCGAAGAGCCATGGCGCAGGTTCCCATAACCACAAGAGACGCAAAAACGGAAACAAAAAGAAAAAGATCATCATCGGTGTTCTGATCGCACTGATCGTTCTGGTGCTTGGGTTCTCCGGAGCTGTCTACGCATATATCCAGCACAACTTCGGAAAAATGAACGGACAGAATGAGTTCGATCTGAAAGATGTTCTGAATGAGAATATCTCTCTGGAAATGAGGGATAAGATGGAAAAAGGATACTGGACCATCGCCGTGTTTGGTCTGGATTCCCGTGACGGATCGACCGGAAAGGGAAGCCAGTCCGACGTTATCATGATCGTAAACTTAAATCGTGAGACAGGTGAGATCAAACTGGCATCCGTATTCCGTGATACTTACCTGAATGTGAGTGACAAAAACACATATAATAAGATCAACGCGGCATACGCTCTTGGCGGTCCGGAACAGGCGGTCAAGGCACTGAATAAAAACCTGGATCTCAATATCACACACTATGTTGCATTCAACTGGAAAGCAGTCGCGACTGCAATCAATATCCTTGGCGGTGTTGATATCGATATCAGTAAATCTGAGTTTTATTATATTAACGCATTTATCACAGAGACTGTAAAAGGTACCGGAATCGGATCTGTTCAGTTGAAGAGCGCCGGTGTGAACCACTTAGACGGTGTCCAGGCCGTTGCTTACGGACGTCTCCGTCTGATGGACAGTGACTACGCGCGTACCGAGCGTCAGAGACTTGTCATCCAGAAGGCATTTGAGAAGGCAAAGAAAGCAGATTTCGCGACCTTAAACAGCCTTGTGGGAAATATGTCCGCAATGTGTGCAACAAACATCAATGTCAATGATCTTCTTCCGATGGTGAAGAATATCACAAAGTATCATCTCGGCGACAGCATGGGATTCCCGGCAGCACGCGGAGAGAAGAAGATCAAGATCGGAAAAAACAACGCGGCCTGCGTTATCCCGCAGACGCTTGTCAGCAACGTGACAAGTCTCCATAACTTCCTCTATGCGGAGGAGAATTACACGCCGTCGAGCACTGTTCAGACGATCAGCAGCAAGATCGCCTCGGCTACAGGACTCAGCAAGGCAGGCAAGGAGATCGACCATGTAGCGACTGACCAGGGCTATATCCCGAAGGGAGCGACAGAGACTACAACACTTTCTGCTGAGGAAGAAAGCAAGAAGGAGAGTCAGGAAGAGTCCCAGATGGAATCCATGCTCAACGAGTCGAGAAAAGAATCGGAGAGCACAAAGGAGACTGAGACGGGACCAGATGGAAAGCCGATCGAGACTTCTTCCGGAAGTCATGAGAGCAGCAGCGCGGCTTATGAGACGGATGAGCATGGAAATATCTATGTGAAACCGACGGAGAGTCATGCGGCGAGCCCGACGGATGAAGCAGAGACCTCCACAGAGGCATTCCATCCATCAAATCCGCAGGAGACAACAGCGGAAGTTCCGGTCGGACCGGGATATGAGCATTCCACCGCGGCAGTACCGGAGGCGACAACGAGCGCCGGTCCGGCATCCCAGTCAGAAGCACAGAGCTCCGTGACGGTTCCAGGCGGTGCAGTCGCACCGGAAGGTCCGGCAGCAGGAGTATAAGGAGCGCAGGAGGGCCGGAAAGCCGCTCCTGTAGGATCATGGTGATCGAATGGCTGCGGGAAGCTGCTATGGCGGACCGAAGAATGTAAAAAGTTCAGGATCATAAAGAGAAAAGACGCATCGTCTGATGAGTCCGGAGTGAAAATTCCGGGCGGTCAGGCGGTGCGTTTTTTCTGTATTTACGCGAACAACGGGCCAAAGTCCGCGCTTGCGCGAGACCTTGGCGACTGTCGCGATAACAAGGGGAAACTCGCGAAGCGTGTTTTCACTTGTTTGAGAGAACTGGTTTTACCCGGCTATATTTTTAAACGAAATTTTGAATTTACAATTTACATAGATTATACAAACTAGTTACCGAATCATGGTTTTTGCATTTTTTGTTTCGTGATAAAAATATTACTGTACAGAGAAAGAAAAACAAAAACAAAGACCTTTTGAGGAGGAGAAAGAAATTATGAAAACAGGAAAAGTAATGGCACTTGCAGGTGCAGGAGTTTTAGCAGTCAGCATGATGACAGGATGCGGAAGCAGCAGTACAGCATCCACAACAGCAGCAACGACAACAGCGGCAGCAGACACAACGGCAGCAACCGAGGCAGCAGCGCTCACCGGTTCCATCACAGCAGCAGGTTCTTCCGCATTAAAACCGCTGGTTGATGATGCGGCAGACATGTTTATCGAGAAATACCCGGACGTTTCCATCACGATCGATGCAGGCGGATCCGGAGAGGGCTTAAAGCAGGTTTCCGAGGGAACCGTAAATATTGGTAACTCCGATGTTGAGGCATCCGCAAAGCTTGACGAAGCACAGGCAAAAGAGCTTGTTGATCATCAGGTATGCGTAGTCACAATGGCTCCAATCGTAAATAACGATGTAAAAGAAGGCGGCGTTGAGGATCTTACAAAACAGCAGCTCATCGACATATTCACAGGAAAGACAACAAACTGGAAAGAGGTTGGCGGACCGGATGAGAGCATTGTCCTTGTAACAAGACCGACATCTTCCGGTACAAGAGCAACCTTCCAGAAATACGCGCTTGACGGAAACGAGGAAGCTTCCAACACTTCCATGGAAACAGATGATTCCGGTGTTCTTCTTCAGAATGTAAAAGATACGAAGGGTGCGATCGGATATGTAGCACTTTCCTATCTGACAGGTGATGCGGGAGTTGCAACCGTAGCGATCGATGGCGCAGAGCCGACACTTGAAAATACATACGCTGGAAAATATCCGGTATGGACATTTGAGCATATGTACACAAAGGGTGAGCCGGACGAAGTTGTAAGCGCATTCCTTGACTACATCATGTCCGATGAGTACGGCGCAAAGATGGAATCCTTAGGATACGGCGTATCTTCCAAGATGACAAATACCGAGCATTAAGACAAAACTTAAGACCGGGCAGTGAGCCATGATCCGACCGTATGAAAGAAAAAGAGGACATGGACAAGAGAACTGCGAAACAAGGGCGGGGCAGACGAATCTGGCCCGCCCCGATATGATTTATGATAGAATTTGCTTCGAATATAGGAAGCAGGAGGACTTATGAAGAATGGTAAAGAAAAAAGCATGTTCGTCAGAGAATATCTGTGGCGGGATCTGATGACCGTCTGTGGACTGTTCGTAATTCTTCTGACGATCGTGATCGGCGCGTTCCTTGTATACAAGGGATCATCCACATTCCTGGTTTACAGACATTCCTTCCTGGAATTCTTAGGATCTGCAGACTGGGCACCGGAGGACAATATGGCAGGCGGCGGCAGCATCGGTGCGCTGATCTTCATCGCTGGGTCGCTCTGCACCTGCGGCCTGGCGCTTCTCATCGCGACTCCGTTTTCCCTGGGATCAGCGATCTTCATCACGGAGATCTCCCCGGAGTTTGGCGAGAAATTCTACCGCCCGGTAGTCGAGATCTTCGCCGGGATCCCGTCTGTTGTCTATGGCTGGGTGGGGCTTACGGTGCTTGTACCGGCGATCAAGATCTTGTTTGACCGTCAGGTGGGACATTCCATCTTGGCAGCAGGCCTGGTCTTAGCGGTCATGATCTTCCCGACGATCACAAGTGTTGCGGCGGATGCCCTTCACTCCGTACCGAAGGAATGCAGAATGGCGGCGTACGGACTCGGCTC
>QWCH01007726.1_pt1 | contig 10577 bp, 10 predicted proteins | sample 1972671 | NCBI WGS metagenome assembly QWCH01 (sample SAMN09866713, study PRJNA288562) | Human gut metagenome isolate term3_stool, whole genome shotgun sequencing... | isolation source: gut | host: Homo sapiens | place: USA: California | reverse complement strand
GAGGACCTGCTGAACATTCTCTTCCCCCTCTCCTCCCCGGAGACTGCCCTCCCCCAGGCGGGCGCCTTCGTGGAGGTGACTGGGGAGATTCGCTCCTTTAACAACCGCAGCGGGGTGGGCAACCGGCTGGTGATCACTGTCCTGGCCCGGTCTGTGGTCCCGGGAGAGGGGGACCCCTGCAACCAGGTGTTCCTGCACGGGGTCCTCTGCAAGCCCCCGGTTCTGCGGCGCACCCCCCTGGGTCGGGATATCTGCGACCTGCTCCTGGCGGTCAACCGCCGTTACCGTCGGGCCGACTATCTCCCCTGCATCGCCTGGGGCAGCCTGGCTCTGCAGTGCAGCCAGCTTCAGACAGGAGATGCCCTCTGGCTGGACGGACGGCTGCAGAGCCGCACCTACCTCAAAACCATCGGGGAGACCACCCAGGAGCGCACTGCGTTTGAAATCTCCATCACCTGCTTGGCATTTCCAGAGGAGCTGCCCCAGGAAACCGATCTGCTGTAAGCCCGAAGCAAGCTGAAAAAAATCGAAGGTCACTGGGTGACCTTCGATTTTTTCCTTCTGTTCACAGTTTCTTCATAGAACTCTGCTAAAATAGCAACACTTTCGTCCGGTTTCTAACAACCGATTCCCTTTTCCACGCCAGGAGGAATCCCCTATGAAAAAACGTTTCGCGGCCCTGTGCCTGACCTGCTCTGCCCTGCTGTCCCTGTCCGCACCCGCCGCGGCGGTGCGGGCACCCAACGACAGCGGACAGCCCCAGTCCTCCACGGGCAACACCTCGGTTACCATTCCCTCGGACGGGACCCTCTCCTTCGACCAGATCGGCCCCCGGGTAAAGGCCAACAACCTGACCTTGAAGGCGGCGCAGGAGAGCCTGAAATCCGCCGAGGCCATGGACTGGGATGAGGCCATCGACGAGATGGAGGATGCCATTGATGCCATGGAGCTGCAGATCGCTATGCTCTTAAATGGTTCTTCCGGAAAGCTAACTGAAGCAACGAAAAAATTGCAAGAATCTCTTTCCAAAATCGAAATTGCCAATGATAAGATTGACGGGCTGGATGATTTGATTAATAATGTTGTGGCTGTTAGTTCTCTTACTGCTCTCAGCGAGTACAGCAAAATGCAAGCGGCAAGCTTAGAAACCTCCCTGGAATCCATGGAAGACCAGTTAGACGATCTGAAGGACCAGAAGGAGGACTACCAAAAAACCTTGGAGGACACCGCCCGCCAAATCGACTATGCCGCCGCCCAGACCATTGCTGGGGCGGAGTCCCTCTATCTGACCATCCTCTCCACCCAGCTTCAGCTGGAGGCCCTGCAGGAGACCATGGAAAGCACCCAGCGTTCCCTGCAGGAAGTGGAGCTGCGCTATGAATTGGGGCAGGTCTCCCAGCTGACCCTGCTGCAGGCCCAAAGCGGCTATGACAGTCTGAAGGCCTCCATGGACAGTCTGGAGAACACCATCTCCACCCTGTACAGTTCCCTCCAGTCCCTGATGGGAGATGTCCCCACAGGCCGCCTGACCCTTACCAGCACCCCCTACGTCACCCAGGGACAACTGGCCGCCATCTCCTATACCTCCGACCTGGAAAAGGCCAAGGAGAACAGCTACACCCTCTATGCCTCTGCCCGGTCTGTGGAGGACGCCAAGCAGGCCATGGACGATGCCCGGCGGGAGGAGGGAAAGAACAGCTACCAGTACAAGATGGCGGAGTATACCTATCAGTCCACCCTCTATCAAAACGACGCCACCATCGCGGAGTTTGAACTCTCCTTCCAATCCCTCTACAAGGCCCTCGCCCCCGCCCAAGCCGCGCTGTCGGCCAAGGAGAGTGCCCTGGCCTATGAGGAACAGGTCTACGCCGTGGCAGAGCGAAAGCACGAGCTGGGCAACCTCTCGGACAACGCCCTTCTGGACGCTAAGAACACGCTGAACACCGCCAAGCGGGATGTCACTGCGGCAGAGATGGAGCTGTACACCGCCTATCACAGCTACGAACAGGCCGTAAAACAAGGGCTGGTCAGCAGCGCCGGATAAGTCCATCCCCTGCGGGGAACCATTTCAGGTTCCCCGCAGTTTTTGTCTCTTGCCCCCTATCCAAAAGCCCATCTCCTGTTTCTTATGTCCGATTAAGAAATCGTTTACAAAACCGTCACGGAATTCATAATTTAGCCATATCATTCCAATATTTTGGTCACAATTCTCCTGTACTATATCACCTGTAAGCAGCAGAGATCAAAAACTTCTGACTTTACTTACACACTCTCTTTTCTCTCTCTTTTCTCTCTTTTTAAAAAAGGACCGGCAGCGATATGGGAAATCGCTGCCGGTCCTTTTTGGGCGCATCTTTGCCGGTTCTGGCAATGATCCACAAAGATGCTTGCCTGGTTTTATCTCTCTCAGGCAATTCTCCGGTCTCAATGAAAATTTTGAAAAGCAAGAAAAGAAAAAAATATTTCTTCTGCACGAAAAAATTAAAGTCACGGCGTTGATTTTCGTGATTCCATGTGGTAATGTGTACCTGTACAATTTGTCCTTGGCCGGAAACGATTGTCGAGATCTCTGTCGTCCGTGACAGCGCTTTCAGTCAAGCAGGCCAGTTGGTTCTTACCAATGCAAAAAAGGAGACAATACCATCATGAACTTTGAACTGAACGAACAACAACTCTCGATCCAGAAAATGGCCCGTGACTTCACCGAGAAAAAGGTGGCTCCCAAGGTCCTTGAACGGGACGAGACCCGCGAGTACGATGTGAACCTCTACAAAGATCTGTGCGACATGGGATTCATCGGTCTTCCCTATGCCAAGGAATACGGCGGTCAGGGGCTGGGCTACATGGAATACGCCCTGGCTGTGGAAGAGATCTCCAAAGTGGACCCCTCCCTGGGTGTCTCTTTCTCCGTTGCCACCTCTCTGTATGGCGGCAGCCTGTACTTCTCCGAGGCCACCGATGAGCAGCTTAAGCGCTTCATGCCCCCTGTGCTCCGGGACGGGCACCTGGGTTCCTTCGGTCTGACTGAGCCCACCGCCGGCTCCGACGTCAGCGGTATGCTGACCTTCGCCCAGCGGGACGGAGACGAGTACATCATCAACGGCAGCAAGTGCTTTATCACCAACGGCCCCCTGTCCGACTACTTCTGCGTCTACGCCCTCACCGACCACGAGCTGGGGCCCAAGAGCATCGCCACCTTCGTGGTGGAGAGAAATACCCCGGGCTTTACCATCGGCGCCCGCCACAACACCATGGGCATCCGCAGCGCCATGGTCAGTGAGCTTCACTTCACCGATGTCCGCGTCGCATTGCAGAGGGCGCTTTTGAGATCGCCCGGAAGTACCTGATGCAGCGGGAGCAGTTCAAAAAGCCCCTCTATAAGAACCAGCACCTGGCCTTCCGGATGGTGGACCTGGCCAATGAGATTGAGATGGCCAAGTACATGGTCTACAAAGCCGCCTGCGACAAGGACGAACACAAGCCCTTCTCCGCCTCCGCCGCCAAGGCCAAGCTCATCGCCGCGGAGACCGCCATGCACGTGACCACCGACGCAGTTCAGATGCTGGGCGGCAACGGCTTTATGAAGGAGTATCACGTGGAACGCCTCATGCGCGACGCAAAGATCACCCAGATTTACGAGGGCACCAGCGAAATTCAGAAGATCGTACTGAGCAAAGGATTGTTCGTGTAATTCATTATTGTTTTGACTCCCCTGCCCCGCTGCTGGTGTGGCAGCGGGGCAGCCAAGCATCGAAGAACCCCCTTCCCCAGAGCTGCTCTGGGGAAGGGGGTTCTTCTCTTATTTCAATGTCTCATCGTAGACCGCCCGGTCCCCCCCAATGAACTTGGGGCGCACCCGCGCAGCCAGGAGAATGGCTTCTCCAATCTGTTTCTGTTCCAGGCGGACAGGAACCGCCACATGCTTCAAATGCATGCCGATGAGGGTCCCTCCAATGTCCAGGCCCGCGTCCGCCTGGATTTGCTCCAACGCCACAGGATGCCGGAACCCATGGTAGGCGGCTGTGGCAAAGGAGCCACCCGCCTTCGGCTGAGGCACCACGTTGCAGATTTCTCCCTGCCCCACTGCTTCGGCCTCCACAATGATGGCCCGGTTCAGATGCTCACAGCACTGGGCCGCCAAATAAATTCCCCGGGGAATGAGAACCTCCTGCATCCCTTCATAGATGGCCTGCCCCAGTTCCGGGCTGGAATAACTCCCCACTTTATGACCGGTCACCTCACTGGTGGAACAGCCCACCACCAGAATCTGGCCCTGACGGAGTTTGGCTGCCTCACAGATCTGCTGGGCGGCGGCATGGGCTTCTTTTCGGACTTGCTCTAACATATCAAACACCTCGATGCGTTTCCTTTTTCCTTGGGTTCCTCCGGGCGTATTTGCCGTTCTTTCTTATTATAACGGGAATTGGTCTTTTTAACAGAGCCAAAAAGGGAATATTTTATAAGTCCAGATTCTTCCTCACCGGGGCCCCGGCGGCGTCCGGCGGCTACGGAGCATTTTTTTCCGGCGAATCTCCGCCCAAAGGATCATGCGGACCAACTCAGAGGCAACCAGGATGCCCACCACAATTCCCAAGGCCATCAGTCCAGTCTCTTTCCCCTTCAGCATGACCGTATCCATGTCCCCTCCGATGAGGGCACTCATGGTATAATACAGCGCCCCGCCGGGGAGCAGGGGGATGATACCGGGAATCATAAAAATGTTGGCGGGGGCTTTTCGCACCCGGGCCATTCCCTCAGACCACAGGCAGACCCCCATGGAGGCCACCAACGCGCTGAGAAATACATTCCCGTCCCGGGCCAGCACCAGAAGATACAGCAGCCAGGACAGCGCACCGCCCAAGGTGGCCAGGAGCAGATGGCGGGGACGGACATGGAAGAACAGGGCGTAGGCCAGCGTCCCCAAACCGCCGCACAGAATCTGTATCGCGCCTTCTCCCATCACAGGCTCCCTCCCATCATCAAAGATACCGCGTAGCCTGCGGCGATGGCCCCTGCAATGAGGAGCGCCTCCACCAGGCGATAGAGCCCGGTGAGGATATCCGCGTAAAAGAACTCCCGGACGCCGTTGACGATCACCAGCCCTGGGATAAAGAGCATAATGTCCCCAATCATAATCAAGTCCAGGTTGACCCCAAAGCCTATTCCGACACAGGCCTGGGCCAGCAGGCCCGCCAGAAAACAGGCCACAACAGTGTAGATAATTTTGTTTTGCTGGTGGACCCGGCGCACCTGCTCCATGAGGTAAACCACGCCGCCGATCGCCCCTGCCGCCACGCCGTCCAAAAAGACGCCGCCGAAGAAGATGGCAAAGGCCCCGGCGCCCAACAGATAGCCCAATAGCTCCCGCCAGGACCATCGGGCCACTGGCCACTTCAGGCAAAGGGGAAGCTCCTCCAAGGGCGGCGGCGCATCACAGATATGCCGCGCGGCGGCATTGAGGGTCTCCAGACGCCCCAAATCCGTCCCGGTCTTGTCCGGCAGGATCATGCAGGTGCTGGTATAGTGTTCCCCCGTGGGGGTCTTCACCGTCACCGCCGCCTGGGTGGCGATCACATGGGCATCCAGGACCTCCAGGCCATAGGCCCGAAAAATCCTGGCCATGGTATTCTCCGCCCGCCAGGCCTCCGCGCCGCACTCCATCATCTGCCGGCCGATATTCAAGGTATATTCCACCAAGGCTTCCCATTCCGCTCTCGTCATTGGCGTCCTCCTCTCCTGTCACATCACGCCTCCTCCCCCGTCCTCTTGGCGGACCCTATGCTGGGAGGATGCCATATCTTACCTCAATCTGTCAGAAATTACAAGTGGCGAAGCCCACAGAAAGGGCGGAAGGGTCTCCTTGGTTTTCATGGAAAACCCACGCACAGCATCCTTCCATTGACGGCTGGAGAAAAATCCCCTATAATGAAATTGACCCTATTTGCCCCCTCGCATGCAAAGGAGGACATATATGGAGACAACCCGTTGGAATCGCTTAGAATATAAGCAGACAGGAAAGGCCGCTTTCCTCGCCAACTACTGGCCCATGGTAGGGGGGATTCTTCTCCTGCTGCTTCTAATGGGGGATTTCCTCCCCACAAGGATCCATGAGACGGTGACAAACTGTATCGCGATTTGTCAAGACCTTGCGCTTTACGGCCCCTTGGAGTTTCTGTATACCGTGGAATACTACACCAATCCCTTGGCCCTCTTTTCCATTTCCCTGGGCACGGTGTGGCTTGTGATCCTGTTTCTGGTCAGCGGTCCCTTTGAAGTGGGGGCCTGCCGGTTCCTGCTGGAGAGTTCCCCAACCCACAAAGTTCCTTTTTCTCGGGTTGCTTTCGGCTTCAACGCCAACTACGGCAATGTGGTGCTCACCCAGTTCCTGCGGCGCTTGTTCAATGCCCTTTGGTTTCTGCTGCTCATTGTCCCGGGAATCATCCGCAGCTTAGGGTACTTTGCCGTCCCCTTCATCCTGGCGGAAAACCCGCACCTGCATTACAGACGGGTCATCCGCTTGAGCCTGGATATGACCCAGGGCTACAAGTGGGACATCTTTGTTACTTTCTTGAGCTTTCTGGGCTGGTACCTGCTGGATGTATGCACGTTGGGTATTCTTGGCATCTTTTACGTGAATCCCTACTGCTACGCAACCCAGGCCGAGATGTACCGTTTCCTGCGGACACACGCCCTGGAAAACGGCATTGCCACGTTGGAAGAACTGCCCGGTGTTCAGCCCCTCCCCCAGTGAGAAAGGAGTGCCCCCATGAAAAAGGTTCTGCTCGCCTGCTTGCTGTTGGCTTTCCTGTTCTGTGCTGCCTGTGGGCAGCAGAAGGAGGAAACCGCCGTCCCCATGCCCGCCGACGGCGGGGATGAGGCCCAGATTCGCCTGGACCCCAATGACCCTCTGAACAGTTACCTGGACCTAAGCCAGCTGGACCAGGCCACCCTGGCCGCCTGCACCCAGACGCTGGACATAACCAGTGAAAACAACGGTGTCACAGCCACCCTCCGCAGCGTCGTGGGGGATGCCATGACGCTGTATCTGACCGTGGATCTCACTTTTCCGAACCCTGTGGACCTCTCCGCTCCTCCCGTTTCAGACGCCTCCTCTCCCTTTTATGGTGGCGCGACTTTTGATTTTACCATGGAGACGACCCCAGAGTCCGATCCCCTTGAAAACACCCCTGATGGCATCGGACAGCAGGGAATTCAGCTCTCAGAAAATACAGTACGCTATATGCTCTCCATTACCTACCGGCAACCCGTACTCACCCCCGGCAAAGAGGTCACCCTGTCCCTGTCAAATCCCTACGGTGAAACCTCAACCCATCTGTTTCACTGGACGGTAGAGACCCAGGCTCCCGTCCAGGAGGCTACCCTGACGGACCAAGAGGGAACCATGGTGGGAACTGGCTTCTTCTCTCCCTTCTCCGCCTGTGTCACCTTACAGAAGGGGGACGCATTGGACCCGGATGCTCTCCAGGAAAGCACCGCTCTCCTGGATGCCTCCGGACAGCCCATCCCGGGCTTTCAACTATCCGGCGTAGAAGGAGACCCACCTTTGTTCCTGCAATTCCTGTCTTATGTCCCGGTGCTGCCGGACCAGCTCCATACCCTGCAAACTGGCTCCTGCACCGCGCAGATTCACTGGACGGATTCCGCGTCCTAAACACCCAACCGGAGGGCATGCCCTCCGGTTTTTTGTCTGGGAAACCATTCGTTGCCGTTTGGATGCCTTTTTGTGGTATGCTATGCACATAAGCAAGGAGGGATTTTCATTGCCTAAAATTTTAATCGTAGAAGATGAACTGCCCATTGCCGATCTGATCCGCCTGACCCTAAAGTCGGCCGGCTATCTCTGCGACCATGCCCCAGATGGGGATCAGGCCGCGGACCTGGCGGCTGCCGGGAACTATGACCTGGCCCTGGTGGACGTCATGCTTCCCCGCACCGATGGCTTCACCCTTTTGGAATACTTCCAGTCCCTGGAGCTTCCTGTGATCTTCGTCACCGCCCGGTCGGCGGTGGCCGACCGGGTGAAGGGGCTGAAATTGGGGGCCGAGGACTATATTGTCAAGCCCTTTGACGTGGCCGAGCTTCTGGCCCGGGTGGAAACGGTCCTGCGCCGGTTTCACAAAACCGAGGAGACCCTCTCCCTGGCAGGGGTACGAGTGGACCCCCGGGCCCGGAAAGTCTGGCGGGGGAAGGAGGAGGTCTCCCTGACCCCCAAAGAGTACGACCTGCTGCTTCTCTTTCTTCACAACCCCAACGCCGCCCTCTACCGGGACACCATTTATGAACGGGTCTGGGGCGGAGAACTGGCCTACGGCAGCAAAACCGTGGACCTGCATGTCCAGCGTCTGCGGAAAAAAGTGGGCTGGGAAAAGGCGCTGCAGGCTGTGAACAAGATCGGCTACCGTCTGGAGACGCCCCTATGAAATTTCGCCTGAAAACCACCCTGTGCATGGTCTGCCTGGTCTCTCTCCTCTTCGGCGCTGGCAGCTGTGCGCTAATCTCCCTCTCCTTCCAGAACGCCCTGGAGCGGGAGGAAGCCGCCGCCAAGTCCGCCTACGAGCTTCTCTTCCACACCTTACAGCTGGTCGAAACGGTAGAAGTCTGGTCTCAGCCCCAGGATGTGGTCCAAGTGCTCCAGCAGCTGTCCGCCCAAGGCAACAAGTCCTGGTCGGCCCTCTCGCTGGAGACAGAGCGGGAATTTCTCTCCCAGGGAAGGATATCAGATGGTTTTTTAGACCTGAGGGAGCAGGTGGATGGGACGCACTATGCCCAGTCGGCCTTCTCCTATGAGGGAAAGCAGTATCTCCAACTGGCCGGCCAGTTGGAGATTCAGGGGGAACCCCTGATTCTCAATGTGGCCTACGACATCTCCTCCATCTATCAGACCCGCCAGCAGCAGCAGCAGGCCCACGGAAAGATTTTCGCCATCCTCTTTGTGGTGTGCGCCGGCCTGTCGTACAGTATCGCCTGGTTTCTTACCCGCCCCCTGGACAAGCTCTCCCAAACCGCCCAGGCGCTGGCCGCCGGGGACCTGTCCCGCCGCAGCGGAGTACAGACCCAGGACGAGCTGGGGGCGCTGGCCCGGGAATTTGACGCCATGGCCGCTCGCCAGGAAGCCAATTTTGCCGCGCTCAAGGCCACCATGGAGGGACAGGACCGCTTCATCGGGAGCTTTACCCACGAGCTCAAAACCCCGATGACCTCCATCCTGGGGTACGCGGACCTGCTGCGCCGGGGTACTCTCTCCCCAGAGGAGCAGGCCAACGCCGCGGACTATATTTTTTCCGAGGGCAAGCGGCTGGAGCGGCTCTCCCTCAAGCTCTTGGAGCTGTATCTGGCGGAACACCAGGCCCTTTCCCTGGTTCCCGCCGCCCCGGCGGATCTTCTGCAGGACCTCACCGCCCACCTGTCCCCCGGACTGGCGCGGCAGGGAATTGTCCTCACCACCCAATGGGAGCCTGGGCTGTGTCTGCTGGAACCTGACCTGTTTCGTTCCCTGGTGCTGAACCTCATCGACAACAGCCGGAAGGCCATCGGGGCCCAGGGCACCATCTCCATATCCTGCCAGATGACCGAGCGCGGGTGCCGCCTCACCGTCCAGGACACCGGCAGAGGAATGCCCCCGGAGGTCCTCTCCCACCTGACCGAGGCCTTCTACCGGGTGGACAAATCCCGGGCCCGGGCCCAGGGCGGCGCGGGGCTGGGCCTGGCCCTGTGCGAAAAGATCGCCGTGCTGCACCAAGGCCGCATCACCTTCGAAAGCACCCTGGGGCAGGGAACCACCGTGACCGTTTCTTTGGAAGGAGGCCGCCCATGAAGTCCCTTCGTTTTCTTCTCCCCCTCCTGGCTGCTCTGCTGGTGAGCGTCGGTTTTTTCCTGCCCTGGATGGGGGCGGCCTGGCAGGACCGGGCACTGGGCCACACCACAGTGCAGTATGAAACCGCCCCCCTGCACCTGGCAGACCTCATAGACCACTTAAAGCTGGCAGCCAATGGATACAGCGTTGTCGCCTTGACCCAGGCCAGTACCCGGCTGTCCGCCCAGCAGGCGGAGGAAGCCGCGCAAACGGCTCTGAATGTCATGGCGGAGTATCCCCTTTGCTTTTTCTCCCTGGACCAGCTCTTCAACCCCAGTCTGTGGACCCTGCATTCCGCCACCCCCTTTGTGGCGGTGAGCAATCTCTCCGTTACCTCCTCCCAGGAATCCACCCCCTCCCAGGACTACTTCGCTGCGGACACGGCAAATCCCTCCGCCGCAGTGTTTTGGAACTGCTCCTTTTCCGGCAGCACCGGCCACCAGTTGGACCTGATTTTAGATGATGAAACAGGGAAAATGCTGGCCTTTTCCTATCGGATTCCCGCGACAAACACCGCAGAAGCCGCCTTTTCCATGGAGGACGCCGTGCAAATGCGCCAATTCTGCCAGCAATACTACAACTTGGACGCAGCACAGTTTTCCGCCCTGCTGCCCCTCTATCCCCCCGGCTATCTCCTGCCTTTTACCGATCAGAAGGGGGAGCAAGTCAACTTGAGTCTGCGAACCAGTCAAACCTCCGTGTC
>QWCH01008109.1_pt1 | contig 10579 bp, 8 predicted proteins | sample 1972671 | NCBI WGS metagenome assembly QWCH01 (sample SAMN09866713, study PRJNA288562) | Human gut metagenome isolate term3_stool, whole genome shotgun sequencing... | isolation source: gut | host: Homo sapiens | place: USA: California | reverse complement strand
ATTTTATAATTTTACAACCTTATAAAGCCTTCCCCTGTTCGTATGTTTCGAGGGTATCCCTGCTTTTTGCAGTAGCCTTCCAAAGTAATTGACCTTATTGGAAGATAAAGGAATAGTCGATTTCTTCTGCAAATAATTCAATATATCCATTAAATACAGGTATTCTCCTTCCTCATGATCCTCAGCACCTCTAAAGTAACGATAGAACAACTGCACCATTGGCGGAGTCTGCTCAAACTCCTGATTACTTTCCGTCATAACGGCTTCATCTTCATCATCAAACCAGTAACGTTCTCCATGATAAATCTCATACATAGCCTGTGCATACAACTGTCCGTAGTCAATAGGGCGGGTCGTATCAATAGTATCAGTTACTTCTATACAGATAAAACGGCGGCTGCCGGAAGGATCAGTCAGCAAATCCTTCTGATTGCTGGTTCCTATAAACGAAGCATAACGCCGAAGTTCCTGTATGGAATTACCATAAGGCTTACGAAGATTCACCACAGGTTTCTGAAGAATATGTTTGAGAAATCCCTGTTGAGTCAGAGTCACCTGATCAAATTCATCAATATTGATTAGTGCAAAACGGTTCAGATACATTTCCGCATCCCGTTTACGGCCGAAATCGATGCTATCTGTATAGTATCCGCGAAGTTCCGGTGGCATCAGATCCCGACAAAAAGTTGATTTACGGGTACCCTGCGCACCGACCAATAACGGAGATGTGCTGTTCGCATGCTGTTTATCATACCCACGCCAATGAGCTACCATATTGAGAAACCACCGATGAAAAAGCATCATCCAATGTTTATTTTCACAGGGAACTCTGTCTGCCAGTTCTCCAATCCGGTCTTTTCCATCCCAGTTGGGCAAATGAAAAAGAAACTCTTCCAACGGATTATAGACAGATATACGATTGGAATGCAGATACCGATCGATATCCCGATCCCACACAGAAATCCCCTCGCTCTGGGCATCCAGCAAAATACTGTTCTGTATTCTCTTATCTACAGGACGAAAACGGAAAAAGAATGAGCAACGATCCCGGTATTCTACCTCTCCCACCTGTGTGTTATATCGGAATTCATACCGGCGATTCATAAATTCCTCCGTTTGCAAATTAAGATGCTGCTCCTTGGTCAACAAGTCTTTCTTACCGAATCCCTTGCACTCTTTATACACATTGCCTATCATTTCTCTGACCAGCAGCGATTGTTGTTGCCTGTAATAGCGATGAATGGTCCGTCGCACTACTTCTTCCTCCGGAATGCCGGAATGAAAACAATTCTCTGCCAGTCTCACTACTAACGGCTGCAATTCATCATCCCGCTTCCAGCCATCTTCCATTTCTTCAAATGTTTTCCTCAAAGCAGCCTCATATAGCACAGCCAACGCATCTTCCGTATCATAACCCGGTACGGCACGACTTAAAGGCGACTTCTCTGCAATCGTCTTCTCCCGATAACTGTTCTCGGCAGGCATTCCGAAAGGTTGGGAAAGATAGAAAGGTACTGCGTCTTCCCGATAAAACAATTCTGGATCATAGCTCAACCGTGAATACTGATCCAAAAGTGGTTCTTTCATCTGAATGTCAAAAGGAAGTTGGGGTTGATAACATTTCACCGCCAACCGGTACGCATGGGCATGAAATATTTCTGCCTCCTCTTGTGTTTGTGGTAATGTCCCATCCGGTCGGGTAAAATAAGTCCATATCTTGACGGTCTTTCCGCTCGATCCCATAAAAGCAAGTTTAGTTTGCGGAAGTTCCGCCGCTTTCTTCTTGACGATCTCTATTTCTGCTTTTCCAGCAAGGGGACCGACACTCAACTCGACAATGCCATTATAAGCCTTCATACGCTTCACTCCATTGACACGTCCGAATGCAACAGCTGGAATTATTTTAGGCAGTTTACCCGAAAGATGGCAAGATTCACCGGGTAAAACATAATGCAAAGCCTCACGAAATCCGGATACCGGACGCGCTTTAATCTCTACTTTTATTTTTTCTACAAACGATTCTAAATTCAATACACTAATTGCTTCTGCGCTTTCTGTTTCTCTTATCTGTGTTATCTTCATTTCTACCTTATTCTATTTTTATATTTATAAACGGTTATGAGTCTCAAAGATAGTCATTAAATATCAGGTAGAAAAGGATTTCAGCAGTATTATTCCAAAATAAAAATTCTACTATTAACTTTACATAATCTCTTTGACTTAATAGTAAGACATGGCTTCATTAAGTAGTTTTCAATACTAGATTTATGTATCTTTCTAGTAACAAAAATTCGTTCCACGTACGTGGTCCCATCAGTTCGTGTACGTGATCCCATGGGTTCACATACGTGGTCCGAATGCTTCACGTACATGGAACGAGAACATATACCATACAAAACATATTGGCCAAGCCTTGTCTGCATATTAAGATTACTAGCATTTGCTCTAATACGCGCAGTATAGTCTAGATATAAGCATTCAGTAAACTCTCTTAGTGGTAAGCATCCAACTATCAATAGGATATCTAAACTCTAGATAAAAAGAAAAGTGACGGCAAAATTTTGATTTATTCTGCCGTCACTTTGCCGTCACTGGTTGCCGTAACTCTTAGCTCATTGATTGATAACTGGTTAATAGTTGAAGTGACGGATGATGACGAAAATTTAGTTTTAAAACTACAAGTATTAAATATTACCCTTTTGCTACTTCTTTAATAAGTCTATTTACTATCCTTTTACACCCTTGTCCATCTCCATAAGGATTAACGGCTTTACTCATCTTTTCATATGCGATACTATCTACAAGAAGAGAAGATACCTCATTTACTATTTTATTATAATCAGTTCCAACAAGTTTCACAGTCCCCGCTTCCAATGCTTCAGGACGTTCTGTCGTCTCTCGCATAACTAAAACTGGTTTTCCTAACCCCGGAGCTTCTTCTTGTATGCCACCACTATCAGTAAGAACAATAGTAGACTTCTCCATTAAATAGACAAAACTCAAATATTCCAACGGTTCAATAAAGAACATATTTCCAAGACATGATAAATCTTCTCCAAAAACTTCATGAATCGGCTTACGTACATTAGGATTCAAATGCATAGGATAAATAAAGTCCACATTAGGATATTTATCTATCAAGGTTTTAATAGCCTTACATATGTTAATAAAACCATCACCAAAGTTCTCACGTCGATGTCCTGTTATCAACACCATTTTCCTACCATCTTCCAAGCGAGTCACATCATATCCTACCTCCTTTAACTTTTCTCTCAATGTTTCATCTAACTCCACTTCTCTTTTAATTTTTTCAACCACCACATATAAGGCATCTATCACCGTATTACCAGTCACAGTAATTCTATTATCTGCGATACCTTCATCAATCAAGTTTTGTCGGCTTAAAACCGTCGGAGAAAAATGAAAACCAGCAATACGTCCCGTCAATTGTCTATTCATTTCTTCTGGCCATGGACTATAGATATTACGTGTACGAAGCCCCGCTTCCACATGTGCTACTGGTATTTGCTGATAAAATGCAGCCAAAGCTGCCGCTGTTGAAGTAGTAGTATCGCCATGTACAAAAATAACATCGGGCTGTGCTTCCTTCAACACATCTCTCATTCCGGTTAACACACGGGCTGTAACATCATACAAATCTTGCCGATGTTGTCCGGTCACACATACGACTGTTTTAAAATACTCAGGATACTTTTGAAACTCTTTCACCAATGGCGCCATCTTTATTGCTTCTGGACGAGTCCCAAATACCAACATTACTTTTTTCATTTTCATATTTTATTCATCATTAACCAATAGGCAAATTTCACAAGGTAAATTTGTCGTTTTATTCTCTTAGGCTCTTTTATTAGCCTGTATGCAAATTCCAAATTGTGTTTTATCCACCATTTAGGTGCTCTTTCAACGCGACCGGTATATACATCAAAACTTCCTCCCAATCCCTGAAATATGGCATCGTGATGTTTCTGAATATCCTCCATCAGCAATTCCTGCTTAGGAGATCCCATAGCAACAAATACCACGTCAGGCTTTACTCTCACAATATCTTCAATCAACGCTTGTTTTTCCTCATCCGTTTTTAGATAACCATTACGATATCCTAGTATTTGAATATTTGGATATTCTACTCGCAATTTAAACACCGTTTCTTCTATTACCTGTGTTCTAGCTCCTACTAGATAAAAGGTTTTATCTTGATAGAACCGAGCTATTATTTTCAACCACAATTCGCACCCGGGTATCTTCCTTACATTTTTAACCCCTTTCCTCTTGAATGCAAATACTGCGCCAGAACCATCACAATATCCAATATTACGCTTGATAATATCACGCGTTTGTCCTGTTGCATGGAGTATTTTTTCAGCATTAACAGCGATTAGAATACCTTTTCTATCACCCACATAATCAATCAATTGTTCTTCAGAGCTGAAAGGATAAACTTCCACTCCATTCAACGCCACCTTATTCAAATTCATTTTATCTTTTACTTATTTAACAGATAGCAAGACAAGGCATGGAACATGAACGCATTGCTCCAACGCATATAGGATATTTTAGAACTGACAGTTGGTTTCAACTGATAATAGAAATATCCCCTTCTATCTTGCATATTTTTAACAACCCATTCCGCTACATTATCCACAAGTTTGGAACACGAATTATATTTCCGTAGACGGTAAGTAGAGACCAACAACTGCCCAGGACAATGAATATCAATCGGATAAGTTTTATTATCATAATAATTAGGCATTCCATCTTCTTTGAAAAAGTGATTAATGTAATAATTAAATCCTTTTTCCAAACATACATTATAAGTTTTATCTCCTGTTAATTCCTGATAAGACATCAATGCGTCCAAATTGTATCCTGTATGAAAGCTATCCACCCAATTTTGTATAGGAAGTAAACCATATTCCCATGCACCATCCGCCCGTTGTGCAGCACAACAGGCCTTCAATGTTTCTGCTGCCAGTATTCGATATTCCTCATTATGAGTATAATAATAACAATAACTTAACAATCGAGCTCCTAACATCGAAGCATTGAATACTGTGTCGTTTCCTTTTAATGGACTGTAAGAAAACAAAAAGCCATCCATAAAAGATGTTCGGTTTAAATCTTTCGTAACGAATTTTGCCGAAGACAACGCCACTTCCAAATAGTCAGAATTACCTGTTATTTCATACGCATCAATCAATGCAGTTGCACAAAAACTTGTTGCTACTATGGTTGGGGTATTCTTTGTGAAAAGAAATAATCTGCGTGCCTGCCAATCAAAATTATATCCCCAACAAGCACCGCTATAACCTATTGACTGCAAAGAAATTAAAATTTCAGACAATTCATGAATCGTTTGTTTAATATCCTCTAACGTTCCAAGCTCGGCTTTTAAGTTAGGATATTTAACTATTAATTTATATAAATTACAATAGCCTGACAAAAACAGTCCAATTCCCTTTGCATTATATTCTTTTGGCACAAGAGTGAGTGGACGTAAGTTGAAAGGTAGACGCTTAAATCCCTGAATAACTATCAACCTACAAAAAGCAGAGTTTTTCAGAAAAGGAATAGCCTGAAACATCTTAGAATTTAACCCATCATAAGGATCCCACCCTTTAAAACTCTCTCTCTTGCAATATTCTTTTAATTTAACAAATGGAACAACAATATCTTTCATGCGAATTTCTCATCTTCTATTCTTAAAATTCGTGCAGGAACTCCTGCTACTACTGCATAATCGGGAACATGCTTATTAACAACAGCATTTGCACCAATAGTTACATGATCCCCTATTGTAATGCCACCAATAATAACTGAGCCTTTTGCCATATACACATGATTACCAATTGTGGGAACACCAGGATACCTACTATTGCCTCCTCCTATTGTAACCTGTTGACATATAATACAATCATCTCCTATACTACAATCAGAATGAACAACAACTCCCATGCCTCCATATCCAAAGAATGTTCCTTTTCCTATTTTGGCTTTATAAGGAATTTTACTGTTATAAACTAAAAAAATAAATAATGTTACTAATTGGGGAATCATTGGAATATGATGTAAATAACACCAACGAGAAATTCGATAAAATAAAACAGCATTTAGCATAATAAGTATTTTATTAAATAATCACTTTCAAATAAGAATGCATACCATAACACAAGCTTCACTGACCTGTAAACAATAAATAACGGCTTCGCTTAATCACAATTCCTTAAAACAAGTGTAACGAACACATCATACGCCTAATAACCCTCTATTCATATTACTTAATAGGCTCTATGTCGATTTATTTTCGTATACACGCACACACATACGCGTGTATGCAAAAAAGTTTTTAATGAAGTCGAATAAATAACGAATCAATTTTTTATTATTTCATAGCCAATTATCAAATAACCTTTTTTAATTGCTTTTCAATAGACACTGCCACAAACGATGCCATAAAATGTTTCCTAGCATATTCATAATTATATAGTGAGGTTGCTTTTGTTAATTTCACATCCTCTATATAACTAGATATAGCATCGGCGAAATCTTTCGGATCCATAGAATCAGTAATATATCCCATTTTACCATTCTCAAAAAAATCAATTAAACCTCCTACATTTCGTGTAAATACTGGTAATCCAAAAGCCATAGCTTCTAATACAGCTGTAGGCATCCCTTCTCCATAAGAAAAAGAAGAATAAATATCCGCCTTTCTAAACTCTTCAATAAGATCTATCCCTTTCAAACCACCTTTGATATATACATCAGTCAATTTCTCATCTTCTACATACTTTCTTACTGATATTAGTTCTTTACCATCTCCCACAATAGTCAGTTTCAAATATGGATATATAGATTTCAGCAATTCATACGTCTTCAAAGTCTCATATATGCCTTTTGCTTTCTCCACACGGGCCAAATAGAGAATATTTTTTATTCTACCATTACGCTGATAAACATTAAAACCCAACAACATTTTATCATCCACTTTCGTTGTAGACAATTCAATTGGTGTACGAACTCCCCACATTAATAATTCTTTTCGAAACACCCTAGCAAGAACTATTATTAAAGACGCTTTATTTAAGTTTCTTACTACCCAATTTCTATCTATATTTTTAGCTACATCCCAATTAAACCCATGGATAAAAATAGCTACTTTAAAACCCAAATATCGTGCTATATTCAAAAACACAAAATCACGTTTTAAAGCATTTTTACCTAATGAAGGATTTATAAGTACTAAATCTGGACAATATACAAGGAGTCTAAAAATATACTTCAATATATCCCATGGTAACCAAAATATTCCACTTCCACTTTTTAGAGTCCGTTTTCCGATCGTGTTATACTTTACATTTTCAGTCCAATAATCTTTCAATCCATTATAATGACTTGCTACCCCTCCTAATTCTTTAAGATTAGGTGTATTGATTAGTATTTTCATATCATCTTAAATTGTAAACTAAAATCAAGAAAACAATAAATATTGTATAAACAAAAAAGGTGATTTTTTTAGGTTTAGCATACTGCCAAGCATAGGCTCCTAAAATAATCCATAAAGAGAAAAAAGTTACATGATAACGCATATCTAAAGCAACGCCAGCAAGTACTAGCATTACTCCCCCCATAAGTAAATAAAGAACTACTGGATAAATCTTAATATCCATTCTCCTCCACACGGCTGAAAGACCACAAAAGAAAAATAAGCTCATTAAGCTTTTCAGTAATAAACCAGCACTATGGTAAATACCATACTGTGCCGTTCGAGTAAAATTAGGAAAAGGTCCTAAAAAACTAGACAGAATCTGTATTCCCCATTTCATTGACGCATTACCCTCAATTCCCCTTCCCCTTGCTTCCGTAACGGCTAAAATATGATCCAAAGAGAAACCTGTGGCTACAATCAAAAAGAAATTCAGTATAAAAGGAGTCAATATTATTCCAATAACGACTAAGTAAAATATCATTTTCTTATTTCTATCGTTAACAAAAAGAAATAAACAAAAAGAGAGAAATATCATCAACGAAACAGCCATTCTAAAAAGCCAAGTAGAGGCAATAAGCAACAAAGTTATAATCAGTATATATATGGATTTTCTATCTTTATATACGTACATTAAGTAAAAAGATAAAGTTATAAATAAACAAAAGAAATTTTCCTTTAACCCTACAGCCGAAGTTACAACCATAAATGGGAAAAATCCATATCCACCTCCAGCTACCAATGCAGTTCTCATTTTAATATTCAGCATTAAACAAAATTTATATACTAGATACGAGGTATAAGTAATACAGAGTGAATTAAGAACTAACAATACATTTCTAGCTATATCAACATCTCCAATAAAATAATAAACTACATACAAAATATGAAGAAAACCAAAATCATCAATATCCACATTAGATAAACCATACGTAAAAAAGGTGAAATACTCTTCATTTAAATATTTCAACACTAATCCATCATAAAAATAACAATCAACTGCATCCGCGAATGGTTTCCCCGTATATTCCCAGAATAAACATCTAAGTATTACAGAAAATATAATATTATAAAATAAAACAACAAAAAGTAATTGCCATATTGTAATTATTTTAAGTGATAAATTTAGACATATAAAAAAGGCTATAGCAATTAAAGATTGCATAACCAACATATAAGTTGGTATATACTCTTTATATCCATAAACTGCAGCAAATATTATAAAGAAAAAATAGGATAAAGCTCCAATATTTAATATTGGTTTCACTATAAATACAAATTAATCATCATTCAGTTAAAACTAATCGTAATTCTTAAAAAAGCATCTTACTATATGCTACTAAGAATTCCGTATTAAAAAGCCGCTCTACTACTTGCATTCTACATTTCTCTTCTACGATTATTCTTTCAGTTTTCACTATATGAAGCCATTTATAGAGTCCTATTAACTCTTCTTGAGTGATATTGGTTTCATTCAATATAAAACCTGTCACACATGAAAATACACTTCTAGTGTAATCCCCAGAGAATCGAGTACAAATAACAGGAACACCAGCAGCTAAATATTCACAAATTTTTGTAGGAGAAGAAACTTTATTAAGAATCCAATTATCCCTAAGTAAGAATCCTGCATCAAACAACTTCAAGTATGAAGGCACATCTCCTGCTTTTAAAGACAGCACAGTATAATTCTCCCTTCCCAATTGTAAAAGCAATTTCTCATAAGGCTCTATTGAATGATTTGTACAAATCATCAAATATACACTTGAATCTATTTCCCTTAATCGGATTACTAATTGTATGATCTTATCTATATTTTGCCATTTCTGTAATCCTCCACTATATCCTAAAACGAGCCTATTACTTAATTTAGAAATATATTCAGAAGGAGCAGTAATTCCTTCAAAACAAGATACATCAACTCCGCAAGAGACTATTCCATAATTATCAATTTTTTCTTGTGTATTAGTCTCCAACTGTATCCTAAGATTCTCAGACACACAAATACAGTAATTAGAGAATTTCAAAGAATCACGCTGGATACGTAATATAGCTTTAGCATACCAATGCTTATCAGATATTCCATTCATCTCAATGAACTCATGAAATGAGTCACCGTGAAAATCAGTTATATAGTAGCTATTTTTCCTACACAACCAACTACCTATTGAGAACACTTCCATCTGTATAATATCAAACTTTTTCAGTCTAGAGATTAATGCAAGAAAAAACTTCAAATACATTAACAAAATATTAAATAAAAAGATATTCCTTGACATTGGAAGAATATATGGAAACAAAATCCATTTTGCTTTTGAATTCAAATATTGATTTCTATTTTTCAAGAATAACCCTTGCTTGCAAAAGGCCAATACCGTTATACTAAATCCAAGTTTGCTATACTCGTTTATAAATGAATTTAAACGATGCTTCGCTCCTTCATCAACAGAAACTGAAAAACCTGGAAAAACAAGTAATATATTTTTCTTCATAATTGACTACAATTATAATACGTTGTTGATTTAAAGAAATAAGATAGTAATTTAATTGATTGCAATGAAGAATATGAAAAATCTTTGGGATGATCTATAAAAACTAGTATTTCCTTTTTATTCAACAAAGCACTTATTATAACACTTATCGGAGATATCCTAGACAAAGTCATCATTGCCATATTATTTTCTCTCTTTATATATTTAAGATCTTGCCTCCTATGAGATCCATCTGTAATGGGACTTAATCGCTTAGATAATACTCTATGAACTTTATCTATTACTCTATAAAATATAATACGATGAAATGAACTAATAGGAATCTCCCAAAATTGTCCATCATCTACTTCCTTACAAACATCATCCTCAAAACGGTACATAACTTTATCAGGAGCATTAAGAAAATCAAAAGATGAATATTGATTTTTTCCATACGCTCCATATGAAATAGATGAATCTATTTTAATATTTGCTTCAAGAAAAGCTTTCTTTATTTTATGAAATGGTTGAATCGCCCATCCTCCTGCACGAAATGCACAAATTGTATACCCAGGCTCAACCTCTTGAGCTAAATTATTAAGAT
>QWCH01005323.1_pt1 | contig 10599 bp, 10 predicted proteins | sample 1972671 | NCBI WGS metagenome assembly QWCH01 (sample SAMN09866713, study PRJNA288562) | Human gut metagenome isolate term3_stool, whole genome shotgun sequencing... | isolation source: gut | host: Homo sapiens | place: USA: California | reverse complement strand
TTTAATGGCAAATCATTCAATGGTAATATTCGTGCATGTTTATCTCTTAATATTTCATCGATTGTTTTATCTTTTATTTCAATAATTTCAACCAATTCATCTCTTGCTAAAGATTCAATATCACTAATTTTAGCAACATACTTACACATATTTGAATAAGCATCAAAAGGATTATAATTTGAAGCAATATTCTCTGTATCAAAAGAAATTTTAATTAATTTATTTAAATATTCTTCTAGATTTTCATTTTGCTTTTTAGGCAAAAAAATCGTTCCTCTCTCTGGATATTCATTTTTCTTATTTTCTATACTATGAATTTGTCCATTACTATCATATTCAAATTGTGGATATAAATAACAAGCTGTATCACTTGTTATTTTTAATGACGCTAACAAATATTTTTGCATAATCTCATTTTGTGATTTATTATCACATTCTCCCTTCTTAAATATATATTCATTATAACATATTACCAAAAACAAGACATCTTTTTTCACATTTTCATTTTATTCAAATAGAAAAATAAGCAGATATCATGAAAGTCGTACTATTTTCGAAATATCTGCTTATTCTATTCACTTTTTATCTTTCTTTCTATTCTGATTTACTTCCTCATCATATTGAAGATTTTTCTTGTGTTTATTCAGACTTTGTTTTTCTCTCAATACAAATACCAGTACAAAAAATACCACAAAAACAATTATTAAAAATATAGGCATTACTCGTCTCCCCTTTCCTCATTATTTCGCTTTACAGCCAAATCTTTCGCTTTTTTTCTTGATTTTACTTCTTTCACTCTGTGAGAAACTTCTCCTAACACTGCTCCTCCGGCTGCAACTAATATCGTTGCTCCAATATCAATTAATATATTACCCGTATTTATTTTGGGTTTCTTGTCATTCTTATTATTTGTGTTATTATTACTCATTAGTTTTCACCTCTTTAATTTTTTGAGAATATGCTTTATTTACTTCATTTCTTACTTTTGTAACTTCCAACATTTCTTGAGACATCGCTTTCATCATTGCACCTGTTAAAATGACATTCCATTTAGCACCCGGAACTATTGCCTTTTTATCTTTCTTTTTTAACACATTTTTCTGGTTCAAAATCATAGCTGACATTTGAATCATAATGCACGTTGCCATTGCAATTATTTGTAAATCGCGATTAAAAGATTCTGCTTTTTCTCCGAGTTTCTTTTGAGTTGTATACGCTTTGCATATAGCTTTTATAAAACCTAAAGTTGTAAAATCTGATGCCTTCATATTGCCATTGTATTTATTAACCCAGTCATTAAATTTATTTTCCAATATAACATCGTCTTGGTCTAAAACAAGGTCATCATCAAACACATCTGGATCATTGAATAGTGCAGAAAATGGTAATGGTACTCCATCGCTTGTCAATAAATCCTTTGCAAAATGAACTATCGTATGTCCTGCACAATTAAATACTCCAGCAATAGGACTTTTTGCTCCTTTTCCATAATATGTCCATATTAAATCCAACATCGAAATATCGCCCTGTTTTCCAACAACTTTTCCAATGGACTCATACACATTGTCTCTTCCCATTTTTCCTACATATATAGGATAATTATTAGGGATTCGTTTCAATGCAAAGGTAAATACATCATGTCCCATATACCTATGATTTTTTCCCGTTCTAATATCAAACGGATTATTTTTATCAAAATCTTTCGGTAGCAAATCATCTATACATTTTTCTAATTTCTTTCCATTCTTGTCCACACCATATGCTATAGCGTACGCAAATACTCCTGTTAAAATAGCAATCGAAGCATCCATCTGTGTCATTTCATAAAAGTAGTTTTCCATCTGTCTGGTGTTTTCTTCAAAGCTTTGTTTATTTACATATTTCAATGCTTCAAAATATAATTCATCATAACTATTTACTTTACGTCTTTTTTCTGGCGGACATATCTTAAAATACTCTTTTATTGTTGCCTCTTTGTCAAAAAAGTCTGTATCTTTTTCCCATGTAATAACATCTTTTATCATTTGTAAGAATGACATTTTTACCATCCTTTCTACAAAATCACTTTACTGTTATCAACAGTATACTCGGATATTCATACATAGTCAAGAAATCCATCGTTCAATAAAATTATAATAAGTGTACTGACAAAGGAGATTTTAAATGATAAGCTATGCCCCATTATTCCGAACAATGAGTGCAAAAAAAATTACATCATACCGACTTGAAAAAATGGGTTTTTCAAGAGCAACCTATTATTCAATCAAACAAGGCAACAGTATCTCTACTAATACTGTCAATCAGCTCTGTAAGTTACTAAAATGTAGTGTCTCTGATATTATGGAATATATTGATGATGAAGAATAAGCAGATACCAAGAAAGCCACAAAGCTTTCGGAGTATCTGCTTATTCTATTCCCTTCACCTATCACTTCCGCTTCTTTTTCTCTGTCCGACATATCTCATACATAGATACAACCAGTTTCATTCCTTCGATCATCACACTTAACAAACTACTTTTTTTCATTCGTTATTCATTCCTTTCTGCTTCTATATTTTCAAGGAGCATAATACAGGCTAAAGCTAACATCATCCCCACTCCAAATGCTATATATTCTTTCATCTTACGACCTTTCTTTTTGATACCAGATAATCGTTATTCCAATTTCACTGCTAACTATGTAGAGGTCTGCATAATACTCTTCCTGTCTATCGGAATATAAAATATCTTGAAATTCCCGTTCCTCTTCACAGGTATGATACTTCTTTAATACTTCCTCGTAAGCCTGTTTTGTCTGGCTTACATCGTCGTCTATAATCAATATGACACATCCTCCGTCATCGTTCATACTTCTTCCTACTCCATAGTAACTGTCCAACAATTCTACTGTAGAAATAATTCGCTCCTTAACCTTAGACGGCAAATTATACTCGGTACAAGTATCTCTGATTCGGTCTTTCTGTGTTGCTGTCCAAAAGTATCTCAACATCTTAAATCACTCCTATATCTCTTAAATGTTCCTCATACATACAATAAATCACATAAATTCTTCCACCGTTCTCTGGTAAGATAATATCGTAACTGTACCATCTCTTTTTCTTCTTCATTGGATGTTTCTTCCCCTTAATTACAATATAGAAGAAATTATTATCTGGAATCTCAACCTCATTACAGTTTAGATTCAATTCATCCAGAACGTCTACCTCATCATCTTTTATCGGATTCAGTATGATTGCTACATATCCCTTTTTCCCCAGAGTCTTTTTATCCAGAATATCCTCCACATGTTCTAATATTTCTCTTGGAATTTTATACTTTGACATATACGGATTAACCTGTCTCAACATTTTCAGTTCTCGTCTTTTTCTTACTGTAATGTGCATACTATTCACCAGCCCTTCCTTCAGCAGACTTTTCTGTAGACTTCACTTTCTTATCAACTTTCTTCGTCTTTTTCTTTTCAGATGTTTTATCTGTTTTTAGACTCTTTTCCAATTCCTCTAACATTTCTTTCACTGGAAAATCTATCAACTTCCATTTATCTTTTGGATAATGCAGTCCTAAATAAAGCGGATGAATACCGTAACTTTTCTTGGTACTCAGACAATCTACTGTAATACACTTTGCACTCAATCCCTTTTCCATTAGCATAGACAACAAATCTATCTTTGCCTTAATCGTATTCTTATGTGTTGCCATTGAATTTCCCCACGCAACTACAATGTCATAAGTCTTGATATCTTTTGTTTCTAATATCTCTTCAATATAAGCAAGACTGTTACCCTGTAACTGACTGACACTTGGCTTTCCGTTTACGACCGTTGCATACAGATTCAACATTCTCAGTTCTCCCCATCCAAAATCATTTGCATGGTTTAACAGGTGCATATTTGATACGTCCAACACTCCACAGTTTTCTACTGATATGGTTGGATACATTCCTATAGCAATTGCTTTCTTCCCTTTCTCATTCCATGTTCTCTGTACTTCAAAAGTGCTCTTTCCATCATCTGTTCCGATTGCTGACACGTTCATAGATATTGTATTTTTCATCATAATTTTTCATCCTTTCATCACAATAAAATAAGGGAAACCGACTTCTTTTTTTTTCGTCTGTTTCCCTTTTTCTCATTTTATTCATTTCAAGCTTTCTCATCCTAATATTTCATGATTGTTATTAACGGTACTGTATTGTTAATCCTGTCTTATGTAGACTTCTACGATAAGGTCTTTCCACTGTACTGCTCTTATAAAATTACCAAATGCTTTTCTGTACTTCTTTGCTTCTTCAAAATTCAGTGTAAATCTGTCATATAAAACATACTTAGATTCATCAAAAGAAATTTCTGTATCATACTCTTCACCTTGGATATACCATTTAAAAGCGCCGTTTTCCATTGGTGTGATTCTTGCTATAACAGCGTCTACCAGTTCGTCACTTAACTGTTTCTGATTCAAATCACACACACCATTCAGATATTCTTTTATTTTTTTAATCTCTCCTTCTACTTCTACAGGCTCATTATCCTCTTCATCCTGTGACAATATTGCCAGTTCATTCTTAATCTGTAACATCCGTTCATCAATCGTACATTTCTTGTCTTCGAACTCTTCACTACCGATCAAGTCATCCAGTTTCATATCTACAAGATTACTCATACGGTTCTTTAATCTTTCCGATTCTCTTTTCAGTTTTTCTATCTGATATTCACGATCTGTAATTCCAGTCTCTTCACTGTAATTATCCTGAATATCCTGAAGCAATTCTTCTACTGAACTTTTCTGGTCTTTCCATAACCTTTCCAGAATACTTTTAGCCATGAAGTCTAGTTTCCATTCACAGATAGACGGCACATTACAATATCCCGTACCATCCAATCCCTGTTTTTCATGGAAACTTCTTTTACGGTAGCGGATTTGATGTCTGCACTGATATCCATTACTGACCTCACCATTTTTATTGGTTCTCCATTTGTATTTTCCGTACACACTGCCACATTCACATACCAGATGTCTGCACCACTTATCTTTTGATATCGGTTTGGAACATTTTCTACCGTCTACGATAACTACTTTCTTACTCTTTATAGCCTGTACTCTGTTCCAAATCTCTTCTGATACAATCGCCGGAAAGTTACCTTTGACATATTCATATTGGCTGACATCCCGTACCGTTACCCTTTTATGTCCCAGAAAGTTTTTCGTATAGGATTTATTGTAACTGATATAACCGGCATATGTCTTATTATTTAATATCCGTAGTACTGACAAATGTTCCCAGTTGTATGTTCCATCTGCCTTTTTCCTTTTCATCTCTACCATTTTACCTGCGATAGTTTTTGCTCCCATCCCAGTTAAATACAGGTCATAAATCATTCTTACGGTTTCGGCTTCTTCCTCTATGATTTCATATGTGTTATCTATGGACTTTTTCCCTTTGATCAGTCTGTATCCTAAGATATTTCCATTACCATAAAGGACACCTTTTTCTCTGGATATTCTCTGTCCGGCTCTTACTCTTTCACTGATATGTTTTGATTCTTCCTGTGCCATTGCAGACATGATCGTAAGTCTTAACTCCCCATCCTGTTCCAGTGACCAGATACCATCATTGTAAAAGAATACTTCTACACCCCACTCTCTCAGTTGTCTTGTGTACTGTAAGCTGTCTACCGTATTACGTGCAAATCTTGATACTTCACGAGTACAGATAAGGTCAAAGTCACCTTTCTCTGCATCTTTTATCATTTGCATGAATCCCTCTCTCTTCTTTGCCTGTGTACCTGTCACACCTTTATCCACATATACATTAACTTTTTCCCAGTTCGGATGTTCTGCCAGAATCGTCTCGTACCATTGAAGCTGATTACTTAATGCGTTAACCTGTTCCTCATGTTGTGTAGATACTCTTCCGTAAAAACATACCCGGACTTTATCATGTATACTTGTTCTTGACCTGTTACTGATACACATTGCTTGCATCTTATAAGCCAAATTGTCCATTATGCTCGTTCCTTCCTCCTGTACTGTTTCACAACTTTCTTGTATGTCGAATGATTGATTTTATTATTTATGAATAACATCTTTATCAAAAGTGGTTTCATCTCCAACTTTTTTGTATCCTGATGTTCCATATATTCCTCCTTTCTCTTACTCAATCATTCATAAAAATAATATTACTTTGAAAAATACGATAATTACGAATGGTTGATAAGAATTACTTCCACCTGTTCCACCGCCCTTTTAGTCTTGTGAAGCTTGCGCTTCACGCTTTTCTTTTTTTTTGGGGGAGCGTGTGCACGATTGTTTATCGTGCACCATCAGAATATCTGCAGGTCTTCGTCACTTCGTGTCTTCGCTTCTGCATATATTCTGACCCCTCCGTCTACTTTGTGTTCGTGGATGTGGTAGTCTGTCGCTGTGGTGTTTGTTGATGTTTCCTTTTTTCTTCTGTCTGTTTGTGTTATCGTGGTTGTCCTGTGTTGTTATTCATTCAACATTCATACAGAACAATCATTACAATTACCCATCGTCACTACGTCACTAACTTTTTTATAATGGGGAAAAAATATATAAATAATTTTCCCCTCTTACCGACGAAACGACGAATTATTCTTCATCAAACTCCTCTTCTAAGTTCTTATTGGTTATCACATAAAGACGTTCCTTACCTCGTTTTTGTTCAAAATCCAGTCCATACACCTCACTTAATTCATCTCTGATTAAAATAAGTGCCTTGGTTAATCTCGAACCATCTTTGGGAAGGGTCGATTTATCAATTCCTTTTTGGAGTGCGATGTGTTTTAACTCATTTAGACATTCTGTCGGTGTATTTACATATTCATATTTATCAGCCATAAGTTCTTTCAAACATATGGCTATGGAACTTGATTCCAGTATACTTAATGACAAATTAAGTCTATTTTGGAATAATATATCAGATATTTTATCTTCTTCGATACCTAATACTCTTCCAATCTTAATAGCTTTTTCATGGAAGTCAGCTAGACGAATCTTGTGTCTTGCTTTTACTTTCTTCCTGTCACTCAATACACCAGCAATCGTATTAAAGATTGCACCCAATATGAACGGTAAATCTTTTTGAAAACTTGCCATAACACTCTGCTCTGTTTTTATTTCAGATTTTTCAAATCTACTCAGAGCTATCAGACACGAACGGTCAACAAGGTCAGAAGACCTTGCAACCCCATTGATAGATGTTATACCTATGATGGAGTGAAGCTTCACGATTCTTTCTTCGGTATCTGTATACAACCGTCTTGTAGTATCGCTTGCCCCTGTTACCGCACTGCAAAGTAAGTCCGATATGGCTTTTGATATAAAGCTTACGTTGTCGAAACAGGTAAAATAACTTTTGGATAATCGAAGTACAATCGCTTCTTTGTTACTTGTATAAGCACATATTCCAGAATCTTTTGGATCGATTATCATTTCCAGTTTTTTCAAACATTCTGATTTTCCAGAGCCTTTTTCTCCCTGTATCAGAATTACTGGATGATTGAAGTTCATTCCTAACATACTAGAAACAATCAATATGCTAATGAGAATGACATCGTCTTCATCTTTAACATTGAAATGCTTTCTGATATACGGTAATAACTCTTCCGGCATAACGTTTAAATCTGGTTCTACCTGATTCTTAAAGTTCCTGTCTGTATAAAACATGAAGTCAGGTGTCTCTTCAATCTCACACTCTCCATCTTCTATACGGACACTTGTATTATTATCCGTATTTAACTGATAAATGAGCATTCTTCCTTTTGTGTAAATACGATGATTTCGTTGTATTTTATTCTTGGATTCATAACACTCTACTTCCATAATGCTTATGATCTCTTGAACTTCTTTATCGTTCAACAACTCACCATATTCTTTCTTCCAGAATGACTTAAAAGCTATTCTGAAATTGGATGAATGGATATCGTAAACTTCTTTGTTTTCATTATGTGGGATGGAACATAGATTTGTTCCATCCTCACCTCTTCCGACAGATATTTTTTTCGATTTCAAGAGACTGTAAACTCTCTTTTCATTAGACACCTGTCTCATCCTCCTCAAAATCATCTTCTATGTCATCCTCTGGTTCATATTCGTCATCTTCATGAACTACTCGCAGTTTTTCTACATACAGCTGACCAAAATCATCATAAGAAACGCTTATCCAGAAATAATATTCTAACAATTTTCCAAAATCGGCATTTCCATTTTTCTTTAGACCTCCCACAGCTTTCATTACTCTCATGATATGTAGATTTTTTCCCGGATCCAAACAGTACGATTTTTGTACATTCACCTCCTGTCCTTCTTTAGCGTATAATTTTAAATTCAGGTTCAGATAAGTTCTTCCGGTTCTATCTGATGTTTTAACATTGTAGTTAGCTACTTCTCCTTTATATGTTCCCATGTTTATTTTTATCAACTTAAATTCGTTCATTTTTTTTGCTCCTTTACTCTTTAACTTTATCTAATTAAGTCTGCGCAAACCCAATTTGATAAATCAACATCTTTTAATAGTTATCTTCACTGCAATGAAAATCATGAAAACATTCTGATGTAGTTCTCATGCAAATAATATAATATTTGATTTCCCACTCATTCAATCCGTGTATGCATCCATTTCTTGAATAAGCGGAAGTCATTATTGTTGTTTAGTTGCTTTCCCATTGCAATAGCTCTCGTGATCACAAAAATATGATACCAAATTAAATTACCCCGAATTTTACTCCAGATACACTTTTTTATATGTATTCATCCTCATGCAAGCATTTCGTCCGGCTATGTCCAGAAATTTTTTTAAAATTTTATGCTTTATTTTGACGGTTTTTTATAAGTATCTTTTTTAAATTTGACGGTTTTTATCTTATGTTTTATACTTTATATATAATAAAATGGAGGTATATTAAGATGAATATTGACGACAAGAAAAGCTTTCAGTCATTTACTAATCATTTGATAGATGACTTCCAAGACTATCTACCCTTCACTACTCTCTGTAAATTGCATGTAATAGACTGCTATTTACAAGATATGACTAATAATGATATTACAAATAGTTTAGCTAATTTTGCAGAAAAAATTAAAAATAATAAAAAAAATATACATATCACCAAACGTTCTGATGAGGAAATAGATAAAGACAATAAATCTTTAGAAAGATATTCTCTGCCACACCAAAAGAAATTATCTCGATTAAAAGAAATTTCTTCTATTCCTGAACTTTTAAAAATAATCGGATATGAAAATTTCATTCATGCAATTATTGAGAAATATCCTTTTCCTCCAATTGCTGGTTTCAGTTCTCACCGCTGGACGGAAGAATTGCTTTATAAGTACATATACTTATATTTTGATATTTCAAAATTTAAAGATAAAGCAGACATCCCTTTACCTGCATTCAATACCATACGTGATGCCTTACACTATCCACCTATAAAATATCCCTATATCATATCGCCATTTAAATTTTCATACAAATGGCTCTTTTCCTATTACATCAAAAAACCTGTGGATTTTTATTTTGTACTCATGACAAAAAAACCTTACGAAATCTCTCCTACTGATAAAAAACGTCCGCATAAAATCCACCGATATGACGAATCATTTTTTGCCTCTTTAATCAGATTATCGGATTTTTCTATTCCAAGTAAACCATTTAGAAGCTTTTCATATTCTGCCCAATCCGCTGAAGAAAGCGTTAATTTAGCCTACTGTTTTAATAAACTTTATGAAATAGCTATACAGCATAGCAAAAAATTCCACTCTAACTCCGATTACACTATCGTTTTTTTAGTCAGAGAAGGAAATTTCAAGCAAGAATTTAATGATTATTCTGATGCTTTGTGGACTTGCCCCAATTATTCCCTGATTACTTTTCGTAACATAGAAACTATTATCAAAACGTTAAAAAAACTAGAAAACAACTTAAAAAAAATTACATCCGAAAATAAAGATTCTGCAAATGAGTATAATAAGGAATATAATGTCGTGAACGAAATAAGAAGGAATATAACAGCCGTAAACGATAACCTTCCATTTTTATCAAACCTTCCCTTAGAAACAAGAAATGATATGGCTGAATACAATTTAAAGAAAAAGAATGCCCTTCGTTTAATCATAAATGATCAAAATAAGATTTTTGAAGAAAAAGAGATAACAATTCGATTTGCAACTTCTTATGATCTTAAATTTATAAAAGAAAATTACGAAAAATTATCTAAATCCAACGAAGTTTTTTACTCATCAATCACTAACAATGATGATGAACCCAAACAATTTAAACCTCTGTCAAATAAGTATTGGAAAAATCTGATTAATAAGATAAACGGATTTATTTTAATTGGTTTATATTATCAGAAAAAAAGAGGATTTATTGTTATCAAAGGAATCAGTAAACATGAATGTCGTTTAATTTATTTATATGTAGACGAATATTACCGGCAAAAGGGCATCGGAAAACACCTATTATCCGAAGCTAAAAATACTGCTAAGCAATTAGGTTATACCAAAATCTCTTTATATGTATTATCTAATAACGAAATTGCACAGTCACTATATAAAAATTCAAATTTTGAAACCAC
>QWCH01012032.1_pt1 | contig 10630 bp, 20 predicted proteins | sample 1972671 | NCBI WGS metagenome assembly QWCH01 (sample SAMN09866713, study PRJNA288562) | Human gut metagenome isolate term3_stool, whole genome shotgun sequencing... | isolation source: gut | host: Homo sapiens | place: USA: California | reverse complement strand
CCCCACCGCCGCATCCGGCCAGCAACGCGCACAGCGCAACGACCGCCGCCGTCACCGCCAGTCGCCGCAGGTTCCACCTCCGCCTGTCTTTTTCCCTTGCCATTTTCTTTCATCCTTTCTCCGTTTTTATGGTTTGAGCTTGTTCAAGCCGGTTTGAGCCAGGCGCATCGTCCCGGCCAGCTTACGCTATTCAAAAAACAACTCCGCTGCGATACCGCCTGCCGCCTCACATTCTCGCTTCACGCCCGTGTCCGCATTTCGGCATATTGTAAATCTTTTCTACTTTTTTCTCTGCTTTCTTATATTTTGTAAATCTTTATTACAAGATTATCCGTAAAAAATGGTATTGTCAAGCCGTCCCAAGATGCCCTTGCCGCCAAGATGCAGGTCTGCGGTGTTGGTCTGGGCAGGGAGGCCATCAGCCGCATCGAGACCGGCGACCGCTTCGTGACCGACTATGAGCTTGCCATCTTCGCCCGCGTCCTCGGCGTTTCCCTTGAATGGCTCACCGGCGATTTGGAACAGAAAGAATAATAGCGGAGCTGCCAACAGACTGTAGGCAGTTCCGCTTTTCTATTTCCCGGCGCGTCAGCGCCGTCCTGCTCTCCCTCTGACCATTTTCCTGATGCCACGAAAATGATACCCGCCGCCAGACGCTTCACCGCCGCCGACCTCTGCGCAACCCGCAGCCTCTCGCGCATACGCGAGCGCCCGCCCGTTCCATATTACAGCCGCCCGCCGTTCTCGCCATCAGCCGCCGCATAGGCGGCTTCTTTTTTTGCCCAAAACCGCCTCATTTTCTTCCTCTGTCGCATTTTTGACCCCGCCAACTTTTCCCGCCCCGGCTCCCCGAAAGCGATTTTTTGACCTCATACCTACAAAAATTTTGGGCTTCCGAACCCGCAAAGGACGACTGCCGCGCCGCCAGTACCTCGCGCGGGCGCGTTTAGAATTTCGCGCGGGCCTGCGCGTCGTGGTATCTTCGCGGGCGCGGGTGTTTGGTATCTCCTGCGCCCGCCCGGCTGGCGGCGCTGGTGGATGGCTGGCCGCTCTGGCGGCGTATGGCTTGCGCTGCGCTGCGCCTGCGGGCCTGCGCGGCATGGTATCTCTGCGCGGGCCTGCGCGTTTGATATCTCCTGCGCCCGCCCGGCTGGCGGCGCTGGCGGATGGCTGGCCGTCCTGCCGACTGCCGGAGCTGTCCGCCGTCCTGCCCACCGTCTGCCCGCCGTGCCGACCGCCTGCCGCCGGTCTGCCGATCTGCCGCCGGTCTGCCGATCTGCCGCCGCGACCGCCTGCCGCGCCGATCTGCCGCCGGGCAGGCCGGAGCCGCCGCCGAGGGTATTTACCGCGCCCGGTATCGTCCCCGGATAAGCTAAGCTAATATGCCCCCTATAGTCCCCCAACCACAGCGATTTGCACAGAAAACGCCACGGAATTTTGTACAAAAAAACTTCCCCACGTCCCCCCTAAAGGGGGACTGGGGAACGAAAACAGCCCTATTGACGGCGCAAAAATCCGCCGCTATCATGCAGGGCAAGCGGACGGCCACAGCGACCGCCGCCCCGAACACAGGCGAATTGCTTGTACAGCAAGCGCAGGAGGCCGAACGGCTCCGGCTCTTGATACTCGCTGACGAGTGCAAGACCATCGAGGAGTTCCGCGAAAAGCTCCGCGAGCGGCTGAACAAGTAAAGCGCCGGGCCACCCCAGCAAGGCACGGCCCGACGCTACACACCCGGCACGGGCGGCGAGTTCGCCGCCGCCCGGCCACGGCTAAAGCATAGCACACCCGCCCGCAGAACGCAAGCCCAGCAGGGCAGGCTGAAAGAATTTCCCCCTACGGGGGAACACCTCAGCCCCGAAAAAAATTTCAAAAAAATGCTTGACATTTACACGGCACCGTGTTACATTCGAGCCGCAGTAAACAACACGACACCGTGTACAGGCCGCCAAGGCCGGAAAGGGAAAACGCCATGACTAACAACGAGATCATTTTTGAGAATGTCCGCGCCAGCTTCACCCCCGCCCAGCTCGCCGAGCTGGTGAACGCCACCTACACCGCCGAGCAGCTCGCCGCCCGCCGCGCCAACGTCACGATCACCGTTGACGAGGGCAGCGCGGACACCGCCGAGGACATCTTCACCGCCATGCTGGCCGCCGATCAGTTCCACACGTTCGCCGAGTGGAAGCGCATGGGCTACAGCGTGAAAAAGGGCGCAAAGTCCGCCATCACCTGCCAGCTCTGGAAGTACACCGACAAGCCCGGCAAGGCCGTCCGCGAGGCCGCCGAGGCCTTGCAGGTGGAGAAGTCCAAGCGTTGACCCAGCGCAAGCGGATACTTTAGCAGGGCTGCACCGCACAAAGCAACCCAGCCCCAGAAGCAAAACCCAAAACAAAATCAGGAGGAACACAAGATGAAATTCACAGGACGCTACACCGCCGCCACCGCCAAGGCCCTGAAAGGCTCCCCGCGCCTCGTCTGCCAAGTCTCCGAGGACGGCACGATCTACGTATGCAACGGCTTTCTCCTCTGCACCATGAACCCGCCGGAGTACGCCGCCACCGTGCAGGGCTTCACCTGCTGCGAGCCGGGTAACTGGACGCTTGACAAGGACGGCAAGCACGAGAACGACGCGCACAAGCTCGATCTCGTCAGGCTGTACGCCGACACGCTGAAAACCAACACCGATGCGCAGCCCCTCCAGCGTTCCCCGCTGAGCTGACCGTGCAGACCCCCAAGGCCGCCGCCGTCTGCTACTACAACGCCGCCGCCGATTTCGCCGCGATCTACGACACAAAATTCATCGCCGCGCTGCACCCCGCCGCCCAGCTCCGCGCCGCGTCCGCCATCTCCGCCGCCGTCGCCTATTGCGACGATGAACCGTTCGCCGTGGTCATGCCCATTAAGGCCGAACCCGAAACCGTCCGCGCCGTTCGTGCCTTTTTCACCGAGGCCGCCGGGAACAACGCCAAAACCGGCGAGGCCGACAAGCTCCGCGCCGAGCTGGCCCAGTCTCAGGAAGAAGCCGCCGCGCTGCGCGGCGATCTGTACCGGGCAGCGAACGAGATCACCGAACTGAAAAACAAGCTGGCCGAGCAGCACGAAACCAAGTCGGAACAGCCCGCCGCCGAGACCGTCGAACCCAAGACCGCCGCCGAGATCATCGCGGCCCGCTGGGCAGAGGTGGACGGCCTGACCGCCACCATCAAGGGCGCGACCACCGCCGCGCCGGTGGTCTGGCTGGCCGGAGACACAAAGCCCCACGAAAAAGAGATCGAAGCCGCCGGGGGCAAGTGGAGCGGCAAGAAGAACGCCTATTATTTCCGCGTCGCCTGACCCAAAACCCAAGCCGAAACGGCCCGCCGGGGCCGTCCGCCGGGAATGGCCGCCCGGCGCTGATGATGGCAGGCCGAACACAAAAACGAGGAGGCAACAAAATGGAGATCATCAAGCAATACCGCGACGGGAACGAGCGGCATGACATCGTTTGCCTTGCAGGTGAAACGCTGTTTGAAAACTGGTATTCCGTGCTGGAGGATAGCTGCTGCCTGCGCCACCCCAGCAGCACCGCCGGATATTTTCACAGTCTCGACGAGGCCGAGACCGCGATGCACAAGCACCGCCCCGCCGCCGTCGAGATCAGCGAGGAGTCTTGACCATGTACGCGCTGGAATACAAGCAGCTTTACATCCCCCGCGAGGCGATGACCAAAAACCGCTGTTTTCAGGGCTACCGCTGGAAGCAGTACGCCGTATGCGAGGAACGGGAGCCGCTGGAGCAGATCAAAGCCACGAAGAAAAGGCCGGAGGAGTGGCGCGTCGTCCCGCTGGCCGATAGCGTCTGACCCCGCAGCCGGATACCTTGGACGGGCCGCACCGGACAAAGCGACCCGACCCCACGCACAAAACCAAATCACAAATCAGGAGGTACACAAAATGGCATGGCTTTACATCCCCGCCGAGACAGGTGAACGCATCGAAACCGTCTGCAATCAGCACTACAACCCCGGACGCGGCGCGTGTGACTGCCCGCTCTGGCCCGCCTGCAGCTACTCGAACGATCTCACAAAATCCAGCGCGGAGAACACCCGCATTTTTGAGCAGGGCATGGCCGCCGCTCTGTCCGCCCTCGACAACGAAAACAGGAGGTAAACAACATGGCATCCATCGAACGCAAGATCAACGGCACCTTTGCCCCCGTCCCCGGCGGCTACGCCCAGCAGATCAACGAGCAGACAACGCTTTTTGTCCCGGACTTCTCCGCCGCCCGCTACGACCCCAAAACCGGCGAGCTGTTCGGCTACGCCCCGGACTACGCCGCATTAGAGGCAGAAAAGGCCCCCGCCGTTCAGGCCGACAAACCCGGCGAATATGTCTACTGCTACGAAATGCAGCAGGCCCCCACGGGCTGTGACTTTGCCGCCGATCTTTCCTACTACGGCAAGCATTATTTTCTCCGCCCGCTCCGTGACGGTCTCCCGCAGCTCCACGGGCGCGGCATCAGCTACGACGAGGAGCGCAACACCTACACCGTCACCACCCGCGCCTATGACAAGCTCAAAGAGCAATACCGCATCCGCTACGAAACCTGTCTCGACTGACCACAAAACCGGATACCTTGGAGCCGCCGCACCGGACAAAGCGACGGCACCCCATAAGCAAGACCCAAAACAAAATCAGGAGGTACACACCATGTACGAACAGACAAGCATGATCTCCCCGCCGCAGGCCGAAGCAAAGCCCGCCGCCCGCTACTACGAGATCAACGAGGACACGGCCCGCAACGCTCACTACTGCGTATGGACGAACGACTACAACCGCAATCAGGCCAGCTATCCCAGCCAGTTTATCTCCGGGGCGGGCAACTACAACATGAAAAAGCACAACCGCCAGATGGCACGGGAGGGCGACCTCTGGAACGAGTACAACGAGATCAAGGCCATCTTGAACAAGATCGAGGCCGTCGGCACCGGCGCGGTAGACCTTGCCGACCCCCACGCCCGCGAAATGCTCGCTGAACAGCTCCAGAAGCTCCAAAGCAAGCTCGACGAAAGCAAGGCCCTGAACGCCTATTACCGCAAGCACAAATCCTTTGACGGCTTTCCCGGCCTGACCGCTGAGACCGCCGCCAAGCTCACCGCCGACTTTGCCGACACCTGCCAGCGCTGCCCGTGGGTAAAGCACCCCATCCCCGACTACGAATTGACCAGCCTGCGCGGCAAGATCAAGCGCGTACAAGCCCGTCTTGACGAGCTGGACAAGCGCACGGAGCAGGCCGAGCAACCCGCCGAAAGCACAAAATTCTCCGGCGGCGAGATCGTCCGCAACCTCGAAGCCGACCGCCTCCAGATACTCTTTGACGAGAAGCCCGACGAGGAGACCCGCGCCGCGCTGAAACAAAACGGTTTCCGCTGGTCGCCCCGCTATAGCGCGTGGCAGCGCCAGCTTACCCCCAACGCCGAAACCGCCGCCCGCTACGCCCTCGGCCTGACCGAATAACAAACCAGATCCCGCCCCGGAGGTCACGAGGGCAGAAAGGACACGGCATGAACAGCTATCCCAACATCATGTATTTCTTCCATGACGGCAGCACCTATCTCGTCCCGCGCTATACAAACGCCTCCGGCCTCGCCACTATGCTGGACGAAGTGCGACGGGCCGCCTATCTGGATATGACAAAAAGCGGCGCAGATCACGCCGTCTACGCCGTGAAGCATTACGACCCCAAAACCGGCGATGTCGTAAAGGCTGACATTTATGCCCCCGCCGTTCTTCTGAACGAAGCCGAGTTTACCAAGCGCACCGACGCACAGATGCAGGAAAGTCCCGGTTGCTATATTCTCGCGCTCCACGCCAGAAAATAACGACCGCAGCCCCCACAAGATACACGCTCAACCACGATGGAACGCTGGAAAAATGGTACTTGGAACACGACTGCGGCGAAATCGTCTATCTCCGCAAGACCCCGCGCCCAAAATGGAACTGCGGCATGAAAGAGTTTCCCGCCGCCGAGGTATTCCCTGACTACAAAACCGCCCGCGCCGCGCTCAAAGCCCGCTCCGCCGCAAAATAGCTCGTAGACTTTTACACGCCCGCGTGTTATAATGCGACAAAACAAAACCGAACAGGGAGGCAGACCATGAACGAAGTCCCCGAAGTGTTCCCTGCATACCGCCTCGTCGCCGAATTTGCCGACGGCCAGCGCCTCACCTTTGACGGCCTCACCGAGCAGCAGGCACAAGACCGCATGGAAGCGGCACAGGCCCGTCACGGCGATATATGCTGGTACGACGGTGTGACCGATCAGCACTACGAAAACGGAAAATATTACAAGCTCGCCCCGCAGCCGCCAGAGATCATCGTGATCGACCTGACAGACTGCCCGGACGAGCCGGAAAAGGAGGATTGACCATGCCCATACCCGAAAGCAAGCGCCGCAACAACGATATTTACAACGCCAAATGCGACCGCATCAGCGCCCGCCCCATTAAGCCCATCGGCAACGCCATCCGCGCCGCCGCCAAGGCCGCCGGGCAAAGCGTACAGGCGTATGTGCTGCAAGCCTGCGAAGAACGCATGAAGCGCGAGGGACGCCCGCTGGAGCTTGACAGCCCCGCCGACGAATAACACAAATCCGACTTGCTATTGTGCAGAACAAAACCCCGGCAGACCGTACCAAAACGGCCCGCCGGGGCATTTTTATCTTCTCTTGCTGCTGTACAGGTATCTGCACCGCCGCCGGAGCGCTTTTCGCCTCGCTCTCCGCACAAAAAGCCGCCTTATGCCCTCCACCAGCTTATCCACAAAATCCACGGTCTTTTCCTCCCATTCGCAAATTGTTTTTCCAGAGCCGCCCCGACGATCACGGAAACCCTTTCGCGCCACGCGCGAAGTCTTGAAAAACTTGTTCCTATAAGGCCGGTTTTCCTGTTCCGCCGCCGTGGTGTTCCGGTGCAAGATCAGGCGGCAAAGCAGCCCTTGCTCAGCCCCGCCGGACGGCCCAAAATTTTTTGCCGCTTATTATGTACGCGCGCGCGACGCGCGACGGGCCAGCGCCTCCGCTTCCGGCAGCTCCTCCAGCACCTCGCCCAGCCGCTCCATTGCTCTTGTGTGCCAATCGCGGGCCGTGCTGTCCGCCGTCCCAAGTCTCGCGCTGATCTTCGCCCAACTGTACCCACGCACATAGCGCATCACAATGACCTCTTTGTACTTACCGTTCAGCGCGTCCAGACAGGCACGAATACAGGCTTCATCCCCGGACAAAACCCGCTCCGTCTCCGCGATCTCCGCCAGCCGCTCGCTCACGCCGTTTTCCAGCGCCCGCAGCCCGCTTTCCTCCGTCGGCTTTCCCGGCGACGAACCGCGCGGCATCCCGTCACACGCCAGCCCCCGCAGTCCGTAATAATTGCCCTCCAATTCCGCCCGCTCCTGCCGCAGCAGGCGCAGCATCCCCGGAATTGCCTTGTAGTACAGGGCTATGTGCTTCACGCTGCCATACCGCATCCGTCGCCTCCTGTTCTTGGCTCCGCGCCAAATCTCCTTGCCTGTGGTGTCAATCCAGCGTTTTCCCGAAGATCGGCTCTTTCGCGTCGCTCTCGTCCACATCCACCGGCTCGCCGAGAATATCCGCCATACGCCGGGCCAGCATATTGTAGCCGAACCAGTCCCCACCCTCGGCCCACTCGTTAAACTGCCGGAATACGTCCTCCGTGGCGCGGACGGTCTCATTCAGCCGCTCCACGCCAAAGCCGAGGGCCTGACGCGCCCCCAGCGCGTAGCATTTCACCACGATCTCCGCCGCTTCCCGCCGTTCGCCCAGCAAGGCCCAATCCCGGTTGCTTTTCGGCGCTTTTGACGCTGGCAGCACAAAATGCTCTGTCAGCAGGCCCTCCAGCTCCTCGTTCAGCTTCTTTTTCGCCCGCTCCATGCCCACGCCGCGTTTGTTGACGGCGAACCGCTCCAACGCGCCGTTTGCGGCGTTGATCACGCGGTCAAGCCGGTCTTTCCCGATGCCGTAGCGGTCATGCAGCGCAACCATGAAGCACAAAGAGATCACATGGCCCGCCGCCTCCCGGTTTTTCTCCACCCGCTCGCTCTCCGGCGTTTTCCCACGCAGATAGCGCGTCTGCGCCTGACGGGCCGCGTTGGTGCCAAAATGCGCCGGGATATGCTTATTTCTCCTCATGCTCCGCCTCCAGTTTCCCGCAGAACCGCCCGCACATGGGGCAGAACTCCGCGCACAGCACATTCAGCCCGCCGCCCCGCGCCGTGCTGTCCATCACAAGGCGGGGCCTGCCGTCCTCGCCGTATTCCAGCCAGAACGCCGTGCCGTCCACGGTCTCCAGCTTTTGGTGCCGCTGGCACAGGCCGCACACGGGCATTTCCTCCCGCTTCTGCTCCCTGTCCTCGAACCACGCCAGCTTTGCAAGGGCCACCTCGTAGCCCCTGCTGGAATACACGCGCCCGTCTTTGTCGTAGTGCGTCAGCCGTTTTTCCCACATGATGATACCTCCTCCGCCAGCTCCCGCCAGCGTTTGATTTCTTCCTTGTCCTCCGCCGTGATGATCTCCGTGAATTTCCAGCCCGCCGGACGGGCGATCAGCTCCAGAAACACCCGCCGCCGCACAGGATAATCCCGCTGCATCCGCCGGACAAACTTGCTCTTGACCTCCACGATCTCCACGGTGCCGTCGGCATAGGTCAGCCGGAAATCCGCCGTGTACTGAACGCTCCGCAGCTTCACGCCGTTGTATTCCCCCGCCGGGAACAGCAGAAAGCATGGGTGCGCTTCCCACTTCACGATCTCTCCGCGCCCTATCTTTGGCGCAACGGTGCCGACGTAGTATTCATACTCGCCCCGGCTGTCAAATTTCAGCCCGGACATGGCAGCGGCACGGGCCGCCGCCGTCACGGTGTCGCCCCGCTTTTTCCCGCGCCCGGCAAGCTGTGCCTCTGCCTGCGCCCGGTAACGCGGCGGCAGATCGGATAGCTCCAGCCGGTACGCCATTCACAGCACCTCTTCGTGCTTTTCTCTCTGCGTCGCTATCATGTCCGCGTAATGAAGCTCCAGCACCAGCGGCGTTCTTTCCATGGCGGCATTCAGCGCACGGCTCCCGCCACGGAAAGCATCGTCATACGCGCCCATGTGCCAGCGGATGGCAAGGGCCTCGTCGTCCGTCAGCTCCATGTGCTTCATCACGAGATAGACAGATTTCTCCCCGTGTCCCATGGGCATCTGATCTTTCACGGTGTAGTCGGGATATTCCCCGGCATAGTAGTTCGCCTTGCACACGTCATGCAGCAGCGCCACGATGGCCTGCGTCTGCGGCGAATACAGACCGCGCAGATTGAAATTCCCCAGTAGGGCATAATACACATTCAGGCTGTGCTTCACCAGCCCGCCCGGATAGGCCCCGTGAAACCGTGTGCTGGCCGGAGCCGTGAAGAAGTCTGTGCTTTTCAGCCACTCCAGCAGCTTGTCCGCGCCCGGTCTCGTCACCTGTGACAGAAAAATTTGCTCGAAACGTTCGGCATCGTTCATTCTCATTTCCTCCTTGGCCGATATATATTTCCTCGCCCGTGCCAACACTCGGCGCGGCGCAAGATCACAACGGTATGCCGCTGCCCGGCGTTGCTCACCTTGGTTTCCACGCGGTTGAGCGTGTAGCCGGGGTATTTCTGTTCCCAGAACGCAGCGTCGTCTATGTACACGGTGCTGGCCTCCTCCAGCTTTTTGCGGCTCCACTTGGTATCGTTGGGCGGCGGTGTCTTTGGTTTTTCCAGTCCACGGCTCTGCCGCCAGCTTCGGGCGCACCGTTTGTTCTTGTTGATATATTTTACAAGGCCCTCCACGCTTCCGTGGTCAACCGTGAGATATTCCCCTCGTGTTAGGCCAATGCTGTTTCCGTTCTTATCGCTCCACAGCTCCTCCAGCACGTCACGGGTCAGTCCCTCTGTGTGCTGGATGATCGCGTGGTGATGATGGCGGCCACAGATCGTCCCGTCTGCCATCACCGTCGTGTATTCCGTGGCGGCTACCCACTTTGGGCGCTCCACGCCGTTCTTGTCGCACCAGCGATACACCCGCTTGATGTAATTTGTCCAGTCCATATCCGCCCGCTTGGTGTCTCCCGGCGCTGGCAGATGTTCGTCGTCATAGGTTCCCGTCCATGAGAAGTCGCCCTTTCCGAAGTTGGCGTTTACAAGCTGCACATGGTATCTCTTGGAGCGGTTGTCGTTGTAGGTCTGCTGGGCGAGGGTACAGGCTTCTTTCTTCTTTGCTCTCCGGCTCGCCTTGTGCTGCTTTGGTGTCACGGGGTACAGATCAACCTCCATGTACCCCGCCGTGGCGTAGTCCTTGCCGCAGATATGCTTTTGTTCCCGATAATACAGGCTCATGCGGCCACGCCTCCCTCGTTTTTGCGTGTATGCGCCGTCACCGGCTTGCATACGGGCCATTTCAACAGTCGTATGCCGTCAGGCACACCCCTGTTTCATGGCTTGTCTCTTAACTTACTGCTGGTATACCAGCCCATTGCGGCCCCTCGGCCGCAACGAAAATTCTCTCCGGCACCGCCGGAAACAGGTCTCGCTTCAACCGGCAAGGCCGCGCCGCTCTCACGGCGCGACCG
>QWCH01011163.1_pt1 | contig 10639 bp, 10 predicted proteins | sample 1972671 | NCBI WGS metagenome assembly QWCH01 (sample SAMN09866713, study PRJNA288562) | Human gut metagenome isolate term3_stool, whole genome shotgun sequencing... | isolation source: gut | host: Homo sapiens | place: USA: California | reverse complement strand
GAGAGCCATTACAATCCACGCCGAAGCCAAATCAAGACGGAGCTACGTTACTTGTTCGTAACCACGCCCAATAGGTGACGAAATGGACACGAATAACGAAACAAGGCTTTAAGGATTAGTGAGTTACTGACAACTCACGCAAAAAATCCGGTAACGAAAAAAGATTGCGCCGTTCTTCCGCAATTTGCGTATCAGAGGAGGGCTCTTCACCAACTAATTTTGAACAAAAAAAATTAAGGACGATGAAGAGTACATTTTCAGTTATTTACTACCTCAAACGTCAGGTAGTGAAAAAAGACGGGACGGTTCCCGTCATGGGACGCATCACGGTGGACGGCAGCCAGACGCAATTCAGTTGCAAACTGACCATCGATCCCAAGTTGTGGGACACCAAAGGGGGACGTGTCACGGGCAGAAGCACGGCGGCACTCGAAACGAACCGCATGCTTGACAAGATGCGGGTGCGCATCAACAAGCACTATCAGGAAATCATGGAGCGTGACAATTTCGTCACGGCAGAGAAGGTGAAGAACGCCTTTCTCGGACTGGAACACCGCTATCACACGCTGATGCAGGTGTTCCAGCAACACAACGAGGACTATGCCAAGCAGGTGGAAGCAGGCATGAAAGCCAAAGGCACGCTTTTGAAGTACAAGACCGTTTACAAGCACCTGCAAGAGTTTCTCAACATCCGTTACCACGTGAAGGACATCGCGTTGAAAGAGCTTACCCCCGCTTTCATTTCCGACTTCGAGATGTTTCTGCGCACGGACAAACACTGCTGCACCAATACCGTGTGGCTGTATGTATGCCCACTTCGGACGATGGTGTTTATCGCCATCAACAACGAATGGCTCACACGCGACCCGTTCAGGGAGTATGAAATCAAGAAGGAGGAAACGACACGCAGTTTCCTGACCAAAGACGAAATCCGCCTGCTGATGGAAGGTAAACTGAAGAACGCCAAACAGGAACTATACCGCGACCTCTACCTGTTCTGCGCCTTCACGGGCTTGTCATTCGCCGATATGCGCAATTTGACGGAAGAGAACATCCGCACCTACTTCGATGAACACGAGTGGATAAACATCAACCGCCAGAAGACGGGCGTGGTGTCTAACATCCGCCTGCTTGACATTGCGAAACAAATCATCGACAAATACCGCGGGCTGTGCGAAAACGGCAGGATTTTCCCTGTTCCCCACTACAACACGTGCCTTGCCGGAATCCGTGCCGTCGCCAAGCGTTGCGGCATCACCAAGCATATCACGTGGCATCAGAGCCGCCATACGGCAGCCACGACGGTGTTCCTCTCCAACGGTGTACCCATCGAAACAGTCAGTTCCATGCTGGGACACAAGAGTATAAAGACAACGCAGATATACGCGAAGATAACCAAAGAGAAGCTCAACCAAGACATGGAGAACCTTGCCGCAAGATTGAACCAAATAGAGGAATTTGCAGGATGTACCATCTAAAACAGAGACGCCATGAAACGTGACATAATCATTATAGAGGACAAGACGGTCAGCGTAACCGGTAACGAGGTATGGATGACCGCCGGGGAAATCGCCGAAGAGTTCCATGCCACCGTCCCGGCAGTGAACGCCGCCATCAAAGCCGTCCGCAAGTCGGACGTGCTGAACGACTACGAGGTATGCCGCTACATACAGCTTGAAAACGGCCTGTACGCGGATGTTTACTCGCTTGAAATCATCATTCCAGTAGCCTTCCGGCTGAATACCTACTATACACACGTGTTCCGCATGTGGCTGGTGGAAAAGGCACTCTCAAAGGAAAAGAGGCAGGCATACGTGATGTTCATACAGAACGGGAAAACCGGATATTGCTGAACACGCATACAGACAACGAAAAAGGAAACGGACAACGCCATCGGGTGCCGTCCGTTTCCTTTTTTTCATGCAACCGCCTTATTCCTGCGGCTTGAGGTAATTCGCCTCCAACAGTTCACGCAGTCCCGATTCGGGATAAAGCACCTTACCTGCCAGAAGGATAAAGGGCAGCATCCTGTTGTTGCGATACTCCTGCAAGGTGCGGCGGCTTACCCGGAGCATTTCCGCCACCTCCTTGTCCGTCAGGTAATGTTCCCCGTCCAGTGGCGGACGGTAACTTTCCAAAAATGCGGAGAGCCATTTGGAGCCTTTGAGCATATTCTGTATCGCGGTGGCAACCGGCTCGTCCTCCATTGTGAAAACCTCGTTGTTCTCGTTCATCATAACATCGGATTAAGTGGTTAATAAAAACAGAGTCATTTTCCATCGGGATAGATCGTGCCGATAAGCGGAATCAGCCGCCTGACCTCCTCCGGCCTGTAATAGAACCTGCGGTTTATCTGCGAGTAGCCGATAAGCCGCCTGTCACGCAATGACTGCAACGTGCGCGGGCTGATTCTCAACTGCCCGCAGACCTCCTCGCCCGTGAGCCACCTTTCCAGCCGCCCGCCGTCGCTTTTGCGCCTGAGGGCGGCGACTTTCTCCGAGAGGGCGTTGAATGACGCCAGCATCATCTCGAAGGTCTTTTTCTCGATAGATACGATTTCCATATACCAAAACATTTAATGATTTACCGCAAAGGTAACGCAGTCGCCTTGAATGCGTGCCGTTTTCCGCTATACGGCAGCTTGTTGCGCCGGTTGTCCGGGTTACGGAGTCACTTTCAAAGAAAATCTTACGTGAGTCACGTAATGAGTTGTTAAAGCCCCTTTTGTTTATTGCCGAATTTTGCCGCAGAGAAACAAAAGAAAGGACAAAATATGAAAGTGATAACGATTGAAAGTTCCGCCTTCACCGCCCTGACGGAACAGATAGCCGAGATAGCGGTCTATGTGCGTGCCGTTTCCGGTGAAAGGAAGGGAGAGTCTTCCGACATGCTGCTCACCACCCGCGAGGCGGCGCACCTGCTGAACGTGAGTACCCGTACCCTCCAACGTATGCGCAGCGAACAGCGCATCGGCTATATCGTGCTGCGCGGCAAATGCCGCTACCGCCGGTCGGAAATAGACCGCCTGCTCGCAGACTGCACCGTGGCAGAAGATGCAGCGACACTGACGGAACTGAAACGCAACCACACGCTGCGCACGGGCGGCGGCAAACCCAAAGGAAGGAGGACATAAGATATGGAACTGCTTACACGAAACAATTTTGAGGACTGGATGCAGAAGCTGATGGAACGGCTCGACCGTCAGGACGAGCTGCTGCTCTCCCTGCGACCGTCCGGCAAAGCCCCGAACCCGATGGAAAGTATCAGGATGTTCGACAACCAAGACCTCTGCATGCTGCTCCAGATAAGCAAGCGTACCCTGCAGCGCTACCGCAGCATCGGTGCATTGCCCTACAAGACGCTCGGCAAAAAGACCTATTACAGCGAGGAGGACGTACTGACATTCCTCTCCGAACACGTAAAGGATTTCCGCAAGGAAGATATAGCCTTCTACAAGGCGCGTATCCATAATTTCTTTAATAAATAACCCATTAAAACATTTTTCAAATGGCAAAGAAAACAACAGAAAAAGACGTGCTGATAGTCCGCGACGAGAAGACGGGCGAGATCAGTGTGGTAGCCGGGCTTAATGCCGACGGCTCACCCAAGCGTACCCCCGCAAAGGCGGAGAACGCACAGAGTTTCCTGCAATTCGACCGCCACGGCGACGTGCTGGACAACTTCTTCAAAAACTTCTTCCGGCAGTGCAAGGAACCCAGCCGCTTCGGTTTCTACCGTTTCGCGGCAGACCAAGCCGACAAACTGATGGAGGTGATGAAAGATCTGCTGAAAGACCCCGAAGCCAACAAAGAACTGCTTGCGCCCCACAAGGTGGACACTTCCGGCTACGAAAAGCAGGTAAAGGAAGAACAGACCGCCGGGATGCCGGAACAAAAACAGGAAGGACAACCCAAAGAAACCCAAAAACAGGAAGAAATGGAAAAGAAGCAGGAACAGAATCAGGAAAGCCCGCAACAACAGGCGCAGGGAAGACGTGGCTACCAACCCATTGACGAGAAGGCAATGTCAGCCTCGTGCCGCACTTCATCCGCAAGGAGCAGAAACTCGACGAGTACAAGGAACACAAGTTCTCCGACGAAGACCGTAAGAACCTGCGTGAAACGGGCAATCTCGGCAGGGTCGTGGACATCGTGGACAAGGAAACGGGTGAAATCATCCCCTCGTTCATCAGCATAGACCGCAAGACGAATGAAATCACGGACATTCCTGCAAACAAGGTGCGCATACCGGAGCGCATCGGCAAGACGGAAATCACCAAGCAGGAACAGGATATGCTGCGTGCCGGGCTGCCCGTGCGCGACAAACTTATTGAGCGCAACGACGGCAGGAAATTCGTCACCACTCTTCAAGTGAATGTAGAGCAGCGAGGCGTGGAGTTCGTACCGGGAACCGGCAGGTCGCCCCGTACTGCCCAGACGCAGGAAGCCAAGAACAATCCCACACAAGGACAGGCTCAGAGCATGGAAAATTCCGCAGCTCCACAGAAAGAGCAACGCCGCAACACGTGGACGAACGCAGACGGCAGCATCCGCCCCATCAGCAAATGGAGCGGCGTGAACTTCACCGACCAGCAGAAAGCCGATTACGCAGCGGGTAAGGCGATAAAGCTGGAGAACGTGACAGACAAACAGGGTTTCCATGCCACGATGTATATCAAGTTCAACCCGGAGAAGGGTCGTCCTTATCGCTACGACACCAATCCTGACAACGCACAGAAGGTAGCCCCCTCCAACGAAAGCCGCACACAGGTGGCGGTGAACAGCGAGGGCAAGACCAACGAGGCGACCAAGAACCTGAAAGAGCCGTTGCAGAAGGGACAGACCGCTCCGAAAGACGACAAACAGCAAAAGCAGCAGGAGAAGCCTCAGAAGAGAAACAATAAGGGCATGAAGATGTAACATCCCGTGTCCGCCACTAAATCCAAAGTAATAATTCATAAAAAAGTAATTAGCATGAAGACAATCATTGCAGAAAAGCCATCCGTGGCACGTGAAATTGCCCGCATCGTGGGCGCGACAAAAAGAGAGGAAGGGTATTTCGAGGGAGGCGGCTATGCCGTGACATGGGCATTCGGACACCTTGTCCAGCTTGCCATGCCCGACGGTTACGGCATACGCGGCTTCGTCCGTGACAACCTGCCCGTCATTCCCGAAACCTTCACGCTCATTCCCCGTCAGGAAAAGACAGAGAAGAGTTACAAACCCGACAGCGGCGTGGATCATCGTGGCGACCGATGCCGGTCGCGAGGGCGAACTTATCTTCCGATACCTCTACCATTACATAGGATGCGCCACCCCTTTCGTGCGCCTCTGGATAAGCTCGCTTACCGACAAGGCCATCCGCGATGGACTGCGCAACCTCGAAGCGGGGAGCAAGTATGACAACCTCTACCTCGCCGCCAAAGCGCGGAGCGAATCCGACTGGCTCGTGGGCATCAACGGCACGCAGGCTCTCTCCATCGCCGCCGGACACGGCACGTATTCCGTCGGACGGGTACAGACACCCACGCTGGCAGGCACAGCCACCGTCACGAAAGCCGAACGCAAGGAGAAGACGGAGGAAACACCGCTCCTGTACGACCTGACCACGCTCCAGAAGGAAGCCAACGCCAAGCATGGCTTCACGGCGGAACAGACGCTTGAAATCGCGCAGAAGCTCTACGAGAAGAAGCTCATCACCTATCCGCGAACCGGAAGCCGCTACATTCCCGAAGACGTGTTCGCGGAAATCCCCAAGCTGCTTGCCTTCATCGGCAGCCTGCCCGAATGGAATGGCAAGTTGCAGCCGAAAGCCGTGCCGACACGCCGCAGCCTGGACGGCGGCAAGGTGACAGACCACCATGCCCTGCTCGTCACGGGCGAGAAGCCGCTGTTCCTCTCCAAAGAGGACAGCACCGTCTATCACATGATAGCCGGGCGCATGCTTGAGGCTTTCTCCGAAAAATGCGTCAAGGACACTGCCACCGTCACGGCAGAGTGTGCCGGAGTGGAGTTCGTGGCAAAAGGCAGCATCATCAGGCAAGCCGGATGGCGTGCCGTCTATGGCAAGGAGAATGGAGAAGAGAACAACAGCCAAGAGGAAACCGCCGCCATTCCCTGTTGGCAGGAAGGCGACACGCTGGCACTGAAAGCCGCCTCCATCACGGAGGGAAAGACCAAACCCAAGCCGCTGCATACCGAAGCCACCCTGCTGTCCGCGATGGAAACGGCTGGCAAGGAGATAGAGGACGACGCATTGCGGCAGGCTATGAAGGATTGCGGCATCGGCACGCCCGCCACCCGTGCGTCCATCATCGAAACGCTTTTCAAGCGCGGCTATATGGAACGCTGCAAGAAGTCGCTTGTCCCCACCGAAAAAGGGCTTGCCCTCTACTCGGTCGTGAAGGCGATGCGTATTGCCGATGTCGCCATGACGGGCGAATGGGAAAAGGAATTGGCACGCATCGAGCGTGGGGAACTGCCCGCCGATGACTTCCGCAGGAAGATTGAGGCATATACACGGGAAATTACCTCCGAACTGCTGTCGTGCGACAAGCTGTTCGCCCGCAGGGATTCCGGCTGCAAGTGTCCCAAGTGCGGAGCGGGGACGATGCAGTTTTACGGCAAGGTCGTCCGCTGCAACAACGCGGAGTGCGGTCTGCCCGTGTTCCGCCTGAAAGCAAACCGCACCCTCTCTGATGATGAAATCAAAAACCTGCTCACCGACGGACACACGAAACTGCTCAAAGGATTCAAGAGCAAGCAGGGCAAGAGTTTTGATGCCGTAGTCGCCTTTGACGGGGACTATAACACGGTTTTCGTGTTCCCAGAAAGGAAAAGTAAAGCGACCTCTGCGAAAAGAAGAAAATAAATGTTTAACTTTGCCACTGGTTCAGAGTAATGAATTGTTCTTCGATACCGGATTACACTCATACTTTGGATTTAGTGGTGGCACTCGGAGGGATACCGGGTGCCTTTTTCTTCTCGTTTTCCAACGATTATCCCTATCATCATTATCAATCCACTAAATTCCAAAGAAATGAACAACAAGAAGAAAAACGAGGGTCGGACCGACTTTTCCTATTACGGTCTGTACCTGCTGGACTACCTCACCACGAACAAGTTCGAACAGGCAGCCGATGAAGCCTTCATCCGAGAAAGAACCGACCGTGCCTCCGAAGCGTATGAACAGGCAAGGCTCGAAGGCTATCCTGCCGACGGGGCGCAGGAACTGGCGATGAAGGTGCTGACGGAGGGCCTTCGCTACTCCAGGCACGCCATCCTGCGCGAAGTCGTGGAGAACGAATTTGCGGGTGAAGTACCGGGAGAAAAATGTGAAGCCTTTACCCAGAAGCTGCTGCCGCTTGTCGGAAACGTATTCTCCATCTATGACCTCTCGGACGACAATTTCGCCCTGTCGCCCGAATATGACCTGCTCTACACGGAGCTGACGGGAGCCGTCATCCTCTATATCGAAGAGTATGGCGTTTAACCGCAAACAGAGGCTGCGGGACAACATCGAGGCGATACGGACGGCATTCCTCCTTGACAGGGAACAGCGCACACCCACCGCACGCGAACGGCTCTTGTTAGAGCGTTATTGCGGTTTCGGGGGACTGAAGAGCATACTCAACCCTGCAAGGGAACTGACGGATGCCGTCCACTGGGCGAAGTCCGACCTCGAACTGTTTGCCCCTACCGTGGAACTGCACAGGTTGCTGCGGGAGAACACAAAAGACGAGACGGAGTACAAACGGTATATGGATGCCATGAAGCAGTCCGTGCTGACCGCCTTCTATACCCCGCCGGAGATAACCGGGACCATCGCGGACGTGCTGCATGAACACGGCATCCGTCCCGACCGGGTGCTGGAGCCGTCGGCAGGTGTCGGTGCATTCGTGGACGCCGTGCTGGAGAACAGACCGGACGCGGACATCATGGCTTTTGAGAAAGACCTGATGACGGGCAAGATACTGAAGCACCTGCATCCCGGACAGAAAGTAAGGGTACAGGGCTTCGAGAAGATAGAAAAGCCGTTCATGAACCATTTTGATTTGGCTGTCTCCAATATACCGTTTGGCGATGTGGCGGTGTTCGACCCGGAATTTTCGGGCAGCAAGGATCCTGCAAGGCACTCGGCGGCACGGACGATACACAATTACTTTTTCCTGAAAAGCCTTGACGCGGTGCGTGAAGGCGGAATCGTGGCGTTCATCACCTCGCAGGGGGTACTGGATGCCCCGACCAACGCGCCCATACGCGAGTATATGATGAACCATACCAATCTGGTGGGCGTAGCCCGCCTGCCGAACAACCTCTTTACGGATAACGCGGGAACGGAGGTGGGCAGCGACCTGATTATCCTGCAAAAGAACAGCGGAAAGAATGGTGAACTGTATTACAACGAAAAACTCTTCGTGCAGACCGAACAGACCCCTATCGGCACTTCCGTAAATGGGTATGTATGGAGCATCGGCTCGCTTTCACACACGGATTTGATCAGAAGTACCGACCCGTACGGGAAACCAGCCTATAAACTCCTGCACCGTGGGGACATCGCACAACTGGCGGAAGACTTGCGGGAGCATCTGAAAATAGAACTGCAACAACTTGACAGGAAACTGTATGAGAAACACAGCCTGCATCCGACAAAGGAGGAAAGCACGGCTGCGGAAGTGCAACCTGCTCCGAAAACAGAAAAGGTATCACCTTCTGTAATAGCCCCCGTTTCTGTAATTGAGCCTGTCAAGGGAGTGGAGAAGCCGCAGGCACAGCCCATAGAGGAAAAGCCGGAGATTGAGCCGCGCCAACCCAACCATTCGTCAGCCGTGCAGCTTACCCTGCTCGACCTTTGGGGTATGCCCATAGAGGAACCGGCAAAAAAGAAAAAGGCAGCGAAAAAGGAAAGCAAGCCGAAGCCTATGCCGTCCACGCCTAAACCGCAGGTCAAAGTTACTCCACCCGTTGAAGCCGCCAAGCCGGTAAACGGTAATAAGGAAGAAAAGCCGGAAAATGCCGAAAAGCCAAACGACCCGGACGACATTTACGCCACTCTGGATTGGGAAACCAATCCTCCCATCAACGGCTTCTATGAGACAATGATGAGTCTGACAGCGGAACGGCGCAAGGCCCTACGGCTTGAGGCAGAACGGCACAGGCAGGAACAACTGAAAAAGATGGGTATCAAAGACACGTTGAACCCTGCTTTTGCGCCTTCTTCGGACAATATGGATAAAAAGCCGGAACAAACGGAAGAAATAAAGCAACCTGAAACACCGGCAGAAGTTGTGCCTACTTCCGAAACGGTTGCCACTTCCCTGTTCCCGGAATTTGAAACGGAAAAGCCGAAAAAAGAAGCCCTCGACCTTACGCCGCGTCCCTATCACCGCACGCCGGAAATGCACCTGCGTGAAGGGTCGCTGGTGGCAAACAGGGCACGCGACATCGGTTATCTGAAGGACATTACTCCCTACGGTGCAACCTTCCAGCCGCTTGGACTAACCGGTTATCAGAAAGAGAAAGCGTTGCTGTATGTATCGCTCCGTGACGCATACGAGCGGTTGTACCGCTATGAATCGAACAGACGTGAGGAAAATGTACCTTGGCGTGAACACCTGAACACCTGTTACGACGAGTTTGTCATGCGTTATGGCAACCTCAACGCCAAACAGAACGTGAAACTGGTGATGATGGACGCCGGAGGGCGCGACATCCTTTCGCTGGAACGTGCGGAGGACGGCAAGTTCGTCAAAGCGGACATCTTCGACCGTCCCGTTTCCTTCTCGGTGGAGAACCATGCCAACGTCGGTTCTCCGGAAGAAGCCTTGTCTGCATCGCTCAACAAGTATGGTACGGTCAATCTCAACTATATGCGGGGGATAACAGACAGTACGGAAGAGGAGCTTCTCAATGCCCTCAAGGGGCGTATCTTCTACAATCCGCTCGTAACCGGTTACGAGATTAAAGACCGCTTCATCGCGGGAAACGTGATAGAGAAGGCGGAGCGTATAGAGGCATGGATGGAAAATAATCTGGAAAGCGAAAGATTGCCGGAAGTGAAACAGGCTTTGGAGGCTTTGAAGGAAGCCGAGCCGCAGCGTATCGCCTTTGAAGACCTCGACTTCAACTTCGGTGAACGCTGGATTCCCACGGGCGTGTATGCCGCCTACATGAGCCATCTTTTCGACACGGACGTGAAAATCGCCTATTCCGCCAGCATGGACGAGTTTTCCGTGGCGTGCGGCTACCGCACCATGAAGATCACGGACGAGTTTCTGGTAAAGGGCTATTACCGGAACTATGACGGTATGCACCTGTTGAAACACGCTTTGCACAACACCTGTCCCGACATGATGAAAAGTATTGGCAAAGATGAGAACGGCAACGACATCAAGGTGCGTGACAGCGAGGGCATACAGCTCGCCAACGCCAAGATTGACGAAATCCGCAACGGGTTCTCGGAATGGTTGGAAGAGCAGTCGCCGCAGTTCAAGGAACGGCTCGTGACAATGTATAACCGCAAGTTCAACTGTTTCGTGCGCCCGAAGTATGACGGTTCGCACCAGACGTTTCCCGACCTCAATCTGAAAGGATTGGCAAGCCGGGGTATTCAAAGCGTTTATCCGTCGCAGAAGGATTGC
>QWCH01005305.1_pt1 | contig 10645 bp, 10 predicted proteins | sample 1972671 | NCBI WGS metagenome assembly QWCH01 (sample SAMN09866713, study PRJNA288562) | Human gut metagenome isolate term3_stool, whole genome shotgun sequencing... | isolation source: gut | host: Homo sapiens | place: USA: California | reverse complement strand
ATTTATAAGGGAGACAAACCATATGATAAGAGATGGCTTTATCCGGGTTGCCGCGTCAACACCGGAAGTGAAGGTGGCAGATGTAGAGTACAACCGGGAACAGGTTTGTGAACAGATAGAGGAGGGGCGCAAAAAGGGCGCTTCGATTATGGTATTTCCAGAGCTGGTGCTGACGGGATATACGTGCGGTGAGCTGTTTATCCAGAAATCGCTGCTGGCGAAGGCAAGGGAAGAGCTTAGGAAGCTGATCGCCTTTACATCTGGCGATACAATGCTTGTATTTGTAGGACTTCCGTGGGAATACAACAATAAATTGTACAATGTGGCAGCGGCGATCCAGGATGGAAAGCTGCTCGGTCTGGTTCCGAAGAGATGGATTCCAAACTATTCTGAATTTTATGAGGGACGTTATTTCAACCCGGGCTGGGAAAAGACAATCGACGTTTCCTGGGACGGTTATCAGGTGCCAATGGGAATGAAGCTTTTATTTTCCTGTGACAATGTGGAAAATCTCGTCGTGGGTGCGGAGATCTGCGAGGACGTCTGGGTTTTAAATCCACCGAGTATTGCACACGCGTCGGCGGGGGCAACGGTGATCGTCAACTGTTCTGCCAGCGATGAGGTGACAGGCAAGAGCGAGTACCGCAGAAGTCTGATCAGCGGTCAGTCGGCGCGGCTGCTCTGTGCGTATATTTACGCCAATGCGGGCGAGGGAGAGTCTTCCCAGGATCTCGTTTTTGGCGGCCAGAATATTATCGCTGAGAATGGCAATATCCTGTCGGAGTCAGCGCGATTTGAGAATCAGACGATCTACGCAGATATCGATTTGGAACGTCTGGAATGTGAGCGCCGCCGGATGACGACCTATCAGACAGAAGGCCGTGAGGATTACCGGTTTGTAAGCTTTACGCTGGATCGGAAACCGCTTGCGCTGGAGCGCGCGATCGATCCGACCCCGTTTGTCCCACACGATGCGGGCAGCCGGAACCGCCGGTGCGAGGAGATCCTTTCGATCCAGGCGATGGGATTGAAAAAACGTCTCAAACATACCGGATGCCGCCATGCTGTCGTTGGTATTTCAGGCGGTCTGGATTCAACGCTGGCACTTTTAGTAACCGTGCGCGCCTTTGATCTGCTGGGAATTCCGCGTGAAAATATCCTGTCTGTGACGATGCCGTGCTTTGGTACGACTGACCGGACGTACCAGAATGCCTGCCAGCTCACGAAAAAGCTGGGTGCAACCTTGAAAGAAGTCGATATCCGGGAGGCAGTTACTATCCATTTCCGTGACATTGAGCAGGATCCGTCGGTTCATGATGTAACGTATGAAAATTCACAGGCACGCCAGAGAACGCTGGTTCTGATGAACCTTGCCAATAAGATCGGCGGTCTTGTCATCGGTACCGGCGATATGTCGGAGCTGGCGCTTGGCTGGGCGACCTACAACGGCGATCATATGTCGATGTACGGTGTCAACTGCTCGGTTCCGAAGATGCTGGTGCGCCATCTGGTGCGCTATTATGCAGATACCTGTGGCGAGAAAGAGCTTTCTGATATTCTTCTGGATGTACTGGATACGCCGGTCAGCCCGGAGCTTCTGCCGCCGGAGGAGGATGGAAAGATCGCGCAGAAAACGGAGGATTTGGTTGGTCCTTATGAGCTGCATGATTTCTATCTCTACTATATATTAAGATTCGGCTACCGTCCGGGCAAGATTTACCGCCTGGCGCGTCAGGCATTTGACGGTGCTTATGATAAGGAAACGATCCTTAAATGGCTGAAGGTGTTCTACCGCCGTTTCTTCAACCAGCAGTTTAAGCGTTCCTGCCTGCCGGATGGTCCGAAGGTAGGTTCTGCTGCAGTATCGCCGCGCGGCGACCTGCGTATGCCGAGCGATGCGTGCAGCCGCCTGTGGCTGGAGGAGCTGGAAACACTGGATGAGGATTGCGTTTACGGAGTGCCGGAGACGAAAGCGGCAGGAGGCAGCCTGTGATCGCGAGCACGGGCAACGCCCGTGTCAGAGCGGTGACGGCGCTTGCAAAGAAAGCAAAAGCAAGACGGGAACAGGGCGTCTTTTTGGTGGAAGGTCCGAAGATGTTCGGGGAACTGCCGGTGGAGAGACGCCGCGAAGTCTATGTGTCGGAAAATTTTCTGCGCCAGCAGGGGGAAAGAGCAGAAAAACTGCTGGCTGGCTGTCGGTATGAGACGGTGACGGATGAGGTCATGCGCCATATGTCGGATACCCAGACACCGCAGGGGATCCTGGCGGTAGCGGAACAGTTTTCCTATCAGCTCTCAGATGTGCTGAAAAATAGCCCGGACGGAAAGGCACCGGAGCTTGTGATTCTGGAGACATTGCAGGATCCGGGTAATCTGGGAACAATCCTGCGTGCCGGAGAGGGAGCGGGTGTGACAGGCATCATTCTTGACCGTGGTTCAGCTGATATTTACAGCCCGAAGGTCATCCGTTCCACGATGGGCTCGATCTACCGGGTGCCATTTATCTACACGGACGACCTGCATCAGACGATCGGGGAAGTAAAAAAGCAGGGAATCCACCTCTATGCGGCGCATTTAAAGGGGAAACATAACTACGAAGAAGAAAATTATACAGGTCCGTCCGGCTTTCTGATCGGAAATGAGGCAAATGGTCTGACCGAGGAGACGGCGGCGCTTGCTGACGCGTGGGTGAGGATTCCGATGGCTGGAAAGGTTGAATCCCTCAATGCAGCGGTGGCGGCTTCGGTGCTGCTGTTTGAGACGGCACGGCAGAGACGGCAGTAAATTGCATTTTTTGAAACAATGTTTTAAGCCGGATAGTTTGTGCAAATAGAGAGCTGTGAAGAAATAAATTGAACTGCAGATCGATATGTTCCATTAAGAAGTTTGTAATAAAACCGTAAGTTCAAAAACAGAGCTGATTGGTTGATAAATGTCAGAAAATATCGTATACTAGTTTTAAGATATCAGGGTCAAAAGACCTATATGGAAGGAGGGGATGACATGTCAGTATGGTGTGTCTGGCTGGCGGTGTTTGTAGTGTGTATCGGGCTGGAAGCAGCGTCGATGGCGCTGACTTCGATCTGGTTTGCTGGAGGCGCTCTGATTGCGTGTGTCCTGTCGATCGCGGGAGTGAATCTTTACATCCAGATGGCAGTGTTTGTCGTTGTTTCATTCCTTCTTTTGTATTCAACAAGACCATTGGCACTCCGGTATATCAATCAGAAGACGGTGCGGACCAATGTGGACGCGCTGGTGGGTAAAAAAGCGCGGGTAACCGCAGAGATTGATAACGACGAGGCGAGAGGGACGGCGATGGTGTCCGGTCAGGAATGGACGGCACGCTCGGCGGATGGAAGCCGGATTCCGAAGGATACGATGGTACAGATTCAGGCGGTCAGCGGCGTCAAGCTGATTGTCAGCAAATGTAAGGAGGAGTAGGAAATATGGGAGCAGTTATCAGTTTTCTTGTCATTGCAATTGTGGTACTTCTGATTTTGTCATCCTGTATCCGGATTGTGCCGCAGGCACAGGCATTAGTCGTAGAGCGTCTGGGTGCTTATCTGGAGACATGGTCGGTTGGCGTGCATTTCAAGGTGCCGTTCATTGACCGCGTGGCAAAAAGAGTCATTTTAAAAGAGCAGGTTGTAGATTTTGCACCGCAGCCGGTTATCACGAAAGATAACGTTACGATGAAGATTGATACGGTTGTATTTTTCCAGATCACGGATCCGAAGCTGTTTGCGTATGGTGTTGAGAACCCGATCATGGCGATCGAGAACCTGACGGCGACCACCCTTCGAAATATCATCGGTGATCTCGAACTTGACCAGACCTTAACCTCCCGTGAGACGATCAACACGAAGATGCGCGCTGCACTCGATGTGGCGACAGACCCGTGGGGAATCAAGGTAAACCGTGTTGAGTTGAAAAATATCATTCCTCCGGCAGCTATTCAGGATGCGATGGAGAAACAGATGAAGGCAGAGCGTGAGCGCCGTGAGTCCATTCTCCGTGCCGAAGGCGAGAAGAAATCGACGATCCTGGTAGCCGAAGGTAAGAAAGAGTCCGCGATTCTGGAAGCAGAAGCAGAGAAGGAAGCGGCGATCCTGCGTGCAGAAGCACAGAAGGAAAAGATGATCCGCGAGGCAGAAGGTGAGGCGGAAGCGATCCTCAAAGTCCAGAAAGCGGAAGCAGACGGACTTCGCTTCATCAAGGAAGCAGGCGCGGACAATGCAGTGCTGCAGCTCAAGAGCCTGGAGGCATTTGCCAAAGCAGCGGACGGCAAGGCGACGAAGATCATCATCCCGTCCGAGATCCAGGGCATTGCCGGTCTGGTAAAGGGTCTGACGGAAGTTGGCACGGATGTTCAAAAGGCAGAGTAGCCGGGAGTGAGCAGCTCTAAGTTATAAAAAGAAGGTATAAGAAAAGGCTGATGGTTATGTAAAGCAGGAACCGCAGCCTTTTTCGATTTCTTTTTTGACAAGCCTGCGGACATTCGGTATAATATCCCATAGTGATATGTATACCCATATATGTTGATGAAAGGGTATATGCAAGAAGCTATGTGCTATATGAAGAATGAGGCTGTTGTTTGCGAATACGAATATAAGTAAGGAGTGGATGCGTTGAACCTGCAGGAAAAAAGAAAGAAAAGCGCGAATATCGCGTTTGCCCTGGATATGCTTCATATCGTAGTGGGTATATTGATCGTGATATTTGCGGTTCTTGCGTTTCTGAACCCGGATGAAAACCGGATTTTGTTTCCGGTAATCTTTCTTCTGGCGGCGGTACTGAATTTTGCCAATGGCTATGACCGCTATCGCCGGGGAAGGGGAAGAAAGCATCTGCGGACCGGCGGAATGATCCTGATGGCTGTGGGAGCAGGATTGTTCCTTTTATGTATTGTCAGTACACTTACAATATGGTGGGGGTAATAAAAGTGAAAACAGAAGTTTTGCGAATGTTAAAAGAAACGGATGATTACCTGTCCGGACAGGAGATCTGTGAGCGTTTAAATGTATCACGGACGGCAGTCTGGAAAGTTATCAAACAGTTGGAGACAGAAGGATATGAGATAGAGGCGGTCCGGAACCGCGGTTACCGACTGCGTTTCCTGGGCGATGTTCTCAGCCAGGCAGAGCTGGAGAGCAGCATCGACAGCGAGTGGGCTGGAAAAAATATTTTATATTTTGACGAGACGGATTCAACCAATACCGAGATCAAGAAAGCGGCGGAGAAAGATGCCCCGCACGGTACGCTGGCAGTCGCGGATTATCAGTCGATGGGGAAGGGACGCCGCGGAAGAAGCTGGGCGGCGCCGCATGGCGTCGGCATCTGGATGAGCCTGCTTCTGCGCCCGGAGCTTCCTCCGACCTGCGCGTCGATGCTGACGCTGGTGGCGGCTCTGGCAGTTGCCGACGGGATTCGGGAGGTTTGTGATCTGGAGGCAAAGATCAAGTGGCCGAACGATATCGTCGTCAATGGAAAGAAGGTCTGTGGTATCCTGACCGAGATGAGCACGGAATTAGAGTGTATTAATTATATCGTGACTGGTATTGGTATCAACGTGGCAAATCACGAGTTCCCGGAGGAAATTCGGGATGTGGCAACGTCTCTGTATCTGGAGACAGGAAAAGAAGTGCGCCGCAGCCAGCTTATCGCCGCGATCATGCGTGCGTATGAGGGATATTATGATAAATTCATGGAAAACCAGAACCTAAAATCCCTGATGGACGTTTATAACAGCCGTCTGGCAAACTGCGGTACACAGGTGCGCGTCCTGTCTCCGGGCAATGAGTATACGGGCATGGCGCTCGGAATTGACGAGATGGGCGAACTGCTGGTCCGCACAGAAGACGGAAAGGTGTGCAAGGTGATCTCAGGAGAGGTATCTGTCCGGGGCATTTACGGATATGTATAAAGATTTTTATGCGTCGTTGAAGCCTTTAGAGGGGGAAATACCGTATGCGGAAGAAGAGAGGCTGGCGGCATCCGGCGCTCCATTGCTCTCCTGGTACCGGAAAAACCGGCGGCTCCTTCCGTGGCGGGAGAATCCGGAACCGTATTCGGTCTGGATTTCGGAGATCATGCTGCAGCAGACACGGGTAGAGGCGGTCAAACCGTACTTTGCCCGTTTTATGGAAGCACTCCCGGACATCACCTCGCTCGCGCAGGTGGACGAAGAGCGGCTTTTGAAGCTGTGGGAGGGACTTGGGTATTATTCCAGAGCCCGGAACCTAAAAAAGGCAGCGGTCTGCCTGATGGAAGACTACGGCGGTCAGATGCCTGCGTCGCGGGATGAGATATTGAAACTTCCGGGCATCGGAAGTTATACGGCCGGGGCAGTTGCGTCGATCGCGTATGATCTGCCGGCTCCGGCGTTGGATGGAAATGTGGTGCGTGTTCTGACACGCTTGTTTGCTGACCCACAGGACAGCACGAAGCCGGCGCTTCGAAAGGAATATGAGCGGCGCCTGGAGGCGGAACTTGTGCGCCGGACGGAGGAAAGAGATTCCTATTTGTCAGCCGGTGATGATGCCGGTGAGGTTTCCACGGCATCACGGTCAGAAGAGCTATTTCATCCGGGTGAATATAATCAGGCATGGATCGAGCTGGGCGCGCTTGTCTGCATCCCGGGCGGACGTCCGCTCTGTGAGAAGTGCCCGCTGGAATCCCTTTGTCTGGCGCACCGGCGGGGAGAGGAGGAGCAATATCCGGTCAAGCCGCCGAAAAAGCCGCGCCGGATCGAGGAAAAAACGGTCTGCCTGATTGAGTGGGAGGATACGGTGGCGATCCGCAAGCGCAGCAGCAAGGGATTGTTGGCGTCCCTCTACGAATATGTCAATCTGGACGGAAAAAAGAGTGCGGCAAAGGCAGCGAAAGAACTGGGGATCGCGGAGGCGGATATTAAGGAAACCGAGGATCTGCCGGATGCAGTCCACATTTTTTCCCATGTTGAATGGCATATGTGTGGACGCAGAATCCGCCTGAAACGGGCATCCGGCTATCAGGATAAAACAGTTTTGATGGTGCGCCGGACGGAGCTGCAGGATCGCTATCCGATCCCCAATGCATTTCGCGTGTATACAAATATATTAATATGAAATACTGTTAGTGTGGGGGAGCAGGAGAAATGGCGATTATGAGAAAAATGCTTTTTATCATCAATCCGAGATCTGGCAAAGAACAGATTCGAAGTCGTCTTCTTGAAATTTTAGATAGTTTTGTAAAGGCGGGCTATGGACCGTCTGTTTATATTACGCAGGGCCCGAAGGATGCGGAGTATCAGGCGGCGCGTGCGAAAACGAAGGAATTGGTCGTGTGCAGCGGCGGGGACGGTACGCTTAACGAGGTGGTATCGGGGCTGATGACGATCACCCCGGAAAAGCGTCCGGAGTTAGGATATATCCCGTCGGGTTCCACGAATGATTTCGCATCCAGTCTGGGACTTCCGAAAAATATGCGGAAAGCGGCGCAGACAGCTGCGCTGGGAAAACCATTTCTGGTGGATGTCGGTGTATTCGGCAAAAACCGGTATTTCGTCTATGTGGCGGCGTTCGGAGCATTTACGGAGGTATCCTATTCGACCCCGCAGGAGACGAAAAATATTTTGGGGCATCAGGCATATATGCTGGAAGCCATCAAACGCCTGACAGGGCTTAAATCCTACCGGATGCGCCTTACGTGGGAACATCTGGGGGAGCAGAGAGAATTGGAAGAGGAATTTATTCTGGGAATGGTGACCAATACGACCTCGATCGGAGGTTTTAAAGGACTGGTTGGTATGGACGTGGCGCTGGATGACGGGGAGTTTGAGGTGCTTCTGGTCAGGAAACCGCGCACGCCGCTTGACATTGCAAGTATTGCTGCTTATCTGATTCAGAGAGAGGGCGAAAATGAATGCGTATTCAAGTTCCGCACCTCGAAACTGATGGTACAGTCGGAGGAGCTGGTGGACTGGTCGCTGGACGGTGAGTTTGGCGGAAGCCAGACAGAGGTCGTGATTGAGAATAAACCAAGAGAGATTGCGATCAGGGTGCCTGAAGTTACGGTTCGCGGGTAGGCACTTTTGGAACCGAAAGTGCCGTGAGAAAACGTGGTGGCAGCAGGAATTTGCCGTATTTAAATGCGAAGCCACGGCAAATTGCGTTACTGGGCACGTATGCGTGAACAGTAACTGCCTAAATAGAAATAGATCGAAAAATTTCGAAAATTGTTGAAAAATAGAATTTAATCGTATATAATGTACTTTCGGGATATTGCAGGGAAAGGTGCAGGGAAATAAAAGCACACAAACAATCGAGGGACAATATCACGTTAGATATAAAGAAACTTCTAAGCGAAATAAATCGAAAGGACGTTAATTCGTGGAGAAAGAAAATTTTTTAGGTAAGTTAAGGAAACTGGTAGAGTTAGCAAAGTCCAAGCAGAACGCGCTGGACGTGACAGAGATCAATAACTTTTTTATGGGCGATAATCTGCAGACAGAGCAGATGGAGCAGATTTACAATTATCTGGAGCAGAATAATATTGATGTCATTCCGGAGGTGATCGATGATTCGATCCTCAAGGAAAATGATTCGATGCTCGATGATGATGTGGATGATGAATTCCTCAAGAACGAGGAAGAGGATATCGATCTGGATGCGATCGATCTGTTAGAGGGAATCGGCACGGAAGATCCGGTCCGCATGTACCTGAAAGAGATCGGTACCGTTCCGCTTCTGAGCGCGGAGGAGGAGATCCGCCTTGCAAAGCGCAAAGCAGAGGGTGATGTGAATGCAAAAGAGCGCCTGATTGAGGCAAACCTGCGCCTGGTTGTCAGCATTGCAAAGCGCTATACAGGGCGCGGCATGAGCTTCCTGGATCTGGTTCAGGAAGGCAATCTGGGTCTTATTAAGGGCGTTGAGAAGTTTGATTATACAAAGGGTTATAAGTTAAGTACATATGCGACCTGGTGGATTCGTCAGTCTGTTACAAGGGCTCTGGCGGATCAGGCGAGAACTATCCGTGTCCCGGTGCATATGGTAGAGACGATCAACAAGATGTCCAAGATGCAGCGTAAGCTGACGTTGGAACTGGGCTATGAGCCGTCGGTGGCAGAGCTTTCCGAGGCGCTTGGCATGTCCGAGGATAAGGTCATGGAGATCATGCAGATCGCACGTGAGCCAGCTTCCCTAGAAACCCCGATCGGTGAGGAAGACGATTCCAATCTGGGTGATTTCGTAGCGGACGGCAACGTGGTAACGCCGGAAGGAAATGTAGAATCTGTTATGCTGCGTGAGCATATCGATGCATTGCTTGGAGACCTGAAGGAGAGAGAGCGTCAGGTTATTATTCTCCGGTTTGGTCTGGAGGACGGACATCCGAGAACCCTGGAAGAGGTCGGAAAAGCATTCAACGTAACGAGAGAGCGTATCCGCCAGATCGAGGCAAAAGCACTTCGTAAATTAAGAAATCCGGTCCGGAGCAAGCGGATTCGCGATTTCCTGTAAGAGTTGTATCATTTTGGTAAAAAGGGAAATTTGTTTGGAATTTCCTGAAAGGTTTAATAAAAAGATAAAGCAGTTTGTACCCGTCCGTGGGTACAGGCTGCTTTTTCAAGTTTTGGAGAATATGAATTATTGTGCATATCTTCATATGACGTCTAAGTATGAAAATGATGTTTGTCAGGAAAGAAGCGTTTCGGATAGAAGTATCGCGTGCTGGAAGGAAAATGCACGGACAGATGGGAACTTATAGAAAGAGGAGAGAAAAATGTCGGAACCAATGAAAAATCCGCCAGCCAGAAAGACACAGATGGCGAAACGGAATTATCAGAAAGAAATGGAAAAAGTGCTGGATGCAGCAGTCCGGGACGGTAGAGTTCCGACTTTATTTCTTCACAGCTGTTGTGCGCCGTGCAGCAGCTACGTGCTGGAATATCTGTCGCAGTATTTTTCGATTACGGTGTTCTACTACAATCCGAATATTTCACCGAAAGAGGAATATGAGGCGCGCACGGAGGAGGTACAACGGCTGATCCGGGAGCTTCCAGCGGTGCATCCGATCCGGTTTGTAGAAGGAAAATACGACCCGGAATGCTACTATGAGGCAGTCCGGGGGCATGAGAAGGATCCGGAGGGCGGCGAGCGCTGCGGTATTTGTTTTGAGATGCGCCTCCGGGAAGCGGCGAAGCTGGCAGCCGAGGGCGGCTATGACTGGTTCACGACGACCCTCACGATCAGTCCGCTCAAAAATGCCGGGCGCCTCAATACGATCGGGCAGGCGATGGGAGAAGAGTATCATGTGGCATTTCTGCCGTCGGATTTCAAGAAAAAAGAGGGATATAAGCGCTCGATCGAGCTGTCGGCGCAGTATCATCTATACCGGCAGAATTACTGCGGATGCGTATTCTCGAAGCGGGAGCGTGAAGAGCAGATGCAGAAGGAGAGGCAGGAAACATCGTGATTTGCGGGGCGATATGTTTGGTCGAAGATGAGTTTGTATGAATGATTGCCTGTAGCTGTGAAAGTATGAAACGGCTGTGAGGGGAAAAAAGTGGTACTGTTCACAGGTAGGCACTTTTGGAACCGAAAGTGCCGTAAGAAAACGTGGTGGCAGCAGGAATTTGCCGTATTTAAATGCGAAGCCACGGCAAATT
>QWCH01005298.1_pt1 | contig 10657 bp, 10 predicted proteins | sample 1972671 | NCBI WGS metagenome assembly QWCH01 (sample SAMN09866713, study PRJNA288562) | Human gut metagenome isolate term3_stool, whole genome shotgun sequencing... | isolation source: gut | host: Homo sapiens | place: USA: California | reverse complement strand
AACTGCGATTTCCCCTAGGGGAAATATGAGAACAAAAACCAGAGACAAATATTTCTAAATGTCTCTGGTATAAAGTCCAACTTTTTGGGGTCACCTTATATTATTAAGCGGCTTTTTTATTTGTTTTATGTTATAACATACAATATTGTGATATAATATACTAGAGGTGAAGTATGAAAATTTTATTAGATACTTTGGGTTCCGATAAAGGAGCATCAGAATTAATAGAAGGAGCTATAATGGCTCTTGAACAAAAAGATTTTAACTTGACAATAGTAGGAAATGAAGAAGAAAATAGAAATATTGTAAATAAAAGATTTGAAGACAAAATAGATTTTGTAAATGCTACAGAAACCATTGAAAATAATGAATCACCAACGAAAGCGATAAGATCGAAAAAAGATTCCAGTATGAGAAAATGTTTTGATTTATTAAACGGGGATTACGATGGTTTCTTATCGACAGGATCAACTGGCGCCTTATTGACAGGAGCTACACTTATAACTAGAAGGCTTGATAATGTATCTAGACCTTGTTTAATGGTTACAGTACCTAGCTTAAAAGGTGATGTGGTAGTGTTAGATGTTGGCGCTAATGTTGATGTCACTTCTGAGTTATTAGAACAATTTGCAAAAATGGGATATGTATATTCCAAAAATATTTTAGGAAAAGAGGATTGCAAAGTAGGTCTATTAAATATTGGAGTCGAAGAACATAAGGGAGATTCATTAAGATTAGAAACATACAAGAATTTATCGAAATATCCTTATTTTAAAGGTAATGTTGAAGCAAGAGATGTTTTGAAAGGTGATTTTGATGTTGTGGTAACTGATGGTTTTTCAGGAAATATTCTTCTGAAAACAATTGAAGGTTCCGTTGAGTTTATTAAAGCTTTATCTAAGTCAAAATTATCTAAGCTTGATGAAAAATCTCAACAAGCTATTATTCCTATGATTAAATCAATGAGTACAGGTATTGATTATAACAGTGTGGGATCTGCACCATTTTTAGGAACGAAGAAGCCAGTGTTTAAAGCTCATGGGTCATCTAATAGAGACGCTATTATGTCTGGAATTTTAACGCTGGTAAAATTCATTGAAGAAGATGTTACTGATAAATTAAAAAAGGAGTTAGTAAATGAATAAAGAAATTTATGAAAAAGTTGTTGAAGGCTTAAAAAAGGAATTTAATAAAGACGATATAGACGAAAAAACAAGATTTGTAGAAGATCTTAAAGCAGATTCAGTACGATTATTGGAAATTGTAATGGATGTAGAAGAAGAATTTGATATTGAACTTGATGACGAAAAGCTATCAGCATTGAAAAATGTAGAAGATGTAGTTAATGAAATTGAAAGGGCACAAGGGAAATAGTTGTGGACAAAGCTAGAATTGAAAAATTACATGAACTAGAAGAAAAATTAGATTACAGGTTTACAGATATTAATCTGTTAAACCTGGCTTTTTTTCATAGCTCATACGGAAATGAAAACAAATCATATAAAGATATTTCAAACGAAAGATTGGAATTTTTAGGAGATTCAGTCTTGGATCTAATTGTTAGTGACTTCTTGTATAATAGTAAATCTTCGTTAAAAGAAGGTGCTATGACAAAGATTAGAAGTCAAATGGTATGTGAAAAATCTTTCTCAAATATGGCCAAGTATTTAGAATTAGGAAAATATTTAATGATGGGTCATGGTGAATTTATTTCAGGTGGCAGTGAAAAACCTAGTGTACTTGCTGACACTTTCGAAGCAGTTTTTGGTGCGATATATTTGGATTCTGGTTATGAATCGGCTTTTAAAATTGTAGAAAATAAGTTTAAAAGTCTATTCATAGCTGAAATAGAAACAAAGTCTAGTTTTATTGATTATAAGACTATGTTACAGGAAAATAATCAAAAAAATTCAAGAGATAAATTAAAGTACAAGATTGTTAAAGAAGAAGGTCCAGATCACGACAAGAAATTCTATGTTGATGTTTATGAAGGTAACTTGGTTATAGGATCTGGATTTGGATCTTCAAAAAAACATGCAGAACAAGATGCTGCAAGAAACGCCTTGATTAAATTAAGGGTAATAAATGAGTAAGAAAAATTACATTGTATCATTGTTCATTCCTCATTTAGGATGTCCAAATGATTGTATTTTCTGTAATCAACGCAAAATTACAAATTATATCGAAGTTGTTAAAAAAGATGAAATAAGAAATGAAATAAGAAATCAACTTGCAAATTTTCCTAATAAAAATCAAGAAGATATTCAGATAGCTTTTTATGGTGGATCTTTTACAGGAATTGAAGAAACAGCTATGATAGACTATTTAAAAATAGCAAATGAATTCATTGAAGACGGTAAAGTTCGATCGATTAGACTTTCTACAAGACCTGATTATATTGATAAACACATTTTAAATATTCTTAAGGAATTTAACGTAGAAACTATAGAGTTAGGTGTTCAATCAATGCTAGATAGTGTACTAGATTCAAATTTAAGATGTCACTATAGTCAGTGCGTTAGAACATCTTCTGAGCTGATAAAATCTATGGGATTTAGTTTAGGGCTTCAAATGATGACAGGCTTATACAAATCAACCACAGAGATGGACTTATATACTGCAGATGAATTAATCAAGTTACAACCTGATTTTGTCAGGATATATCCAACTTTAGTTATAAAGAATACTATGCTTGAAACTTTTACCAAAATTAATAAATATAGTCCGGAAAATTTGCACGATTCGGTCGAAAATTGTACCAAAATATATTTGAAATTTATAAACGCTAACATTCCAGTTATTAGATTAGGTCTATTAAATACAGAAAATATAAAACAAGGCGAAGATGTAGTTGCAGGGGCAATTCATCCAAATTATAGACAATTGGTAGAAGATAATTTGTATAGAAAAGTGGTAGATTATGTTTTGAAAAATGATAATCTTGAAGCACTAGAAATACATGCAAAACCAAATATTTTGAATAATTTTGTCGGCTATAATGGGGAAAACAAAAAATATTTTAAAGAAAAATATGGATTAAAAATAATAAAATATTCTAATTCTAATAATAACTTCTTAGTGTTAGATCATATCAATAAAATTGATATTAATTTAGAAAATATTTTTAAAAACATTGAAAAAGAGGTGTAGCTGTGGGATTAAAATCAGTTGAAATACAAGGTTTTAAGTCCTTTAAAGATAAAATAAAATTGAATTTTGATAATCCCATAACAGCAATTGTTGGGCCTAATGGTAGCGGAAAGTCAAATATTTCTGATGCTATTTTATGGGTTTTAGGTGAACAATCAGCAAAAAATCTCCGTGGGAATAAAATGCAAGATGTTATTTTTGCTGGAACTCAGAAGGAAAAACCTGTTAACTTTGCACAAGTTTCCATAACATTCGAAAATGACTTATGGAAAGACATTGATTATCAAGAAATTACAGTAACAAGAAGAGTTTTCCGTACTGGTGAAAGTGAATATTACATCAATAAAAATCAAGTTCGCTTAAAAGATGTAAAGGAATTATTTTTAAATACGGGAATTGGAAAAGAAGGGTATTCTGTAATAGGTCAAGGTAAAATCGACGAAATTCTGTCATCAAAAAGTGAAGATAGAAGGGAATTATTCGAAGAAGCATCTGGAATTTCCAAACAAAAATACATTAAAGAGCAAAGTGTTAAAAAACTTGAACAAACTAATGAGAATTTACTAAGAATTGAAGATATATTGATTTCACAAGTCGATAGATTAAAATATTTAGAAAAAGAAAGTAAAAAGGCTAAACAAGGAATTGTTCTGGAAGAAAAACTAAAGGAAATGGAAATCCAAAAAGCTTTATTGGATATCGAAAAACTTTCTATTACACTAAGTGATGTCATTGAGAAAAAAGAAAATAATGATAAAAGCTTGATTGACTTAAAATCAAAACTTGTAAGATTTGAAAATAAAAGAAATGATTTATTAAAAAGCATCAATAAAATAGATATCGATACAGAATTGAAAATCTCTAATTTAGCTGATATTAAGAGTCAAAAAATAAAAAACGAATCAGATATTCAATTGAATGATGAAAGACTTAAAAATAGCAACACTGAATTAGAAAGATTAACAAAAGAAAACGAGAATTATTCATCAGAAATTAAAAATTTAACATCAAAAATTGATAATTTACAAAATACAATAAAGAACTCTGAGAAAAAGCTTGAAGAAATAAACTCAAATTTAGAAAAATTGAATATTGATGATTCTGAAGATGAACTTAACATTAAAAAAGAATTGAGCGATAAGAACTCAGAAAAATTAAATGAATTACAGTCAATTTATACACAACATATTATAGAAAAATCTTCACGTGATGCTATTGAACAAGAAAGATTGAAAGAAATATCAGAAGTAAAAAAGCAAAAAGAAGAATCTGAATTCAAATTAACTCAACTAGTAAAAGCATTACAAAATTTCGAAGAAATAATCAGTGATTATGACAGAAGTTTAGGTAATTTGAACAAAGATAAAGAACAAATTTCTAGAATTATTAAAGATAAAGAAAAGTCTTTACTTGATCTAAAAGACAAATTATCAAACTTAAAAGAAGAATCGATAACTAACAAAAACAAATATATGTTTTTGAAAAATACTATAGATAATCACGAAGGATACAACTTTACAGTTCAAAACTTTTTTAAAAAGTTAAATCCTAGTTTACAAGATAAAGTAATAGGGACACTTGGGGATTTAATCAGTGTAGAAAAGCAGTATGAGAAATCTGTTGATGCAATAATGTCATCAGCGTTTCAAAATATAATTGTCAGGAATGAAAATGATGGTAAGGAATTAATCAATTTTTTGAAGTCATATAAGATAGGAAGACTTACTTTTTTACCATTAAATAAAATAAAATCCAGAAATTATAATTATGTAAAAGATGAATTAGTACTTGGGCATTTAAATGAATTTATTAAATCTGATGAAAAATTTAGGGATATTGTAGAATATTTTGCACAGAAAACACTTGTAACTAAAAATATGGAAGATGCTATTATCGTAAGTTCGAAATACAAAAACTATAGAATAGTTACATTAGATGGTGATATCATTAATAGTTGGGGTTCAATGGTAGGTGGATATAAAAAGCCTTCCAATTACTCAATACTATCAACGAAAAATAGTTTAAATTCTGTTGAAAATTTGTATAAAGACTGTGTTAATGAATACAACGATTTGAAAAAAATATACGAAGAAAATATTGATATTGTAAATCAAAACAAATCCGATTTAGAAATTATTGAAGATAAAATTGTAAAATTAAGAACTGAAAGGAATGCTTGTGATAGCAACATCAAGGACAAACAGTTTGAAATTAAATATTTGAAATCTAATATTAGTGATTTTGATAATAAGTTGAATTCAAATACTATACAAAGTGATGCCAATGATTTACAAGAAACTGATTTAAAAAATCAAATTGTAGAATTAGAAAGTCTTTTAAAAGAATTAAGTGTTGAAATTGAAAAATTACAAGAACAATATAATTCGGAAAAAATGAATATGATTAGTTTAAAATCCGAATACTCTGCTGTACAAAGGGATTTAAATATATTTAATAATCAGTTAAATGATGCAAAAATCAGAAAAGAATATTTGCAAGATAACTTTAAAGCTAATTCAGTTAAAATTGATGAAATTCATAAAAATATTTCTAAATACAAAAGCCATAAAAATGATATAAAATCTAAAACTATTGATTATGATGATATTATTTCTGGACTAAATAATGAAATTTTAAATATGAAGTCCAATATGAATGAATTTAAATCAGAGTTAACAAAGATTGAGCAATCAATATATGATTCAAATTCTAGCGTTCAAAAAATAGAAATTAGCAATAACTCGTTAATTGAAAAGGCTTTAAATACAACAGAGAAGTTAAATAATATAAAAATAGATATTAATGACCTCTATGATATTAATATAGACATAATAGAATCTAATTCTGATATTAAAATTAGTCAGAAAGAAATCAATAAAATTATCAATGATTTAAGAAATATAGGTTCTTTTTCTGTAGATAGTATCCAAGAATATGAATCAGTTAAAAAAGAATTTGATTTTATGACTAAAAATAAAAATGATTTAATTGAATCCAGGGAAGATATCATGAGTGCTATTAATAAGCTTAATAGAGAAATGAAAGAAGTATTCACAAAAAAATTTGAAGAAATAAATACAAAATTTATTGCGATTTTTAAACAACTTTTTAATGGTGGATATGCAAGTCTTAAATTGACCGAAGATGATGTTCTAAGTTCTGGAATTGAAATAACTGCTCAACCACCTGGGAAAAAACTTCAAAGTCTAAACTTGTTGTCCGGTGGAGAAAGATCGTTGACAGCGGTAGCGTTGCTTTTTGCGATTTTTGAGACAAGACCATCTTCTTTTTGTATATTAGACGAAATAGATGCTGCTTTAGATGAAATAAATATTAAGAGATACAAAGAATATTTAATTAAATTTAAAGAAAAAACTCAATTCATTATTATTACACATAGAAAAAGTACAATGGAGATAGCTAACATATTATATGGAATAAGTATGGAAAAAGATGGAATATCTAAAATGATTAAATTAGATGTAGATAGGAGAGAGATATGCTAAATAAGTTCTTTGATAAGTTTAAGTCTAAAAAAGATGACGAAGAAACAAAAAATACAGAAGAAGATTTGCAACAAGAAGAATTAGAAATTAGTCAATCCAATGAAAATATAGAAATAAGCGAAGAAGTTAATGATGCTGAAAAAGTCGTTGAAGAAAAGAATGAAAAGTCTGAAACTGATAACGAAAAATACCAAGAACAATCTGAAGAATTTATCGAAGATAAAGAAGAAAATAAGGAAGGATTTTTTGAAAAATTAAAGAATTCATTACTTAAAACTCGTGACAATATTTCTAATAAGATTGATCAAGTTTTAGCCAATTATAGAACGGTTGATGAAGAATTATTCGAAGAAATTGAAGAAACTTTGATTTCCGCTGACATTGGTGTTGAAACTACATTAAAGATTGTTGCTCAATTGAGAGATAAAGTAAAACTTAATAACATTCAAGATCCAAGTGAAATAAAAAATGTTTTGGCTGATATTTTAAAAGAAAATATAATTAATGATAAGATCGACAATAATTTAAATGTAGATGATAAAACTATTATTTTAGTAGTTGGTGTAAATGGTGTAGGAAAAACTACTACGATTGGTAAATTAGCCATGAAATTCAAAAAAGATGGGAAAAAAGTTTTGATGGTTGCTGCCGATACTTTTAGAGCAGCGGCTATAGAGCAGCTTACTGAATGGGCAAATAGAGCTAAGGTTGATATTATCAGCCACAAAGAAGGTTCTGACCCAGCTAGTGTTGTTTTTGATGGAGTTAGTGCTATGAAAAGTAGAGATGCAGATATATTAATTTGCGATACAGCTGGAAGGCTTCATAATAAGAAGAATTTAATGAATGAATTGAATAAAATAAAAAGAGTTATTGAAAAAGAATATCCAGAAGCTAAAAAAGAAATTTTGCTAATTGTAGATGGCACAACTGGACAAAATGCTATTATTCAAGCAAAAGAATTTATGAATGCAACTGATTTAACAGGGGCTATAATTACAAAACTAGATGGTACAGCTAAAGGTGGAATGATATTTCCACTAGAAATGGAATTGGGAATTCCAGTAAAATTCATTGGAATTGGCGAACAGGTTAATGATTTGGTTAAGTTTGAACCAGAAAAATTTATAGAAGCAATAATAAATTAAAATTGAATTTTTTTTCATTTTTTGATAAAATTTGTGTGTGGAGGAATAACATGGATAATAAATTTAATAACGGATCTGTTAAGATCTCTAATGACATAATTTCACTTATTGCAGCAGAAGCTTGCATGGAAGTTGAAGGTGTAAAAGCTATTATGACACCACAATCAGAAAAAGTAAATATACAAAAAGGAGCTCAAAAATCAGTAATCATTGAAATTCTTGACAATGCTGTAAATGTAAGAGCCCATATTGAAGTAGATTCTGATTATAACATCAAGGATGTATGCTATAAGGTGCAAAAGAAAATAAAAGAAAATATCGGCATGATGACTGGGTTAGTTGTCATAAATGTAGATGTTGTTTGTGAGAAAATAAGTATTTAATGTAACCCTCTGATCAGAGGGTTATTTTCTTGGAGGAAATATGTCAAGAAGACAATCTAGAAAAAGCGCAATGCAATTAATCTATGAAATGAATATGAATGGAGATTATGATAAAAATAGAATTGAAGAATTTTGTAAATATCAGAATATTAATAAAAATGATATAGTATTTTTCAAAGAAATTGTATTAAATTTTATTGAACATATTGATGACATAGTAAATATTATAGAAAATAACACAAAACAATGGAACTTGGACAGAATTAATAAACTAGATTTATCGATTTTACAAGTTGGTGTTTGCGAAATTCTATACGTGGAAAGCACTCCAGATAGTGTTGCAATTAATGAAGCCGTTGAATTAGCGAAAGAATATTCTACAGAAAAATCATACAGTTTTATCAACGGAATATTAGGCTCTGTATTAAAGAGAAAAGAAAATGCAAGTTTATAGTGTTAAAGAGATCTCTGATTATATTCAAAATACTTTGAAGAAAGATCCAATTTTATCAAATGTGTGGATAGAAGGTGAGATTTCAAATTTTAATAAAAATATTTCAGGACATGTTTATTTTAGATTAAAAGATGAAAAAGCATTGATCTCTTGCATGATTTTTAAAACAATGTCTCTTGCAAAAACTATAAACTTAAAAGATGGAGACAAAGTTCAACTAAGAGGAAGTATAACAACATATCAAGGATCAAGCACTTATCAACTTCTTGTAAAAGAATGTAAAAAATCAGGGACTGGAGACCTTTTTCAAAAGTATTTAGAGTTAAAAGAAAAGCTTGAACAAGAGGGTTATTTTTCAGAATCAACAAAAAAATCTATAACTAAATATCCTAAATCTATTGGAGTAATTACCTCTTCTACGGGAGCTGCTGTGAATGATATTTGCAGAACAATAAAGAGAAGATATCCTATTTGCGATATTTTGATATATCATTGTGTTGTTCAAGGAGAGCAATCGTCAGAATCTATTATACAAGGCATTAAATATATGGATGAGCAAAATCTAGATACTCTTATAGTAGGAAGAGGCGGTGGAAGTTTTGAGGATTTAAATTCATTTAATGATGAAAATCTTTTAAAAACTATTTATAATTCAAAAACCCCTATCATAAGCGCCGTTGGTCATGAAAATGACTTTATGCTTTCTGATTTTGTAGCTGATTTAAGAGCATCTACTCCAACAGCAGCTGCTGAGCTAGCCACTGCTGATTTTGATGAATTAAAATATTTTTTACAAGAAAGCTACGCTAAAATTAGTAGAATTTTGATAAGAAGATTTGAAGATGAAAATCAAGAATTAGAGTATTATGGTAAGCAGTTGGAATTTTTAGGTCCCAAAAACATTATTAAAGAACACATGGATAATCTTCAACTTTTGAAGGATAGCTTAAAAAAAGCTTATAAGAAAAATTTGGAAGATAAGTACAATGAAGAATTAAATATTTATCATAAATTAAACTTGTTGAAACCTGATAAGCTATTATCTTTAGAAATCGAAAAACTAAATAAAATTCGAATAACAATGATTAAAAATTTAATCTCAAATATTAATTACAAAGAATTGATTTTAGACTCATATAAAAATAACTTATTGCATTTGAATCCAAGCACAATTTTAGAGAAGGGATATGCAAAAATATTAAAGAATGATAAGAGTATTTCTTCTGTTAATGATGTTATGGAGAACGAAAAAATTGTCTTAATTATGAAAGATGGTAAACTTGATACAATTGTTCAAAATAAGGAGAAATTCAATGAATGAATATAGAGAATACGATGAAGGATTAAAAAGACTAAGTGACATTGTTGAAAAGTTGGAAGACAGAGAGCTGAGTCTTGAAGAAAATATAAAATTATACGAAGAAGGAATGAAGCTTCACAAGAGATTAAGTTCTATTTTAAAAGAACAAGAAGGTAAAATGACTTTGATTAAAGATAACAAAGAGGAAGATTTTCAAATAAATATGCTTTTAAGTGATGATAATGAATAGTCAGGAAATCATAAATTTAATAAACACTTCAATAAAAGCTTTAAAATTTTCTGATGATAAAATTGGCGAAGCTATGAGATATACTCTTGTTGACGACGATGCAAAAAGATTAAGACCGCTTTTATTTCTACTAACTTATCAAATGTTTAATGAATCTATTAATGAATCTATAAGTTATGCTATTTCAATAGAATTAATTCACAATTATTCATTGGTACATGATGATTTGGAATGCATGGATAATGACGACTATAGAAGAGGAAAATTAACAGTGCATAAAAAATACGGAGAAGATATTGCGGTTTTAGTTGGAGATGCACTTTTAAATTATTCTTTTGAAGTGTTATCTGAATCAATTAAAAACGATATTGACGCAAAATGTGCAAATTATATCGTAAAAAAATCAGGATGTTTTGGGATGATAAAAGGTCAACTTTTGGATATTGACAGTGAGATTTCTGAAAAA
>QWCH01005297.1_pt1 | contig 10658 bp, 8 predicted proteins | sample 1972671 | NCBI WGS metagenome assembly QWCH01 (sample SAMN09866713, study PRJNA288562) | Human gut metagenome isolate term3_stool, whole genome shotgun sequencing... | isolation source: gut | host: Homo sapiens | place: USA: California | reverse complement strand
GCAGATGCCGTGCCGCACACCGAGCCGCAGCGAGGCGCTTCGGAGCGCAACCGCCGCTTGCGGCGGCTCTTGGCGCGGAGATCCGCCGGAGCGGTGCTTGAGCCGTTAGGCGGGAATTGTGCGGTGATGCCTTAAGCTCATCAATCCAGAAATAGATATAATAATATTCATCGCTTTTATTATATCCCTTTAGGGTAGATTCTTTTACACTTTCAGCATCCTGTACCCAATGCCGATATGCGTCTGGATATACTGCGGTGAATCCGCCTCAGATTCCAGCTTTTTGCGCAGCGTAGCCATAAAAACGCGAAGGGAAGCCACGTCATTGCCCCAGGAACTGCCCCAGACTTCGTGGGTGATATAAGTATGGGTCAACACTTTGCCGCAATTCTTGGCCATGACGCAGAGCAGCTTGTATTCGATGGGGGTCAGGTGCAGTTCCTGCCCTTTCAATGTGGCACAGCCCGCCGCAAAATCAATTTGCAAATCACCGTTGGTAAAAACAGAACTACCGGCGGCGTTTTGCAGCATCAAGATGCGGCGGAACGTTACCCGCAGCCGCGCCAGCAGCTCTTCTACCGAGAACGGCTTCGTCAGATAGTCATCCGCGCCGCTGTCCAAGGCTTCGATTTTATCGCTGTCCTCGCTGCGGGCGCTGATAACGATGATGGGCATCGCAGACCAACTGCGAATACGGCGAATCACCTCGATGCCGTCCAAATCAGGCAGACCAAGATCCAGCAGCATCACATCCGGCGCATGGATCGTTGCCTGTTGGAGCGCTTCTGAGGCAGTAGCTGCTGCAATGTACTTGTAATCCTGCGTTTTCAGTGTTGTAGTAATCAGGTTGCGGATAGGCGCATCATCCTCCACAACCAGAATCAAGGGTTTATTCATGCAAAGAAACCTCCCCAAGGGGCAGTGTAAAAGTAAAAATGCAGCCGTGCGGCTTGTTGTCGGACAGTGTAATGGTGCCGCCGTGGGCTGCGATGATCGTGCGGCAAAGAGCCAATCCCAACCCAAGGCTGCGGCGGCTGTCCGAGATTCGTTTTTCCCCGGTGGAGAACATCTCAAACACTTTTTCTTTTGCTTCATCCGGGATGCCGGGGCCGTCATCGCTTACCTGGATTACGGCGTTTTCCCCCTGCGCCGCAGCGGAAAGGACAATGTGTGACCCTGCGGGCGTGTATTTGATGGCATTGTCCACCAGATTGATCAACACCTGCACAACCAGCTTGGCATCCATGCGCGCCAGCAGCAGGTCATCGGCCATCTGCACAGTAATCGTGTGCTGCGCACTGTGCCGGTTGGTATGGCGCAGGGCCTCTTCGAACACTTCACTTACCAGTTCTGTGGAGATGGACAGATTCATCCTTCCATCCTCAATACGGGAAATGGAAAGAATGTTCTCCACCAGATTGATCAGCCACATGGAATCGTTGTAGATGTCCAGAAATGTTTGTTTCCGGGTGGGGGCGTCCATCATCTCATAGTTGCTGATGAGGTTGGAGGCATTGCCGGAAATGGATGTGAGCGGGGTTCGCAGATCGTGGGAAATCGTGCGCAGCAAATCGGCGCGCAGCTGTTCGTTCTTGGCATGGACGGCAGCGCGCTCTTTCTCTTCGGCATTGCGGATATTCTGAATCGCCAATGTAACCGTGATGATGGAAACGATCAGCATAATGGCAAAGGTAACTGGGTAGCCGCGCTCATATGCGTGCAGCGTCAGGCGGGGCTCTGTAAAACAAAAATTGAAAAGCAGCACGCTGGAAAACGAGCTTAAAAAGCCGCAGAAATAGCTTTTGGTAAAAAGCGAGGTCAGCAATGTCCCCAGAACATACACCGATATGATATTTTTGGTAAAAGAGAAATACCAGAAAATATTGCCAATGCCGGTTGCCGCGGCCAGAATCAACACGGTAATCAAAAGATCCTTTGCCTGTCGGACGGCCTGCGCTTTCACTGTATCGGGAGATGGCTTTTTAATGTTCATGGCAAATCCTCCCTTCTGAAGGGTATCATATCATATTTTGGGCTGTATTACCAGCGGCGAAAGCCTTCCTGCCGCTCAAATTGTGCGCGGCGGGCGCCGCGCCAGAACGCATCACATCGGACACCGATAAAAACAAGAAAAAGCCCGGCAGCCAGAAACAGCAAAATCAGCAGTGCTGTTTTCAAATGAACCACTTCCCTTGGAAAACGATCAGATATGAAAGCACCGGCTCAGGGCTTTTCCCTCGCCCAGTACCAACAGGGTGGTGTCACCGGGCAGGACTGTGTCCGAGTCGATGTTGACATCGGCAATTCCATTGCGTTTGATTCCCAGAATATTGATGCTGTATTTCTTGCGGATATTGATGTCGCCAACGGTCTTTCCGATCCATGCAGAAGGCACAGACACTTCCAGAATGGCGTGGTCGTGATCCAGTTCGATATAATCCAGCACATGGTCGGAGCCGTAACGGATGGCTGCCCATTTTGCCAGCTGCTTTTCCGGGTAAATCACTTCATCTGCACCGTTGCGCAGCAGAAATTTGGCCTGCACATCCCGTTCCGCACGGGAAACAACCATTTTTGCTCCCAGCTCCTTCAGCAGGGAAGTGGTTTCGAGAGAACTTTGAAAGTTTCCGCTGATTGCCACAATGCAGACATCAAAATTGCGGACGCCCAACGCCTCCAGAAATTCCGCGTTGGTGCTGTCGCCGATCTGGGCGTTGGTCACAATGCTCAGCACTGCGTTGACGCGCTCCTCGTTTTCGTCTACTGCCATGACCTCATGGCCGAGTTTATTTAATTCTTCTGCAATATGGCGGCCAAATCGGCCCAAACCGATCAATAAAATAGCTTTCATGGGATCTACCTTTCTTTTATCCTACGGTTATTCGTTCCTGCGGCAGCCGCGCCACGCTGCTTTTGCTGCCGGAGAGTGCTGCGTAGATCATGGTCAGTCCGCCGACACGCCCAATGAACATCAAGAAAATTAAAATCCCCTGCGAGACGATCCCCAGATGCGGTGTCAACCCCAGGGACAGTCCTACGGTAGCAATGGCCGAGGTCGTCTCAAACAGGCATTCGGACAGCGGCAAGCCCTCGACGGTGCTGATGGTGAATGCCCCCGTCAGCGAAAGGACGAGATACAGTGTAAAAATGGCTGCGGCATCATGGACCGCTTTTTCTTCCATCCGCCGCCCGAACATTTCTGGGCTCTTCTGCCTGCGGAATACAGCAAAAGCATTGGCGACAAGCACCGCTATCGTTGTTGTCTTGATGCCGCCGGCAGTAGAACCCGGTGAACCGCCGATGAACATCAGCAGAATCGTAAGGCCGCGCCCGCTGCTGGACAAGGACGTGTAGTCTGCCGTATTAAAACCGGCTGTCCGGGGCGTTATGGACTGAAACAGAGAGAGCAGCAGCCGCTCCTGCGGTGTGACTCCTTTGAACTCAAAAAAGAAGAAGTATAGTGTTGGCAGCAAGATCAAGAGTGCCGTCGATGTCAGAATAACTTTGCTTTGCAGCCGATAGCGATGAAAGCGGAGCCGATTGGTCCGCACGTCATCCCATGTCAGAAAGCCAATGCCGCCTATAACGATCAGGGCGGAAATCGTCAGGCTGATAACCGGGTCGGCGCGATATGCGGTCAGAGAAACAAAAGGCGTGTCGGGAGTACCCATTAAATCAAAGCCCGCATTGCAGAAAGCGGAAACGGAATGAAAAATGGCTTTCCATATCCCGGAAACGCCGAAATCCCGGCAGAAAGCCGGGAGCATACAAAGTGCACCAATCCCTTCCATCACCAAAGAGCTACGGATCACAAAGCCTGTCAGCCGCACAATGCCGCCCACTTTGGGGGCGGACATGGCCTCCTGCATCCGCCCACGCTGTGAGAGGGAAATGCGCCGACCGGATAAAAGCGAGAAAGACGCGCCGACTGTGATCACACCCAGGCCGCCGATTTGAATCAGCACCATCAGAACAGCCTGACCAAAGGCTGACCAGTGAGAAGCCGTATCCCGCACAACCAGCCCTGTGACACAGACGGCGGAGGTTGCTGTGAATAATGCTTCATGGAAAGGGGTGACGGTATGTGCTTGTGCAGAGATCGGCAGCATCAAAAGCGCTGCCCCGATAAGGATAACCATTGCAAACAGCAGAATAATGGACTGAAAGTAATTGAGCTTACAGGTTAAACGCCGATGAGATGGCAAAGAAAATCACACTCCAGCAGAATTTTCGTACAATACAGTATAGCGCCGCCTGTTTAAAGATGGTATTAAGCTTTTCTGCCGGGGTATTAAGATTGTGTTAAGACGACCGGGCTTGTTTGGTATATTTTTCACATTGGCACTTTGAGACTAGTGCGACTGCACAGTAGTGGTCAAATGGTGGTCAGGATCTTCCATACCCAGCACGCAGCGTTCCGGAAATATGTTGCAAAAATTGGGCGATTCGCTCGTAAAAGGTTGACGCGGCTGCGTTCGGGGGTATATCATACTTGTATAGATCTTTGCGCGGAGGGAGGAACGCACGGTGATCCGAATCGGCATTGTGGACGATGAAAAACAAGAAAGAGACCAACTGAAACAGGCGCTGGCGCGGTTTAGCGCGGAGAACGGCACAGAACTGAATGTACAGGAGTTCGACTGTGCGGCAGTCTATCTGGCGGCGCAAGACCGTGATTTTGACATTTTATTTCTGGACATTGATATGCCGCAGATGTCCGGCATGGAATTGGCCGAAAAAATCCGGGAGACAGATCAAGACGTCATCCTCATTTTTTGCACGAATTTGCAGCAATTCGCGCTGAACGGGTACAGTGTCGGCGCGCTGGGCTTTATTGTAAAGCCGATACAGTGGTACTCCTTCCATATGTATCTGACGCGGGCGCTGAAGGCGCTGCAAAAGCGCGCCGGTCAAAAGGTCACGCCGCCGCACATTGTCGTCAAGGATGGCACCGTGACGCGGCTGCTGGATGCAGCGGAAATCGCCTATGTGGAGGTACGCCAGCACGACCTGCTGTACAACCTGTGCGGCGGGGACGGTAAGACCGAGATCATCAAAAACCGCGGCTCGATGCAGGAAATCGCGGCGCAGCTGACGCCCTACGGCTTTGTGCGATGCAGCGCCAGTTACCTTGTGAACCTGCGCCGCATCACGGCGGTAAGCCGTATGAATGTCTATATCGGCGGGGCGGCACTGCCCATCGGGCGCACCTACAAGGACGCCTTTACCGAGGCATTCTCCCGATATATGGCAAAAAAGGAGTGGGAAGACCCGTGCCGGTCATAAATTGGATACTGAACCAGCAAATCCAGCTGGGTATGATTCTATGCGCCTGCCTGTTTGTCCCGTGGGGGCAGCGCCGCAGCTGCTTCGTTCCGCGGTTGGCGGCGGGTGTATGGGCCTTTCTTGCGCTGACGGACACCCTGGCATTCCTGCCGCTTTGGGCAAAATTGCTGCTGTATACGACGCTGCTGTTTGACCTGATATGGTTCAGCTTTGACTGCAGCCCGCTGCACGCCCTGTTTTATACAACCTGTGCCTACGCGGTGCAGCACATTGCCAGTAAGCTGGCCTATATGCCCATTTTTTGGCTGATTCAGCATGGGCGCACGGACAGGCGCGTTGACTTTGTCATTCTGCTTTTCAGCAACCTTGTGGTCTGCCTGGTCATCTACCTGCTGTTCACCCTGCGCATCCGGCGCGGGTGCCTGCTGTTTGACAATGTCAAGACCGTGCTTTATTCCGGCTTTTTCCTGATTGCCGCGGTCTACCTGAGTGTTGTGCTGGAGGATGTCCTGGACAGCAGCGCAGAGTCCTACCCGACCGCCTATCTGGCGCTGAATGCGTTCTGCATCCTGTTTGCCATCACGATTCTGGCGCTGGAATTTTCAAATTGCAGCATCAAGAGTCTGGAACACGAAAATGAAATGCTGGCGCAGCTGCTGGAATGTGACAAGCAGCAGTATGAGCAGGCAAAAAAAGACATGGAAAAAATCAACATCCGCTACCATGACCTGAAACAGCAGTATTCCCGCGCCACGGATGAGGAACGCGCCCGTCTGGAAGAAGAGATGAACAACCTGAACCTGCGCTATTTCACCGGGAATAAGGCGCTGGACATCACACTGACCCAAAAGTCGGCACTCTGCGGGAAAGCAGGGATTCAGCTGGTCTGCTCGGCAGACGGCAGCTGTCTGGAGGATATGAAGCACTACCATATTTACTCCCTGCTGGGCAATGCGCTGGACAATGCCATTGAGTGTCTTACGCAGGTAAACGATGCGTCTAAGCGGGTCATCACACTGGACATCAGCCGCTGCCGTGACATGGCGGTCATCCGCGTGCAGAACTACACCCCCGCACCGCCGACGCTGCGGGACGGCGCTATCGTCACAACCAAGCAGGATGCCGAGGAGCATGGCTACGGCATAAAAAGCATCAAAAGCATTGCCGAGCTGTACGGCGGCACGGCAGACTGCTTTGTGGAGGACTCGATTTTTTACTTGGTGGTCACCTTCCCCTGCGGGAAAAGCCAAAAAGAAACTGCATAACCCAAAAGCGACTGCCGAAAGGCGGTCGCTTTTCTTCTTTTTTGCGGCAACACCGCACAATTCCCGCCTTACGGCTTAAGCACCGCTCCGACGGCTGCGGCACGGCATCTGCGTTGCCAAAATGCTCGCCAATACACAAAGTATTGCTTGCGCTTTTGGCTTGGCAGCTGCCGCACCTCGCTCGCCGTATCGGCACTTAGAATTATGCGGTATTGCCTTGTAATTTGTGCCGTGTTTTTTGACATTTACGCCAACTGCATTGACCCGGTCAACGCTTCCCTTTATGATAGCTTTGTGAAAAAGATATGAACGGTTTCTGCAAAAGGGAAGTGCACAGCCCTTGGCAGCAAGCGCATCGTATCATTCATCTGTGACAGTTTAGGAAGGAGAAAAACCTATGGCACAAAAGGAAACCTCAAGCAAGTCCCGCCGTTGGCTGGGCTTGTCCGGCGCGGCTGTGCTGGTGGCCAACCTTGTCCTGACCGGAACGACTATTGCGTTCCAGCAGGAAGGCGAAGTCAACCATGCACTCGGCATCGAAGGCGCTGGCGCATCTTACGGCGGCACGGAGTTCTCCGCTGACGGCACCCTGTCTGATGCAAGCTACGAAAAGTACATCGAAGCCGCTTATCAGTTCTGTGAGCAGGAAGAGGAAGAGGGCAGCGTGCTGCTCTACAACCGCAACAACGCCCTGCCGCTTTCCGAGTCTGAGCGCAACGTCACGGTCTTTGGCCGCGGCAGCATCGACCCGGTGTTCCGCAGCACCGCAGGCGGTTCCTCCACGAACCCGGATTACCAGAAAACCCCCGTTGACGCCCTGCAGGATGCCGGCTTCAACGTGAACCAGACCGTGCTGGACGCCTACGCTTCCGCCGAAGCGCCGAAAGCAAGAAGCGTTTCCAGCGTGGGCGAATATGACCCGGCGCTGTTCACCGGCAGCGTCACCGACTCGTTTGCGTCCTACGGCGATGTCGCGTTTGTTACGCTGTCCCGCTTTGCCACCGAGGGCAACGACCTTGCGATGGTCAACGACGAGGGCAAGCGTATGCTGGAGCTGGACGACAACGAGAAGGCGATCTTCCAGAAAATCAAGGATTCCGGCAAATTCAAGAAAACCGTCGTCCTGCTGAACTCCGTCTTTGCGATGGAGATGGACTGGCTGGACGAGTACAATGTTGACGCTGTGCTGTGGGTCGGCAACCCCGGCTTCTACGGTATGCCCGGCGCCATCCGCGTTGTGACCGGTGAGGTCAACCCCTCCGGTCACACCACCGCCACCTTTGCCGCCAACTCCCTGTCCGCGCCCAGTGCCGAGAACTTCGGTCTGCACGCCTACAACTACGGCAGCAAAACGCCCCGCGCGGCTGGCGACAGCTTTGTCAGCTATAACGAGGGCATCTATGTCGGCTACCGCTACTACGAGACCCGCTACGAGGACACCATCCTCGGTCAGGGCAACGCCGATTCCACGGTTGGCACCAAAGCCTCGACCGACGGCTGGAACTACGCCGAGGAGGTCTGCTTCCCCTTCGGCTACGGTCTGTCCTACACGACCTATGAGTACAACCTTGACAAGCTGGACTACAACAGCGACACTGACACCTTCACGGCGACCGTCACGGTGAGCAACACCGGCGACAGGGACGGCAAGGCTACGGTGGAGCTGTACGCACAGACCCCCTACACCGACTACGACAAGCAGAACAATGTCGAAAAGTCCTCGATTCAGCTGCTGGGCTATGACAAGATCGACGTGGCCGCAGGTGCATCCGAGACTGTCACGGTCGATGTGCCCGGCTACTTCCTCGCGTCCTATGACGCCAACGGCGCGAAGGGCTACATCCTCGATGCGGGCGATTACTACTTCGCCGTCGGCAACGGCGCACACGAGGCACTGAACAATGTGCTGGCCGCCAAGTGCGGTGACGCCGTTGCGGGCAAGCTGATCGATCAGGACGGCAATGTCGTCACCGGCAACACCGCCGCCGTGGCCACCTGGACCGCCCCCAACACCGAGGTCGACACCGAAAAGTACCGCAAATCCCGTTACAACAGCGATGTGGAAGTCACGAACACCTTCGACGACGCTGATGTGAATTACTGGGCGAACGACGACGAAAAAATCACCTACCTGTCCCGCAGCGCGTGGGATACGACCTACCCCACCACGCTGGAGACCCTGACGGTCAACGATAAGCTGTACAACGGTCTGAATATGCAGACCTACGTCAAGGCAGCCGATGCCAAGAGCGTTTCCGACTTCAACCTCGGCGTGGAGCTGGATGAGAAGATCAACTTCAGCGATATGATCGGCGTCGCCTTCGACGACCCGAAGTGGAACGACTTCCTTTCTCAGCTGACGCTGAGCGATCTGCTCATCAACATGGGCGACTCCAAGGGCATCAAGGCTGTCAAGGCTGTCAACAAGCCCGGCTGCACCATCGTCGATGGTCCCGAGGGCATGAACGGTCAGTTTAAGTACGGCGACCGCCGCAACTGCACCGGCTGGGCTACGCTGCCCATCGTCGGCGCAACCTGGAACCACGATGTGCAGACCCGCTTTGGCGAGATGTACGGCGAGGATGCGCTGTATGCGTCCATCCCCATCGCCTACGCGCCCGGCGCGGACACTCTGCGTTCTCCCTACTCCGGTCGTACCTCTGAGTATTTCTCCGAGGACGGCGTTCTCAGCTACTATGCTGCCAAGGCCGTTTCCCACGGTATGCGCAACAAGGGTCTGATCGGTACGGTCAAGCACTTCTTCCTGAACGAGCAGGAAGCCGGCCGTCAGGGCATTTCCACCTTTGCGAACGAGCAGTCCATCCGCGAGATTTATATGCGCGCCTTTGAGGGTTCTCTGGCTGAGGGCGATTCTCTCGGCGTTATGACCGCTTACAACCGTATCGGCGTTATGTACGCTGCCGCCAACCAGGGCATTCAGCACATCCTGCGCGACGAGTGGAACTACGGCGGCTACATCATCGACGATGCGCTGACCGCGTCCGAGTATTCCTCCGCCCCCGAAATGCTGATGGCAGGCAACAACATCTTCTGCCTGGATACCGCCCGCCCGAACGAAATCGAGAAGCTGATCACCAGCACCGATGACGGCGACCTGCTGCAGAAGGTCATCGACTCCAACCATTATCTGTACTACATCATGCTGCAGTCCTCTATGGGCGGCTCCGGCGCGGAGGACGTTGTCGTTTCCGACGCAGCCCCGTGGTGGCAGACGACCTTGCGCGCCCTCGATGTTGTGTTCTGCGCACTGGCCGTTGCCGCTGTCGTGATGTATGTGCTGCACACCTACACGGACGTTTTCTCCGAGGAAAAGCGGAAGAATCGTGCCGCCAAAAAGAATTGATGGAGGTGGAACCCGATGAATAAAGGCTTGAAAAATAAAGGGCTGGGCAGCTGGTTCTGCCTTGCCGCAGCGCTGGTCGCGCTGATCACCGGCATTGTATTCCTGTTCACACAGGCCACGGCCGCCCCTCTGGGTCACTCCGGCACGATGGCCGGCGTGGTGCTGCTGGTCGGCGCTGCCGCTTCGCTCGTTTTCTTCTTTGTTTCCGTTCCGTTCAGCGCGCTGATTCAGGCGGTCATTTATAACATTGCCCTGTATCTTGTCGTTGTGCAGTTGTATTTCGTCTTTGCCGACGTCATCAACCATGTCACCTTTGCAGGCGGCAACGCCGGTCTGTGCGTGTTTTATATGGTCGGCACGTTCGTTGCCTGCCTGCTCAGCGTGATCGCCTGCTTCTGCAAGCAGACGAAAACCGGCGAGGCAAAAGCCACCGGAAAACAGTTTGCTGCCGCCGGTGCGGTGGTCGTGGTCGCTGCGGTCTGCGTGGGCGGTTTCTCCCTGCAGAGCAGCAGCCTGCCCTCGGCCGACAATGCGGAGGTTGCCCCCGATGCGGCGCAGACTTCTGCCGATGGTCCCGTTATGAACTACAACGACAACGAGTATGTCTCCAAGACGCTGGATGACCTTGTTGCCAGCGGATGCGACACCCGATGCCAGAGAATCGCAGAGCTGGTCACTGTTGCCGCCGATGCGGGGGCTGGAAGAGAGGATTAAAACGGTACGGCTCATAAGGGCACCTCCAT
>QWCH01005295.1_pt1 | contig 10662 bp, 9 predicted proteins | sample 1972671 | NCBI WGS metagenome assembly QWCH01 (sample SAMN09866713, study PRJNA288562) | Human gut metagenome isolate term3_stool, whole genome shotgun sequencing... | isolation source: gut | host: Homo sapiens | place: USA: California | reverse complement strand
CTCTTGGTCTGTTCAAAAGATCGGTGATGAATGGTATTTAGGAAAACAAAAAGGAGCCTAGTTTTCACTAGACTCCCCAATGGTTGACATAGAACCTTTCTTCGGAAGTGCTTTTTTTGTTGCCGTCATTTATTTTAAACTTTTGTCGTTAGAATATGTCATTGCGCAAGATTTATGTCTTAAAATTTCGAGATATTCGTTATTTTTCGAACTTTAAATGTAAATTATGCAGTTTTAGAAACAACAGAACCAAATTAATTTTGTATACACAATAAAATATAGACTCTTTTCTTTAATTGAAAGATTTAGTTTAAAAATAGAGGCCATTTGTGTATAATGTTGTTCAAGGGCAATATATACTTAAAATTTTTCAAAGGAGATGATTTTGTGAACAAGAAAACACAAGATATTTTCGTCAGCGGCCTTGCGCTATTTGCTATTTTCTTCGGTGCAGGCAACTTAATCTTCCCACCTTATCTTGGTGTCGGATCAGGAGACGGTTGGTTCTCCGTTATGATGGGCTTTTTGCTTGCCGACCCGGTAATCCCCATCGTCACCGTTTTTATTACGGCATTTGCCGGCGGTCGCGCCGTCGACTTAGGTAAGCGGGTAAGTCCCGGCTTCTCTAAACTTTTATCCCTCGTGGCCATTATCTGTATCGGACCGGCCTTTGCCATTCCGAGAACGGCTGCCACAACTCACGAAGTCGGTGTTCAACCCTTCCTGCCCAACGCTCCGATTTTTGTTACATCATTAATCTTCTTTGCTATTGCATTTGCGCTGTCCTATAAAGAAAGCGGCGTCGTCGATATTATCGGGAAATACATTACCCCGGCGCTCTTGATTTTCCTCGCGCTTATTATCGTCAAAGCGATTATTTCTCCCGTCGGCGAAATCGTCCCCGTGCCCCACGAAGGCGGCCTTTTCGTAAAAGGTTTCTATGAAGGTTATCAAACCCTCGACGCTTTGGCAGCTCCTTTGTTTACCGGTATCGTCGTGGCGGACTTGGTTCGAAAAGGCTATGGCGAAGTCAGCGACAGAGAGCGCAAATCCTTTATTGTTAAAGTCGGCATCGTCTGCTTTATCGCTCTCGCCCTCGTATACGGTGGCCTCACCTATTTAGGTGCACAAGGCAGCGCGATTTACACTCCCGACAACTCCCGCGTAGAAATTTTAGTAGGCCTCGTCGGCATGTTGTTCGGTAACTTCGGTAAGTTTGCCCTTGCCGTTGCCGTTACCTTAGCTTGTATGACGACAGCTGTCGGCTTAATTTCTGCAGCCGGCAACTTCTTTGCCGACATCAGCGACGGTAAGATCAAATATGAATACACCGTTATCGTCGTCACTTTAATCAGTTTTGCACTTTCCTTAATCGGCGTCGATGCCATTATCGCATTGGCAGGGCCGGTATTGACCATCGTCTACCCGGTCATTATCGCCCTCGTCGTTTACATGATGTTTGAAAAACACGTTCAATACGACATGGCCTTTATCCTCATGGTAGCCGGCGTATTGGTCGTCGCCGTGATCGAAACCGTCGGCGGCATGGTTGGATTGGACAGTTTAGTTGAAACGATTAAGGGTCTGCCCCTCGGTCAATTCGGCTTTACCTGGTTCGTTCCTTCCGTCGTCTGCTTCGCAGTCGGTTGGGTGCTCGGCAAAATGGGCATCGGCAAAACCCGCGATCAGCACGAACAAGGCGGTATCTTCTAATACAAACCACTGAACCCGCTTCGGCGGGTTTTTTTATTGGAGAAAACATGAGTGAAAAGAGATATGGTAAAATAAAAGCGCCTTATAAATTTAGAAAGTTCTTAAGATTTTTATTGCCGGGAGCTGTAAAAATCCCGTGATAGAGAAAGAAATTTAGACTATAATATAAAATCAACAAAGCTATTTTAAAAATGAAATGCCATGAAGTAAGGAGGGCACCATGAAGGAAAATTACGAACCCAGAAAGGCGACGTTGGCCGAAGCGCTCATCGTCTTTGCGGGTCTTGTGCTCATTATGTGTGTGAGCATTTTGGTCTTTAAGATCAATCCCCACATCCCCATGTTTATCGGCGTGATCTTCGCCGCTTTAATGGCCATGCATATCGGTTACAGCTGGGACGATATTGAAAAATCTATGGTTCGGGGGATTTCACAGGCACTTCCTTCGGTTATGATTTTAATCACCATCGGAATTTTAGTAGGCATTTGGATCGCCACAGGTGTAGTACCTTCTATGATTTATTACGGGCTGAACATTCTAAAGCCATCGATTTTTCTCGTGGCCGCCTGCCTTATTTGTTCTATAACATCACTCGCTACGGGCAGTAGCTGGGGTACGGCCGCTACCATGGGCATCGCCCTTATGGGTATTGCACAGGGGCTACATATTCCCGCTCCCGTTACCGCCGGAGCCATTCTCTCCGGCGCCTATTTCGGCGACAAAATGAGCCCCCTTTCCGATACGACGAATTTAGCACCTGCCATGGCGGGAACCGACGTCTTTACCCACGTAAAGGCCATGGTCAAGCCCACCATGATCACCTACATTTTAACCCTCGTGATCTTCGCCTTTTTGACTCGCCACTACAGCGCACAAATCGGCATTGCCGATGTGTCGGGGATTCAAGAGCTGCAATCGGGTCTAAAAGAGGCCTTTGTCATAAGCCCTCTCTTGCTTATTCCGCCCATTGTGGTTATCGTCACCATTGCCTTTAAAATGCCCGCCCTTCCGGGAATCGTATTGGGCATTGCCGTGGCCACATTGATCGGGCCTATTATTCAACCGACCGTAGGCTTTAAAGAAATTTTAGGCAGCGGCATGGACGGTTACGTATCCGCCACGGGTATGGAAGGGCTGGATAAGCTCTTAACCGCCGGAGGACTCATGAATATGATGCAATCCGTGTCCCTTACCCTGATCGCCATGATGTTCGGCGGCATCGCCGAGCGCACAGGCCAAATGGAAGTCATCGTCCATTCGGTGGTCAAGGGCATTCACTCCGTTACAGGCCTCGTCGTGGCGACACTGGCGTCTTGCCTACTATCCAATATGACCATGCCGGAGCAATATATTTCCCTCGTAGTGCCGGGCCGTATGTTTGCACCTGAATATCGCCGAAGAGGGCTGCATCCGAAAATGCTCTCTTCCACATTGGAAGCGTCGGGAACGGTGACCAGCGCCCTCGTGCCCTGGAATACTTGCGGCGTCTACATGAAAAGCGTACTGCACGTGGCGCCTATGGCTTACGCCCCCTTTGCCGTCTTTAACTACCTTATGCCCCTCGTGGTCATTATTATGACGGCCATGGGACAAAACACTTTCTATGCAAAAGACGATCCTTCGACCATTATCGAGGTGGAATAAATGAGCCGAAAGAGGAGCAAAAAGGCCCCCTCGAAACGACAGGGTTGTTTAATCCTCTTGGCTTTATTTGTCGTCATCATATTTTGGACCCTTCGTCCACGTTACAATCCCGATCCGGAGCTGATCCATTCCCGGGAAGAATTCTTCGAAACCTACGGGCCTTTGGCTCAGGAAGTGGGGAAGCGGTACCACTTAATCCCGTCGGTTATCCTTGCTCAGGCGGCGGTGGAATCAAATTTCGGCGAAAGTCAGCTTTCCAAAGAGTACCATAATTATTTCGGCATCAAAGGCAGGGGAAAAGGATCGGTGATGTTGGCGACGACGGAATTTTTTGGCGAGAGCGAAGAAAGGGTTCGGGACGGCTTCAGAACTTATGATTCTCCCAGGGAAAGTTTTTACGATTACGGAAAACTTATTGCAAAGGCCCCTCGCTATGAAAAGGTGAGGGAGGCGACGACGAGGGAAGCATACGCTCAGGCTCTCCACCCGGCGGGCTACAGTACCAATCCCCGCTACGGAGAAATACTTCTTAATACCATTGCGCAGTATAACTTAGCGCGTTTCGACGACTAAAAGGTGGCTTCGGCCGCCTTTTTTTAATTGAAAAATAGGTTGCTATGACGTAACATAGGAGAGGACACCATATGTAGGCATATGTAAGAAGTTAACCACAACATGTTGATATTTTGTGGATAAGTTATTAAAAAACGAAACAAGGAGACAGTATGGAAGTTAAAAAGAGAACCGGAGGCGTCGTTCCTTACGACGGAGAGAAAATTATTATCGCCGTGGAAAAAGCCATGGCGGAAACTAAAAAAGGCGTGGATCATGGTATTTCAAAAGCCGTTGTAGGGGACGTGGAGGCGACGTTAACAGGCGATGTGATCGACATCGAATCCATTCAAGACGCCGTAGAAGTATCCCTTATGAAACGGGATCCCGAGACGGCGAAAAAATACATCCTTTACCGTGAAGAACGCACCCGTTTAAGAGAACACGGCTGGGACATGACCGATCTTCAACGGGATATTTACGAAAAGAAATACCGCTTCCATTCGGAAAATTTTGAAGGATTTTTAGAGCGCGTCAGCGGCGGCCAATCGACGATTAAAAAAGCCATTGCGGATAAATGCTTTATGCCGGCAGGCCGTATTTTGGCAGGCAGAGGCCTTCAACATCACGGCAAAAAAATAACCCTTTCCAATTGCTACGTTATGCCCCAAGTGGAAGATAATATCGAATCCATTTACGACACGGCGAAGTGGATGGCGAGAACCTACAGTTACGGTGGCGGCGTAGGCTTAACCCTGAACAAACTTCGCCCGAAAGGCGCCAAAGTCAATAACGCAGCCTCTACCACCACAGGTGCCGTAAGCTTTATGGATCTCTATTCCTTAACCACGGGCCTTATCGGTATGCGCGGTCGTCGCGGCGCCCTTATGCTCAATATGGACGCATCCCACCCGGACATTATGGATTTTATCGACGTAAAAAGCGATTTGGATAAGGTCACCAGCGCGAATATTTCCGTTAATTGCAGCGACGAATTCTTTAAGGCTTACGAAAACGGCGAAGACTTTACCTTGTCCTTTGACGTGGAATCCACGGGAGAACAAATCAGAAAAAAAATCAGTGCACGGGATATGATGCATCGCCTGGCATATAACAACTGGAACATGGCGGAGCCCGGCGTGCTCTTTAAAGATCGCATTAATTCCTGGCATATTATGAGCGAGGATGAAACTTTCGAATACGCCGGCGTCAATCCTTGTGCCGAAGAACCTCTTCCCGCCTTCGGATCCTGTAATCTTTCCAGTATCAACTTGGGGAAATTCGTCAAAAACCCCTTTAAAGACGACGCAAGCTTCGATTACGAAGGCTTTAAGAAACTGGTGAAAGAAGGGGTCATCTATTTAAACGACGTACTGGACGAAAACATGACCCTTCACCCCTTAAAACAACAGCGGGAACTTTCCAAAGAACTGCGCCAAATCGGACTGGGAATTATGGGCGTCGCCGATATGTTTATTAAAATGGGCATTGCCTACGGAAGCGACGAATCCCTCGCCTTAATTCACGACATCGGCCACGTGCTCGTCAACGAAGCCCTGCGCACCTCCGCCCTTCTTGCGGAAAAAGACGGCCCATTCCCTCGTTACCGCAAGGAAAAAGTATTGGCATCTCCCTTTATTAAGGAAAATGCCGACGACGACGTGTTGGAATTAATTGAAAAACACGGCCTCAGAAACTCCCAGCTTTTAACCATCGCACCTACGGGATCTATCTCCACCTTAATCGGCTGCAGCAACGGCGTTGAGCCCATCTTCCAAATCAGCTACATTCGTAAATCCGAATCCCTTCACGACGAAGACACCTATTACACCGTCTATACCGACATTATTCGCGATTTAATGGAAGCGCGTAACATTACGAGAGAAGAAGACCTGCCGGATTTCGTCATTACCACATCGAATTTGGATTACAAAGCCAGGATTCGCGTGCAATCGGCGTGGCAAAACTATATCGATGCCTCCATCTCCTCTACGGTCAACGTGCCCAACGAATTTACCGTGGAAGAAGTGGAAGACCTTTACGTCTACGCGTGGAAAATGGGCCTTAAAGGCATTACCATTTACCGCGACGGCTGCGCGAGAAGCGGTATTTTAACCACATCCAAGAGCGACAAAGGCGATCGTATTAAAGAATTACAAGACGAATTAAATCGGGAAATCGCCAAACAAATGACAGAAGACCCGGATACCTGCCCCATGTGCGGCGGCAAAATGAACCACACCGGCGGCTGCTCCGAATGTCAAGATTGCGGCTACAGCCCCTGTGCCATTTAAAACGTCATAAAAAACAACGAAAGCGAAGGCAAACACCTTCGCTTTTTTTGTGCCTTTTGTCATTTAATTGTAATCATCATGTAGCATACATGATACATTCACGGCCCTTTCATTTGTTATAATACCATTCGTGCTCGTAAAGAGTTACAAAAAAGTTACGAATACCATCGGCCATAGAGCCGAAACAAAAAATATACATTTAGAAAGCAGGCCAATTTTTTGAAAAACATCAGAAACTCAGTATTAACCTTTACATTAGCGACAACCCTTGCATTTAGCGGCGTACATACTGTCGCAAACGCCGAAAGCGTAAAAAACGCAGCGCAAATGCCCGTACAAGCGGAAGCACAAACCGCCGAAAAGAAAACGGAACGGGTCGATCTTTACCTCGGCGACAAGGCGATTTGCCAATTGGAAAATCGCGGAAGCTATGAGGAACTGATTAAAAAGTTACAAAATCATTTCAAAACGCAGGGTGCCGACATTCTGTCTATGACCATCGAACCTTCCCTTTCCGTGAAGAAAACGGATAAAACTGAAGAAGGCTTTTTAACTACCGACGACGCTTTTAAACTTCTTACAGAAGGCGGCAAGCGTGAAGCGGTATACATCGCCGAAAAAACGGAATCATTAGAATCCATTGCCAAGCGCTACGGCATGACATTGGACGAAATTAAATCCTTAAATCCCAACTGGGAAGATCCGGTAACTAAGGGAAGCAAACTGAAGGTTTTGGAAAAAGCCCCCTTGATCGAGATGACATTAGAAGAAGTCGTCGTCAATGTGGAAGATATTCCCTTCCAAACCGTAACAAAAGAAGACGACACCATGATCAAGACCCAACGGCAAGTGGAACGGGCCGGCGTGCCGGGACAGAGAGAAACCAGCGTGCGCATTCAAAGCCAAAACGGTAAAACCATCTCTTCGATTGTAGAGGGTAGCCGCATGAGCCGAGAAGCTGTCGATGAAATTGTTCGCGTAGGCACGAAACAAAGCTTGGCAACGGGTAAATTCATCAACCCGACGGTGGGTCGCTTTACTTCCCCCTTCGGTCCCCGTTGGGGCCGCTTCCACTACGGCATCGACATTGCCAACAGCGTCGGCACCGACATTAAGGCGGCAGACGGCGGCATCGTTACCCGTGCAGGGAGTGCTGGAAGCTACGGCAACCTTATTATTATCGATCATCAAAACGGCACGAGTACGCGCTATGCCCATTTAAGCCGCATCGACGTAAAAGTCGGCCAAGCCGTAGAGCAAGGCCAATCCATTGCCAAAATGGGCAATACCGGCCGCAGCACGGGCTCCCATTTACACTTTGAAGTGCGCGTCGGAGGCGTGGCGCAAAATCCGTTAAATTACGTGAAGTACTAACGACACGATGAAAATCATCTTTGAAAAACGGTGAAAATCCTGTATAATAGACATGTTGATTTAATATGTCTTGGAGCGGTATCGAAGTGGTCATAACGGGGCTGACTCGAAATCAGTTTGCCTTCACGGGCACGTGGGTTCGAATCCCACCCGCTCCGCCAAATCAAGCGATCTCTTAGGAGGTCGCTTTTTTCGTGCTTCCAATCAAAAAAGCGAGCCGATACGCTCGCTTCTATTTCTTATTGAATTTCGGTCGCTTTTGCCAAAGTTCGGAAAGTCTTTTTTCCACCGCGTAGCCGAAGTAGCTAAGGCCGGGTCCCATATCGTCCCAGGCCCAGGCGGAATTGGTTTTTCGGAATTTATAATCGCTTATGATCTTCACCAAGTTCATTTGATCGTTTTTAATGTAGTTGTAAATAGCGAAAAGATCTCGTTGTTTGTTTTTCCAGTGGCAGTGAGTATCTCGATCGATAAAGTGAACGGGAATGTCCAGGTCGAGGGCATCTAAATAGTACATATAAGGGGTTTCAAAGCCTAAATGGCAAAACATTTCCGTCGATTCCGAAAACCGGGGCTTTAAGCTGAGCAAATATACTTTTCTGGAAAATTCGTCGCGCTTCCATTGGGTTTCTACGACGCCGCGGTAGCCGACTTTTTTAAACAGAGGATCTACGAGATTAACAAGTTCGGGGATCCATTTTTGTTTGCTGTAACCGGTTTTTCCAAAGGGAAGAGGATATTTGCGAATGGTTTCGGCGGTAAGGAAGCCTTTTAATTCCGAATCCTTTCCGTAGTATAAGTTGGCGGTGTATTCGTGATCTTCCGGCCCTTGTATCATGGTTTCGAGAAAGCACTTATGGGCGCAGCCGTGGTGCTCCACGGCGTGGAGTTTATCTAAAAGGGCGGATTCGTTCTTGATAAGGAAGAAGTTTTCTCCGAATGTTTCCTTAAAAAAACGGGTGTCGCTGCATTTTAAAAGGCAGGGATATCCGAGGAGAAGGGGCACTTGGCGAAGGAGTTCGTCGTCCGTTAGGTTGACGCGTTCGGGAACTAAAATACCGGCGGATTCTGCGAGTTGATGGATTGTTTGATCGTGAGAAAGCGTGCTCGCCGCGCGTTGTTCCATGGGAAAGAGGTAATAGGGCTCGAGCTCCTCTATATGGCGATCGAAGAATCGTCGATAATCTTTTGTGGCGGCGAAGAGTACGGCTTTTTTCTCTAAGGATGCGGCGTAGTCCACTAACGTTTTCAAAAGTTGCCCTTCGTCACGGCATGAAGGCACTATAAGGGCTTCTTTCGTATATTTGCTCACGCCGTAGGGCGAGGGGCCGCCGTCCATGGTGGTAATATGGATTTTTCGCCTCCCTAAATTCCGTATAATGGCGAGGCTTGCGGGGTTGTCCGTTCCCAAAATAACGGCGCGATGTTTGAATTCCATTGTGTACCTCCTCGATTTCCTTTCCTATTACTTATTATAATATAGTTTTTACAATTTCAAAAAGAAAAGGGATTGTTAAAATATGATTTTTCTGTTTGCTTCGGTGAATTTAGGATATAAATGGAAAGTAACATGATGAAACAATTTAGGAGGTATTACCATGTCCAGAGAAAATATTACATTCGGCGGCGACGCTATTAACATTTTAGGTAACGAAATTAAAGTCGGCGACAAGGCACCGGATTTTAAAGCGGTAAATAACGATTTAAGCCCCTTTGAATCCAAGGAATTAAATGGCAAGATTCGTATTTATTCTGTCGTTCCTTCCATCGACACCGGCGTATGTGCCCTTCAAACTGAAAACTTCAATGAAATGGCCACAGAACTCGGCGAAAATGTTCACGTCATTACCATTTCCAACGACCTTCCCTTTGCACAAGCTCGTTTCGGCGCAGCAGAAGGTATCGACCGCGCGAAACTCGTCAGCGATTATCAAGTATGTGACTTCGGCGAAAAATACGGCTTCTTAATCGAAGGTCTCCGTCTTTTAACCCGCGGTATCGTCATCGTCGGCACGGACGACAAAGTAAAATACGTTGAATACGTACAAGAAGTGACCAACCACCCGGATTACGACAAGGCCCTTGCAGCGGTTAAAGAACTTCTTTAATTTATGCTGAAAATTCGCGTGATTGCCCTGGGCAAGCTGAAAAGCCGAGAGCTCACGGCGCTTTCCGACGAATACGTGAAGCGGATCAGGCCTTATATTCCCATTGAAATTGTGGAGCTCAAGGACGAGCGGGCGCCGGAATCTCTTTCCGAAAAGGAAAAGGAACAGGTGCTTGAAAAAGAGGCCGATCGCATTTTAGAAAATATACAACCGGGGGATCTTTGTATTCCGCTGGTGATCGAAGGAAAAACGATGGACTCGGTACGATTTTCCGAGACATTATATGATATGATGGAAAGAGCCCAAGGCAAGGTTGTGTTTGTCATCGGGTCGAGTATGGGAATGAGTGAAAGGGTCAAGGCTCGTGGCGACATGAGATTATCGTTTTCGCCCATGACCATGCCACATACGCTAATGCGCCCCGTTCTGCTCGAGCAGATTTACAGGGCGAGTCGCATTCACAGCGGCCATACGTATCACAAGTAGGAGGTTATGATGACTGAAAAAGACGTAAGACAAGAAAAAGCTGAATCCAGAAGAGAACAAGAAAACCAACACGAAAAAACTTCTCCCGCTTCCGATATCTACGGTAATATCGAAGGTAAAGATCCTGAAACCGGCGTTGAAATTCCGACGGATGAAGCCGTTGAAAAATCCATGGAATGGATGAACGAAAACGCAAAATAAATCGGGTAAGTAAAAAGGTACCGTTCGGCGGTACCTTTTCTTTTGATACATAAAGGGGTGACTATGGGCGAAAGGAAACGTCATTTTTATTACTACACAAGTAAACGGCCGGACGGCGACGGCGTTTTTTCTCTTTCCGAGGAAAAGCTCGCCCATTTGGCGCCGGGGGACGGGCTTTGGCTCGTGGGCGATGAGGCCGCGCTTTATACCGTCGAGGAGATTGTAGACGGCGCCCTGCGCTTAAAGCGGGAAGAGGTCGTCGGGCTTGAAGATTTCGGCGAAGAGGAAT
>QWCH01005292.1_pt1 | contig 10663 bp, 9 predicted proteins | sample 1972671 | NCBI WGS metagenome assembly QWCH01 (sample SAMN09866713, study PRJNA288562) | Human gut metagenome isolate term3_stool, whole genome shotgun sequencing... | isolation source: gut | host: Homo sapiens | place: USA: California | reverse complement strand
AAAACCATTCTGGCCGGGTCCTATGCCGACCTGGCGGTGCCCGGGATGCTGGCCCTTGTGGCGGCGGCGGTCTCCATTGTGGTCAAGGAGTGGATGTACTGGTATACCCGGGCCGCGGCCAAGAAGATTCACTCCGACGCCCTCATGGCGGACGCCTGGCATCACCGGTCTGACAGCCTCTCCTCCATCGGGGCCCTGGTGGGGATTGCCTGTTCCCTGGCGGGTTTTCCGGTGATGGACAGCGTGGCCAGCGTGGTGATCTGCATTTTCATCGTCAAGGCCGCCGTGGACATCTTCCGGGACGCCGTGGATAAAATGGTGGACCGGTCCTGTGATGAGGAAACCCTGGCGCAGATGACCCAGGTCATTCTGGACCAGCCCGGGGTGCTGGGGCTGGACCTGCTGCAAACCCGCCTGTTCGGGGCAAAAATCTACGTGGACGCGGAGATCGCGGCCCAGGCTGACCTCCCTTTGTCCCAGGCCCACGCCATTGCAGAGTCGGTCCACGAGGCCATTGAGCAGGCCTTTCCCCTGGTGAAGCACTGTATGGTCCATGTAAACCCCAAGCAGGCCGACCCCGCCTCTCCCCCGCCGGCGTGAGCCGGGGAGTGAGATATGCCGGCATTTAACAGAAAATTGGTTTTTGATTTTACAGAGTCCAAGTATGCTGAAAGATAGGAATTCCTGTCTGTGCGCCAGACAGGTTGGGAGGAAACCATGAAACAAGCAGTCATCGACATCGGCTCCAATTCCATGCGCCTGTCGGTCTATGAGACCACGGAGACCGGCACTTTCACCATTCTCTTTAAGGATAAGATCATGGCCGGTCTGGCCGGCTATGTGGAGGAAGGGGCACTCAGCCCCGAGGGGATCACCCGGGCCATCCTGGGTCTGCGGTCCTTCCGGGGCACCTTGCGTGCCCTGAACATCCCCCAGGTGGCGGTGTTTGCCACGGCCTCCCTGCGAAATATCCGAAACACCGCCCAGGCAGTGGCGGAGATCCAGCGGGGCACCGGCTTTGCCATTGAGGTTCTCTCCGGGGAGGAGGAGGCCCGCCTGGGCTACGCCGGGGCCATGGAGGAGCTGGCATTGTCAGAGGGACTGTTTGTGGACATCGGTGGGGCCAGCACGGAGGTGGTCCGCTTTGCCCATGGTCAGCTGGTCTCGGCGGTCAGCTGTCCCGTGGGCTCTCTGAAGCTCTACCGGGACTGGGTGAAAAAGATTCTGCCCAACCAGCAGGCGGTGGAGAGCATGAAAAAGGCCATCCGCCAGGCCACCCGGGGGGTGGTGGAGGGGCCCGTCCGCCAGGGTCTCCCCCTGGTCTGTGTGGGCGGGACCGCCCGGGCGGCCCTGAAGCTGGCCAAACGGGTGTGCCACCTGCCGGAGGACACCAACCGGGTCTCTGTGGGCCAGCTGGAGCAGGTGAGCGCCCTGCTGTGCTCCTCCCATAAGGCGGCGGCGGATTTGATCTTAAAGGTGGAGCCGGAGCGCATCCACACCATGATCCCCGGCCTGCTGATCCTCCGCCACATGGTGGAGGGTTTTGGAGCCGGGGAGATGATCGTCAGCAAATATGGGGTACGGGAGGGCTATCTATGCCAAAAGATCCGCAAAGCGTCGTAACCGATTATACCTATACCCAAAACCGGGAGCTCAGCTGGCTCCGGTTCAACCGCCGGGTCCTGGAGGAGGGGGCGGACGAGACCGTTCCCGCCCTGGAACGGCTGAAATTTATCGCCATTTTCGCCAGCAATCTGGATGAGTTTTTCATGGTCCGGGTGGGCAGCCTGGTGGACATGGCGGCGGTCTCCCCGGAGGAGGTGGACAGCAAGAGCGGCATGCGTCCCCGGGAACAGCTGAAGGCGGTCTATGAGGCCGTTCCCGGCCTCATAGAGATCAAGGGCCAGCTCTATAACCGGGTCAGCGGTCTGTTGGCCCAGGAGGGCATTGTGGACCTGACCTATGACCAGCTGACCCAGGAGGAGCGGGCCCAGGTGAAGGACTACTTTCACTCTGTGGTCCTCCCCATTCTCTCGCCCCAGATCGTGGGCCAGCGCCATCCCACCCCCCATCTGGACAACAAGGCGCTGTATATCACCGCCCTGCTGCGGAGCAAAAGCGGCAAGACCTCCCTGGGCTTTATCCCCCTTCCCACCTCGCTGCCCCCGCTGTTTCTCCTGCCCGGCGCCCGGGGCCGCTTTCTCCGCCTGGAGACCATCCTCCGTCAGTGGGCCCCTACCCTCTTTGGAAAATACAAGGTGGAGGAGACCTGCGTCATCAGCGCCACCCGGAACGCGGACCTCACCTTTGACACGGAAAAATTTGAGGACAGTGAGGACGATTTCCGCCTGCTGATGACCAAGCTCCTCAAACGGCGGGCCAACCAGTCCATTGTCCGCCTGGAGCTGGGCCAGCGGCCCTCCCAGGAGATGCTCGCCCTGCTGGAGCGGGTGATCCAAGTGGAGACCCACCAGATTTATTACGACAGCGCTCCCCTGTCCATGGGCTATGTCTATGACCTGGAGAAAGCCCTGTCCCCCGACCTGCGGGCCAGGCTCACCTACCCGGCCTACCATCCCCGGTGGCCGGAGGACTTAAACCGCCAGGAGTCCATGATTGAGCAGATCCGCCGGAAGGACCGGCTGCTCTTCTTTCCCTTTGATTCCATTGACCCCTTCCTGCGCCTGCTGGAAGAGGCGGCGGACCGGCCCGACGTGGCCTCCATCAAGATTACCATTTACCGCCTGGCCTCCACCTCCAAGATTGCCCGGATTCTCTGCCGGGCGGCGGAGAACGGGAAAGAGGTGGTGGCCCTCATGGAGCTTCGGGCTCGGTTTGACGAGGCCAACAACATCGCCTGGTCCAAAATGCTGGAGGAAGCCGGGTGCAAGGTCATCTACGGCATGGAAAACTTTAAGTGTCACAGCAAGCTCTGCCTGATTACCCTCCGGGACAAGAAGGGCACCCACTATATCACCCAGGTGGGGACCGGCAACTACAATGAAAAGACCAGCGCCCTGTACACCGACCTGAGCGTTATGACCGCCTCCCCTGTCATCGGGGACGACGGCGCGGCCTTTTTCCGCAACATGCTCACCGACAACTTGGAGGGGGGATACCACTCCCTGCTGGTGGCCCCCAACGGTCTAAAGTCCCAGCTGTGCGCCATGATCCAGCAGGAGATTGACAAAGGCCCCCAGGGCTACCTTTGCATCAAGGCCAATTCCATCACAGAGCGGGAGATCATCGACAAACTCCGGGAGGCCTCCCAGGCGGGGGTGCAGATTGAGATGATCATCCGGGGCATCTGCTGCATCCGCCCGGGGGTGCTTCTGAAGACGGAGAACATCCAGGTCACCAGCATTGTGGGCCGCTACCTGGAGCACGCCCGGATCTATGTCTTTGGCCGGGGAGACCAGGCCAAATATTTCATTGCCTCCGCAGACCTGATGACCCGCAACCTCCAGCGGCGGGTGGAGATCGCCTGCCCCATCTGGGACAGGGAAATCCAGGAGCAGCTGCGGTATATTTTGGACCTCCAGCTCCAGGACAACGCCAAGGCCTCCTTTCTGCAGCCCAGCGGCGCCTATCTGCGGAAGGAGATCCGGACCGTCCGGGTGGACAGTCAGGAGGAGCTGATGCGGGTCTCCCTCCACCGGCCGGAGCAGGCTCCCACAGTCAGCGAGAAGCCCTCCGCCCTCCACCGGCTGTTGGGACGTCTGTTCGGCAAAGATTCCCCCTAAGCCCAACAGCGTTTGAAAAACGGCCCCCGTCCCATCAGGACGGGGGCCGTTTCCATAGTTTCCTCTTTTGTCTGCGGAGGTTAGGGACTGGAGCTGGGCTCCAGCGCCGGCTCCGCAGAGCCGATGGCGCAGGCAAGAAGCCCATCCTCTTCCAGGATGAATGAGACCATGTAATCCACATCGTCGATATGGTCTTTTGTCAATAAGGTATGGCTGGAATCATAGTAGTACACAAAATACTGGTCCTGTTCGTTGGACATGGTGCATGCACCATAGACCTTGTCAAGGTCTTCCTTGGAGCTTCCCACGGTGATCCCTCCCTGCAGAGACCAGTTGGAGGTCCTCTCTGTCTGGAGGGTTTCATCCAGGGAGATGTTGTTGACCACACCGTCGTAATACGTGACGGCAATGCGGTCCTCCGGGGTGTCCCCGTATATCACCGTGTCCGTGTCCGTCGAGGGAGAGGAACCCTCTGCCGGAGTGAGTTTGTCCTCCACCTCCGCCTGGGTCATGCCCAGGGAGAGCTGCACGTTGTCCCCTTCGTGGTAAAAGGTGTCCCAGCGGGCACTCTCCGCCTGGGTTCCCTGCCCGCCGCAGGCCGCCAGAAGGCAGAAAAGGGGGACAATCCATAGAAATCGTTTGCCATGCTTCATGCCGGTACCTCCTAAACATTTATTCTGTAAGGTTGCTGTGCCGGTGGAAAAGCCCATCCTCACGGGAGGCGGAATCCCCTTGGGACTGCCTGCGTCGTCTGGTTCCGCCCCATGGGCCCCCCGCTTTCTTTGAACATAACATATCTGCCTCTCCTCGTCAACAGAGCTTCCCTTTCTGAAAGGGGGATTGTCTCCTTTTTACAGCAAAAAACCCTCCCTGCGGCTCTGCCGCAGGGAGGGTTCCATATAGAGGTCAAACCAAAGAGAGGGATCAATACTTGTAGAAGCCCTCGCCGGTCTTCTGGCCCAGCAGGCCGGCACGGACCATCTTCTTCATGGTCAGAGCGGGACGATACTTGGAGTCGCCGGTCTCGGTGAAGATGGTCTCCATGATGGCCAGGCAGATGTCCAGACCAACCAGGTCGGCCAGAGCCAGGGGGCCCATCTTGTGGTTGGCGCCGTACATCATGGCGGTGTCAATGTCCTCCTTGGAGGCAATGCCGTTCTCCAGAACGATAATGGCCTCGTTGATCATGGGGAACAGGATGCGGTTGACCACGAAGCCGGGAGCCTCGCCCACCTCGACGGGGTTCTTGCCGATCTCCTTGGCGCAGCCGTAGACAGCCTGGAAGGTCTCGTCGTTGGTGCGGGCGCCGCGGATGACTTCCACCAGCTTCATAGCGGGGGCGGGGTTGAAGAAGTGCATACCCAGCACCTTCTCGGGGCGCTTGGTGGCGGCGGCGATGGCGGTGATGGAGATGGAGGAGGTGTTGGAAGCCAGGATGGTCTCAGGCTTGCAGATCTCGTCGAGCTCCTTGAAGATGCCCTTCTTGATGTCCAGAACCTCGATGGCAGCCTCTACCACCAGGTCGCAGTCCTTGGCGTCGGCCAGCTCCAGAGTGAAGGAGACCCGGGAGAGCATGTCGTTCTTCTGCTCCTCGGTGATCTTGCCCTTGGCGACCTTCTTCTCCAGGTTCTTCTTCAGCACGCCCTCGCCCCGCTGAATGAAAGCGTCGGCGATGTCGCGGACGAGAACGGTCTTGCCAGCCTCAGCGAAAACCTGAGCGATCCCCATACCCATGGTGCCGGCGCCCAGCACCATAATCTTATTGATAGCCATTGTGGTGTTCCTCCAATTTTATAGTTTAGAAAACAATCGGTTGTCCCTCCCCACGGGAGGAGACGGAAAAAAGCAAAGGGAGAGAAAAGCTTACTTGTTCTTGAAGTGCTTTTCCTTTCTCTTCTCCAGGAAAGCCTGCATGCCTTCCTTCTGGTCCTCGGTGCCGAAGCAGGTGGCGAAAGCCAGGGCCTCATAGCTTACAGCGGTGGAGATGTCGCAGTCAATGCCGCGGCGGATGGCCAGTTTGGATGCGCGGATGGCCTTCTGGGCGTTGGTGCAGATCTTCTGGGCCAGCTTCATGGCCTCGTCCATCAGCTGGTCAGCGGGGACCACGTGGTTGACCATGCCGATCTCCAGGGCGCGCTGGGCGTCGATGGTGTCGGCGGTGTAGATCAGCTCCATGGCGGGGCCGGTGCCGATGATTCGGGCCATACGCTGGGTGCCGCCGAAGCCGGGGATGATGCCCAGACCCACCTCGGGCTGGCCGAACTTGGCCTTCTCGGAAGCGATGCGGATGTCGCAGGCCAGGGCCATCTCGCAGCCGCCGCCCAGGGCGAAGCCGTTGACCGCAGCGATGGTGGGCTTCTCCATCATGTCCACCCGCATGAGAATGCGGTTGCCCAGCTCACTGAAGGCCAGACCTTCCGCCACATTCATGGGTGCCATCTCGCCGATGTCGGCGCCGGCGATGAATGCCCGGCCTGCGCCGGTGATGATGACAACATAGACCTCATCGTCCTTTTCCACGTCGTCCAGGGCGACCTCCAGGTCCGTGAAAACGGCCTTGTTCAGGGCGTTGAGCGCCTCGGGGCGGTTCATGGTGACAACCGCGATGTGGTCCTTTTTGGTGACCTCAACAAATGCCATAGGGATTTCCTCCTAACATTGGTCATACAGGGCATGCTACCCCTGTATATAAATACTTCACGAAATAGTATACTGTATTTTCGCCCAAGGGACAAGGCAAACCTTTTCGCCGTTTTACCGAAAAAAGGGAGAGAAAACAACCAATTTCCGTAAAAATGATAGACTCCCCTGGCCTTTCCTGCACCGATCCCTTCATATGGGTAAAAAGTTGAAAATTTTGCAAGTGAGCCTGCGTTTTCTTTCTTCCCAAGGTCTGGTGTCTCCAGCTTTCCTGTGAGGAGTCGGAGGCGGGAAATCTGGGAAAGGGTCCGGAAGAAAGGGATTTGTTTCTCTTGCAGCAGCAAGGGAAGCTTCCCCTTGCAGTTTTTGCTTTTCGTGAGGGAGAGAGAAATCGTATTTTCAGTTTCATACAAAAATTGAACCAAATATACCGGTGTTTTTGTTGACAAATCAATCTTTCTAATGTTAAAGTACAAGAGTACAGAGGTGTTATTTTATGTGGATTGTCGTATAGGCGGGTGATTTCTGAACGATATGAAAAAACAATGGCCCTGCTTTTTGCTGATGCTTTTCTCCTATCCCCTCTCCCTCCTGTTTTCTTTTCTTCTGGGGCTCTTGGAATATGGAATTCTGCGGCTCTTCGAGCATATTTTGTCCGATAACATGACCTGGCAGGCGATAGCTCAGTCGCACTTTGTTGTGTCGTTGTCCGAAGGGACGGTATTCTTTTTTATCTCTCTGAATCTGATTGCGGTGCTCTGGCTGCTGCAAAGGTGGAAAGCATAGTACACACTTCCGCCCTCCCATCACAGGGAGGGCGGTTTTTTGGCATAGTTTCCCTCCGGCCTCTCATACAGTGAGAGGAACAGGAGGTGAGCGGGTGCGCGGTGTGGCGGTGCTGACCATCACGGGGGTGTTGTCCCAGCTGGTGGGGTTTGTGTATCGGATTGGGCTGACCCGTCTGGCGGGGGCGGAGATTTTGGGGCTGTATCAGCTGATCCTGCCGGTGTATTCGGTGCTGCTGTCCCTGACCTCTGTGGGGCTGACCACGGCGGTGTCCAATCTCTCCGCCTGGTACCAGGCCCTGGGGAACCAGCGGGCCATTTACCAGGTCCGGGGGCAGGCGGTGAAGCTGTTTTTCCTGCTGGCCCTGATGCCCTGTTCCCTGCTGCTGCTCTTTTCGGACGGGGCCTCGGTGTATCTTTTAGGGGACGCAAGAACCCAGCTGGGGCTCATCCTCCTGGTCCCCTGTCTGCTGCTGACGGGGACGGAAAATCTCCAGAAACACTATTTTTACGGTACGGGCCGGGTCTACCCCGCCGCCATCACGGAGCTGGCGGAGCAGGTCCTCCGGTCCCTGCTGGTGCTGGCCCTGCTGTGGCGCCTGGCGCCCGACACCGCCGAGAAGGCCGTGGGGACCATTGTGCTGGGCATGGCCCTGTGCGAGGTGGTTTCCGCCCTCACCCAGACGGTGCTCTTCCGGGTGTACTTGGGGCCTCCGGCGGGTCTGTCCGGGGAGAAACTGACCCCCAAGGCCCTCCGGGGCAAGATTGGGCGGATCGCCCTGCCCCTGGGGTTTGCGGCCCTGCTGGGGAATCTCATCTCCTCGGCCAACGCGGTGCTCATCCCCCGGCTGCTGGTCCAGGGGGGAATGGACCAGGGGGAGGCGGTGTCGGCCTACGGCGTGACCTTTGGCATGACGCTGCCCATGCTCTTGCTGCCCACGGCCTTTCTCAGCGCTTTGGGGCTGGTACTCACCCCCAAGCTCTCCCAGTATTCCGCCCTGGGACAGAAGGAGGCCATCCGCCGGCAGGTGAAGCGGTCGGTGGGGGCGGCCAATCTGATCCTCATTCCCGCCCTGGCCCTGCTGGCGGTGCTGGGCTCGGCCATCGGGCAGAGCCTGTACCGGGATGACCGGGTGGGGGACCATCTCCCGCTGCTGGCCCTGGGGGTGCTCTTCTCCTGTTGGCAGACCCTCTCGGCCTGCGTTTTGAGCGGGGTCAACCGTCAGGGAGCTTCGGCGGGAATCGCCCTGGCCGCGGACAGTGTGCAGCTGGTGCTCACCTGCCTGACGGTGGGCCGGTGGGGCATGGGGGGGTATGCCTTCAGCTTTGCCTTGTCGGCCCTGCTTGGAGCGGTGCTCAGCTGGCGGGTGGTTTCCCGGGAAATTGGGCTTTCCCTGCCGGTGTTTTCCTGGTTTACCGCCCCCACCCTGGCCGCCTGCCTGGCGGCCTCCTGCGGGGATTTGATGGAGACGGTGCTGCTTCGGGCCGGCCTGGTCTCCTTTCCCGCCGCGGTGGGGGGACTGTGCTTTGGACTGCTGCTCTATTTGGCGGCCCTGCAGGCCATGGGGGCCGGGAGCAAAGGGGGCGGACTGCCGCCATAAGTTTTACTGGGTCAATAAAAGGACAACAGCCTTTTTTGAGTAAAAGAGGCTGTTGTTTTCTATTGTTGGGCAAGTCAGCGGGAAGTATCTCATGCAGGGAATCTCTTCTTCTTGCCCGTCTTTGAAACTTTCATCTTTCTTTGGTTTAGGAATAAGGAAATGAAGGCTGTAATATATTTACTTGAAATATAATACTTGACAAAAAAATTTTTTTATATATAATTATTTATACAAATGTTATTGCTGTTTCGTATTTAGAGGGGTGATTCTTATGAAATAATACCAAAATGTCTTTGGATATAAGTACTAATGTTTTATTTACGAAAAATTAAGGGGTGTGTATTATGAAGAAAAAATTTATGTCTTTGCTTTTGATTATGAGTTTTGTTGTCCTCTTAGAAACCCCTGTCGGTGCTGTAAATCAGGTTCAATCTAATACATTAGAAGGAATGGAGGCTACAGCTACTATTTTTAGTTCTGAGACAAAGGAAGAGCAAGAAGTTAATATTTCGCCTAAGTCTATAACTATCCTTTCTGTATCTCCAGACGGAGAAGAAACTATTGATGTTGGCTATTCAGCTACAATTATGTTAGAGTACCCTCAGACTCGAGCAGACACAGGAAAAGTTACAACAGAGGCAGGAGTTACAGCTAATCTTCATGTAGTTTATACTATTTCTTCTAATAAGGAACAAATTAATATCACCAAAGTATATGGTAATTGGATACCGGGTAAGTCTTATGTGATTTCTAATAGAGAAGTAGGTGTGACTAATAATGGCGCATCAATTATAAAACCACCACGTTTGCTGAAAAATCCAACTACAAATACATTTTCTTATGATATAAATTGGGGCTATCAGAATTTTGTAACTGGAACAGTATCGGCTCCTTATGCATGGAGTGAAGCGAAAAGTCAAGTGCCTGGAATGGGTGGATATTATACTATCACCGTCGAGTTTAATTTCCCTGATCATAGATAATGAGTGATGAGAAAAAATGAACGGTTGATTCCAAATATGATAGCAGTCCTATTGCCTTGGTTAGAAATTCCCTTTTTGTGGTGCGTTTTTTATGCAGATCCATTGGGAGACCCACGTCAATCTTTCCAAATGGGAAAATTTGTTGGATTGTGTTTTTTGTGTTTTATTTATGCACTTCTTCTCCTCTTAGGACATCAAAGCTTTTTGAAAAACGCGGAGAAAATTTCGTGGATATGCTTGATAGTTGGCTTAGCAGAAAGTTTTATTGCGCTACCTGTTATTGCTTTGAGGTTCATTCCATATGAAATTGACACCATAATTTTAAGGGATTTTCCTTTCAGTGTCTTTTTGGCTCTCTTTATGTTTGTGATCTACCTACTTCTCCTTGTTAGGAAGATCAAGATGAGAACCAAGATTACTGGATAATTAGTGAAACAATGCTCTACTTAGGAATGAAGACGAAAGGGCATCCAACATTTTGTTGGATGTCCTTTTGCGGTTTTGTGAACAAAAGATGAAGATTTTCAAGGTTGTTCATAACGGTAAAAATTATCTGATCCCAGATGAGAGTCCGTTCCTATCCTTTATCCAAGAACCCCAATCTTACCTCTCCCGCCCACCGGCTCGGGCGGGAGAGGTGGTTCATAGACGGGAGGAACAAGTGGGAAACGAAAAGGTTTTTCTCTGCCTTCTCCCAAAGGGCACCTGCCCACATTCCCAGCCCGCCCAGCCGGTGGGCGGGCCGTTACGAGCCTTTCGCTGTGAGGGCCGCAGGCCAGGTAACAAGTGAGAAGTACAGCCTTTCCTCATATAACCCCACCAGAGAAGGGGGTCCCGGGGGAGGAACCTCCTCCCCCGGGGGTTCTTTCCCCCATTTCTTCCCAAGAAATGGGGCCCCGGCTGGGCAAGCC
>QWCH01005291.1_pt1 | contig 10668 bp, 8 predicted proteins | sample 1972671 | NCBI WGS metagenome assembly QWCH01 (sample SAMN09866713, study PRJNA288562) | Human gut metagenome isolate term3_stool, whole genome shotgun sequencing... | isolation source: gut | host: Homo sapiens | place: USA: California | reverse complement strand
TAATCATTTGTTTTTAAAGTGGTCGTAATGAGATTTCGTACAGACGGGTCATCCTCAACCACTAATATCAAAGGTTTATTCATGAAGTTCTACCTCCCCTGCAGGTAATGTAAATGTGAACACAGTGCCATTTGGCTGATGCAAAATTGCTTTCTGTGTATGCTTGCATTCATGCAGAACAGCAATTTTATATGGCGAAGTAACCTCAATGAGTAAAACTTGAGCTGCGTTAGCAGCGGTTTTACGAATGAGATCTGAATAGTTACATTATAGCTTATACAAAATAAAAAGAGCAACCGGATTTGCCCGATTACTCTTAGCTTTCATTACATTTCAGATGCTTTTCAATTTCCGTTTTACGTCTGCGGTCAGTACGTCTTTCATGTATTTTTGTATTTCTTCCTGATCCGGCATGACTTTAAGAGCTCCATAACGTGTTGTAATGATGGATGCTGCTGCACTGGAAAACCGGAGTATCTGTCGAATTTCTTCTTCCTCAAGACCATCCAGTCCATGATCCAGCACAAAATTCAGTACACACCCCATAAAGGTATCTCCAGCCCCGGTTGTATCTACTGTCTTTTCCTGTACAAATGCATTCATCTGTACCTTCCTGTCATGATAGTACGCACAGCTTCCATTTCTTCCCATCGTCAGACAGATAAACGGTATCTCATATGTTGCTTTTAATATCTTCATTGCTTCATCCTGATCCCTAATTCCCGTCAGAAAAAACAGTTCCTCGTCAGATATTTTCAGGATATCACATTTTTTCAGCCCATAGTCCATTGCTTTTCTTGCTTCTTGCGGATCATTCCATAAATTGATTCGGATATTAGGATCAAATGAAATCAGCTTTCCGGCTTCTTCTGCACACTCAACAGCATAACAGGTTGCCTCTTTTGTATCTGTACTTGTAAAAGACAACGTTCCAAAATGAAAAATTTTTGACTTGGCTATATTCGCAGCAATAACTTCATCTTTCCGCAGCAGCATATCTGCACCCGGATCACGATAGAACTGGAAGCACCGGTCTCCATACGCATTTCTTGACACAAATGCCAGGGAAGTATTTGCCGCACTTGTCATCAGCAGATTGTCCGTATTAATTCCAATGTCTTCTATGGTTTCTTTTAGATATTCTCCAAAAGAATCCTTGCCGACTTTACCAATAAATGCAGTCTTTCTGCCAAGCTTCTGCAGCATGGAAAGAACATTGCATGGTGCTCCTCCTGCAGCTGCTTCATATAGGTAATTCCCATTGTCATTCAGAGCCGCCTGATTAAAATCAATCAGAAGCTCCCCTAATGCAATCACATCATATTTTGTTTCCATTTACTCATGCTCTCTTTCGCTCAGAATTATCCACATACATCCATCAATCTGTCTACTGTATTTTCCACAGACAACTATCTACCTTTTGATCTGCCTCCACGCTTATTTTCCCCGCCAGTTCCTGCAGATCGGTCTCAAAAAAATATAGAAGAGTGTCTTCGTTTGCTGCTACTTCTAGAATTTCACGGTCAACAATGATTGAAAGATCGCGAAGATCTTCTTTCACTTTGCAGGAAACCCCATTTACCCAAAGAATCCCTTCCCTACGCTGATAAGAAAGCTTCTGCCCATAAATATTTACAGAAAATAAAAAAGCTCCCTGCACCTTCAAATATAATTCCAGTGCAGCATTTCTGACAGACTCATCCTCCCATTGCTTCTGCAACTTCTCGTCACGAGCAAGAATCCGCTGCTCCTTCCACTCGCGGATCACTGACTGACGCAGAATGAAGCCTTCTTCTCCTTTTATAAATGTCAGTTCCCGTGGAATCCCCATCATTCCTGTATAATACTTCTTCGGATTCTTTGTACGCAGCCAGTGCATCAGAACAACACGATCCTTCAGATCAAAATACGTCTGTCCGGCATAAGGCAGTTCATTCTGATAGGCCATACGCCCCTCATCCAGATTTGTGAACTGGAAGCCATCGAAGTCTCCTGTAAAATATTCTCCCAATGCAGTAAACAGCATCCACTTTTCCTGACCGCCTTCCACCGGAACCGGACGCAGATCAGGACATTCTCTGGTTGTCAAAAGAAAAATTCTCTGTGTCAGTTCCCAATGCTCAAGATCCTCAGAACGTAAAATAGCGTACTCATGATCCTTTAAGTAAAGTGACATGATATACCCTTTACTTTCCTCATGCCAGTATACCTTTGGGTCTCGATTTCCTCTGGTCAGATTCGGCACTATCACCTGATTTTTCTTATGAAGCGTCTCTCCGCGATCTGTACTGTAGGCAATCCTCTGGGTAAACTGTCTCCCTTCACTCCACGGACTGTCTGAGCTTCCTCCTGCCGAGGTATAAAAAAAGACAAGTGCATTTTCCGGCAATTCCAAAAGTCCCTTTTCATTGCAAAGACCGCTTCCCGAAAAAATTGTTCCATCTTCATCCGGCAGAATGGCCATCGACCGATGTTCCCAGTGTAATAAATCCTCACTGACCGCATGTCCCCAACTCATATTATCCCACTTTGTGCCAAAAGCATTGTGCTGATAAAACAGGTGATAAATTCCATCCTGACAGACAAGTCCATTGGGATCATTCATCCAGCCATTGACCGGCGAAAAATGCATCAGTGGATGCAGCTGTTCCGATTGTGGAAGCCGATCAGCCTGCTTCATCTTTGCATAAAATGCCTCCGGATAGTTTCCCTCCAGGCGGATGGTTCTCCCTATCCACGACGCAACAGGAACCGGAGCATAATAATCCACAATCTCTCCCTCTTCCAAAGGGAAGACCTGATACTCCAACACCTTCTGATCTTCCAGATAAAATGACAAGCGTTCTGTTTCCTCCTTTATTTTCACTGGAATCAACAGAAAAGGATGCTCGATTTTTATTTCATAACTAATATATTTCTGTATGTACTCTGTCCTTACATTCTTTCCATTTACTTCTGTATCCACCCAAAGTATACCCTTCATGGATGCTGAGCTTATTGCTTTACTGCACCATCAACAACACCTTTCATGATATACTTCTGCAGGAAGAGAAAAACAATGATAATCGGTATAATGGTCACAAGCACCGAAGGGAAAATAAGCTCCCATGGATTTCCGTATACACCGGCCTTCATCTTTGCAAAATAAAGCTCCAATGTCATGGTTCTGATTTCTCCGTTTCCTATAACCATGAACGGAAGCAGATAATCATTCCAGATCCACAATGCATTTAATATGATAACCGTACTGGTCGTTCCCTTAACCAGGGGAAATACCACCTTTAAAAATATCTGAATAGCACCTGCGCCATCCAATACAGCTGCCTCCTCCAATGATACCGGAACACTTTTCATAAATCCATGATAGAGGAAAATCGACATACTCATTCCGAATCCGCCATACATGATAACAAGCCCCCAGATATTTTTCATTCCGATCTTTTCAAACACATTGAGCAAAGGAAACATTACCGCTTGGAACGGCACCAGCATTGCTGCAATAAAAATGTAAAATACCAATTTGGAATATACTGTCTTATTCCTTATCATTGCCCATGCAGCCAGAGAAGAAGCCATTACAATCATCAATATAGAAATCGTTGTAATAAACAGGGTCACAAAGAAAGACTGGGTAAACTTCAACTCTCTCAAAGCTTTAATCACAAATCCAATATCTACCGGTCTTGGCCAGGCTAAAGGATTGGCAATAATGTCCGTATGAGGCTTAAAGGAATTGATTACCAATATCAGCAATGGGAATAACGTATACAATGCCAGCAGGATCAGGACCATATAAACTACGGCCTTACCTATTCTTCTTTTTTCAATTCTGAATCCTTTATTCATTTATGCTTCCACCTCTTTACTCTTCGTTACAGCAACCTGTATCATGGTCACAGCTGCAACCAGGACAAAAAATACAACTGCCTCTGCCTGCGCATATCCATAATCAGGAGGTAACGCATCCTTCGGAGTATTCATAATCTGCATAGCAAGCATTCTGGTGGAAAAGGCACCCTCCGTCAATGCCACATTTTGATCCAGAAGCTTAAAACAGTTTGCCAACAAAAGGAATAATACAATTGTCACAGAAGGCATCAACATAGGAAGTGTGATATAGCGAAACCTTTGTATTGCTGTGGCCCCGTCTATTTCTGCTGCTTCATATAATTCATTCGGAATGTTATTCAATCCATTCACATAAATAAGCATCATATATCCGGCCCACTGCCACATCGTTAACAGAAGCAATGCAAAAATTGCTTTTGTGTTGTTCTGTGTCATATAGGTCAGAGCTTCTATAGGCAGTACTCCGTCCTTTCCAAATAGCAGCTGGGAAAAAATCACATCAAAAATAAATTTCCAGATATATCCAAGTGCCAGTCCTCCCAATAAATTGGGAAGAAAAAATACCGTTCTGAAAGCACCTGCTCCCTTTAAAATATGATTTGTCAGAAGAGCAAGTGCCAACGCAGCCATGTTTATGATCAGGACAGCCACTACCGTAAATTTAACCGTATAGATTAAAGAAGCAAGGAACTTTGTGTTGGTAAAAACTTTCTTGTAATTATCAAGTCCAATAAACGATTCGCTTAATGACCCTCCGGCAAAATATGCTCCTCTCCATGATGTAAAAGAGTAAACCAGTCCCATAAAAAACGGAATCAGAACCACTATAATAAATAAGGCTACTGCCGGAAGCGTGAACCACACATTAATTTTCTTATAAAATCTGTTCATGTTTACATCATCCTGTCTTTCTGTTGAGCAACTGTCCGGTATATTTACAGTCACTCTCTTTATAAATCAGATTGTCGGTAAAGCTCTTTAAGTTTTACCGACAATCTTTTAGATTATATTGTAACTATTCAATTACAACATTACTGTTTTGCTTCCTTCCAGGAGGCGATTGTGTAATTAGCAATATCTTCATAATCCTGTTCAGTCCACTCAGGCTTCGTCAGATACTCTTCCATGATTTTCAATCCAAATACCTCTGTAGCCCATCTTGCCGGTGCACCTGCATAAGCATTGGTAAGAGTATTACCTTCACTCATATATCCAATAATACAATCGGAAAGGCTATTACCAAGAACCGTTGTTGCGGGATCTGCATTATAAGGAATAAATGCCATTTCCTCAGTGACATAATGCTGACCCTCTTCACTGGTATTCAGCCACACCAGAAATTTCTGCGCCTCTTCCAGTTCATGTTGGCTTACCTGTTTATTCAATACATAATAGTTTCCGCAAAATACCGGAATGGAAGAATTCATATGCTCCACTGTCAATCCATCTACTGCAATATCACCCTGTTCAAAAGGCATCTTGATCGGTAAAATAGTTAATGTATCTACAATTTCAGAATTTGCATTTTTAATATTGGTATAACACCAGTTACCCTGCTTGATAAATAATGTCTTGCCATTTGCAAAATTTGCCACTGCAGCATCATAGCCATTTGTTGTGGAATTGATAAACTCAGGTCCCCGCTCGCTCACCGCATGGGAAGTGATCAGATCCAGTGTCTTTGCATAGGCAACCATAGGATTGTATAATTTATCCAACTGTTCATCCGTTGCATTCACTGCTGCGGCAACATTCGGAAATACACTGTCAATAGGGATATTAATCAGATGATCTCCATAAGTCCATTTCTCACTGCCTGCAACCGAGAATACTCCCTCTAGCTTTTCAGCTTTTTCATTCTTTTCAGCCAGAAGGGAAAATGTCTGTCCACTCAGGGCAAAATCATTACCCTTGCCATCCTTGATATAAGCATTTACCTTCTCAACAAAATCTGCAAATTCATCATAGGTTGCTGTTTTATATTTTTCAATAAAGCTATCCACATTGTCTTCTCCTACCAATGCAGCAATCATTTCCTTGTCAACAATATAGCCATATCCTTCAACATTATATGGAATGCCATAGCTGTCCTGTCCATCCATTGTCAGTCTGAGTCCGGGATCCAAATCATCTGCCAGAGCCTTAAACTCCGGTAAAAGATCTGCAGTCGTCAAATCCAATGCGAAATCTCCTTCAACCCACTCTTTCAGCGCCTGGGGATCCATGATACCAAAAATAGCCGGTTTATGATCCGATGACATATCGACACGGAGTGCCTCTTCTGTAGGTGTACCGCTTCCCAGGGAGAATATTTTAATGGTAAGTCCCGTCTCAGCTTCATAGGTATCCACCGCTGCTGCTAACGCATCTGCGTTTTCACCCTTTGCATTAAAAATATAGAAATCATAATCATTGTCAGAAGAAGCACTTTCTTCTACTCCTGCATTACTGTCTGATGCTGCGGTATTACTTCCTGTGTCTGATGACGCGGAGTTCACACATCCTGTCAAGCCTCCAATCGTCATAGTTGCTGCCAAAAGGGCTGCTACATATTTTACACTCTTTCTCATAATGACCTCCTTACCAAGTCTCTTCTTTTATTGTTTATCCGGTTTAAAACTGAATCTCAACCATCTGATGGCCTTCCACCTTTGGTATCGTAACTACTACCTGTCTGTTTTCATAACGAAATTCCAGATTCTTCATTTGTGGCACAAGCCTGACTGCAGATGGTTTACGATCTGTTTTGACCCGTAAATCTATATTGTAAAGAGGAATAATATCCTCTACAATATCATATTTTTCTGTTCTTCTTTCAGGAACATAATGCATCAGATGCACGATCCATCTGTTCTTTCCTGTTTGTTCATTCACGGTTGCAATTGTTGTTGATGGGCCTGTATGCTCCAGCAATCTGTCAGGCATCAGCACGTCTATTGCATTATGTAAAAGCTGTTTTACCCATTTAGGACCCATAACGTGGTAAATCATGGATAACGGATGGGCAAAATAAATACAATTCCCTTTTCTTACAGCTGCACTTCCTACTCTTATTTCGGAACTCGGTGCTTTCAGATGTCCCGTGTAATGCTCCCATGTTGTATTAAAAAGCGGTGCTATCAGCGGTAATAATTCCGAGGCTTCTTCTGAAATAATTTCAACATTTTCGCTTTTCAGATACATAGCATAATCCGCATCGAATAAGCCCTTGCCTAGTACCCCCTCTGCATGAATATAATCTGCATCATACTCAGACTCACCATTCCACCGAATTCCAAGGCAATCCGCTGCAAATGTTTCTTCGGAATTTTTCAATCCTGCCTCTCCCATAACAATGAGAGCCCCTCCCTGATCCATAAATTCCTTGAGTCTGCACTCCAACTTATGGTCTACAGGTATATTATCTGCCAGAAGCAAAAGACGATATTGGGAATAATCGCTTTCGGAATCCACTAAATCATACTGATATCCCAGCTCCTGAAGCATTCTGCACACTCCTTCAGCATGGGGATTTACCGTTCCGGGAGCTCCACCATAAAATTCTTCCGGATTAAACACAGCCATTTCCGACAAAGCAGTCACATCTTCACACCAGGGCTCTTTTTCTTTCACCTGACGAAATACATCCCCTATGACTCCATACATATCCTTATCCAACTGACCGGAGGGCGGCAGCTGGTCTCCTATATTGCACAGTCCTCCATAAGACAATGCACTGAAAGATTCGTATTCCAAAGCGGCCTGATTCCGGTAGGAATTATTATCTCCCCAACCGGTAAGAAAGCGTCCGGTCATACCAACAACCGGTACTCCCCATGTTCTCAGATATCTTGCAGATACTGGGAAATCCATATAACCGCAATTAGCCGGCTGACTTTCTACAGCAACATAATCAAAGCAATCCCTTACAGGAATATCCTGAGCCCCGACATGACCCTTGTTAAAGAAAATATCATAATCCGAATCAATTTCATGCAGATAATCCGTCATTTCCCTGACAAAGTCATAATAAATCTGCCATGCATGCTTCTTTCTATCCTGAGGATCTGCCGGATTCAGGTGCTTCTCAAGCATGCTCTTTCTGCATCTGGGGCAGCAGCACTCTACAACAAAGGATGCATCAACCAGGACTCCATCTACCGGACAATTCTCTAACGCATCTGCTATCTGTTCTTTGCAGAACTCACGATATGGACTGTTAATGCACAGATCTACATGAAATCCGGGATCCTCAAAGATATTACCTGTCTCACGTCTGCTTATCCTCGCATAATCATCTATAGCCACCCATTCCGGATGTTCTGCTGCAACCTGGATATCCCAGCAGATTGTTGTATATAAATATACTTTTATCCCCTTTTTCCTGCATTCCTTCGCCTGTTCCCGATACATATCCTTTACCTTCAGATGAGGATGTATCCTCTCGGGATATTTTGTCGAATCATAATACAGATTTCCATGATGACATCTGGTAAACAAAGTAACTGCTTCTACATTGGCATTCTTTAATGTGTCTGCAAATTCCTCGGCTGAAAATTTACTGCCCACTTGGTCAATCATTTCGCTGGTATGAAAATCAAGATGCACTTGTCGATTTGGTATTTTTTTCATTTTCATATTCCTCTACTGATTTGCGCTGTTTCGAAAAATCTTTTTCGTTTTTCTCCACACTTTTTCTAATAATTTCTTGATGATTGAATAATATCATCATTCTTTACATATGTCAATCGTTTATCATATTTTTATATCATTTTTAAGCATTTTAGTTGCCTAATAAATATTTTATTTGATTATTTTTGTGCATTATGACGTAATTTGTAATGTCATGCCATTTTTTACCTTCCCTTTCTAGCCTAAATCTGCACGTAATGTGCAGTCAAAGGCTTTATTTGGAAGAACCGGATATATTTCCTTTCTTCCCTTTAAGGGAATGTTTTTTTCGCGAATTTTACGCTCCTGCCTGGCTGACACGCATGCCAAAGAATCTCTTGCATTCTCTGTTTAAAATACGTATAATATTAGCAATAATAGTACGCTTTTCGGTCAAATGACTGTATAAGAAAAGGAGGAACATTTCATGAAATTAACAAAAATCGAACAGGTAAATGAGTTTCTTTCTATTGTCGACAGTTGTAAGGGGGACGTAACTTTAAGATCCTTAGACGGTGATATTTTTAATCTAAAGAGTAAGCTTTCCCAGTACATTGCCATTGCTGCATTGCTCGGACAGCATGGGGATGAGCTTGAATTGTTCTGTTCTGACAGGGAAGATGAAGGCAAGTTCATGCAATTTTTAATGGAAAATCCCAGTATATAATAAATCTTTATAGCAAAAACTGCCCGGATACTTCGTTCTCAGAAATATCCGGGCAGTTTTTAGTTGATAGCATGGAATTTTTATTTTCTATCACAGGTCAATTTTACAGCAGCTGCAGCAGTCTCCGGTTCCTGCGATAGCAGAATACTCTGTCCGACAACATCTCCTCTTCTCCATAAATGGCATTGATGTGTTGCACAGATGTTCTGATTTCCTCTGCATTGACGCAGGCTACCGGATGAATCATTGCCTCATGCAGACTTGGGAATACTACATAATAATCGCCACGCATTTTTTCCGCAAGAATATCTTTAACCCCAGGATAAAAAAAAGCTGCTGCTCCGTTGATCCGTCCTGTTGTGGTCAGGAGGTATCCAGTCCTTCCCTCCATAGGATTCCATGGAGCAATCTTTGTCGGCCGCCCCTTCTCATCCGGGAGGAACACACCCTCATAATAAGGGAACCCGGGGCGTCTGTCACTACCCAGGTACAGTCTCGGCGGCATTTTACGGCTACTATTCATAAAAGCTTCCATGATCAGTTGATCCTCTGTCCGTTCCCACGTCATTATCCTGTTGCGGGATAATTGCATTGTCAGATTGTCTGGGTTCCCTTCGCAGATAATCAGCTGAAGTACCAGTGCAATATCTCCAATCTTACGATGGATTGCATTTTCAAGCGTGTGCCTGTGTCTTTCAAAATTTACTGGTTGTATCCTCATATGACCTCTGCAGACAGCATAACTCAGACTTTCCTCTGTAAACGACACATCTTTTTTCTTATCTGATTCTTCAAGACCTGCTGAGATCTCCGGCAGAATACTTTGCCACCCTTCCTGTCTGTATCTTTCGTATAACGGTCGTACCGGCCAGTACTGTATCTGCTCTTCCCTTTTTAAACTCCACATGGCACATAACATATCTTCCCGGATGAGAATATTCTCTCTTCCATACATATGGCGATTCATTACACTCATGATATGCACTGCCATGGGATCCGAGCAAATCATTTGCCGCTCCAAAAGGCGTATTGTTTTATTCTGCGCCGTCTCCATATTCTGCACGTTCCGGCACAATGCTTTTTTAAATTCTTCGTATGTCATTTAACCCCCATATTCAAAATTAGTCTGTTCTGCAAATTCTCCTGAATTTGCGTACAAAAATAAAAAGAATCGTTCAAAAAATTGGAAATTCCGACCGAATGGTCTGTTAAGAATGCTTATTTTTCTGAAATGAAAACATATAGCTCTGAATAACTACAGACTATCATAGCGTTCCCGCTTTGTCTATATGCGTTTTTACCAATGATATCTTTTGTTTATTTTCACTAACGGGTGGGCTCAGAAACGTGCGCCGCAAGGCGCACATAGAAAAAAAGCCTTGCTTTCCATGAAAACAAGGCTTTTTCAGACTGTAGACAAAACGCTTTTGGTCAGCACTCCAGAAGCGTTTTTCTTGTTTTCGGTTCAAAAAGTGTGTACTTGATCAATAATAAACACTTTT
>QWCH01005289.1_pt1 | contig 10672 bp, 4 predicted proteins | sample 1972671 | NCBI WGS metagenome assembly QWCH01 (sample SAMN09866713, study PRJNA288562) | Human gut metagenome isolate term3_stool, whole genome shotgun sequencing... | isolation source: gut | host: Homo sapiens | place: USA: California | reverse complement strand
ATGGTCGATAAAAATGTCGGCAACCGTCTGTGCAGCCATCACTTTCAAGAAAAAACGTTTGCCCCGATAATGGGCAGGAACAGACAACTTACGACTGTAATTGCATAATCCCCTATAATAATCGGCATTGCCAAACATGCCATCGCCCGCATTCCAAGTGTGAGGCAAAGTAACCTTCACTATTTCCGAAGCAGGTGCCTGAAAACCCCGGTGGAAATTCCATCCTTCATTCAGTGGAATCACCTCTACGGCAAATACACATGTTGACAATATTCCCAAAGAGAATAAAAATAAAATGATGAATCTGTTCATTTTCGATAAAGTATTAGAAGGTTAATCATATTGGCAGGAACCAGTCCTTCCCTGCAAAGGTATGAAATAAATGTTGAATAATAAATGAGAAAAACACTTCAAGACACGCAAGACAACAAACGGATGACATGTTTAAGACTTATACGACCGCGATGCAACATTACAGACCTATTAATGCAACATATTTACGTTTATTTAAATAAGATATTGCTATCTTTGAGAATTCAATTTCAGATTATATAGTATGTCTTTTACAAACTATTTACACAAATTAGTGTTCCCCCTCATTATTCTGTTACTGGCTTATCTGCCGTTAGCAGGACAAACTCCGTATGTATTTCGCCATCTGAAAGTAGAAAACGGGCTTTCAAACAATAACGTAAAAACCATATTGAAAGACTGTGAAGGCTTTTTATGGATAGGGACCGCCAATGGATTGAACCGATACGACGGATATAGCTTTAAAGTGTATCAACCCAAAGAAAAAGACATCCATTCTTTATTGTCTAACGACATCTGGAACTTACAGGAAGACGGTTTGGGCAATTTGTGGATTGGAAGCGAGGCAAGATATTGTATATACGACCGAGACAAAGACAACTTCATTACCGATATTCCCTCATACCTCCTTAAAATAGGCATCCAGATAAATGGTACCTACAAAGTACATGTTGACAAAAGACACAATTTATGGGTACTGCAAGGCCAAAATGCTTTTTACTTCAATTTTTCTCATAAAACCCTTAAAACATTCAAAATAGAAAACTTTCCAGAAGAAACTCCGGAACTGAGTATCAGCGATGATGGTGAAAACCTATATCTTCTTTGGAATTCGACCTTATTGAAACTAGAGAACAACGCAAAGAAATGTAAACGGGTAGATAACATCAGCTTACCCTCCAACTCTATTATCGAAAAGCACATATACATTGATTATCATGGAGGCATCTGGCTATATTCATATACCGATGAACAAATATTCTATAAGAAAAACATAAAATCGGAATGGAACCAAATCAATCTCCATTCTAAAATAGAGACAAAAAGTAATGCGGTAAGGAGCATACTGGATGACTCGAACGGACATGTCTGGATAGGAACGGACCATAAAGGAGTATTCATTTATGACTACGTAAATGATAACCTTGTCAACCTCCTGAATACCCCTATGTCTTCCACATCCCTTGCTTCCAACAGAATAAATACAATCTACCGTGATGATTCAGGCGTCATTTGGTTAGGAAATTTCAAAAAAGGAGTTTCTTATTATCACGAAAGCTTCCATGAATTTATTGATACCCAGCATAAAGAATGTGGTGATATAGCCTCCATTTTAGAGGATAAGGCCGGAAACATTTGGCTGGGAACAGATGGGAACGGACTTTATGTAAAAGAAAAGCAAAAAGGATTTGCCATTCGCAAACTATCCATCCCCGACATAGCCATCATCAGTCTTCTCGAAGACCATAAAGGACGGATTTGGGCAGGAAGTTATCAAGACGGATTGTTCTGCTATGAGAACAACAGTATTCGCCATTTTACTCCAGAGAACAGCCAACTGCCATACAGTGGCGTATGGAGTATGAAGGAAGACCGATATGGAAACTTATGGATAGGTTATGTACTGGAAACTTTGGTTTGTTTTAATCCGGACGCAAATACTGCGACAAGTTATCTACTACCTGATGGGAATAATATCAATGTACTCAATATCTGTTATGACTATGGAGACAAAATGTATATTGGGACTACATACGGACTCTGTGTAATGGACATCGTGACGAGAAAACCCGAAATGATTTATGCCAATCGAAAAGAGACACAGCCATTCAAGCAGCTCTTCATTTCCACTGTATTCAAGGACGACAGAGATATATTGTGGTTAGCCCATAAACAAGGATTGACTGCCTGGGACTTAAAAAATGATTCACTACACTGGTTCGACGTAAACAACGGATTGTGTGACAATCTCATTAACAGTATAACCCAAGACAATCATGGTAACATGTGGCTTGCAACAAGTAACGGATTGTCTATATTGGAAGTAACCCCAGACACCCAGGAAGGAGTAGACTTTTCTTTCAAGAATCTTTCTACCAGAGACGGATTGCCAGAAAATCATTTCAACTCCCATTCCGCTTGTAAATTGTCCAGCGGAGATTTACTGCTGGGAGGCACCAGTGGCTATACATCTATAAATCCGAACAAGCTGACCGAAAAGAGCCGACCGCTGGCAAAGGTGTATTTTACAAATCTGACCATTGGCAATCAACATATAGAAGTAGACTCAATATATGAAGGGCGTAAACTATTAACAACTGTACTTGGCAGAACCCCATCATTGTCTGTCAGATATGACGATTATTTAATCTCCATCGAATTTGCCGCAGGCGATTTGCTGAATGCTGATAAAATAAGATATGCCTATAAACTGGAAGGATTAAATACCCAATGGTACTATACAAACGAGAACAAAGTAGCTTTCACCACCCTTCCTCCTGGCAATTACAAACTATTGATTAAAGCTTGTAACAGTGACGGTATATGGAATGACGAAGCTAGTGAGTTGAATATAACCGTTTCATCTCCAATATATTTATGTAATGTTGCTATCATCTTATACATATTGTTTGCCATTGGTATAATATCCTATGTAATATACCGATTCAAAAAGCATCACAACATAAGACTGGAGCAACAACGAGCAAAACTGGAGCAAGAACAAAAGTTGCTCCTGAATGAGATGAAGCTAAAGTTCTTTACAAATATAAGCCATGATTTACGTACACCACTGACGCTTATCATTAGCCCGTTACAAATGTTATTGTCAGAAACCCTGGATGACGGAATACGCAAAAAACTAAATACAATCAATAAAAATGCACAACAATTACTTACATCGATAAACTCTCTGCTTGATTTCCGGAAACTGGATGTAGGAGCCGAGACAGCTCATTACAAATCGGGAGATATTGTCAACTTTATCCGCGAGATTTGCAGTACTTTTCAAGAGTATGCTCTTGACCATACCATCAGCTTCTGTTTCATGTGCGAAGTAGAAAACCTGAACATGTCCTTCGATCCGGTTAAAATAAAAAAAGTAATGAACAACTTGTTGTCCAATGCCTTCAAATACACTCCTGATAAAGGAGAAATCAATGTACATCTTTATCGCGAAGATGACAATGTATGCATCTGTGTGGCAGACAACGGACAAGGTATCATAGACAAAGACAAGAAACATATCTTCGAACGTTTTTATCAGGTGCAACAAACTTCGGAAAAAACCGGCAGTGGAATCGGCCTGCATATTGCAAACGAATATGTACATCTACACAAAGGAACAATCTCCGTTACAGACAATTTTCCTAAAGGTTCCGTATTTACCGTTAAATTGCCTATCGTCACATATGCCAGTGAAAAGGAGGAATTACTTCCGGAACTGCTAAACAATGACAAAGCTCCGAATGAACTTCCCGTTCCAAATGCGGAAGAATTGCGGTATACCATCTTGTTGGTGGACGACAACAAGGATTTCTGTAGTTTCATGTCTGAATACCTGTCCGATGAATACGCCATACAGGTTGCCTACAATGGAGCAGAGGCATTGAAGATATTAGAAAAAAACAGTGTCAATATTGTAATAAGCGACATCATGATGCCAGTGATGAATGGAACAGAGCTATGTCGGCAAATCAAAACAAACATGCAATGGTCCCACATTCCCGTTATATTGCTTACAGCCCGTATGGCAGAAGAATACAAAAGTGAAGGATTTGAGCAAGGAGCCGATGACTATATCGTAAAGCCTTTTGACTTCAAATTACTAAAGCTGCGCATCAGGAAATTTATTGAATGGACAGAAAAAAGCCATCGTAAATTCAGTCAGAAAATAGAAGTGACACCTAATGAAATAACAATCACTCCACTAGACGAACAATTTATTGAAAAAGCTATCAAAATAGTAGAAGAGCGCATGAGTGATTCCGACTTCTCTGTGGAAATGTTAGGAGCAGAATTGGGGTTGAGTCGTAGCCATCTCTACAAAAAGCTGATGTGTATCACCGGTAAAGGTCCGGCAGAATTCATCCGGATTATCCGTTTGAAGCGCAGTAAGCAACTTCTAAAGGAAAGCCAGAAACAAATTGCAGAAATTGCCTATGAGGTGGGATTCAGTTCTCCAAAAAGGTTCACTGTAAACTTCAAGAATGAATTTGGAATATCACCATCTGATTACATCCGCAGTCTAAAATGATAACTTGAAACATAAAGGTATGTTATTTGAGACATGATAGACCTATGCTATTATGATAACTTTCCATATTTGCAGTAGCTTTTAATAACAGTTATTTTTAAATCTTAAATTAAAGTATTATGAAGTTACACGCAAATGTATGCTCTCAATGGGAATGGACAAAATTGAGACAATTGCTTGTTATCGTGTTACTAGGTTTGGGTATTGTTTCCACGTATGGACAAACCAAAACAGTATCCGGTATCGTTAAATCAGAATCGGGCGGTGAGCCACTTGTAGGAGCCACCGTCAAAGTGAAAGAAACCAATACGGGCGGCATTACCGACATCGACGGCCGTTACACCATCCAGGCAAATCTGGGACAAACATTGATAGTCTCTTACATCGGCTACCGCACCAAAGAGGTGAAAGTAGAGCGCACCACCCGCATCGACATACTGCTGCAAGAAGACAATGAGATGCTGGACGAAGTAGTAGTAGTGGGATACGGTACGATGAAACGCAGTGACCTGACCGGTTCCGTAGTCAGCGTGACGGGTGACGAACTGAAAAAGTCCGTAGTCACCTCGCTCGACCAAGCTTTGCAAGGACGTGCCGCCGGTGTGCAGGTGACCCAGAATTCCGGAACTCCGGGTGGCGGTATCTCGGTCAGCATCCGTGGTATCAACTCCTTGAACGGCAACGAACCGCTCTACGTTATCGACGGTGTAGCCATCTCAGGCAACAACACCAGCAACAGCAGCGTGCTCAGTTCCATCAACCCTGCAGACATCGTTTCCATGGAAGTATTGAAAGATGCATCGGCCACAGCCATCTATGGTAGCCGCGCCTCCAACGGTGTAGTACTCATCACCACCCGTCAGGGCGAAGAGGGCAAAACGAAGGTCTCCTACGAAGGTTACTATGCCTTGCAACAGCTTCCCAAGAAACTGGAAACACTGACACTCCCCGAATATGCAGTTTACCAGAACCTCCGCGCCGCCACCATCGGCTTCGGTGCACGCGAAGAGTTCAAAGACCCCTCACTCCTCAGCCGCGGTACCGACTGGCAGAATGAAATCTTCCGCACTGCCCCGATGCACAACCATCAGATAAACATCTCCGGAGGTTCGAAGAGCATGAAATACTCGCTCTCCGGCGGCTACATGCAGCAAGACGGTATTGTATTCGGTTCGGACTTTGAGCGTTTCTCTTTCCGCGTCAACATGGACAACGACATCAACAAGTGGCTCACCACCGGCTTGCGCGCCTCCGTAGCCCGTACACAGCAGACCAACAACGTAGACGGTTCGGGTGCCATCTACAATGCCCTAAACCAGCTCCCCGAAGTGCCTGCCCGCAACCCGGACGGCAGTTTCGGCATGCAGACGGAGAACATGTATGGAACTTACTTCTCCAACCCCCTCTCCGACCTTATCCAAAACGAAAACTATAGTCGCAACACACAAGTCTATGTCAACGCCTTTGCCGACATCAAGCTGTGGAAAGGACTCGTATTCCGCACGGAATATGCCGCCAACTTCAATTACAGCAACGACTATAAGTTTACCCCCTCCTACGACTACGAGCACTTCAAGCAGCAGTCGTCAGCAAGCCGTGGAGCCGGCAACGGAAGCAACTGGACATTGAAAACTTACTTTACTTATAATAATACCTTCGGCAAACACGGCCTCTCTGCCATGCTGGGACACGAAGCGCAAGAAAACAAGTACGAGTCGCTGAGCGGCAGCCGTACCAACTTCCTCTTCAACTCCGTACACGAACTGGATGCGGGTGATGCCACAACAGCAAAAGCCAACAGTTCCCGTGGTTCATCCGCCATCGAATCATACTTCGGCCGTCTGAACTACAACTACAACGACCGCTACTTGCTGACCGCTACGCTCCGTGCCGACGGTTCGTCTTCGTTTGCCAAAGAAAGTCGTTGGGGTTGGTTCCCTTCGGTAGCATTGGCTTGGAAAGTCAACAACGAAGCTTTCCTCAAAGATGTGGAAGCCATCAACTCACTGAAACTCCGCCTGGGTTGGGGTGTAGTAGGTAACCAATGGGCGGGTTCCTATGCCTACGGCGTCACCATGGCTTCGGCAGCCTCCATCTGGGGTACTGGTTTCTATGCAGGCAACTATCCTAATCGTGAACTGAAGTGGGAAGAAACAAACTCCTTCAATGTAGGACTCGACCTCGCCCTCTTCAACAACCGCATAGAGTTCATCGCCGATGCTTATTACAAGAAAACGGACAATCTGCTGATGCAAGCTTCTCTTCCTACCTACGTAAGCGGTCTGATTCGTGCACCGTGGGTCAATGCCGGTGCCATGACCAACAAAGGTGTAGAATTTACCCTGAACACGCACAACATCCAGACACGTGATTTCACCTGGACCTCAGGACTCACCTTCTCCATCAACCACAACGAAGTGACGAAGCTCTACTCCGAATCATCCGCTATTTCGGGAATCAACGGTTCGGAAACACTGACCTACACCATGGTGGGCGAACCGGTCGGGCAGTTCTACGGCTATAAAGTAATCGGTATGTTCAAGGAAGAAGGAGATTTCTACAAGAAAGGTGCCGACGGCAACTTCCTGCTCGACGAAACGGGCAACCGCATCCAAGTAGCCATCCCGAAAGACCAGACCATCGGCAAATCGGGCATCTGGGTAGGTGACTACATCTATGAAGACCGCGACAACAACGGTGTAATTGATGAGAAAGACCGCACGTTCCTCGGCAATCCGGCACCCAAATTCACGTTCGGCTTCAACAACTACCTTTCTTATAAAGGATTTGACCTCAACATCTTCCTGAACGGCTCGGTGGGCAACAAGGCTATCAACCTGATTCGCCGCACCTTCACCGATCCCATGCGTAACAGCAACCTGCTGAAAGAAGCTACCGGCATTGCCCAAATCGCCATGCACGACCCCGAAGTGGGCGACGAGGTACTTTCCAATGTTTACGTGGCCAACGCCGATGCAGCCAAAGTACAACGCATCACTACCAGTAGCGCCAACGACAACAACCGTATCTCCGACCGCTTTGTTGAAGACGCTTCCTACCTCCGCATAAAAAACATCTCGCTGGGGTACACCTTCCCACAGAAATGGTTGCGCCGTTTGCAGATAGACCATCTGCGCCTCTACGTCAACATCCAGAACCTCTGTACCATCACAGGCTACAAAGGCTACGATCCCGAAATAGGCGCTTTGAACTACAATGTATTGCTACGTGGTGTGGACGATGCGCGCTATCCTTCGCAACGTATCTATACATTTGGCCTTAACTTCAATTTCTAATGAGCCAGACAAATCATTTATCATTTAAAATCTCAATATAGTTATGAAACACAGATTTCTAACCCTTATATCATCGCTCCTTCTGCTTACGGCATGCAGCGACTCATTTTTGGAACGTGCTCCCGAAGGAAACTACGTAGATGTGACATACTACACTTCCGACGATGCACTCGAACAAGCCACTGCACCGCTTTACAACCGTGCATGGTTCGACCTCAACTCCCGCGCCATCGTGCCGCTGGGCAGTAACCGTGCCAACGATAACTTCAGTCGCTGGGGAGCTCCCGAGTTCACCAACTTCAAGGTGACAGCCCTGAGCGAAAACCTTGCCAATGCATGGACAGGTTTCTACTCGGTCATTACAATGGCCAATGCAGTTATCAGTGATGTGCAGACCAAATGTAGCAACAGCGTAAGCGAACGTGCCAAGCGCACAGCCATTGCCGAAGCCCGCCTGATGCGTGCTTGTGCCTACTTCTACATGGTTCGCCTCTGGGGACCGGTTATCATCATCGAAGACAACGACAAAGTGGTTGCCAATCCCATGCAACCGCTCCACCGCGAAGAAGATGTGCTGGAACTCGTTATTCGTGACCTCACTTATGCAGTCGAGAATCTTCCTGAAGTGGCAACCGCCAAAGGACGTGTCAACGCATGGGGTGCAAAAGGCATGCTTGCCAAAGTCTACCTCGCCCGCTCAGGCTGGAAAGGAGGCACACGCGACAACGCCGACCTGGAGAAAGCCAAGGAACTGGCCGCTGACGTGATAAACAACAGCGGCATCAGCCTTTACGAAAACTATGAAGACCTCTTCAAGTATAAGCACAACAACAATCCCGAATCGCTCATTGCCATGCAGTGGGTGCCACTGGGTGATTGGGGCGTATGCAACACTCTGCTTGCCGACCTCGCCGGCAACAGCAAGATGACCGGCGGTGTAAACGTATGGAGCAGCTATCAGGCAAGTATAGATATGCTCCAGCAATATGAGTTGGGCGACACTATCCGCCGCAACGCCACCTTCTGCACACCGGGTACATACTATTCATACATCTGCATTGCCGACGGTGGTTATACTTACGACGGCGCCACCTCTTGCATTAAAAAAGGTGTACCGGGCGGTCCGGACGACGACAACGACGGTTATATCCAGTCCATGAACTCTCCGCTCAACACCTACATCCTACGCCTTGCCGATGTTTACCTGACCTATGCCGAAGCTTGTCTGGGCAACAGCGAAGAACTGGCCGGTGGTCCCGGCCTGGAAGCATTGAACCAAGTGCGCGACCGTGCACGTATCCCCCGCAAGGAACGCGTAACCTTCGAAGACATCATTCGCGAACGCCGCGTAGAGTTCTCGATGGAGTATTGTAACTGGTATGACATGGTATCGTGGTATCACTGGAAACCCGACTACATGCTGAATTACTTCCAGAACCAACACCGCGGCTACACAGTAGACCTCATCGTGAAAGACGAAGACGGTTACCTCCACTTCGGCAAGAAAGAAGGCGACACTTTCCTCGAAGGCATAGAAAATTGGCAGGAACCGGGCGAGAACATCGAAATCCACCACGGCAACATCCTGATGCCTTATCCGGAAAGCGATGTCATCCAGAATCCGCTACTGAACGAAGAACCGGTAGCATACGAATTCAGTGAATAAACCAAGTTATACATTCATTATCTCAAATAACGACTTTAATATGAAATATATACATTTTCCTTTTGTGTTGCTCACCATCCTGTTGGCATGCAACCTTTTCACCGCCTGCAACGATGACGAGGGCGGCGGTGTTCCCGTAATCCACCACATCCGTCTTGTCGACCCAGAGAAGGCCGACAGTACGTTCACCGATGTAAATCCGGGCACCATGATTGTAGTCATCGGCGAAAATCTGAATGATGTGCGGAAAGTGTTCATCAACGAACAAGAAGTTTCGTTCAATAGCAACTACGGCACTTCCACCAGTCTCATCCTCACTATCCCCGGCGAATTGCAACTGACGGGTGCCAACCCCGAACTGAAAGGCGAACTGCGTATCGAGACCTCGCACGGCATTGCCACGTACTCCATGCATGTACTCTCGCCCGCACCCTACATCACCCGTGTAGCCACAACCTTCCCCGTGGAGACGGGCACGCCTCTGCGCATCGTGGGCGGTAACTTCTACGAAATTCAGCGCGTTTATTTCACCACTGCCGTGGACGACATCACCAATGCACCTGTTTCGGTAGAAGTAACGGACTACACGGTAAACAAGAACTTTGACGAAATATCATTCAATGCTCCCGCAGGCCTGATTGATGAAGGCAGTCTGGTAGTGGAGTGCTATACCGCATCCGCATTTACTCCCTTCCGTCGCACAGCCCTCCCACCAAGTATCAGCAAGGTAAGCTCCATGATGCCTATCACGGGTACCACAGTTACCGTACTGGGACAGAATTTTATGGATATCGTCTCCATCACAATGGGCAATCGCTCGGTAGATCTCTCTACTGTTACCGTAAGCGAAGCTAACGATATGCTTACCTTTACCATGCCGCGTGCACCGCAAGGCACTTGCTCACTCGCCATTACCACAATGGGCGGTACTGCCGAAGTTCCGGGCTTCTATCCTTTGGAGAATATAGTATTGAACTATGACAACATCGGTTGGTTCTCCTGGGGCGGGCAAGCTGTACCCGTCACTGCCGACGGTACAGCAGCTCCTTTCTTCTCGGATGGTAAATGCTACAGCATATCAGGGGAACTTTCAGCATGGAATTACTGGTGGGGCCAATTGCAGAACGGTGCCGTATGGGGCAT
>QWCH01009348.1_pt1 | contig 10681 bp, 6 predicted proteins | sample 1972671 | NCBI WGS metagenome assembly QWCH01 (sample SAMN09866713, study PRJNA288562) | Human gut metagenome isolate term3_stool, whole genome shotgun sequencing... | isolation source: gut | host: Homo sapiens | place: USA: California | reverse complement strand
CTCCAGTTTGCATGAAACAGGGCAAAATACGAGGCAAAAATACCGCCCATAATGATCTGTCCCTCAGCTCCGATGTTCCAGAATTTCATTTTAAATGCCAGCGTCACGCCCAGCGACGCAATTAAAAGTGGAATCATGATTTTGACCGTTGCCTGTATCGCCATCTCGCTTCGCAGCGCTCCGGTTACAATCGTCTGATAAATGACAAATGGATTCTGCCCAATCAGCAGGATAAAGAATCCGCCTGCCACCAGAGCCAGCACGATCGCCTCCAGACGGAGGATCAATGTTTCTCTTTTTCCAAGTTCCGCCTTTTTTACAACGCGGATCCACGGTTCTTTCATGCCTGTTCCTCCTTCTTTTCGGATGCCATACTCTTATCCAGCCCCAGCTCGCCCGCTTCGGTACCGGTCATCATCAGTCCCAGCTGTTCTTTCGTAAGCTTCTTCGCATCCACGATACCCGTGATCTTTCCATGGCAGAGTACCATGATCCGGTCTGAAAGCTCCAGAAGCACATCCAGATCCTCGCCGATGTAGGCAACCGCCACGCCCTTTTTCTTCTGCTGGTTCAGGAGGTCGTAAATCAGATAGGAAGAATTAATATCAAGCCCTCGCACCGGGTAAGCCGTGATCAGCACCTGCGGGCTCGACTCAATCTCACGTCCCAAAAGTACCTTCTGGACATTGCCCCCAGACATCATACGTACCGGCGTATCAACGCCCGGCGTCACGATTCCCAGTTCTCCGATCAGGCGTTCTGCCATCTCCCTCGCCGGTTTCCGGTCTACAAACAATCCTTTCCCTTCCGAATAGGACTTGAGCAGCATATTATCAACCATACCCATTGAAGCAACCAGTCCCATGCCGAGACGATCCTCCGGCACGAAACTCATACTGATTCCGAGGCGGATGATCTCCGCCGGAGTCTTACCGATGATATTTTCCTTACGGTACAAAATAGCGCCCTTTTTCGCGTCCATCAACCCGGTCAGCGTCTCGCAGAGTTCTTTCTGGCCGCTTCCGGCAACACCGGCAACGCCCAGAATCTCGCCTGTTTTAATCTCAAAAGAAATATCATCCAGCGCCACGCCGCCGTCACTCTTATCGACGGTCAGATCGACAATCTTCAAAATAGTCTCTCTCTTCTCCATCTCCGGGCGCTCGATATTCAAGCTGATTGGTCGTCCAACCATAAGCTCCGTAAGTTTCTTCTCATCACATCCGGCAGTTTCCACCGTCTCGATGCTCTTTCCTTTTCGCAGAATCGTGACACGGTCACTGATAGAAAGGACCTCATTTAATTTATGGGTAATAATAATAATCGCACAGCCCTGTTCCCGCATCCGGCGCAGGATTTTAAACAGCCGCTCCGTCTCCTGCGGCGTCAGGACTGCCGTCGGCTCGTCCAGAATCAGGATCTGGGCGCCTCTATATAATACCTTCAGGATCTCGACCGTCTGCTTCTCGCTGACCGACATGTCGTAGACCTTTTTCTCCGGTTCAATTTCAAGTCCAAATGACTGTCCAAGCGCTTCAATTTTTTCCCGCAACGCCTTTCTTCCCAGCCGTTTTCCCTTGGTTCCCAGCACGATATTATCCATCGCACTGAACACATCCACCAGTTTGAAATGCTGATGAATCATACCTATTCCTAAATTTCTCGAATCTACCGGCGAATTTATGGAGACTTCTTTTCCTCCAACCAGAATCGAACCGGCATCTGGGTGGTAGATACCGGAAAGCATGTTCATGAGCGTTGTCTTACCGGAACCATTTTCTCCCAAAAGTGCCATAATCTCGCCGTAGCGGACGGTCAGATCAATCTTATCGTTCGCTACGACGCTTCCGAATGCTTTCGTGATCTGCCTACACTCAATGGCATACTGTTCTGTCATATCGTCACCTCAAATGAATATTTAACCAATTTTTTAATCAATTTTCTAAAAAAGAAAAAAGAGGTGCCGCAAATGAAAGTGGATCCATTTGAAGCTGCCTCCTTTTATCTGTTATATACTCTTGAAATCTGCAACACCCGGAAGCGTTTCCGAACCTGTTTCAGCATCGCTTCCAGGTATATAATTCCGTGATTATTTCTCTACGATGTTCTTGAAGTACCAGTGGATATTGCCTGTGATATCTGCATCGGACATATGCTCGCCCTCGGTGCCAACGGTGGTTCCGTCGTTGCACTCGATCACGCCATCAAATACATCCCAGTCGCCAGACTCGATCTTCGCACGTGCCTCATCGATCTTCTCCTGCGTACCATCTACGCACAGGTCAGATAACGGGGAAATGTCTACCAGACCTTCCTCCAGACCGCCGAAGTAGTTCTCGCCTGTCCATGTACCATCAATCAGATCCTGTACAGCTTTGGTATAGTAAGCGCCCCAGTTCCAAACGGTAGAGGTCAGAACTGCCTTCGGAGCATCCTTGCTCATATCAGAGTTGTAACCAACACCAAATACGCCAGCTTCCTCAGCTGCCAGCTGCGGGTTCGGTGTATCGCAGTGCTGTCCAATGACATCACAGCCCTCGTTGATCAGGGCTACGGCTGCCTGTTTCTCACCTTCCGGATCGTACCAGCTGTTGGTGGTCTTGATGTAAACGGTTGCATCCGGGTTTACAGAATATACACCCATTGCAAATGCGTCACATCCGCCGGTAACCTCGGCATTGTCCTTGCCCCAGGCGCCGACATAACCGATCTTATTGCTCTCTGTCTTTAAACCAGCCGCGATACCAGTGAGGTAACGGGACTGATAAATCCGTCCAAAATAATTGTTAAAGTTCACACCGTTGGATTTGTAGCCGGTTGCATGGGAGAAGATAACGTCCGGATATTCTTCTGCCAGTGCCTCGCATGCATCCATGTAGCCCCAGCTTGTCGCGAAGATAATCTGGCATCCTTCCTCGACACACTCGCGCATTGCTGTCTCGATGGCAGTCTGATCATCGTCCGCTACGTTGTTCTTGCGGATAATCTGATCATCCTCCAGACCAACGGCTTTCTGCATCGCTACGATACCCTGATCATGCGTATAGCTGTAACCGGAACCATCCGCCGGATTTCCAATATGAATCACTCCGACCTTCAGATCCTCTTTAGCAACTGCCGGCATCACGCCCTCTGCTGCCTCGCCTGCTTCTGTGTCTGCCGCGTCAGCTCCCTTTTCCTCCGCTGCCTTCGTATCTGCTGTATCAGAAGACGAAGAAGAACAGCCTGCACACAGGGACAGCGCCATGGCAGCGCTCAGTAACACGCTTACTACTTTTCTCATAACATTTCCTCCTAAGAATGCCTGCGAATGCGGTTCTCTCCCTTTCTCATCGTTTGTCAGAATTCCCTCGCAGAACCTGAAATCCGAAAATAAAACCGCATTCCCGAAAATTTGGATCGATACAGGAGATATTATTGCATATTTACAGACGATTTTCAAGGAATTTGCCTGATTTTTACTGTGATATTTATTAATCTCTTTTCATAAGTTTTACTTATTTCTTTTTCTCTCCTGTAATCCCCCGATATGCAGGAAGGGAACACCGGAGGAATCAGCTGCCAGCATCTTTTTTCGACGCAGACAACACCAAAACAGGCACCAGACATTTCCTTTCAAAATGCCTGATACCTGCTCAGCTCACTGTAACTGATTTCTCTTATAACTTCGGCAAACACGTAACCGTCCACCTTATAATACACGGCTCTGTTTTAAGCCTCTGCCTCGCCATCCTCTTTCTTCTCTTCCAGAATCTTCATAAACTCCTCACCGGTGATCGTCTCCTTATCCAGAAGATAGTCTGCCAGCTCATGAAGCTTATCCTCATGCCCGGAAAGAATAGCTTTCGCTTTCTCATACGCGCTCTTTACCAGCGCAATCACTTCCTCATCGACCCTCGCCGCCGTCTCTGCCGAACAAGCCAGGGAAGTATCGCCGCCTAAGTAGGCGTTGTTGACCGTCTCGAGCGCTACCATGCCGAAATGGTCACTCATGCCGTAACGCGTCACCATCGCACGGGCGATCTTGGTTGCCTGTTCGATATCATTCGAAGCCCCAGTCGTGATAGAATGGAAGATCAGCTCCTCCGCCGCACGGCCGCCGGTCAGTGTCACGATCTTGTTGAACGCCTCTTCCCTGCTCATCAGGAAGCGCTGATCCGCCTCCACCTGCATCGTATATCCGAGTGCCCCGGAGGTTCGCGGCACAATCGTGATCTTGTGGACCGGAGCCGAGTGCGTCTGCAGCGCCGCTACCAGCGCATGACCGATCTCATGGTAGGAGACAATCTTCTTCTCATCCCCGGAAACACCGGCATCCTTCTTCTGATATCCGGCAATAACCGTCTCGACACTCTCTTCCAGATCCTGCTGGGACACGGTCTTTCGTCCCATCCGGACTGCCCGCAGCGCCGCCTCATTGACAATGTTTGCCAGCTCCGCGCCGCTCGCCCCGTTGGTGGCACGGGCGATCTCATTGTAATCCACACTCTCATCCACTTTAACCTTTTTGCCATGGACTTTCAGAATTGCCTCACGGCCTTTCAGATCCGGCAGCTCTACCGGAATCCGGCGGTCAAAACGTCCCGGACGAAGCAGCGCCGGATCGAGGGATTCCGGACGGTTGGTCGCCGCCAGCTGCTCGCGCTCGTCATTGCCGCCCATGCCGGCGCCGTCACGCTTCTTACCAATCGTATCGATCTCGTCGATAAATACGATACACGGCGCTTTTTCATTGGCCTGTTTAAATAAATCACGCACCTTTGCCGCACCCATGCCGACAAACATCTCAACAAATTCCGAACCGGAGATCGAGAAGAACGGAACGTGTGCTTCCCCGGCAACGGCCTTCGCCAGCATCGTTTTACCGGTTCCTGGAGGTCCGACTAACAGGGCGCCCTTCGGCAGCACCGCACCGATCTCCGAGTATTTTTCCGGCTTATGCAGGAAATCGACAATCTCTTTTAACGCATCCTTCGCCTCTTCCTCGCCAGCCACATCTGCAAATGTGATACCCGTCTCGGATTCTGCATAAATCTTCGCATTCGACTTTCCAAACGTCATTGCGTTGCCGGGTCCGCCGCCCATCCGTTTCATCAGTGAACGTCCCATGAGCTGTCCGATTCCCACAAAGAGAATCAGCGGCAGGATCCAGGTCAGCAGGAAATTCAGCAGCGGTGACGCCTGTGTGTTGATCTCCGCACTGTATTTCACGTCCTTACCATCCAGCAGATCATATAGGTTGACACCCGGAATCTCGCCGGTTTTGTAGGTGACATTCCACGCTGTGTTTTTATTGTCATTTTTCAGCGTATAAACGATCTCATTGTTCGTCGTCACATACACTTCATCGACATTGTCTTCCTTCAACTGATCGCTGAACTGGTCAAACCGCACCTGCTGCGTCCGATCCATCATAGATGGAAAGAGGAAAATATTTAACAGCATGACAATCAGCATAACCAATCCATAATAATATAAAAATGATTTTCTGGGCGGCTGCTTTCCGCCGCCGTTCGTGTTCTCTACCATAGATTGTTCTCCTTATTGTGAGTCTGTGACAGATGGTTTCTGTGTTTCCGTCACATCGTTTCGTGATACATTAACATATACCGCATTCTTTGTTATTTGTCAATCCACAATAGTAAATATTTATTTACTTTTTATATTTGTTGACCTTTTTGTCTGGATGTGCTAGAGTACAAGTAAATTGATGTTTCCTTGTTTGCAATTTATGTTTGTGAAATGGACCGCATTTTATTACTTTGATATTTAAATTTGGAGGTTTTCCTATGAATCCAGGCAAAAAAAATTCAAATCTTTTAAAAAACACCGGTATCCACTTCCTGGAGTTTGCACTCGGCTTTCTCTCCCTGGCAAAATGCCACTACCAGCCAAGCCATGATATGAAAGTCAACTCGCTTCCATTTTTCGCCCTGATCGCGCTCGACAGCTGGGCAGATCAGGACTATACCATGTCTGAGCTGGCAGACAAGCTGAGTATCACAAAGCAGCAGCTCTCCCATATGATCAAGGTTCTTGAGGAACGCGGTCTGGTCGAACGAATCCATGATACAGCCAACCGCCGCCGCGTCTACATCCGCATCTGCGATTCCGGCCGTGAGATGATGAACCAGATGAAGCAGGAAATGCTGTCTTCCACCCTGTTTGGGCTGCGCGCTTACACCCCGGAAGAACTGGCATCGATGGACGAGTGCCTGTGCCGCCTGATGGAATTAATGAAGAAATTCAACTGTGAAACCGATGAACCTGTAAAGAATGTATCCGTATGATAAAGACACCGGAGACACTTTTTTCTCCGCTTTCTTTTAAATCCTGTATAATTGACTTTTGTAACGTCCAGCAGCATTCCGGATTGATTTCTCTGCCATTTCATCCTTTCATCCGTTCCGGTGTGTTCCACGCCTCGGCAGAGTTTTCTTTCTGTGCCAATGGACGTTTCTCAATGATACAGAAAGAAGGTTCCTACATATTATGCCACAAATGATAGAAAATCATATTTTTCCACACGCTGCTCATAGCAAACACACTCTCCCCCTCTCATCCAGGCAAACTTCTGCTGCCATTCCACGCCTTTCCGGTCAAACGCGTGCTGCCGCACCTGCAAGAGCCCAAAAGGCCGCGGACGAATTTGCCCGCTACCTGCTCACGCGCAACCTTGCCGATGAGACACTCCGCGCTTACACTTATGCTGTACGGCAGTATTTTACCTATTACCGTGACATTACTTACCCCAATTTAAAGCTATACAAAATCTTTCTGCTCGAGCACTACAAGCCGCAGACCATCAACCAGCGGATCCGGGCTTTGAATGCCTACCTGGATTTTAAAAAGCTCTATCCCGGGCATCTTCCCATGGTAAAAATCCAGCAGAAAACATATCTGGATCACATGATCAGCGAGGCGGATTATGAATACCTGAAACGCTGCCTGCTTCGGGATGAACGGTACACTTACTATTTTCTTATCCGTTTCATGGCGGCAACCGGCGTCCGGGTCAGCGAGGTGATTCAGTTCCAGGCAGAAGATATTTTCTCCGGCTATAAGGACATCTATTCCAAAGGAAATAAAGTCCGGCGCATCTACATCCCACAGTCACTCCGAACCGATACCCTCAAATGGCTTTCCTTTCTCCACAAATCCCACGGTCCCATCTTCCTCAACCGCTTCGGTTCCCCCATCTCTCCAGGCGGCATCCGCAGCCAGCTCAAAACCATCGCCCTCTCCTACCACATGACACCGGAAATGGTACATCCGCATGCATTCCGCCACCGGTTTGCCAAGAGTTTTATCGAAAAATGCGGCGATATTTCCCTGCTCTCCGATCTGCTTGGACACAAAAATCTCGAAACAACCCGGATCTACCTGCGTCGTTCCAGCAGCGAGCAGTATGAGATTGTCAACCGGGTAGTCACCTGGTAGAGAGGAGTAAATGAAGCACATATGAATTTTGAAACACTTATTTCCGACTTTGGCGTTTACCTTGAAAAACAGGGGCACGCCGCCAGCACCATCCGGGTCTACAGCTGTTCCGTCCGGCTGTTTTTTTCGCATTATAACAGCCTTTCAGTCGAGCACCTGCAGTCGTACCGGCGCTGGCTGCTGGAATGTTATAAGCCATCGACAGTGAATACGCGGATTCTGGGGATGAACCGGTTTCTGGATTTTATGCAAAACAGAGGATTGTTGGATAATGAAAAGGCGAATTTTCAATCCCCCATATCCGCCCCCACAGATTCACTCCGCATCACTCCCACAGGTCACTACCGCCTGCGCCCCATCCGGGAGCAGAAGCACACCTACCTTGATACAGTGATCTCCCAGAAAGATTACGACCGGCTCAAACGGCGGCTAAAAAAGGATGAAAATTACTTCTGGTATTTCATCGTGCGTTTTCTCGCCTCCACTGGCGCTCGCGTCAGTGAACTGCGCCAGATCAAAATGGAGGATCTGCAGCTTGGCTATCTCGATCTCTACTCCAAAGGCGGCAAGATACGGCGATTGTTCTTCCCCCGCTCCCTCTGCGGGGAAGCAATCCCCTACTTTGCCTCCCGCGGCATCGACAGCGGCTTTCTCTTCCTGACCCGCCGCCGCACCTGCATCTCCGCACGCGCCATCGAGATGCAGTTAAAAACCATCGCAAAGCGCTACCAGATTAATCCGGCTACGATGTACCCGCATTCTTTCCGGCACCGCTACGCCATCAATTTTTTGAAACGGTTCAATGACATTTCCCTGCTGGCGGATCTGTTAGGACACGACAGTATCGAAACAACCCGGATTTACCTGATGAAATCGAGTCAGGAACAGCAGACGGTGATTAACCGGGTGGTGACGTGGTAGTTCTGCCTCTGCCATCCAAAAAACTGGCGTCGAAAGCTCATTTCTGCTTTCGGCGCCAGCTCTGTTTTTTCTATCAGCTTACCAGAAGCTCATACGGAAGCAACAATTCAGCTTCTTCCAGTTCCGTTTTTTCCTCCTCTCGGTTCAGAACCTCCTTTTTTTCCATCTCTTCTTTCTCTTCTTTTACATTCCCCTTTTCTTCCTCTTCCGATGCCTCAGATCTTCTTTCTTCCTTCTCCTCCGTTTTTGTATTCTCTTCCTTTTCCGTCTTTTCCGATGTCTCACCTTCTTTTTCTTCTATCTTTTCTTCTGTCTTCTCTGAATTTACCGCCTCACTCTTCTCATCTTTCTTTACAGACGCAGCTGCCTGATTTTCCGCTTTTTCCTCATTTGTTTTAAACTCATCTGTGCTTTCTGTCTCCTGCTTCGGCGCCGGAGTTATCACGATATCGGCTTTCCCCATCGGTACATACTTATAATAAACAATAAATTCCTGGCCATCCTCTGTGACGTTAAATGTACCCGTTCCGCTCTCGCATTCCAGCTGATCTTCTTTCGACAGCTTTGCAGCCTGAATCTGAATTTCTCCGTTTTTCCTGACCTTTCCAGTTTCCGGGCTGGCAATCGGATATCCTGTATCTTTTCGAATATGCCGGATCGTATACGAGTACTGTTTCGCATATGGCACCGTGATCACCTGCTCGTTCTTTGTCACATAAATAATCCATGTATTCACTGCATCCGACGGATCATATCCGGAAATATTTTTCTGCGGCACCCGGATTGCGTTGTTTGCTTCTATACTTCCTTTCGTCGTTACCAGAACCTGATTGGTGTCCTCATCCACATACTGAATCGTATAGCTATATTTTTCCGCATTTTTCTTGTAATGAACCGTAAATTCTCCGTTTTCTTCTTTTGGAAGCTGATATTCCATCGTCGTAGTCGTGCGTGTGTGATCGTCAAAGGTGCGATTCTCTATCTTGATCTTCTTTCCCACTGCCCCAACTCCTGTCACCGTAGCCAGCGTTTCTCCATCCGTATCACATACATACTTAATGGTGTAAGAACAGGTCTTTTGATAACTCAGAGAAAAAACGTTTCTGCTATTTTTTTTATCCAGCGTATAGGTTTTTGGCTCATCTAGCAGCATATATCCGTCAAATTGTTTTGCCTCCGGCGTAAAGGAACTTCCTATTTTCCCTTTTCCGTTGACGGTCAGCATCGGTGTATTAGAACCATATTCATAATAATTCACCTGATAGCTTACCATCGTAGTATCCTGCACCTGGACATTCATTTCCAATTCAGTCCGCCCTGTGATATGAATTCCCTTGCTGCTGGTGGTTGCTTTCCCCTTCACTGGATTGTCCTTCTGCCCTACGATATAGCGATAAGGTTCCGGTATCTGAAATGCGGTGTACTGATTCCGTTCTCCAGTTCCTTTCTGGGCAGCCACTTCTTTTCCGTCACAGATATAGTGGATTGTATATGGCACCTGAAGTCCATATCCTGGATTATAAGCAAGGGATCCTGTGCGGTAACTATAATACTCCCCTTCCGCTGTATCTGCAAAAAGGCTGAACTTAAACTCCCGCGTCAGGGCAGCCCCATACTTTTCATTGATTTTTTTGTTTATAATCGTCTCCATCTGGCTCCGAACATTTTTCAATCGGCTGTAGCTGTTCGATGCGCCCACCGGAAATGCACTTCCGTAATGAAGCACGAACTTATAATTATCCATCCGGCTGTCAATCCGGCCACTCAGGTACGAAACAATTGCATTTGCCGTATCATTGACATTTGTATACGTGATGACACCGCAATTTTTATCGCTTTCTATCTTATCAAAATACGCCTGCGTTTTATCATGATAACTCTGTCCGAGAGACGTATCTACCTTCCCCGTCTCCATATAATTTTTCACAACATCTGGACCATATTTAATTCCTTTTGCTTTCACAGAATCCGGTGTCCAGGTGCGATGACTGCTTATATTTTTAATCTGAGCATCCTCCAGGTTGATATATTGATTTCTCAGATTTCCAAATCCATAGGCATTGCTTCCAATCGGATCTTCCCATGTAACATCCACATGGTACCAGTCGCCGTCCAGTTTAATCAGGTTCCATGCATGTGTTTTGTTATAAACATACCGGGTCTCCAGACCGCACAGCTTCGCCGTCTGCAAAAATGCGTCCGCATAGCCGGAACACTGAGCCTTTCCAAGAACGATTGCGCTGTATGCTGTTGATCTGGACCAGCTCTCCCCTTTTTCATAACTGCAGTTTTCAACCAGCCACTCGATAATCTTGATTTC
>QWCH01005279.1_pt1 | contig 10689 bp, 18 predicted proteins | sample 1972671 | NCBI WGS metagenome assembly QWCH01 (sample SAMN09866713, study PRJNA288562) | Human gut metagenome isolate term3_stool, whole genome shotgun sequencing... | isolation source: gut | host: Homo sapiens | place: USA: California | reverse complement strand
CTCATCGAATTTTAGATATTGGAACCGGGACGGGGTTGGTTGCTTTGATGCTGGCTCAACGTAGTATGCCGGATGCAAATATTGTGGCGCTGGAAATAGACGAAGCCGCTGCCGTGCAGGCTAAGGAAAATGTGGCCCGTTCTCCCTGGAAGGATCGGATAGAAGTGGTGAAGCAAGACTTTCTGTCCTATCAGTCTCCGGATAAATTTGATGTGATCGTTTCCAATCCTCCTTACTTTGTGGATTCGCTTAGTTGTCCCGACCAACAGAGAAGCATGGCACGGCATAACGATTCTCTGACTTATGAAGAATTATTGAAGGGTGTGGCTGATTTATTGAAGAAAGAGGGCACTTTTACAATCGTAATACCGACAGACGTGGCTGACAGGGTGAAGACTGCAGCTTCCGAATATCATTTATATGCAACTCGCCAGCTAAATGTAATAACCAAGCCCGGAGGAACCCCAAAACGGACCTTAATTACTTTTTCTTTTGACAATGGAGGATGTACTGTTGAGGAACTGTTGACTGAAGTAGCCCGTCATCAATATAGTGAGGAATATAAAGCATTAACCCGCGAATACTATTTGCACCTGAAATAATATTTTTGCACAAATAAAAAAGGAGCTACTTAAATGTAACTCCTTTTTTCGTCGGGGTAGCGGGATTCGAACCCACGACCCCCTGCTCCCAAAGCGGCTTGCTTAAAAAGGTTATTCAGCTACATATCAGTTAATTATGATGATGTGAGCTAACCATTTCAAAGATAGTTCAAAGAACGCTATTTTGATGACCTTGTTTTATACTTTTCTAGCTCATGGTTTAAGAGAGCTATTTCTTGCTTCTGAGCACTGTTTTCTTGCAGAACTTCCCGGAGCTGCTTCTGGAGTGAAGCGATTAATTTGTCTTTTTCTTCCATATTTTATATTTTAATAGAAAATACTATGTCTAAAAAGTATCATCGTTTTCATCACCCTAAAGCAGAACTCTCTGATGCGGAAATCCGGCTTCGGACTTTGGAACTTGTGCAAAATACCTATGGTTGTCATAGCCAATTTGAGTTAATTGCAAGATCCATCGCATTAGCTAGATATGTAAAGACTGGCAAATACAATTGTTCTTCAGGCAATATCACTAAACAAATAGATATGGAATACATAGAACGCATATATGACCAGTTATCTGAAAAACGATATGAACCCAAGCAACCCACCGATAATGCTAATAATAAGGCCAATATCCCTAAGGAGGATGTACCGCTTTTCAAGAAACTGCTTTCGCGTTTCAGAGATAAATAAACCGTATTTAATAGCATTTAATCCAAGCCCTGTTATTTCAACAGGGTTTTCTTTGTCTACAATCCATTCTCCGTTAACCAATTCACCATTATACTTTAGTAGTTCGTTTGCATACAAGAAGTCTTTAACCTCTTGATATCCTTGAAACCTGTTGCAGTACATCTTCTCTAATCGCTTCCGTTCTTTATTCTGAATATTAGAAATTCGTAATAAAGTCAGCAGACATTTATCATTAAAATTATGAGTTTCTCTCATTATTCAAAAGTTAAGCAATCAATTAACTAGACTCCTGAGCTCTTTTATTTTTGCTTCTTATAGGTTCCAGCTTCACTTCCAGTTTCGACTTTAAGAGTCGTGCCTGATATCTTACAATCTAAATAATATGGAGTCTTTTCATCTGGATATACATCATAAATATAGATTCTACCTTCCTCGATTTTATAATCGAACATTTGAAAGGAAATTGGAGTAGCATTGCTGTAAATTCCAAAAGAGCCAGTACCATCCTCATCGAAACTTAATAATTTGTGAGTACCTTCGATTCCTGTCGACCAATAACCTATAATGTTATTGCTGTTAAGTTCAGTCCAATCTTCTTCATCTTTGCTGCAGCTAGTTAAGATGAGAATAGCAAAAAGTGTGAATAAAATGTTTTTCATAATACTAAAGTTTTATAAGTTGTTTTGTTTTAGTTTATTGAGGCGTTCTTGTCATTCTATAATATTCTTTTATATTATAAGGAACTACATATTATTTGTTCATTAATACATTAATCAATCGTTCCTTGTCTGCAAGATGCTTATCCTTCTCTTCAAGACGTTTGTCCTTCTCATGAATAATGTTCTTTAGATATTGAATTTCACGCATTGCTGCTTCTAATTCATCTTGGCATTTAGATACTTCAAGTTTATTATGTTCTCCTGAAACGACGGAGTTGCCGTTTCCATTAACTGAAGCAGAGTTGTTTTTATTGCAAATATTAGGATAAAAGAACGATATATCTTGTCCTATGGCAGTTGCAATGTTTTCAAGTAAACCTGTTTTTATATCATCAACCTTGAGATATGCATTAAAAGTCTGAGGACTTACACCTAATTTCACAGCAATTTCACTTTGGGTAAAGCCACATCTTTTTAATTTTTCTTTTATTTCTAAACCTGTCATAATCAAGATATTATAAATTTATAAAATAAATAGCTGAAAATAATCAGTGTTTTATTTGATAGAATAAGTATTATACTTTATATTTGCAGCGTAATCATTAAAACATTAAAGTTATGACAACACTTTTATTGACCTCTATCATCCTTGTATTCCTCCTTATAATATTAGGAATTACATTTCGGAAACCTATTATTCGTCTAATTCGTAAGCACCAGGATACTAAACTACGTAAATGGTGTGTGCAACAAGCAACTATTAGTAAAACCTTTGATTCTTACGATCACTATACTGAAACCTATTACGCTTCATCTAACGCAGTAGCAGCTTCAGCCGAGAGAATCTATCTATTCATCAAAGAGTATATTACTTACTTATCAGATGAAGAGAAAGAAGCCATCTTTCCGGAGAAGTACAAGAAAAAGGATGATTCTTAACCTCGTCCTGTCTTACGTGTAGACGGTTTTGTTTCAGATGGCAATTTGAGAAGCTTACGACTTAGTTCTTCATAAGAGTCTTTGACGTAAATACAATCATCTTTGCTGAATCGGATAATAGTGTAATCTTCATCTTTATATAAAGATTGGATAAAATCAATGTTGATAACCTTTTCAATATCATAGGCATCAATCACCTTGATAAAATTTTTCATAACAGTTTCATTTAGTAAAGAAACGGAAGCCCTGCATCCGGCCTGAGAAACTTGATTCAGAGCTCCGTGTCTTTCGATTAAACATTTTAAAACGTAATCTTTAAAACATTACAAATATGAGCAAAAAAAATGGTTCGGACAATAATATTGTCCCAAATCTCAAAAAATTACCCCTCGCAGAGTATTTTGCAGCCTTACCAAAGGCAGAACGTCGTCCAGTTATCATATCAGCTCCTAAAGAAGATGTTATTACAGCTATTGTAGAAGCGACACAACGTAATCGTCATACAGTTCGTTGCTGGATGTATGGATATACCCAACCTAACAGTATGGTTGAAAAAAAGATTGTGGCTGAGATCTTACAATCAGATGTCGCAACCTTATTTCCTGAAAGAAAGGAGGAATGATTATGACTGGAATGGAATTTTATTTCACTCCTAAAGGTGAAGTTATGATTACCAATGAATGTGGAACGCGTCAATTGGAGCAGTCAAATCGGGAGTTTATATCCGAAATCATAACTCGAATGGGAATATTTTGGCCAGAAGCACTGGAGAAAGCATCATTGGAATATGCAGACCGACGATATAATATCCCTTGGTTTGAATTTTCAATAGTACGTCGTTTTCTTAAATGTAATTTTGGTGAGTTCGATTCAACAATGGATATTGATCAGATGGGAAACTTTCACTTTGAGGAGGTCAAATGTCCGTTAAAGGGTGAATGCAAATATGAAGGAATAATCTGTAAACCAAAATTTAATAGTACACTGTCGGAACGTGAGTTAAGCGTTATGCGATCATTTTATGAAGGGATGGAAGAAAATGCAATAGCAGATAAGTATTGCATTTCATTGGAAACTGTACGTACACATAAACGGAATGCCTTTAGGCGTATAGATGTTCATTCCTTGGCAGAGTTCTTTCAGTATGCTAGGAAAAACAATCTATTTCAATAACAAGTAAACTCTAAAATCAATATTAATCAGGCAGCATAGCATAGAGATGCAGATGTGTTTCAGTAAATCAGCTCAACACCATTCAAAAGTTAAACAAAGAAACAGCCTATTAGAGATTATGGAAAATTGCTTCGAAATGATGGTAGCACGATGTATTAAGATCGGAACTGTTCAAACGTTGACGATGTTAGGACTACTCCCCGAAGTAGTAACAATATCACAAGCGGAAGATATATACGGAAAACGCCTGATTACAGAATGGCGCGAAAAAGCCTGGATCAAATTTTATCCGGCAAATAATAAGGAACGAGGGAAATATTATGTGAAGCGTTCAGAACTGGAAACAGCCAGCGCAATGATGGACCTGCATAATAAAGTACCGGACAACATTATCAAACAACTAATGCAACTAGCCGTATGACCTACATACCGAAATCATCAGAGATGCTAAAGGCTCTACAGGAAAGCATTGGTAAGCAGCTTGATGCAAGAGAAGAACAGAAAAGGATATGTAGCTCTGAACCAACTCCTACAGAGGTGGCACCTTGTAAGATGGATATAACTAAACAACCTACTGCGGAGGATCTTCTATTAATGGAAGAATACAGCCGTGGAGTATATCAAGGAGACTAATAAATAACTAATATTTAAACAATTATGAGTAACAGTATTCAAATTAGAGTGGAGGAGCTAAACGCACTTCCAGCAACGAAAATTGTCGAAAACGAGAAAGTTGAACAGAAGTTCATCGGTATGTATAACGCTATTTGGGGTACAGATATGGGTGAACAGATTTACAACCGTGAAAAATTTCATTTCAACAAATTGTTGACTGAAACACCATCCCTGCAAGAATGTACGAAGCTATCCCTTTTCGGTTGTTTCCTTGATATGGCAGTGAATGGTCTTTCACTTGACCAATCAGGCAGACCGCAGTGTTATTTAATTCCTCGTAGTGCTAAAGTGAAAACTGCTAATGGTGATATGTGGGAAAAACGTGCCGGACTCACGGTTTCAGCCTATGGTGAAGTATATATGCGCCAGCGTGCCGGACAAGTTCGCTATGTAGATAATCCAGTAGTAGTATTTGAAGGCGACAAATTCCGCCCTATTATCGGAGTAAATGGAGCTAAATCAATAGAGTATGAGGGAGCCTTCCCTAGAAAGTCGGATAAACCGGTTGCTGTATTTATACGTATTGTACGCAATGACGGATCAGTTGATTACTCCTGGATGATGGAGTCAGACTGGAAACGTTTGTCTACTTTTTCAGCCAAGCAAAACAAAGGAACGGCAAACTCTCTGTATACTTCCAACGGTGGGCATATTGATACTGGATTCCTTGAAAACAAAATGATTAAGCACGCTTTCGATGCATACCCCAAAGTACGAACGGGCAATTATACATCTATGGAGACACAACAGGAAGAACCTGTTATTGATTACGGGCTAGTAGATGAAGAAAAAATTAATGAACCTGTTCAAACGGTAGATGACCCTAAGACTCCTTTCGGAGAAGAAAAGCAATTAGACGCTCCGGAGCCTGTTCAAGTAGCAGTCTCAGATGATGATGCAAACGGAGGATTCTAAGTATTTACTAACCAATTTAAGAAAACAACTATGGCAACAGAATTAATCAAAATAGATGAAGTAAAAAACATTCTTTCATCTTTTCCGGACATCATCGGAAAGAATACTAACTCTGTCAAGAAATGCAATGAAGCCGGTCAAACTCTCCTTGATACAATCGAAGGAGAAGGTATGAATGAAGCAATAGACCAGGCTGCAGCTGACTACTTGAAAAAGGTTAGTGTAACTATCAAAAATATGGATGAACGTCGTAAACCTATCACACAGATTTTTGATAGAGTGCGTTCTTTCTTCACTTCACAGGAAAAAGAGATTGATCCTAAAGATTCTACCACAATCCCCGGGAAGCTTGTAGCAAAACGCAATGAGTATGCTAAGTTCAAATATGAAGAAGAACAGAAAAGAAAGAAAGAAGCAGAGCAAAGAGCTAGAATTGAGACAGAGAAAGCAAATTATCAACAGATAATAGAGAATAGCCTTCTTTCTTATTTCAACCAGTATCTTTCAAGTAAAGTTTCTGAATTACAGGGCATCTTCTCTAATTTGACACATGAGAACTTCGATCGCGAAGTTATAGGAATCACAGTCTTTCAGACCGATTATCCCAAATCTCATTTTGATAAGTTTAGTGCGGATTCAGCGACTTACTATATCAGTCAAGAAACAAAAAAGGAGATTCGCCGAAATATCTTAGAAGGTAAATATGAACAATATGCTCAACAGTATAAGGCTAAGTTATTAAACGTTAAGCAAGATCTTACCGACCGTATTCCGTCTAAACGTAAAGAACTAGCAGAGTTGGAGCAGCTTCGTCTTGCTAATGCAGAGGCAGCCGCCAAAGCGGAAGAAGTACGCAAACAACGTGAAGCTGCAGAAACGGCTAAACAGATGGAGGAAATAAAAAAAGCGGAAGAAGCAGCTAAACAAGAAGCTGCAATGAAAGCGCAGCAAAGTTCAATCGGTAGTCTTTTTGCGGGTGCTGCCGCTTCTATTGCTCCTCCGCCGACAAATGCTAAGGTGAAAGAAAAAATTATTGTACTTCACCAACAGGGATACTTAGAGGTGTTCCAAATGTGGTGGATAAACGAAGGGCAAACCTTACCTGTTGAGGAACTGGAGAAGATATTTAAAAAGATGATTACCTATTGCGAGAAACAAGCAAACAGCAAAGAGCAAAAACATATCGAATCACAATTCATCAGCTATGAGGCAGATGTAAAAGCTAAATAGTTATGTCAAATCCCGATTCATATTATTCACGTACAGAAGTCAGTAACTCTGATCTGACAGAACTTAAAAATTATCTCTATCCCCGTGCTCAATACGGGGATAAAGAAAAGGCATTCAAGTTCGGTACTCTTGTAGACGCTCTTATCACAGAGAATGACCGTGTTCGGTATGACAAGTTGATGGTAGATGATTATGTGTACACGACAGAAGAATTTGAATTAGGACTTGAAATGCGTAAGGCTCTCCGGAAGGAAGCGGAGAAGGATCAATTCCTTGCCGTCGTTTTTGCGCAGTCCGATACACAGAGATTCATGGTAAATAAGCAGCAGGAGTTCCATTATGGGAACTTTGCCTATCACCTCGATACTCGCTGTAAATGGGACTGGTGGTTATCTGCTTACGGTTTTGGTGGCGATTTGAAAACGACCTTTGCAGAGTCTCAGGCACAATTCGATGAAGCGATAGATTTCTTTGACTGGGACCGATCCCGTGCCTGGTATATGGATATAGCTGGTAGCCACCAAGATTTTATCTATGCTATCAGCAAAAAGAATTGTCGAATCTTCAAGCATTTTATCACCGATCGGAATCACCCTACGTATGTCAAGGGAAAAGAGAAATACGAGGACCTTGCTTTTAAATGGTGGCAACTAATGGTTTAAATATATTTTAAGTGAAAACAATATGAACTTACTTATCACACCTAAATATCAAATATTGGATGAATTAACCAATATCGATTCATTTCTCAATATAACCATGAGCGAAGACGCGACAGAAGCTGTACAACGTGGCAATGACTTGGCTGTATATGTTGCCCGTTCCGGCAAATTGCTTGCAGACTCAAAATACTGGCTCAATGAGGCGATGAAATCCGAAGTCATGCAGACGCTTGTAGAAACAGCTAAGAATGCGAAAGCAACAGCGACGGCCATAAATGCTCTAATTAACTCTCTATGTAGGGAAGAACGATATTTGGTAGACTGGTGCGAACGCTGCAATCGGACGGCAACGCATCAACTATCATGGTGTGTAACTGTGATAAGTAAAGCAAAAGAAGAAATGAAAATGTCCGGAATGTATAATAACAATAAAAAGCAATCATCATGAAAAACTTAAAAAGAATCACAATCGGGCTAGCCGTTATCGGGCTGTTTACGGCATTATCTTTCTCTCAAAGAGAAGATGCAACGACTAGAGAAATAACTACGGCTGCCGTCATGGGAGTTGTATCAGCATTTAGTATTATCACTTTATCAACTAAAGAAGATTATGGAACAAGTAAAAAATGAGATCAAGAAGGTGGTTATCAAAAAAGACCGCTTGAATGTAGTGTACAATGAGCGTTTCTCGGAAGCGAACTACACGAATGTAATAAACAAGAGCTGCGATCAGATCATTCACAGCGATTTAAGGGAGGCATTTATCCGGCTTAGATTGCATCTCGTCGTTTTGTGTGAGCAGCCAGAAGCTTCTAATATCAACAAAGATAGCTTTACTTCCCCGGGCTATGCAGAGACTCTGGAAAACTATATCATTACGGGCTATGCAAATGACAGCGTCGATGGTGTTTCTGGAATTACCATTATGGGAGCTAAACTTCTCCAGTCCGGCAAAGTTGTTGACTTGAAAATCTTCGTTCCTCTCCTTGATGCAGACTATCCTTACTATGAAGAATTGAGCATTGATGCTGCAGCTTGTGATGCGGAAGTTGAAAGTTATCTGTTTGAAGAGAAATGGGGAGTCAGACAAGAGCGGCTTGATTTCGAAACGGATGAACCGGAAGAAGCTGTTGTATTGGAAGAAGAGAAGCCTAAAAAAAGAGGACGCAAAAAACAAATAGAGGCGCCTGCACCTCTTGACGCAACCGCATAATCAATCATCACAGGGGGATAATTCCCCCTGCTAAATACTCTGAATCATGAATATTGAATTAAAAGGAGATAATTTCGAATTATCATTCAAATATAAGACTTCAATAATAGATCGGGTCAGACAGATTCCCGGTAGACATTTTGATGGTACTAAAAAAGTTTGGATTGTCCCGACAAGGAGTAGGGTAGAGCTTGAAAGGATGATTTATCAAATACAGCAGTTTGAGAATATAAATTGGGTAAACGGTACAGAAAAAAAGGAGGAAGATATCGCTTATGATATTCCGGAACTGCCGGATCTAACCGTTCCGCACAATTTAAAGATTCAGCCTTATCCTTATCAGCTTAAAGGTATTGCACGAGGATTGGAACTAAAACGGTTTATGAATTGCGATGAACCGGGACTCGGTAAGACATTGCAGAGTATTGCAACAATAAATCTTGCTGATGCTTTTCCTTGTCTTGTTATTTGTCCGTCTTCACTCAAAATAAACTGGTTACGTGAATGGGAGAAATTTACAGATAAAAAAGCGATGATCCTAACTGACAAGGTGCGTGATACGTGGTCTTTCTTCTTCCAGACAGGAATGCATCAGGTGTTTATTGTTAACTATGAATCATTAAAGAAATACTTCGTACAACGCATAAAAAAAGCCGAAGGCTGGACACTGCGCGATGTCGAGTTTAGAAATTCAATCAATCTATTCAAGTCAGTTATCATTGACGAAAGCCACCGTTGCAAATCTGCATCTACCCAGCAAGCTAAATTTTGCAAAGGTATATGTACCGGTAAAGAATGGGTGATAGAACTTACTGGAACACCGGTAGTAAATCGACCTAAAGATTTAATTCCACAGTTGGCAATTCTAAACCGTATGGAAGATTTTGGTGGCTATAAACCGTTTGTTAACCGATACTGCTCTGGACAGAGAGAGGCTTCAAATCTGAAAGAACTGAATTTCAACCTTTGGCAATATTGTATGTTTCGTCGTGAAAAGTCTCTTGTTCTCACAGATCTTCCGGACAAGATACGTCAGGTTAATACTTGCGAAATTACAAATCGCAAAGAGTATATGGATGCAGAACGCGACCTTATTATGTACCTACAGAAATACAAAGATGCTGACGATGATAAGATAGAAAAGGCTCTACGTGGTGAAGTGATGGTACGTATCAATATTCTCCGGCAGATTTCCGCTCGTGGCAAAGTACGTGATGTTATTGAATTTGTGAAAGATTTTCGGGAGAATGGAAAGAAGATTATTCTCTTTTGTTCGCTTCATGAAGTTGTAGACCAACTAAAACGTTACTTTCCGACGGCTGTATCTGTTACTGGTAGAGATTCACAGGATGAGAAACAAAGAGCGGTTGACGCCTTTCAAAACAATCCTAAAGCGGATATTATTATTTGCTCAATAAAAGCGGCCGGAGTCGGTTTAACGCTTACTGCATCAAGTAATGTTGCCTTTGTTGAGTTCCCTTGGACATACGCCGATTGCTGTCAATGTGAGGACCGTGCGCATCGTATCGGACAGAAAGACTCTGTTACCTGTTACTACTTCCTTGGCCGGCGAACTATTGATGAAAAAGTTTATCGCATAATTCAAGAGAAGAAAAATATCGCCAATGCGGTAACTGGATCCACGGAAGATATTGAGGAAAATATTGTCGATATGGTTGCACGTATCTTTGATGCAGACTATGATGATGGAGAATAATTCAAATAATCAAGATATGAATAAAGAGAAATTAAAGGAAGCCAATCGGCTGAATGAACTCATTGAGGAACATGAGCAAGCGTTAAATTGCTTCGAGTTTGATACCAACTACTATGCAAGAGATGAAGACCCCAACTTGCCTATTGCGTTGGAAAGTACTAATCCTATTCTAATTATAGAACATGATGATCCATTTGAGGGAGGACGG
>QWCH01005265.1_pt1 | contig 10720 bp, 10 predicted proteins | sample 1972671 | NCBI WGS metagenome assembly QWCH01 (sample SAMN09866713, study PRJNA288562) | Human gut metagenome isolate term3_stool, whole genome shotgun sequencing... | isolation source: gut | host: Homo sapiens | place: USA: California | reverse complement strand
TCGTTCTCAGCATCCACGGTCAGGGTGGAGCCGGAAACAAGGGTGCCGTCGATGATCTTTTCAGCGGCGGGGTCTTCCACAGCCTTGCGGATGGTCCGGCGCAGGTCGCGGGCACCAAACTTGCCGCCCTGGCTCTTGTGCACCAGCGCTGCCAGTGCCGCCGGGGTATAGCTGTAGGCAATGCCCTTGGCCTCCATGCTGGGCTTGTACTCGTCCAGCATCAGGGCGGCAATGCCCTGCAGGGTCTCCTCGCTCAGCGGCTTGAAGGTGATGACCTCATCCACGCGGCCCAAAAACTCCGGGCGGAGGAACTGGCTCAGCGCCTTGCGGCTCTTCTCCTCGTTCCGCTCCTCCTCGCTGCGGTTGAAGCCCAGACTTGCGGTGGTCTGGTCGCTGCTGCCCGCATTGGAAGTCATGCAGATGACGGTGTTGGAGAAATCCACGGTGCGGCCCTGGGCATCGTTGATCTTGCCCTCGTCCAGGATCTGCAGCAGGATATTCATCACATCGGGGTGGGCCTTTTCGATCTCATCGAACAGCACCACGCTGTACGGGCGGCGGCGGACCTTTTCGGTCAGCTGACCCGCCTCCTCGTAGCCCACATAGCCCGGAGGGGAACCGATCATGCGGGACACGGCGTACTTTTCCATATACTCGCTCATATCCAGCCGGATCAGCGGGTCGGGGCCGTCAAAGAGCTGGTTTGCCAGCTGCTTCACCAGCTCCGTCTTGCCCACGCCGGTGGGGCCCACAAAGATGAAGCTGGCCGGACGGCGGCGGCCCGAAAGGTCGGCGCGGCTGCGCTTGACCGCCTGGGCCACCAGATGCACGGCATCGTCCTGACCGATGATCTTCTTTTTCAGCTCGGTCTCAAGGCTGGCGAGCTTTGCATACTCGGTCTCCCGGATCTTCACCGCCGGGATGCCCGTCCACAGCTCAATGACCTTGGCCACATCGTCCATGGTCACCTGGATCTCCCCGGCTGCAGCCTGCTTGGCGGGCAATTCCCGCTCCAGCTGCGCCATCCGGGTCTTGCGCTCTGCCACACGCTCGTAGTCGATGGGCTCGTTCACATCGGCATTTTCCATATCGGCCTCTTCCTGCTTGAGGGCCTCCAGTTCCTTCTGCATGGTCAGGTACTCGGAGATGACCGGGTGGGCCAGATTGCAGCAGGCACAGGCCTCGTCCAGCAGGTCGATGGCCTTGTCGGGCAGGTAGCGGTCGGTGATATACCGCTCACTCAGGGTCACGGTGGCGTTCAGCACATCGGCAGGCACCTGCACATGGTGGTGCTCCTCGTAGTAGTGCTTGATGCCGCCCATCACGGCCAGCGTATCAGCAACGCTGGGTTCCTCCACCCGCACGGGCTGGAACCGGCGCTCCAGCGCCTGGTCCTTCTCGATATACTTGCGGTACTCGTTGAAGGTGGTGGCACCGATGACCTGGATCTCGCCGCGGGAGAGGGCGGGCTTCAGGATGTTGCCCGCATTCATGGCACCCTCGCTCTCACCGGCAGAGGTAATGGTGTGGATCTCGTCAATGAACAGGATGACATTGCCCGCCGCCTTGACCTCGCTCAGCAGGCCCTTGACCCGCTGCTCGAACTGGCCGCGGAACTGGGTGCCTGCCACAAGGCTGGTCAGGTCAAGCAGGAAAATCTCCTTATCCTGCAGCCCTGCCGGCACCTGCCCCTTGGCAATGCGCTCGGCAATGCCCTCGGCAATGGCGGTCTTGCCAACGCCCGCCTCACCAATGAGGCAGGGGTTGTTCTTCTGGCGGCGGCTCAGGATCTGGATGGTGCGGTAGATCTCCCGGTCGCGGCCGATGATATCATCCAGTTTCCCCTCCCGGGCTTTGCGGGTCAGGTTCTCGCAGTAGGTATCCAGAAACTTGCGTCGGGGCGGCTTTTTGTCGTTTTTGCCCGCCTTCTTTTCGTTTTTGCCGTTCTGGGCACCGCCGTTCACCCCCAGCGGGAAGGTGGCGCTGGAGCCGGGCACAAGGTCGCCGTCCTCCTCGCTCTGGTCCGGCTGGCCCATGCCCATCATCATGGAGAAGGGGTTCATGCTGCTCATGTCCCCCATCTCCTGCATCATATTTTCCATCCGGTCTTCCATGGCATCCATGTCCTCGTCAGACATGCCGAACTGCTTCATCAGATCATCGACCGGCTTGATGTGCATCTCCCGGGCACAGTGCAGGCAGTACCCCTCGTTTTTCATCTGGCCATTTTCCATCCGCTGGACAAAAATAATGGCAGGCCGCTTCTGGCATCGAATGCAGACCATTGTTCCTCCTTTTCCCTCCCCGCTCAGACAAACGGGTTGAACACATTGAATACTTTATAGTAAAGGCTGCCGCTCATCACCGTGTCGTTGAGCATGGTGAGGTTGCCGCCGGTGATCACAATGAGCGCCCAGACCACGCAGAGCACCAGATAGATGTCCACAAGGCTGGCAATGCCGCCCACGCCCCAGCCCAGCCAGTGGTTCACTGCACCGATCACGGGCAGCTTGTTCACCAGCCCCAGCACTGTGACCAGCAGGCTGACCAGCATCCGCAGCAGGGCGAACGCCACAAAGAACAGCACCAGCGAGATCACCGGGGTCAGCAGCGGAGCCAGCACCTTCTGGACGATGGTATCCGCCAGTACAACGGCGTTGTCATTGAGGACGGCAGAGATGGAGCGCTCGCAGGCATCCACGATGGATGCCCGGAATGCCTCGGGCAGAAAGCCCGCGTACCGCTGGGCAATGCCATCCAGACTGACAGCTCCCCCGGCGGCGATATTGGCAGCGATCTGGTCCCGGAAGCTTCCGGCGAGGAAGCGCTCGAACACCTGCCCGGCTGCCCAGCCTGAAAAGGCCCTGGCACCGAACAGGCTGATGAGGCTGCCCGTCAGCTGCACCACAGAGGCCAGAAAGCCTTTGCGGGCATACCGGACGGCCAGCACCAGCCAGACCACCGTACATAGGATATCAAAAATAAATGACGGATTCTTGAACATACGTTTAACCTTATTCCGAACTGGCTCACCCTCTCAGTCACGACTGCCGTCGTGCCAGCTCCCCCAAAGGGGGAGCCAACGCTTCTGACAGGGGAAGCCACAAAATAAATTGCACTCTTTTTCCTCAAAGCCGCAATTGCCTCTCCCTTTGGGAGAGGTGGCAATGCGCAAGCATTGACGGAGAGGGCTATTCAGCGGGTGCTTCCAACTTCTGCACCGTGTTGCCGCTGAACAGCAGCAGATCCTTGCTGTTGGCCAGCAATGCCTGCGGGCTGGTGTCAAGGTTCTGGCTCCACTGCTGGGTGCCAGATACATCAAAGCACTCCACGGCGTTATCGGCCAGCAGATAGAACAGGTTCCCCGCCCGGACGATGGAATTTGCCGCCGAGACAGCGGCGCTGAACTGGACATTCAGGTTTTTGTCCAGCGTCACAGCCTGAGAGACCTGCCCCGATGCCAGCAGCAGGGCCACATTGCCTGCCGCATCCACCGAAACATCTTTCAGCTCCGTGCCCGCAAAATCATAGACCGCACGCTCGCCGCCGCCCGCATTGTAGAGCACGGCCCTGGTATCGTAGACAGCCAGGATCGTGGAAGCGGAGGTCCACCCCAGCCACTGGGGCACGCCGCCCTGATTCACCAGACTGACGGGATCGCCCGATGCCAGATTGATGAGGTAGAGGTTGGTCATTACCTGTCCCCCGCTGACGGTGACGGCTGCCGCCGCCAGCTTCCGGCTGTCGGGGGAAAAGGCCATCCGCAGGGGGGTGCCGTCGTTGGAGGTCATGCTCCAGCTGAGCTGCTGCTCCATGGAGGGGCTGTATACCAGCAGCTTTGCCATGCTGGTCTGATCTTCCGTAACCACAGCCAGCGTGCCGTTGTCCGACATGGCGCAGAGGAAAATGCTGTTTTCCAGCTGCTTGGTGTAAAGGTTCTGGGTGCGGCTCTCCACCCGCAGCTCGTTTCCGGAGCGGTTGTAGAGGACAAAGCGGGTCTTGCCCGCGGCCAGCGCCGGGCGGGCATAGCCGCTCTGGATGCTGTTCAGCTTTTTGCCGGTGCGCGACCAGACCACACAGCCCTCGTCCCCCAGCTCCACAAAGCTGCCGGTCAGGGGGGCCATCTGCTCCAGCTCGGCCACACCGGTCTGCTGGGGCCAGCCGGAGCCGGGCAGCAGGGCAATGCGGGCCGTATCGGTCAGGTCCTTCAGGGCCGCCACCGAGCTGCCCGCGATGCCGGTGGCAAACAGCACCACCGCCGTCAGCAGCACCAGCAGCACCGCCGTGCGGCGGACGCGCCGGTTCCGCACACGCTGGCGGGCAGCTTCCAGATATTCGACCCGCCCTTCCGAAAGCGGCTCGTCACTCTCCGGACGGTTGCGATTTTTTCTCATAGGTCGTAGTCCACCTTCTCCAAAAATAGCCCTTTCGCGGGCAGCGTCGGCCCGGCCTGGCTGCGGTCCCGGCTGGCAAGGATGCCGGGGATGGCATCGGGCTGCATCCGGCCCGCGCCCACCTCACACAGGGTGCCTGCCAGAATGCGCACCATGTTATAGAGGTAGCCGTCCGCTGTCACCTCAATGTCCACCTCGTCGCCCTTCCGGGTCACATGGCAGTCGGTGATGGTGCGCACGGTATCTCCGTGGGCAGCAGCAGAGGAACCCGCCGCGCACAGGGCCAGAAAATCGTGCTTTCCCACAAACTGTTCCGCCGCCCTCTGCATGGCATCCACATCCAGCCGCCGGGGCACACGGGTGTAATATTTTTCATCAAAAGGCGAATCGATGGGGTGGTTGTGGATGCGGTACAGGTAGGTCTTGGTATGGGCGGCATAGCGGGCGTGGAACTCCTCCGGCACCACCCGGGCGCACAGCACCCGGATATCCGGGGGCAGGTGCTGGTTGATGGCCAACGGCAGCTTTTCGGGGGGGATGCGGGTCTCCGCGTGGAAGTTCAGCGCAAAGCCCAGCGCGTGGACCCCGGCATCGGTGCGGCTGCACCCCTTGATATCGGGGCGGCTGTGGAGCACCGCTTCCAGCCCATCCTGAAAGGTCTGGGCCACGCTCCGCCCGTTGGGCTGCACCTGAAAGCCGCAGTAGTTGGTGCCATCATAGGCAAGGGTCAGTAGATAGTTCTGCATGGAACTCCTTCCGTCACGGCTTTGCCGTGCCACCTCCCTCAAAGAGGGAGGCTATAAGGCCCCCTCCTCGAGGGGGCTGTCGCCGCAGGCGACTGGGGGAGTTTTTAAAAATTCGGGAACACCAGTCTCGAGCTCAGGATCACCATAAAGCAGACGATGCACACCGCCAGATCGATATAATCCTGCCGGGTGCAGCGCAGCACTTTCAGGCGGGTGCGGCCATCACCGCCGCGGTAGCAGCGGCACTCCATGGCCATGGCCAGCTCATCGGCGCGGCGGAAGGCCGAGATGAACAGCGGGATGAGCACCGGCACCAGCGCCTTGACGCGCTCCATCATGGAGCCGTTGTCCAGCATGGCACCACGGGCTTTCTGGGCGTTCATGATCTTGTCGGTCTCTTCGATCAGGGTCGGGATAAACCGCAGGGCAATGCTCATCATCATGGCCAGCTCGTGCACCGGGAAGTGTAGCCTGCCCAAAGGCTTGAGCAGCTGCTCGATGGCATCCGTCAGCACAATGGGGCTGGTGGTATAGGTCAGCAGGCTGGTGCCCGCGATCAGTGCCATCACGCGCACCGCCATCAGGATGGCATAGCGCAGGCCCTCGGCGTAGATGTTCAGCACCCAGAAGTGCACCAGCGGCTCGCCCTCGCCCGAAACAAAGAAGAGGTTGAGCACCGCGGTAAAGAGGATGATGGGCAAAATGGGCTTCAGGCTCTTGGTGATCAGCTTGAAGGGGATCTTTGCCACGCCGTACATGCCCACGAGGAACACAAGGGACAGCGTCAGGCCCAGCGGGTTGGACGCGGCAAACAGCAGGATGATGTAGACGATGGTCAGCACCAGCTTCATGCGGGGGTCAAACTTATGCACAAGGCTGTCGCCCGGGAAGTGCTGGCCGATGGTGATATCTCTCAGCATGTGGCAGCGCCCCCCTTCTTTGCATCCACACGGGGCAGCACAAGGCTTTCGCCTGCGTCCCGGCGCTTCTTGGCTTCCAAAATCGTCTTGACGGCATAGGGCACGGTGTAAACATCCGCCGGGACATCCACGCCCATCTCCCGCAGCTTGAGGAAGATCTTTGTGACCTGCGGCACGCTCAGGCCCAGCGCCAGCAGCTCGGGCGCACGGGCAAACACGTTCTCCACGGTGTCGTACATGGCGATCTTCTTGTTGCTCATCACCAGCACACGGTCGGCGTACTTGGCAATATCCTCCATGCTGTGGGAGACCAGCAGCACGGTGGTGCCGGTCTTTTTGTGGTACTCCTTGACCTCAGACAGGATCTCGTCCCGGCCCTCGGGGTCCAGCCCGGCGGCAGGCTCATCCAGCACCAGAATGCGGGGCTTCATGGCCATCACACCCGCCACGGCCACCCGGCGCTTCTGGCCGCCGGACAGCTCAAAGGGACTGCGCTGCAGCAGCGCCTCATCCAGACCGACAAAGTCCGCTGCTTCATGCACCCGCCTGTCGATCTCGGCCTCGTCCAGCCCCATGTTTCTGGGGCCAAAAGCGATATCCTTATAGCAAGTCTCCTCAAACAGCTGGTACTCCGGGTACTGGAACACCAGACCGGTGAGGAAACGGAATTCCCGGATCTTTTCCGGTTCTGCCCACAGGTCGCGGCCATCGATGATGATGTGACCGCTGGTGGGCTTGTTCAGGCCGTTCATGTGGGTGATGAGGGTGCTCTTGCCGGAGCCGGTGGCACCGATGATGCCCACAAAATCTCCCTCTTCCACCTCAAAGCTCACGTCATCCAGCGCGGTGACGGCATTGGGCATTCCCGGGTTATAGACATAACTCAGGTGATCTACTTTGATAATGCTTCCCATCTTCCGTCCCCTCCCTTACTTCAAAAGCTCATACAGAGCCTGTGCGCACGCGCCGGTGTCAATGATGCCCTCGGGCATGGGGATGCCGGCCTTGACCAGCTCATCCCGCAGCTCGGCAGCCTGCGGCACATCCAGCCGCAGGGCGCGCACCTTTTCGGTCTGGCTGAACACCTCTTTCGGGGTGCCCTCCATGACCACATTGCCCTTGCTCATCACCAGCACGCGGTCGGCCTGAGCAGCTTCTTCCATATAGTGGGTGATGGACACCACCGTGATGCCCATGTTCTTGTTCAGATGGTGGATGGTCTGCATCACCTGCTCCCGGCCCCGGGGATCAAGCATGGCGGTGGCCTCGTCCAGGATCAGGCAGTCGGGCCGCATGGCGACCACGCCCGCAATGGCAACGCGCTGCTTCTGGCCGCCGGACAGGTTGTGGGGCGCACGCTCCCGGTATTCATAGATGCCCGCCATCTTCATCGCTTCATCCACGCGGCGGCGCATCTCCTCCGGCGGCACGCCCAGATTTTCCAGCGCAAAGGCGACATCTTCCTCCACCACGGTGGCAACGATCTGGTTGTCCGGGCTCTGGAACACCATGCCCACGGTCTGGCGGATATCGTAGATCTTGTCCTCGTCTTTGGTGTCCATCCCCTCCACCAGCACAGTGCCGCTCTCCGGCAGGAGGATGGCGTTGAAGTGCTTGGCCAGCGTGGATTTTCCACAGCCGTTGGCCCCCAGCACTGCCACAAATTCGCCCCGCTTCACCTCAGCCGACACGCCGTTCAGGGCGTAGTCCGGCTGTTCCGGGTCATAGCGGAACTTCAGATCTTTCGCAGTTAAAATCGTTTCTTCCATAGGTTTTCTCTTTCCGGTGGTGCGCCCTTCTCAAAAGGGCTGTACCCCATTCTTGGTTCTTCTTCATTTTTTCAGAATGGCTGCCGTCAGGACACTCCCCCAGTCTGCTTCGCAGACAGCCCCCTCTGAGATGGGGCCTCTGGCGCAACCGAGAAGTTTTCCGGCAAACGGTCAATGTTCCCGCCATGCCAAAGGCTCCCTCCCCGAGGGAGCTGGCACGGCGACAGCCGTGACTGAGGGAGTTCATTCTTCCCAAATGGCCGTTGCGCCGCAGGGCACAACGCCGCCGGTGGCGGAAACGGGCAGGCCGATCTCATCACAGCTGGTCTTGCCGCCAAAGCGTGGCACCAGCGTGGTCTTGAGCATATACTCCATGACCGCGGGGGACAGGCCGGTGGTGTAGCTGTTGACCGCAAAGAAGAGGGGCGTATCGCTCAGCACTTCCTCGCACTGGCTGATGAGCTCGTAGATGCAGTCCTCCAGCTTCCAGATCTCGCCGCCGGGACCGCGGCCGTAGCTGGGCGGGTCCATGATGATGCCATCGTAGGTGTTGCCCCGGCGCTTTTCCCGGGCCACAAACTTGGCGCAGTCGTCCACCAGCCAGCGGATGGGCCGGTCCGCCAGACCACTGGCCACGGCGTTGTCCTTGCCCCACGCTACGATGCCCTTGGAAGCATCCACATGGCAGACAGCAGCCCCCGCAGCGGCACAGGCCAGCGTTGCGCCGCCGGTGTAGCCAAACAGGTTCAGCACCTTGACAGGGCGGCCTGCCGCGCGGATCTTTTTGGCGTACCAGGCCCAGTTGACAGCCTGCTCCGGGAACACGCCGGTGTGCTTGAAACCGGTGGGGCTGACGATGAGGGTCAGCTTGTCCTCGCCCTCACCGCAGGAGATCTTCCACTTCTCAGGCAGACGGCGGCGGTACTCCCACTCTCCGCCCCCCTGATTGGAGCGGTGGTAGATGGCATCGGCCTTGGCCCAGAGCGGGCTCTGCTTCTCGGTTTTCCACACCACCTGCGGGTCGGGCCGGATGAGGATGGTCTCCCCCCAGCGCTCCAGGCGGTTGCCATCGGTGGCATCCAGCAGCTCATAATCTTTCCAACTATCTGCAGGGCGCATAAGCGTCCTCCTTTCTCTCTTCAAACGGCTCAGAACAGGCTCTGCTGGCCGTTGTCCTCCGGGCTTCCGGTCTCGGGGGCTTTCAGGCCCAGGTGCTCATAAGCAAGGCGGGTGGCACAGCGGCCCCGGGGAGTGCGGGTCAAAAAGCCCATCTGCATCAGGTAGGGCTCACACAGATCCTCCAGCGTCACGGCCTCCTCGCCCAGCGCCGCCGCCAGCGTTTCCAGGCCCACAGGGCCGCCGTTGTACATCTCAATGATGGCGCGGAGCAGGCTGCGGTCCAGCTCGTCCAGACCCAGCGCGTCCACGTCCATCCGCTTCAGGCTCATCAGGGAAACGTCCCGGTCGATGATGCCATCCCCCAGCACGGTGGCAAAGTCGCGGACACGCTTCAAGAAGCGGTTTGCCACGCGGGGGGTGCCCCGGCTGCATTTGGCCAGCTCGTAAGCGCCCTCCGGGGTGATGGGCTGGTCGAGGATGCCCGCCGAGCGCTGGATGATCCGGCTCAGCTCATCGGGGCTGTACAGCTCCAGCTTGAGCAGCACACCGAAGCGGTCCCGCAGGGGGCCGGTGATCTGGCCCGCACGGGTGGTAGCGCCCACCAGCGTGAAGCGGGGCAGGTTGATCCGGATGCTCTGGGCGCTGGGGCCCTTGCCGATCATAATATCCAGCGCGTAATCCTCCAGCGCCGGGTAGAGCACCTCCTCCACCTGCCGGGACAGGCGGTGGATCTCATCAATGAAGAGCACATCGCCCTCCTGCAGATTGGTCAGCAGGGCGGCAAGGTCGCCGGGCTTCTCAATGGCAGGGCCGCTGGTGATGCGGATCTGCACCCCCATCTCGTTGGCGATGATACCCGCCAGCGTAGTCTTGCCCAGGCCCGGGGGGCCGTAGAGCAGGATGTGATCCATGGGCTCGCCGCGCCGCTTGGCGGCTTCCAGATAAATTTTCAGGTTCTGTTTGACCTTGTCCTGTCCGATGTAGTCCTCCAGATGCTGCGGGCGGAGGCTGTTTTCCTCGTTGTCCGCCGCCGTTAAGCCGGGCTGCATCATTTTTGCGCCATAGAGCGCGGTTTCGTCCTGCATGGATTACCTCCTGCCTGCCATGCCCCGCAGGGCCAGCTTGATGATCTCTTCCACGGGAAGGCTTGCGTCGATCTTGGAAACGGCCAGGGCTGCTTCGCTCTGGCTGTACCCCAGCGACACCAGCGCCGCAATGGCCTGCCCGGCTCCCTGTGCGGCGGGGGCGGCAGTGGCCGCGCCCACATCCTCGAGGTTGATGCCATCCACAAAGCCCTTTGCCACCTTATCCTTCAGCTCCAGCACGATGCGCTGGGCCAGCTTGGGACCTACGCCGGATGCCGCCTTGAAGGCCTTGTGGTCGCCCGCCGAGATCGCCAGCGCCACCCGGTCAGGCTCCATGACGCTGAGAATGGCCAGACCCACCTTGGGGCCCACACCGGAAACGGCGGTCAGCAACTCAAAGCAGCTCTGCTGCTCCTCAGTGGCAAAGCCATACAGGCTGATGTCATTTTCCGTCACGCTCATCACGGTGTAAAGGGTGGCTTCCCGGCCCACCCCGGGCAGTGCGCCCGCAACGCTGGTCGGGCACTGTACATAGTAGCCCACCCCGCCGCAGCTCACCACCACAGCGTTCAGGGTCTTTTTGATGATTTTTCCAGTTAAAGAGTAGATCATAAAGTGTTTTCCCTTTTCGGTCAGCTCCTCCTCTGTCCAACCTCTCCGTCATTGCTCCGCAATGCCACCTCCCCT
>QWCH01007414.1_pt1 | contig 10724 bp, 8 predicted proteins | sample 1972671 | NCBI WGS metagenome assembly QWCH01 (sample SAMN09866713, study PRJNA288562) | Human gut metagenome isolate term3_stool, whole genome shotgun sequencing... | isolation source: gut | host: Homo sapiens | place: USA: California | reverse complement strand
CAGAAGGACGGAATCCGTCTGATATGCGTCATATTCAACTCAACCGATGAACAGCGCTATATTGATACCACTGCCTTATTTGAATACGGCTTTAACAATTTTCACAAGCTTAATATCTCACAGAATGAGGATACCTTCAGCTTCAATCAGGGCTTAGGGCTGGGCGGTTTCGGAATAAGCGGAAAGGCCTTGAATATAAATTCGGATATATGCCTGTCCGTGCCGGACTCCGATTGTGTCATAATTCCGGTCAATGTCTCCTTCGGCGACCTGACCAAGGAAATTATATACAGACAGCACGGCAGCCTTTCAGATACGATAAACACCGACAGTGAAACGGCGTCAGCTGCTTCTGATGAAGGCAATACCGCCTCAAGCATACTTGCAGATATCTATTACTACTACGGCGCACATGAAGCAGGACACACCAGCCTGTATTTTTCCGGGGCGGCAGCGTCCGGTGATCTTCCTTCCGATAACCATAAGCCGGCAGATGGCTCTGCTGCATCCGATGACCAGGTTCAATCCGGCGGCTCTGCTGCATCCGATTCAGCCCTCCCATACCTGGCATCGGACACCTCCGCCTCACCTCTGTCAAATGCGGTTATCGTGACCGGGCATTTTATCTACATCAACCTCTGGTTGTTCATCAGCATCGTATGTGTTTTTATTCTGATTGTGCTGTTACTTATTATAAATGCAAAAAAGAACCGCCATGGTCTGCGGTTCTGATTATGATTTCTTTTTCTGTCTCTTATCGCGGCGGCGCTTGCGGACTTCCAGCTGTCTCTGCCTGACCTCCTCAGCGCCCGCCTCGCCTGTAAGCTTAAGCACCCTTGAGGCATAATACTTCCCGTTGTCATCCTCCCTGACTCTGAAACGCCCCTTGATATATCCATGCTCCTTACATTCGGCAAGGCAATAATGCATCTTGGAATTCATTGAGAACCAGCGAATCTTCTTCCGTGCGGTCTGTCCGCACAGATAGCACCTTGTGGACAGGAGACGCGTATTGTTCACCAGCTCCTCCTTAGTATCATACCCTTTGGTAATATATTTCTCATAAGTTCCATAATTGACTCTTATCTCGTCCTTGACACCTGCAGGTATTCTATAGGTATCTATCGAAAAATATCCCCCTACCCTTCCAAAATCAATACCCTCAAAGACCTTAGCTGTATACTCCGCATCACTTATTGCACTGTGAAAGTCTATGTTTTTCTCAATTCCCAACATATCGACAGCCGTTTCCAGCGACCTTCTTGACTTTCCGTCTTCCTTGTCAATCGAAAAAAGCTTCTGTATATCATAGTAAAACAGCGGATATTCCAGGGGATTCCCTATGCCGAAATATTTCATGTTGCGCTGCAGCTCCACAAGATCCGAAGTCCCCCAGGTGCACATTCTGTACTCTCCGTCCGCACTGCACCAGTCAAGAAAATCCTTCACCGCATCCTCAAAATCCCTTCCGTCCTCCAGAAGCTCCTCCGTGACATGCGTAAGTCCCTTCGCAATATAGTGAAGCTCCTTATATACCTTCGGCTTAATATAACACGAAAAGCTGTCGATACGCTGCATATCATCATCCAGCTTCACGGCACCTATCTCAAATATCTCGAACGGAAGCTCCGCAACCTCATCGCTCTTGCCGTTCGGACACTGATTCCATTCCAAATCAAATACAATATATCTCATATTAATTATCCAATCCTCACTTCCCCGACATCCATATCCGGGAGCTGCCCGCAGCATTCCGGGCATTTTTGTATCAAATCACTGACACACAGCCTTAAAAACATTTATCATTATATAAAAAAATTCTATTACTAGCAATGTTTTTTTACCGAAAGCAGCTTTAAGTATTCCGGATAACTTTCTTTACCAAACCTTAGTTTCTGTTTCGTTGCTACATATTAATATTGGTAGTATAATTATTTTGGTAGTGTGCTTAAGTGAAAGCACTATCATGACCCCACAAGGAGACCTTTAATGAATATAAACTTTAAGAAAAAAGGCTATAAAATCGCTTTAATATCTTTAATAATATTAATTCTTTTCTTTTTTTCCGTAATTTATTGCACCAACCAAATAAGCAATGAGCTGGAGCACCAGCTTGAAACTAATCTTATTGACGTTGCCAACCAGAATGCTCTTGCCATAAGTAACCAGCTCAATGACAACTACATGCTTTTAGATAGTCTTTTTGCCGAGATTAAGGAGCTTCCCGGAGACATATCCGGAAACGTCATGCTTCTCAAGGGCTTTGTCAAGGCTGACAATCTCAAACGCATAACCTACTGCACCCCCGATGGAACAGCATACACCACAGACAATGTCGTAACAAACCTATCCTATAGGGAGCTTTTCAAAAGAGGACTGCAGGGCAAGTCGACCATCACCGGTGTACTGACAGATGCCCTCCGTCCTGATACCGATGAAAAAATCATTATTTTCTCATCCCCTATGTATGACGATACAACGAATGAGCTTCTCGGTGTTTTCGGTCTTGTGTATGACGCTGAGGTCATCAATGCCTCCTTGCAGGTGGAATGCTTTGAAGGGCAGGGCTGCAGCTTTGCCACCAATGAAGCCGGTGATATATCCATTGCCATGAGTTATGATTCCATACAGCTTTCACAGAACCTGTACACCGACATATTATCCAGGAATCCCGGCAACACAGAGGTAATCAATACCATCCGCCGAAATATTTCCTCCAACACACCTAACCTCGGAAAATTATTTATAGATTCTGTTGAATACTACTACTACAGAACGCCTATTCTTATCGCCGATGGGGAGATTGTCTGGAATGTGTTTACGCTGGTTCCTACAGATTATTTATTACAGCGTATCAAGCCTGTCCGCAACACACTGTATCTTATGATATTCCTAAGTATCCTTCTGGTTATTGCGGCAATGGTATCTTACCTGATTATATTCAGCTCCCAGAGGCGCCTTGTACAGCGTCTCGCTTACAGAGACTCCTTGACCGGAGGTGCCAATTATGCATACTTTAAAAGGCAGCTTCTCACTAAGTCCAGAAACCGCTGCGGATATATAATCTCAATGGACATCCAGCATTTTTCGAATATCACCATAACTGCCGGAAATGCTGCCGCCGATGACATGATTAAGAAGACATGGGAGCTTATAAAACAATCGATAAAAGATAATGAATATGCTGCCCGCGTGAGGGACGATTACTTTGTAATGCTGCTCAATATGTCAGATGACACCGATGTTTCAAGACGTCTTAAACAGCTCTCCGATGAGGTACATGACCTCGCTATAGCTTATGATGCACCCGGAGTAAGAGCCTGCTTCGGAATATATCCTATGGAGGACATAACAGCTCTTGATGATTCATATAATAAAGCCAAAATTGGACGTGAATTTGCCAAGGAACGGCACGATAAATGCTATGCCTTCTATAGTGAGCTTGACCATGAGGAGCTTCTCAAAAACCAGCAGCTTGAGGAGCGTTTTGATTTTGCCATATCCAACCATAACTTTGAGATATGGTATCAGCCTAAATACTCAGCATCAACCAAGGAAATTGTCGGCTCTGAGGCACTGGTACGCTGGCGTGAGACAGATGGCAAGCTCATTCCGCCCGGACGCTTCATACCGCTTTTTGAGCGCGACGGCTACATATCGCGCCTTGATGAATATGTGTTCAGGGAGGTATGCCATAAGCAGAAATACTGGTTGGATAAGGGCTTCAAGGTATGCCCTGTGTCTGTCAACATAAGCCGTGCGACAATCTACGGTGCCAATGTCGTCGATAAATACCTTGGTATACTTGATTCCTTCGAGCTTCCTCACGAATACATACAATTGGAGGTGCTTGAGAGTGCCATTTCGGGAAAAGCAGACATTGCCAGGATTCTCGAACATTTCCGCCTTAGCGGTGTTCGCATATTGATGGATGATTTCGGTACAGGCTACTCATCACTGGCAACACTCAACATGCACTGCTTTGACACACTGAAGCTCGACAAGAGCCTTATCGACTGCATAGGCGAGAAGGACGGCGAAACACTGCTCCACTACGTTATCAAGATGGGACGTCATCTTGGACTGCACATCACGGCTGAAGGAGTCGAATACGAATCCCAGCTCTCCTATCTTCAGGAACAGAAATGTGATGACATTCAAGGCTACCTCTTCTCGAAACCACTTCACGTCATGGACTATGAAAGGCTGATTACCGGATAGACCTGAACAGTACGCCGGATTATTTTCGGCTGAGTTCTTAGAACATCTTGCTTCGGACAACGGAGCTGATATGCATAAATATAATACATTATACACTCATAAATTAGATTAGCATGTTTTGACACCTGAATCATGTTATCTTTTTTTCAGGAAATGCACTCGATTGGGATACAGCTCGCAGAATACCTCCACCGCCGCCCTCTGAAGAGGCTCGAATTCCTTGTCCAGCCTAAGGATATGCGGAGCCTCATAGGCAAATTTGCTTACCTGCTCCGCAAGCTTTCCGGCAATGCTCTCCTCTGACAGCTGTCCCATCCCGAAAATCACAGACGTGAATCCTCTTCCGCCGGCGCTGATGTCCATATACCTTTTACAGGTATTTTTCAACTCCGACACTATTATTTCCTGCTCCAGCTCACTTTTTTTCTCAAATTCATACAGCCTGAGCCCCATAAGCGCTTCTATGGCAAGCTTCTTCTTCCTGCCTCCCGGATCCAGCCTGTCACTGTCCGCAATATACTTCAAATTCATCAGATATCCGACAAAGGCATCGCTTTTCGGCTTTCCCTTGCCATATCTGGCTGTCCAGAGCTGATGGCGGAGCAGTCCATCCCCGCTCTGCGTATCACGGCTGTTCTCTTCAAGTATCTGCTGTCTCTTTACAGGATCCAGCTCCGCATAATAACTGTTCAACCATTCTTCCATCTCTGATTTCCTCTCTGATTTTCTATTTTATAATGTTGTTCTAAGAACTCTGATAAAGTTTTTCTATATATGTGCCACCGAAGCCGGCATATCCTGATAACCATTACTTTAAAAACTCATCAACATTATCTTCCGTAACCTTATGATACGGCAGAAAGATATATCTTCCATTTTCAAAATCACTGTCCGGCAGAACCCCCCCAAGGAACAGACTCAGTGCAAGACCTGATATCCGGCTTGCCTGTCCCTCCTTGTCATTGTATACCGTACCCTGGATATAGCCCTTTTTAACAGCTTCAAGAGCACTGTCAAGCCCATCGATTCCGAGAATGACCGGGCGGCTGTCCTGTGGATACCCAAGTGCATCGTATGCCGCAGCCGCCCCAAGTGCCATCTCGTCATTATTGGAAATCACAAGCTCAATATCGGTTCCATACCGGTTAATAAGCTGGGTCATTTTATTCTCAGCCTGTCCCCGGTTCCAGTTAGCGAATTGATAGCTGAGCTTCTCCAGAATTATGCCCTCCGTCTGAATAGTGCTGACCACACTGTCGGTTCTCATAATGGCATCCTGATGCCCTGCCTCACCCTCAAGCAGGACATATTGAATCTTACCGTCGCTGTTGCGGTCTGCCGCATAATCCCCACATATTATCTCTGCCGCAATCTCTCCCTGCAGCGTACCGGATTGTGCTGCGTCCCCTCCGACATAGTACAGCTTGTCCCATTGCATTATATCCTCATATACCGGCTCACGATTAAAGAAAATAACAGGTATGTTCTGCTGCTTTGCCATTTTAATTATATTTGACGGCTCCGTCCGGTCAACTAGGTCAATAATGAGTATGTCACAGCCCGCATCAATCACCTCTCCAACAACCTTGTCCTGGGTATCCTGATCATTTTTGCCATCACGAACCGTCATCGTTATCTTAAAAGTATCCGACTCATATTTCTCAAAATTTTCCTTCATACATTCCGTCAACGCATTGATAAAGGGGTCATCCTGCGTGTACAGCACTACACCAACCCTCATAATATTCCTGTTTACACCATTGTCCTTGTGACAGCCCGTCATACACAATAAAAGACATAATATAATAACCTTTATTATTCGTTTATTTTTCACACTAATCTCCATTCCCCATTCATACCGGCCTCAATCATAGGTATAGAGGAACTGCTGTACATCCTCCCGGAAAATATCCTCCTTATGAATCAGCCTATACTCAATGACATAATCCGAAGCGGCATATAAACGCTTATTCAGCACATGGGAAAGCTCCAGAATACTCTTATACCCCATGCTGTAGCCATCAACTAAAATAAGCCCGTCAATTACGGAATCATCCAGATAATACACACACTTCATGCTGTTTCCTATTCCATAGAGCTTCGTTCCGGCGCCTTCCTTCCCGGCATACATCGCTGCCGCCTGCTCCAGTGCATTTGTGTCGAGCACGAACAGATAATCCACAGTCCTCTGCTGCCTGAGTGCCTCAGTAATTGACACATCATAAGTCACACCAATATCAAAAGCGATTTCACAGCCCGAGGCTGCGAGCGCATCAAGCAGTCCATGCCTGCTGTCTGCGGCATATTCCGTCCCTCCAAGCCCGCCTACAATTCCAACGCTTCTTCCCTCAATGACATTTCTGTTCACCAGATCCTCTCCCAGCGCATAGCCCATGGAATAATTATCAGGCATGATAACCGGCAGACCGGAGCGCTTCGATTGACCACTCTTACCGGCGTTGCCCAGAACATCATTGGCTACCAGTATAACCGGCTTCTGTGTGCGAAGCTCCTTTAACACCGTCTCTGTGTCATTCCCCGGTGCCGCCTGAATAATAAAAGCATCCACCTGATTCTCAAGCTGCTCATATATCAGGGCTCTCTCCTCCTGTGCATTCTCAATCTCATCCGTATTACAGATAATAAGATGTATATTCTGCATTCTTGCTGCCTGCTTGACACCGTTGAAAAAGGAATCCCATTTTTCATCACCGGATTTCTCAACGATAACTGCTACCCTCTTCTGTGGCTTTTCGTCTGCAAATATCTGACGCACACACAGCAGCAGTAATATGGCAAGACATATTTCAGACAGCAGAAAGGTGGTTTTAGGTTTTTTCATCGTCACCCTCATTCCCGGGCTTTTTAACCCCATTCTCCAAAAGCTCACAATTTTCTTCCGTATATGGTATCGCCGGCAGATGGATTGTTACCGTTGTGCCCTCATCAGGCTCGCTCTCGACAATAAGACCGTACTCTGCGCCGAACATCAGCTGAATGCGCGTGTGTACATTAATCAGTCCCACTCCCGAGCCGTGCTTTGGCACCTTCTTATTATCCGACAAAATATTCTTAACATCCTCCTGTCTCATTCCCATGCCGTTGTCCGATACTGCCAGATATATATCATTATCCGTCCTCCAGCCCTTAACCAGAATCCTTGGATTATCGTCAGCATCCATATTCCCTACACCATAGTATATAGCGTTTTCCAGAATCGGCTGTATGATAAGCTTCACCGTGCAGAACTGATGGATTTCCTCCGAGACATCATACTCCGTCACAAAGCGCTCCTTATTCCTTATTTTTGTTGCCCTCAATCATCCAGGTGATTGACTCCAGAGTGTTATAAAGAAAATGCGGATTAATCTGGCTTTGCAGTGCAGCCAGCTCACTCCTCCTGCGCTTGTTCTGCTGGGCGACAATCTCCGTCATCAGGTGTTCAATCTCCTCATAGGACTTCTGGACAGAATTTCCCAAATGTCTGATTTCGTATGAACCCCCTATATAAATATCCGGCTTTTCACCCGCCTCATATGCTGTCACAGATGCATCCAGCTTGATAATAGGGCTGGAAATCTTCCTCGAGACAATCCTGTTGACCACAAGCAGCATCATGATAAGCATGATAACAATAATTACCATGTACATACGGAACTGCTTCACACTGTCCGTCCTGACATCCTCAAGTACAACTCCGACCAGCTTCCAGCCGGTATAAGAAATAGTATTTACTATAATAGTCCGTTTTTCGCCGGAGGGACTGAGCTGATTCCGGTATATTCCATCCTCATTGCTGCATGGAATATCCACATTCTCACTGAACATGCCATTGCTGATTTCATTCGCGTAAGGGTGGTAAATCAGCTTTCCATCTCCGTCACATATATAATAATAATGCTCACTGCTCTTATAATTGATCCGGCTGAACAGCTTCTCAATAAAGGAATACTTCATATCCACCAGCAGTATTCCATTTTCCGGACGGTCCCCGGATATGAAATCGACCGCCTGGCTTAAGGAAATAACCCGGTAATACCTCTTCGCATCATCCCGGAACAGGTTCTGTATATGCGGCGTGGAAAAATGCATATTTGCAACCTTCTCCGCCGCATTCACAAACCATGGCTGTCCTGTAACCTTGATCCCCTCCTTCTGAAGTGTGACCGGTTCCGCCACAATCAGCTCTCCTTCCATATCATAAAGTGCAATACTATGTATCTTATCCTTGTCCGCTTCATAAATAAGATTGAGCTGCTGGTTGAACTCCGGATTGGAAACATCATATACCTGTATAATATTATAGTTTATCGTGTTTGCAAGCTGTCTCATGCTCTTAAGGTATTGCTCCGTCGAGCTGACAATGGACTCCATCATGTTCTGTGTATTGCTGACATCATTATGACGCATTGCCGTTTCATACCGGTTATAGAGCAGCAGACCAATGAATATCGAGGTCGTTACCGTCATAAGCGACAGCGCCAGCATGATAACCGATTGTATATCAGACACTTTTCTTTTCTTTTTTTTCATACCTGTTTTCCTATATGCTCCATACGATATTTTGAAGGAGACATTCCGTACCTGCGCTTAAAGACATAGCTGAAATAGTTGGCGTCTTCATAGCCTACATGCTCTGCAATTTCATAGCTTTTCTCTTCTGTTTCCAGCAGCAGCCTTACCGCCTGCTGCATCCTGTAATCCGTCAGATATGTTATAAACGAACTTCCTGACTCCTTTTTAAACATGGATGAAAAATAGGAGTTGGATACTCCAAGCTTAGAGCACACCGTATCCAATGACAAATCCGGCTCGGAATAACAGTCACGGACTATATTTTTTGCCTCCGCAATCAGATAACACAGTGAAGATTTCCTGACATTTTTAAATTCCTCCGAAATCGACAGTGACACCTTCACAAGCCAGTCCGATAATGCGCTTTCATCCATTCTGGTAATCTCTTCATAGTCATTCCTGATATTTCCTGTATGGTCCTCAAATTTCATATGGTTATTTCCACAGAAGCGATACAGGTTTCCAACAATCTCCATGACGGTAAAATTATGCTGCACAATTGTTTTGGCACTATCCTTAAGCTTCTTCACCAGCGCCAGAACCGCATGCTCGACATCCTCACGCACACCAATGCGTATTGCCTTGAATACAGCATTCATATCAATATCCTCAAGCTGTGCCGAAGGCTCCTGCCCCTTCGGTGCTATATCCTCAATATTGATAGAACGTCCGGCTCCATATATTACGCGATATGACAGTGCCTCTCTTGCACCCTCATAGGACTGCCTTACAGACAGCAGCTCCCGGCACACCTTGCCGATTCCTACGGTTACAACCGCCCCCAAAAAGCGGTCTGCCCATCTGCAGAACCTGTCGCTGTCATCCGTAAGCCTCTTAATGCTGTCCTCACTCTCAAGATTAAAAATCAGGACGATATTCCCAAGATAAGTAAAATACCTGTAATCCCATCTTGCGCTCAGTCTCTCCTGAACCTCCCGCTGCACCGACATGGAAAGCAGCAGCGGGGACATGCCATCCGGAACATGATTCTGCGATGTATGCATGACTGCACAGCAGTAATAAGGTCCCGGCAGCGAAATCTTATAATCACTCAGGAATTTACTGACCTCGCCTTCAAGAATACGCCCCTCAATAAGCGAACAGAAAAAGTTCACACGCAGCGCAGGAAGGGAATCTGCATAATACTGCTCCAGCTTGATGACATTGAGCTTCTCATCTCTTTCCTTATCGAGAACACTCTTCAGGCGGCTCAGGCACTCTGAAAGCTCATCGGCATTGACAGGCTTTAAAATATATTCATCAATCTCAAGATGAACCGCCTCCTTGGCATATTCAAATTCATCAAAGCCGGTCAGAATGAGAATACGCACTCCGGGATTTTCCTGCTTCATATAACGTGCCAGCTCAAGACCGTTCATATACGGCATCTTAATATCCGTAATTACCACATCAGGCTGTACCTTTTCTGATAATTCCAGTGCCTTAACGCCGTTCTGAGCCTTGCCTGCCACCTCAAATCCAAGTCCCGCCCAGTCGATTCTCTCTTCAATCATATTTGTAACTTCTTCCTCATCATCTACAAGAAGCACTTTATACTTAAACATCCGTCTCCTCCATGCTTGATAAGATTTCTTTATTTACAAAAATGGCACGAATTACCCAATAACCGATTCGTGCCATTTTTTCTTTATTATACTCTTTTTTTCACCAAAAGCCTACTATATCACAGTTTTTTTCTACTTTTTCTTGACATACTTAAGACAGTCAAGTGTAACTGCAACCAGAATGATAATACCCTCGAATATAAACTGCAGGTTAGTATCAATACCCAGAATAGTGAGTGAGTAGGTAAGTGCCGTAAAAATCATTACTCCTGTTACAACTCCTGAAATCTTACCTATACCACCTGTAAATGATACTCCACCCACAACACATGCGGCGATGGCGTCCATATCCCAGCCCTGTCC
>QWCH01005263.1_pt1 | contig 10726 bp, 8 predicted proteins | sample 1972671 | NCBI WGS metagenome assembly QWCH01 (sample SAMN09866713, study PRJNA288562) | Human gut metagenome isolate term3_stool, whole genome shotgun sequencing... | isolation source: gut | host: Homo sapiens | place: USA: California | reverse complement strand
TTCCATTGAGTCCAAAGCTAATTCTATTTACAACATCGCTAAGTTACAATAATTATCCGAAGTTCTATCCTTATTTAGACAAAATTTAATTTAGACATCTAAATTCTCTACCCGGGAAACGTTCTCCACTCCCTTCAGAGATGCAATCTTCATCATTAAATTATTCAAGTCTGCCGTGTTATGCACGTACAAATGGATCATCCCCTCAAAAATCCCATCCTTGGTTTCAAAATGCACCGTCCTCATGTTCACATTACTCTCTTTTGATATAATCATCGTAATATCACTCACGATTCCTATGCTATCAATACCATTTAATTTGATCACAGCAAGGAAAGACATGATCTTGTGACTGACCCATTTCACCGGAACAATTTTGTCCCCGTAACTGGACATCAATCGGATTGCCTCCGGACATTTCCGTTTATGCACAGTAATCTTATCCCCGTCAATCTTCATGCCGACGACATCGTCACCCGGGATCGGATTACAGCACGGAGCAATGATAAAATCAGAAGCATCATCAGTAATATCATTAATCACTTTCCCCTTTTCTTCCTCTTTGTCCGGTACGGACTTATCCTTATCGCTCTTGAAGAACTGGAGTTTCCAATACTTAACAAATTTATTTTCTGACTTTTTCTTTAAGGCTTTACGCACCTCCTCTATGTCCAAATGCCCTTTAGCAAGACTCACGTATAGATCATCTTTATGCTGCAACTTCAAATGCAATAAAGCCTTATTCAAATTTTCCGCCCCGAAAGGCAGTTTCATATCTTCCAGCAATTTTTCAAACATGGTAGTTCCGATACGGATTTGCTCTTTTTTCTCCCTCCGGAAAACCATAAGTATATTATTCCGAGCTTTAGCAGTAACGATAAAATCAAGCCAATCACTCTGCGGTTTCTGTTTATCGCTGGTCAGCACCTCAACCTGATCGCCACTCTGTAACCGATGACTCATCGGGACCAATTTGTGATTCACCTTGCCGCCTATACATGAATTCCCGATCTCCGTGTGAATATCATAAGCAAAATCTAAAACGGAAGCTCCTTTCGGAAGTGTTCGCATCTCCCCCTTTGGGGTAAACACCCGGATCTCCTTGGCAAAAAGATTAAGTTTAAATTCGTCTAAAAATTCCAACGCATCAGTTCCCGGTTGCTCCAACATCTCCTTAATACCCGCTAACCACTTGTCCACCTCGTTACTCGCTTCAGCATTATCCCCCTTGTATTTCCAGTGTGCAGCCAATCCCTTCTCGGCAATCTCATCCATCCGACGGGAACGAATCTGCACCTCTATCCACTTTCCCCCGGGCCCCATAACGGTAAGATGTAAGGCCTCGTATCCATTAGCCTTCGGGACACTGACCCAATCCCGGATTCTCTCCGGTTTTGGACTATACATATCAGTAATCAACGAGTAAATATTCCAACATTGCCATTTCTCCGGTTGATTATCCTTCGGATCGAACACGATCCTCACGGCAAGCAAATCATATATCTCTTCAAAAGAAATGTGTCTACGCTGCATCTTGGACCACACAGAGTAGACACTTTTCGTTCGTGCTGTTATATCATAACGATACCCACTCTCTGTTAAACGCTCCCGAATCGGAGCAATAAATTGCTGATACAAACCGGTATGTTCATCCCGGTAATCATGAATTCGTTTTTCCAGTTCCTGGTATTCAACCGGATTCTCGTACTTCAAACTCAAATCCTCTAACTCCGTCTTAATCGCATGCAATCCCATACGATGCGCCAGGGGGGCATATATATAGAGTGTTTCACTCGCTATCTTCACTTGTTTATGTTCCGGCATGGAATCAAGCGTTCGCATATTATGCAAACGGTCAGCAATCTTGATCAAAATCACCCGCACATCATCCGCCAGCGTCAGAATCATCTTACGAAAACTCTCGGCCTGCTTGGTCGTGTTAGACCCCATAACCTCACTGATTTTCGTCAACCCGTCAACAAGTGAAGCTATTTTAGGACCAAAAAGATTGGCTATATCCTCCACCGTGTAATCGGTATCTTCCACCACATCATGCAGAAGTGCGGCTACAGCCGATTTCGTACCCAATCCGATCTCCTTCACCGCAATCTTCGCCACGGCCAAGGGATGCAATATATAAGGTTCCCCCGATTTACGTCTAACCCCCTGATGAGCTTCCCTGGCAAATTCAAATGCCCTACGAATCATTTTCACACTCTCCTCAGTCGTCCCCTTTCGCAAAGATTTTATTAAATCATCGAAAGCCGTTTCAATCATTTCCTGCTCGTCCATAACCCAAATAACTTTAGATTTAAGATTCTAAATTTAAGATTAAAATATTAATCGTAAATCACAAATCATAAATCGCTTAATCACTAAATTTTACAGTTCTATATGCCGGGAAGTAACTTCCGCCTGCATAAATAGCGCTGCCATCTTATCAAACATTCCACCTTTCTCCGTGGTCAAGAATTCAATCTGCCCCCCCCGGGAAAGTTCTCGTTCCATCTCCGGATGCCGCCACAAATAGTCTTTCAAACTTCGTGCTACAATTTCACCCTGCTGGATGACGGTTATCCCTTCCGGAATAAAGCGGTCAATAACACTTCTCAACAACGGATAATGCGTACAAGCCAACACGAGAGTGTCAATCTGCGGATCAGCTTGTAGAATTGTATCTATATACTTCTGTACAAAGAAAGCCGCCCCCGGAGAATTCATCTCGTTATTCTCCACGATCGGAACCCACATGGGACAAGCCTGCTGCGTGACCAGAAATCCCCTCTCCGAATGAATTTTGGCAATCTCCAACAAATATGACTCCGACGCCACGGTTCCCGAAGTTGCCAAGATACCGATATGCCCATTCCCTGTAAAATCCGCCACAGCCTCTACGCTGGGACGAATAACTCCTAACACTCTTCGTTGAGAATCTATCCGGGGCAAATCGACTTGCTGTATTGTCCGTAGAGCTTTCGCCGAGGCCGTGTTACACGCCAGGATAACCAGCTTACACCCCATCCCGAACAACTTTAAAACCGCCTCTCGCGTGTACTTGTAAACAACATCAAAAGAACGAGTTCCATAAGGTGTACGAGCATTATCTCCCAAGTAAATATAATCATACTCAGGCATCTCTTTTACAATATCTTTCAATATCGTCAATCCCCCATATCCGGAATCAAACACCCCAATCGGACAAGACATATGTCTATTATATTAAGTTTATAGCTGCTAATATACCTTTTATTCCCAAAGAATGCAAAAAAAAAGCCGCCCAAAAGGGCGACTTTATTTCATTATATATATAAATTATTGAATACCTAATTTTTTCTTTACCAGCGGTAACACATCCTCACTATTATCAGCCGTATACAATAATGCACCTTGACCGAAATTAGGAGTTGCAGCAAAAATATAAGTGAAACCACCTTCTTTACCTACGGCTTGAACTGCATTTTGAATTTTAGTAATAATTGGTGCTAACAAATCTTCCTGTGTTTTAGCCATTTGTTCTTGAGCTAATTGTTGGAAGTTTTGAATTCTCTCTGCCAATCCTTGAATTTCTTGTTCTTTAGCTGTACGGCTTAATTCAGTCAGTGTTTTAGCATTAGCCTGATATTCTTGCATCAATTTCTGATAATTCTCATGCATTGCTGTCAATTCTTTTCTAATCTCTTGCTCCTTAGCTGCTAAATCATCCTGAGCCTTCTTGAATTCCGGCATACTTGTCATCACCTTTTGAACATCAAGATGACCTAACTTAATTGGTTTTGCAGTTTGAGCAGAAGTAGCAAAAGCAGCAAACATAAATGCTACTAAAGCAAATAATTTCAACGTATTCTTCATAATGTTTGTCTTTAAAATGATCTACAAAAGTAATAAAATAAAATTCCTTTTCCTAGCCTACATACATAATGTATGCAAAGAAGCCCAAAATAATTTATGATTTAATGGTTAAAATTCTTGTCCCAACACGAAGTGGAATTGTGAACCACCAGCACCACTACGTCCCGGCACATCATCAAATCCATACCCCCAGTCAATTCCAAGCAAACCAAACATTGGCAGGAAAACACGCAAACCAACCCCGGCAGAACGATACAGATTAAACGGTTCGAAATCCTTCAACTCGTACCAAGAGTTACCTGCTTCCAAGAAGCCTAAAGCATAAATCGTTGCTGATTGTGCCAAAGAAATCGGGTAACGCAACTCCATCGTGAACTTGGAATACAAGCTCGCGTCTGAGGATTTCGGAGCAATAAAAGATGAACCGGCATTGGTCAACGATCCGTTTTCATAACCGCGTAATCCCACGTACTCTCTACCATACAAGCTATATCCAGACATTCCGTCACCACCCATTTCGAATCCTTCGAACGGAGACTTTTTGTTCTTATCATAGTAACCCAAGTAGCCGTATTGTGCCGAAGCATACAACACTAACGGACGTTTTTCACTACGAGTCAACGGCATGAAAATCTTTCCGCTGAATTTCCACTTATGATACTCGATCCATCTATACTTCACTTGATCCTTCTCTGCCTCGAAATGACGATTTGAGAACAAGGAATACGGCGGGGGCAATGTCAATGAAAATGCGAATTCACTACCCATTCTTGTAAATAGCGGGTTGTCAATAGAACTTCTCTTGATAACCGTTGCGATAGACAAGTTATTGGAATTACCATCACTGAAAATATAATAAGGCCAATTCTTCAACTGATAGCGTTGGAATGAAATCTCGTTATACATCGTAAACCAGTTATCCGGCCAATTAATGCGTCGTCCTAACCCCACACTAAGACCATAAGTCAACATCAACTGACGAGAATCATACATCTGGGAAGTATTACTCATATAATAAGAGTTCCGGTAACTACTGGAATATCCCGTTTGACGAGAGAAATACAATGATACACTCAATGAATTCGGCTTTCTTCCACCTAACCAAGGTTCACGGAAAGACAAACTGAAAGAAGTATAGTATTTACCGTTCGTTTGAGCCTTCAAACTAAACGTCTGACCATCACCCTGCGGCAGAGGACGGTAAGAATCCCAATTAAATATATTACGAATAGAGAAATTCGTGAAAGTCAATCCCACAGAACCGATGATCATACCGGCTCCCCATCCTCCGGAAAGCTCGATTTTATCATTCGCTTTTTCTACTAAACTAAATACAACATCTGCTGTTCCTGCTTCTGCATTCACATTTGCCAAATCAGGCTGGATTTGCTCCGGATCAAAATGCCCCATATTTGCTAACTCTCGGGCACTTCGTATAATATCCTCACGACTGAATAATTCCCCGGGATAAACATACAACTCCCGACGAATCACATGCTCGTGCGTACGGTTGTTTCCTTTGATGATTACTTTATTAATCGTCGCTTGAGGACCTTCAACCACCCGGACTTCCAAGTTAATAGAGTCTTCTCCTGATATGGTCTCTACCGGTACCAACCGGGAAAACAAATAACCATTGTTCTGATATAGATTAGAAACAGCGTCATCATCTGACGTCATGCGCTCCCCAAGATATTTACTATTATAAACATCGCCTTTCTTGATATTCAACACATCACTCAAAACATCTGAAGAGTAAATGGTATTACCCACCCAAGTAATATTATTGAAATAGTATTTATTTCCTTCCTGTACGTCGATATAAATCTTTACTCGTTTCGGTGAAATCTGCACCACACTATCCGAAAGGATCACCGCATCCCGGAAACCTTTCTCGTTATATTTATCTACAAGAAGGAACTTATCTTCATCGTAATTTTTTTCTATATAATTAGCCGACTTGAAGAAATTACGCAGAGATTTCTCTTTCGTCTTCTTCATAGCTCCTTTCAGACGGCCATCTTTCATTAACTTGTTTCCGGTAATGATAATCTCGTCAATTTTGATCTTGTTATGTTTCTCCACGATAGCATCCAAGATCACGAAATTACTATGTTCCGGATCATCACGTTGAATAATTCTGATATTTGTGTTATAATATCCTTTTTCTTTCAGATATTTTTCAATCTGCATCTTTAGATTCAACTTCATCAAGTCTGTCACTTGAGAACCCGGTAACAAATTCATCTTTTCCTTGATTTTATTCTCCTCCGCTTTTTTCAACCCAACATAATTAATCTTGGAAAGTTTATGACGTTCCTTTATATATAAAGCCAAATAAACTTTATCTCCTTCTATCTTATCTATAGCGATTGATACATCCGAAAAGATTCCATGTCCATACAATCTTTTGATTGCACGAGTAATTGTTTCTCCGGGAATCTGTACTGCCATTCCAATTGACAATCCAGCCATCTGTGCCAGATAATCCTCATCATAATTCTCCCCTCCCCCAACAGCTCGTACTCCAGCTAGTTCATAAGTTTTAGGTGAAGAATAAAAAATATCATATTGTTGTGTCGTATCTGCGACTTGGGCTTTTGCCCCATAAACACACAGTATAAAGATTAATAAAAGCGTTATTTTTCCTGTCATCTGAGTCACTTTTTTAGTTGCTCTCCGGTTAACCCGAATCGTCTTTCTCTTTTTTGAAAATTACGAATGGCCAAATATAAGTCTTCTTTTTCAAAATCGGGCCAAAATTTATCAAGAAAATATAGTTCAGTATACGCTAATTGCCATAAAAGGAAATTACTAAGTCTACATTCACCACTTGTTCGGATCAATAAATCGGGATCAGGAATTCCCGACGTCGTCAGGTAGGTGGAAAAATCTACGTCTGTAAATGCCTCAACATCTTCTATTTTGCCATCCCGCACATCTTGAGCTATTCGCTTGGCCGCAGTCAAAATCTCCCATCTTGCTCCATAACTTAATGCCAACACTAGAGTTAACCCGGTATTAGATGCCGTTCTCGTTATTAATCCCTGTAATTTGTTATATACCTCTTCCGGCAAATCTGACAAATTCCCGATAGCCTTCACCCGGACTTGTTTTCTCATCAAATTATCAGTTTCAGCTAAAATAGCGTCCACCATCAACCCCATCAACACGTCTATCTCTTTCTTCGGACGATTCCAATTCTCTATCGAAAAAGCATATAACGTCAAATATTTCACCCCGATCTCCCCGGCAGCCTCCATTGCTGTTCTTACCGCATCTACTCCTTTTTTATGACCTTCCCATCTCTCCAAACCGTGACTTTTGGCCCACCTTCCGTTTCCATCCATAATAATTGCCACGTGTTCCGGTATATTCTCTTTATCCATAATTAATTGAAAATTGAAAATTGAAAATTGAAAATTACTTTTCACTCTCCAATAAAATTAACCACATTATTTAAAATCGTTTCAACTTTTAGTTTTTAACTTTTATCTTTCTTGTTTCTCTTGTCCTCTCCCCAATTCAATTTATTACGTAACGTTTCGTAATAACTATGATCAGGCATTTTCACAACATTCATTTTAAAATCGCCCGAAGATATAAATAATTCATGATTATCCGACATTCTTTGCATACGAGAATCAGCACTCAACATGAAGTCTCCTGAACGACTCTCCACTTTTAGACGGATTTGCACGTTACCGGGCAAAATCAACGGACGCATATTCAAATTATGTGGACTTACCGGAGTTATGATCAAGTTATCGCACCCAAAAGCCACGATCGGCCCTCCGCAACTTAACGAGTAGGCTGTAGACCCAGTAGGCGTGGCCACGATCACACCATCAGCCCAGTATGTCGTGAGATATTCTTCCCCGATATAAGCATGAACCTTCAACAATGAGGAACGTTCTGTCTTTAATATACTTATCTCATTCAATGCATAATTAAATTCAGCAAAGGGGTTATCTTCCATCTCGAATTTCACCAACGCACGCTGTTCCACGTCAAACTCTCCGGCACACAACCAATGAATAGCCTGCGGAATCTCCTCTTGAGCTATATTAGCCAAAAAACCCAACCGCCCACTATTGATGCCCAACACGGGAATACCATAATTTTTTACTCGCATTGCGGAATCAAGAAATGTACCGTCCCCTCCCACGCTGAACAAAACATCCGTATCCTGATCAACATCATCCTCATAAAACGCTTGAAAAACATCAGAAATGCCACATTTTTCCTTCAAAAAATCATAGAAAGGTTTATAACAAGTCAAACAAACCTCTCGCTCATTCAGATCACGCAACATTTGTTTGAAATAAGGATAAAACTCTTCATGAATCACCCGTCCGTAAATCGCAACTTTACTTATTTTTGAACACATCTATCTATTTTAGATTCAATTGATTTAAAACTTCTTACATTTCCATAAACTTCAACAACTGCCCGTAACGATCTCTCATCTCTTCATTCATCTCTTCACCGGAAACAAAAGTATTTTTGATCACATAACGATAACGAATAAAAGTATCCAGAATCGGTTCGATCCGGGCCATATTCACTTTAAGGGTAATCTCCACTTTATTAGAATCCGGCATACACGTAACATAGCAACTCAACACCTTCGCCTCGTTATATTCCACGATTTGGGCAACCTCGGCCAAAGAATAATCAATTTTATTTACTTCCAACACGATAATCCCGCCAGGATCGTCTATACACAAAAGTTTATCAATATTATGCAAGATGTCTGTTAACAAAATAGCTCCCTGATATACCTCTTTCCGGTTCAAAACCGGTACCACCGATAAAAGCCGTGAAGAGGCAACCCCAATAACGTCATACATATGTACATCCTCGTAAACGAAAGTCATCTCCCTAGGTATATCCAACTTACCGATCGAATCATGAATACTCCCGTGCGCATACATAATTTCATCAGACAACAACCCCACGTACGTTTCTCCATCCAAGACAGGCAAATGAGACACCCGAAACAAGTCCATCCATCCCAATGCCTGGACACAAGTATCTTCCTTCTTCAATACCGGTACAACATTTGATAGAAAACTTGATGCGATCATATTTATTTCATTTCTCGCCCTAAAGATACATTATTTTCCCCAAGAAATTCCACTCTTAAAATAATTTTCAAATTTCAACATCACCGTTTTCAATTATTTCTATATTTGCCACGTAAATTTAAAAACAGTGAACATCATGTTACCAAAATTTCTTATTGCAGACAATTCCCAAGAAGCACCAGATCTAGTATATGTTGTGCACACGGAAAAGCCTCAATGTATTATTCAATGTGACATGGATGGTTTCTACAGCAACCAGAAAATTTACTGGATTGACGAAGAGCCTCTCTGCACAGACGACATTGAATCTCTCATGGAAGAAGCGGAAGAATTTTTCGAAACTGAATTAGAGAATCAAGAAGAATTATATGACGAAGAAGAAGACAATTAATTGTCTTCTTCTTCGTATAAATTACAAGCTAACAAATTACAAGTTTACGACAAGCGCCTGTAACTTTCAGGGGCAGAAACTCTCCCGGCAGTCTATAACGTAAAAGACAAATTTTGCTTTCTGCACAATAATTCGTAACTTGCAAAACTATTTACGTACTTACAAACCTGAAATTATGTACACGAAAAGTGATCTCAAACAATTTAAACGCAGGGGAATAAAACCCGAGCAAATTGAAAACCAACTTGAAAACTTCAAGCAGGGGTTTGACTTTGTACAGATTCGGGATGCGGCAACAATAAACAACGGAATCCACGGTTTGAATGACGAACAAGCCAATGAATTCATCCGCATCTTCGAGGACAGAATGAATTCGTTGAAAATCGTGAAAATGGTTCCGGCCTCCGGCTCTGCCTCACGTATGTTCAAAACACTGAACACGTTTTTCAACACATACACCGGTAGCGATGAAGACTATTTGAAATTCCGGCAGGACAAAGAACCCGGAAGCATTTTCTCCTTCTTCGAGAAATTAAAGGAATTTCCATTCTACCCACACCTAAAAGAGGCCCTTTATAAAGATCGCCTTGATTTGGACAAACTACTTTGGAAGAACCAGCTCTTGGAAATCCTGGAATACATCCTTACCCCCAAAGGCCTCAATTACAATGCCACGCCCAAGGGATTAATTGACTTCCACATCTACAGCGACCACATCCGTACTGCTGCCGAAGAACACCTGGTAGAAGCGGCACTTTACGCCAACGACGGTAAAGAAGCTCATATACATTTCACTGTATCAGAAGAACATATAGGCAAATTCAAGGCCCTCATGAAATCTGTTCTCAAAAATTACCAGAAAGAATTCAACTTGAAATACGACATCACGTATTCTGTTCAATCGCCTGCAACAGACACAGTGAGTCTTGACATGGAAGGTAATCTCGTGAGAGACAACGAGGGTAACATCGTGTTTCGTCCCGGAGGTCATGGTGCATTGATTCACAATCTCAATGACCTGAAAGAAGACTTGATTTTCATCAAAAACATTGACAACGTGGCCCCTGACCGTAGTAAAGCTGACACGGTAAAATTCAAGAAAATCCTTGCCGGAGTTTTATTGAAAACACAGAACCAGATTTTCAATTACATGAAAGTTTTGAGCAAGAAAAGCAGTATTACAGACGAAAATCTAAATGAAATCGAGCAATATATCTACGATCACCTTGGTTATAAACCCAAAGAGGGATTAGTTCATACTGATCGCAAGGAAAGAGTAGCTTATTTAAAACAATTACTCGATCGACCATTACGTGTATGCGGAATGGTGAAAAATGAAGGTGAACCGGGTGGAGGACCGTTCTGGGTTGAAGACAACGAGCATGCAACACGCTTG
>QWCH01005257.1_pt1 | contig 10734 bp, 6 predicted proteins | sample 1972671 | NCBI WGS metagenome assembly QWCH01 (sample SAMN09866713, study PRJNA288562) | Human gut metagenome isolate term3_stool, whole genome shotgun sequencing... | isolation source: gut | host: Homo sapiens | place: USA: California | reverse complement strand
CTTCAACTCTCCCGAAGCGACCTCACACCAGAAACAATCCATGGATAAATGAAATGCCGGGTAATCGTACTCTATGGTATCTATCAGGTCTCCGACCCTGACTGTGGCATTCAGCTCCTCACGGATCTCTCTGACAACTGCCTGCTGCGGGGTCTCCCCGGCTTCGATCTTCCCGCCAGGGAATTCCCAGCCACCTTTAAATTCTCCGTAGCCTCTTGCGGTGGAAAAAATTTTGGTTTTGTGCTCTATGGAATCGCAGATCACGGCTGCGACTACGCGAATGGTTTTCATATAACTATCTCATATGTGATGGAATCACCATGGAACCGATAAAATATTTTTATAATCATTTATTATAGTTTAACAAATATAGTAAACAAGCTTGCAATACTTACTCAGGTTGATACCCTGACTCTATTATTATTTTCAAATCCTCTTTTGCTCTATTCGGAATATCACTGTTGCCATCAATGATTCTCTTTAGTGTTTCTTTAATTACGTTCTTTTCCTTATTTTTCCTCGGATTCAACTAGTTTTGACACATATGTAACCGCTCTCTTTTTCATTCTTGTATCACTTTCATCTAACGAAATCAGCCATTCATCAATATTATTTGAAGTTATAGCATTATGCCTAAGCGTTTGTGCAATATCACTTGCCGTTACTATTAATATAGGGTGTCCATCCTCCATTACTTCCTTATAAGCTTGTTTATCAACATAACTGGTCGTTATCATCACGCCAAATTGTCTATACCTAATCCTTGATATTAACCTTGACATCTCTCTAACACCAACAGAATTTTTTTCTGAATAGCATTTTGCCTCTAATGCACAATCTATTCTTAACGGTGCATTAGCCTTTCCTCCTGAGTTAATCACATAATATCCCACCGCATCTCTACCGCCATCTCTCCATGGTCTTGTTAATTCAAAGTCTTGAAATTTGGGATCAATCTTTTCAAGAATAAGTTCCATATCCGAGTACACCGGCACATCCTTCACGTTTACAGAAACAGTCTGGCCGGAAACAACAGTCACAGGATAAACCGTTTCATCCAGCCGGTATCCTTTCGGCGCTTTCTTTTCTTTCACATAGTAAGTTCCCTCTTCAAGTTCTACAGTGTTAGAATTTCCTTCTTTATCCGTCGTAAATGTCGCTGCTTCATTGGTCGCCGACCGATCTTTGTAAATTCCATAGCATGCGTCTTCCAGAGAATACTGTGGATTCCCATTCGTAAGCATCGTCTGTGTTTTCCCCTTTTTTAATTTCGCATAGCCGCTGTAATTTCTGTAGATCAATGCAGAACCACTGATTCTCTGATATCCGATCAACCTTCCGTCACTGTCTTTTGTTACGCCATCCGTCGCTCCTGTAACACTGGTACAATACAGATTCCCCATCACTTCGCCGGTAACTTTATTAACTCCGGTAACCGTATATCTGTATGTATACTCCTGGCCAACATACGGAGCCGCAGCTGTGTGATCCGCACAGCCACCAGTAGCTGTTACTCCAGCCAGGATTCCGGTAAATCCGCCTATCGTTACACTATGTACGGTATGTCCATTTCCCCCATCTACAGCAGTGATTACACAATTTCCGGTAAACACATCACCTGCTTCCGGTTTATTATAATTTCCACGTGTCTGTCCTGTTCTTACTGCTCTTATTTTCTTATCTTCTTTACCGAAAGTAACTACAACTTTCTTCTCCAATTCCATAGCAGTGACGTCTCGCCAGAAACATTTCCCCTGCACTTCTGATACATCTTCCAACTCATAATTTCCGTCTTTATCCAACACATGTACTGCAATATCCGTTTCTTTCGGGGATTCGGCCTGTACGCGCACACACATTCCCTTTGGTACTTCTATCACACTTCCGGATGTAATCTCCTGCGTTCTTTCTGCTGTATCTGTCACTGTTACTATTCCTTCTCCAACAACTTCAAAACTCATCTTTTTTGCAACTTCTCTGGCATCTGCAGAAGTCTTTGACACACCAAAAACAAACATCTGACACAATAAAATTCCTGCCATCAAAGAAGCTGCGGCCTTTTTGCCTCTATGCATCTTTGTCATATGTTTCCTCACTTTCTTTTTTCATTTATAATATTAATCCGACCGCTGTCACTACCTCCCTTCAAAAAACAACGTTCATTTTACCGGATTACTTTCTTACATATTTACAAATATAAATGGATTGTCTGGCAACATCATATAAGAATTCTGATCTGCCTTTTTTGAACATTTATTGATAATTAAAGACTGAATAACTGAATGTCATTCAAGTATTTTCGTATATAATACAACACAGGTTCTAAGAATGTCAATCCCTAAAACCTGTGTTATTAAATTATTATTTAGCAGTATATTACTTTTTAAAGTGAATCTTCCGGGAAAAGTGCATCGTCTACTGCTGTAAGATCTTTTTGTGGAATATAATAAGCTCCGTCTTTATCAACTTTTACATTGACAGTTACAGTAGTCTTATCACCGTATGTCGGATTATTCATTTTTTCATCCATAAGTTCATACATCTTTTTCATGATCGCTTCATTCAGTTCTTCATCACTTGGGACATATTCGATATTTGAATATGTATCTGTTACCCAATTGTCAAGTTCTTCAGATACTGTGGAAAATGCTGTAAATGGCTGAACTTCTACGGATACCTTAAATTCATCATCTCCAGCTTCTTTTACCTCTCCAACCTTATAATTGGCAGATTTTAACATTTTTTCAAAAAGCTTACGATAATTAGCCTTCAATTCATCTGAAACACCTGTTTCATCAAATCCGGCTTCCTTCATACTGTTATCAAGATTTGTCTCGTATTCTTTCTTTGCCTCTTTTTCTGTGGAGTCTGTTATTTCTGCATATTCTTTAAATTCTGCCTTGTAACCGGCATCCAGTGCAGATTTTACATAATCCTTTGCTTCATCTGTCGTCATGCCTCCACATCCGCACAACACAAGCATTACTCCTGTCAGCATTGCTGCCAACACGCCCCGTTTCCTCATAAATTTATCCTCCTCTAAAAAGTGATAGTATCTTTCCATTATCAGAAAGATACTATCATTATACCAGATTTGTTCACACTGGAAACTATTCTTTTATCAGCTTTTTCCCGATATCAAAGCAATCAAATGTGGCAAAATAATCTGCCGGCGTCTCCGCTCTTCTGATCAGCTGTGTAGATCCATCCTCTTTCAGAAGAACCTCTGCGGATTTTAATTTTCCATTGTAATTGTAACCCATAGAGAAGCCATGTGCTCCCGTATCATGGATCACCAGTATATCTCCCATATCAATCTTCGGAAGCATACGATCGATTGCAAATTTATCATTGTTCTCACACAAAGATCCTGTCACATCATATTTGTGATCGCAAGGTGTATCTTCTTTGCCCATTACTGTAATGTGATGGTAAGCTCCGTACATTGCCGGACGCATAAGGTTAACCGCACATGCATCTACACCAATGTATTCTTTATGTGTATGTTTCTCGTGGATTGCAGTTGTAACCAGGCATCCATAAGGTCCCATCATGAAACGTCCCATCTCTGTATAGATTGCGACATCTCCCATACCTGCAGGTACCAGTACTTCTTCGTATACACGGCGGACACCATCACCGATCGCACGAATATCATTCGGCTCCTGATCTGGTTTGTAAGGAATACCTACACCACCGGACAGGTTGATGAATTTGATGTGTACACCTGTTTCCTTCTGAAGTTTTACCGCAACTTCAAACAGTACTTTCGCAAGCATCGGATAATATTCATTTGTTACGGTATTACTTGCAAGGAATGCATGGATACCAAATTCTTTTGCTCCTTTTGCTTTCAGAATTTTGAAAGCTTCAAATAGCTGTTCAGTTGTCATTCCGTATTTTGCATCTCCCGGATTATCCATGATATCATTACTGATCTTGAACATTCCGCCCGGATTGTAACGACAGCTGATAGTCTCCGGAATATGTCCGATTGCTTTTTCAAGAAAATCAATGTGTGTGATATCATCCAGGTTGATGATCGCATTCAGCTTATCTGCCAGTACGAATTCTTCTGCAGGTGTATCATTCGAAGAAAACATAATATCCTCTCCTGTTGCCCCGATCGCATCGGAAAGCATCAGTTCTGTATAAGAAGAACAGTCACATCCGCATCCGTATTCTCTCAAAATATTGATCAGAAATGGATTCGGTGTTGCCTTTACTGCAAAATATTCTCTGTATCCCTTATTCCATGAAAACGCTTCTTTTAAGGCTTTCATATTCTCACGCATTCCTTTTTCATCATATAAATGAAATGGTGTCGGATATGTTTTGATTATCTCATCCAACTGTGCTTTTGTTACAAATGGTTCTTTTTTCATCAATCTCTGTTCTCCTCTCGTATCGATAATAATTTTATCTCATTCGCAAGTGCTGTCTTGTATAATTCCACAAAGTTTTTTTGTCCGGAATAAAGACACGTATTCATGCTTCCTTCTCCGTATTCACCTGTCAGTACATATTTGGAGTCAGCAATGACTCCGACCTGCATTCCTCTGCTCTCTCCGAGATATACTTTTGCATTGTGGAAAGTTGCCGGCTGATCCGTAATGATCACAACCTTTTTTCTCGCTTCCATCAGTGCATCCAGTTCCCGGATCAGAAGTAACAGATAATTTCTTGTACAGCTGATATAAACTCTCTGATCTACCTGCGATAACAGATTTTTTATCTTATTCAGTATATTCTCTGCGCCTTCGATCGTAATATATCCTTCTGCGTATGCTTTTTCCGATGGCATATGTTCCTGCAGCCATCTTGCGGATTCTTCCAGCTTGCGGACACGATTCTTGCAAAACTCGTTGAGCGGGACAGGCACATACTTCCTGGTACTTGCCTCTTCCACAAGATATGCCGCACCTTTCTCTGTCATACTTGCCAGAGAATTATATGCATTAGACCTGGATATTCCTGTCTGTTTTGCAACCTCATACCCTGTTACCTTTCCCTCTGTCAGCAGGCACTGATAAATGCTTGCCTCCTGTCTTGTAAGTCCGAATTCCATCAGGCGCTCTGTAAATGATGTCTGTTCCATCTTAATCATTCACCTCTGGGTTCATTAGTAGTTCTCTACAGGAACACTATAAGTGAATTTTCTCTGTATGTCAAGGAGAATCTTTCTCAAAAACAACTGGAAAACAATCAAAAAAACAGAAAGCTTCAGACCCGAATATTTCAAGCCCCTTTGCTTTCTGTTTTTCTATACCAAAGTATGCAAGAGAAGTTGCCGGTGACAAGTTCTCTGTATTGCCATGCTTATTTATAATCTTCTATTTTCTGTCATCTACCATAGCGATTCTCATCATATTGCTTACGGTTCTGTTCTCAGATACATTCGTAGATGGAATTCCAAGTGTTAACACAACCATATCTCCTGCTTCTGCAAGCTGTTTTGCACAGATCAGATCGATCGCATTATCACAGATATCTTCTGTTGTGTATACTGCAACTGATTTCAGTGGTCTGACACCCCAGTTGATCTGCATTCTTCTCAGCGTTGCTTCATCTGGGCTGATACCGATAATACCTGTCTTTGGTTTGAACTTAGATACAACTCTTGCTGTAGCACCGGATACAGTAGGTGTTACGATACATTTTGCACGAAGGTTATTTGCTGTTGTTACCGTCGCATGTGCAAGTGCGCTGGATGCGCTCTTAAGTCTGTGTTCTCCAGCTTTTCTGAGGATCATATCATAGTCCAGGTGTTCCTCTGTATTCTCAACAATGTGAACCATCATCTGCAATGCTTCTAATGGATATTTACCCTGTGCGGTCTCTCCGGAAAGCATCACTGCATCTGTTCCGTCGTATACCGCATTGGCAACGTCTGTAACCTCTGCTCTTGTTGGACGTGGGTTACGCATCATTGAATCCAGCATCTGTGTAGCCGTGATAACCGGTTTGAAGTTATCGTTACATTTCTGGATAATTGTTTTCTGAAGGTATGGAACTTCTTCGGCAGGAATCTCAACACCAAGATCACCTCTGGCTACCATGATTCCGTCTGCACAGCGAATGATCTCATCGATGTTCTTGATTGCCTCAAAGTTTTCAATCTTAGCAATAACCGGAATATATGGAGCTTTACATTCTCTTAAGAATGATTTGATCTCCAGGATACATTCTGCATTTCTTACGAAAGAAGCAGCGATAAAGTCTACGCCCTGTTCTACACCGAATTTCAGATCGTCACGATCTTTGTCTGTGATAGCCGGAAGACGGATTGCTACGTTCGGTACGTTAACACCCTTCTTCTCTCCAAGTTCACCGCCATTGACAACTTCACAGTTGATGTTATTGCCCTTTTTATCTTTTACCTTCAGCTCGATCAGACCGTCATCGATCAGGATTGTGCTTCCGGCTTTGACATCTTCTACCAGACCTTTATATGTAATAGATACGATCTTATTGTCTCCTACGATCTCATCTGTTGTCAGGGTAAATGTCTCGCCTGCTTCAAGCTGTACTTTCTTTCCGTCTTTTAATACACCTGTACGAATCTCAGGTCCTTTTGTATCCAAAAGGATCGCGATTGGTTTGTTCTCTTCCTCGCGGATCTTCTTTAACATATCCATACGACCTTTTTGCTCCTCATGATCACCATGAGAGAAGTTAAATCTTGCGATATCCATTCCATTCTGGACTAACTTTCTCATCAGAGATTCATCGTTGGTATTTGGTCCCATTGTACAGATAATCTTTGTTTTTTTCATATTTTCCCTATTCCTCTCTTAGTTATTTAACATGTGTATGTGTGAACAAATGATCCTGGCAATATTCATAATTGCCATTACATTTTGAGCAATACCGGAATTCCAGATTCGGATCATCCATTTCTGTTCTTCCGCAGACTGCACATCTGTGTTTTGCTCCATTTGCATAGACATTCACCGGTCTTTCTGCCTGTCTCATCTTGCGCTTGAAATCATTCTTTCTCTTCATCTGGCCCGGTGAATACGGCTTCATATTCCGTGAACTTAAGAAAAAAATGATAAAGTTCAGGATCGAGATGAACGCAGCAAGTGCATTCGCCTTATAATATATGCCATAGTCACCTCCGCCGTAGGCCGGAAGAAAAGCCTGTACGATCGCATACACAAAATACAGACCATCCAGCATCGCCAGCCATTTGATCTTGATCGGTATGACAAAGAACAATAACAGCTGGATATCCGGGTAGAGTGCCGCAAATGCAAAGAATAGCGACAGATTCAGATACCATGTATCCATCGGTAACACAGCGCCTGTCAGTAAATATGCCAGTATGGCTCCTATTACAATAAAGAGCATTCCCGAAAAGAAATACAGATTAAAACGAAAAGCCCCCCACGCTGCCTCTAACTGCTTCCCTATCATATAATAGAGATACAGTACGAATACAATAAAAATCAGGCTGTCAGATGGAGGCTGGATAATAAACGTAACGATTCTCCATATCTGCCCCTGAAGAATCTTACCGGCATCCAGGCTCAGGAACTGGCTATAGAACGTCGGATTGATCAGATTCAGCACAAATCCGGCTGCATATAATATTATAATATAAGTCATGAGATTTGGAATCGCATATCTGCTAAATTTCCGTTCAAGTTTGTCTAACCAATTGTTCATATAACTGCTCCTTTATGTTTATTCTCACACTGTAGATATTCTACCTTCCTGAGAGATATTTGTCAATTATGCCAAGTAAAGTTCATCTCTTTTTAACATATCTTCAACATTTGTTAATTGTCTTTTGGCCACTTTTGTCGTATAATGTTACAGGTCACAATTAAGCAAAATGCATTTAATAAGAAGAAAGACATATGTTTTAATATGATAAGGAGTTACATAATATGAATCAAAAGGAATTATACACACTTGGTATCGACATCGGTTCTACGACCGTAAAGATTGCCATATTAGATGAGAATAATGAAGTGGTATTTTCTGATTATGAGAGGCATTTCGCTAACATCCAGGAAACTCTTTCCGATCTGTTAGGAAGAGCGATACATAAATTAGGTCCTGTCCATGCATCACCGGTCATCACCGGTTCCGGCGGACTGACACTTGCGAAACACCTTGGAGTACCATTCGTACAGGAAGTTATCGCCGTATCAACTGCTCTTCAGGACTATGCACCTCAGACAGACGTTGCTATCGAGCTTGGCGGGGAAGATGCCAAGATCATCTACTTTGAAGGTGGTAATGTAGAGCAGCGTATGAACGGCGTCTGTGCCGGTGGTACAGGATCCTTCATCGACCAGATGGCTTCTCTTTTACAGACTGATGCCTCCGGACTGAATGAATATGCGAAAAATTATAAAGCTCTCTATACCATTGCCGCACGATGTGGTGTATTTGCCAAGACAGATATCCAGCCTCTGATCAACGACGGTGCTGCCAAAGAAGACCTTGCTGCTTCTATATTCCAGGCAGTTGTCAACCAGACGATCAGCGGACTGGCTTGTGGTAAACCGATTCGCGGACACGTCGCATTCCTCGGAGGACCGCTTCACTTTCTCTCTGAGCTGCGCGAAGCATTTATCCGCACACTGAAACTGGACGATGAACACATCATCGCCCCGACACATTCCCATCTGTTTGCAGCAGTCGGATCTGCTCTGAATTCCAAGAAAGATCTGGACGTGGCACTCATCGATATGCAGTGCCGTCTGGAAGGAAAAATCAAGATGGAATTCGAAGTAGACCGTATGGAGCCGCTGTTTGCAACGGAAGCAGATTTTAAGGAATTTGAGGAACGTCACGCAAAACATCAGGTGCCAGTCAAAGATCTTGCAACCTATCAGGGAAAAGCATTCCTCGGTATCGATGCAGGTTCTACAACAACCAAGGCAGCCCTGGTCGGCGAAGACGGTACTTTATTATATTCTTTCTATCATAATAACGATGGAGATCCGCTTGGTACAACGATTTCTGCAATTAAAGACATTTACAGCAAACTGCCGGAAGGCGTGGAAATTGTCCACTCCTGCTCTACCGGATATGGCGAGGCGCTGATCAAGGCCGCTCTCTTGTTGGACGAAGGAGAGGTCGAGACCGTCTCTCACTACTACGCCGCTTCTTTCTTTGAGCCAGACGTAGACTGTATCCTCGACATCGGCGGCCAGGATATGAAATGTATCAAGATCAAGAATCAGACTGTTGACAGCGTGCAGTTAAACGAAGCGTGTTCATCCGGATGCGGTTCTTTTATTGAAACATTTGCAAAATCACTGAATTATACCGTCGAAGACTTTGCTCACGAAGCATTATTTGCCAAGAATCCGATTGACCTTGGTACCCGTTGTACTGTTTTCATGAATTCAAAAGTAAAGCAGGCTCAGAAAGAGGGTGCGGAGGTTGCTGATATTTCGGCTGGTCTTGCTTATTCTGTAATCAAGAACGCATTATTTAAGGTTATCAAGGTATCCGATGCATCTGAACTCGGTAAACACATCGTTGTTCAGGGAGGAACCTTCTACAACAACGCCGTACTGCGAAGCTTTGAAAAGATCGCCAACTGCGAAGCAATTCGTCCGGACATCGCCGGTATCATGGGCGCATTCGGTGCTGCACTGATCGCACGTGAGCGTTACGTTGACTGCGAAGGCACAACCATGCTTTCCATTGAAGACATTGAAGCCATGGAATATTCTACTACCATGACCAAATGTAAGGGATGTACGAATAACTGCCGTCTGACGATCAATCATTTCAGCGGCGGACGTAAGTTCATCACAGGTAACCGTTGTGAGCGTGGTCTTGGAAAACAGAAAACAACAAACAAGCTTCCGAACTTATTTGAATATAAATTAAAACGATATTTTGATTATGAACCATTGGCAGAGGAAAATGCTCCTCGCGGACTCATTGGTATCCCTCGTGTACTGAACATGTACGAGAATTATCCGTTCTGGTTCACATTCTTTAATAAACTGGGATTCCGGGTTGTCCTTTCTCCTGTATCCAACCGCAAGGTATACGAACTGGGAATTGATTCCATCCCGAGTGAATCCGAGTGTTATCCGGCGAAGCTGGCACACGGACATGTACAATGGCTGATCAACAATGGCATTAAGACGATCTTCTATCCTAGTATTCCATATGAAAGGAATGAATTTGCCGAAGCCAACAATCATTACAACTGCCCGATCGTAACTTCCTACCCGGAAAATATCAAGAACAACATTGATGCGATCGTACACGGAGAGGTTGATTTCCTTCATCCGTTCATCTCATTTGCCAGTGAAGATACGATTTCTTACCGACTGGTTGAAGAATTATCCGAGAAGTTCCACATCCCGGCAGATGAGATCAAAAAAGCAACTCATACTGCATGGGAAGAACTCGCTGCATGCAGAAAAGATATGCAGAAAAAAGGTGAAGAGACGATCAAATTCTTAAATGAAACCAGCAACCGTGGTATCGTTCTCGCAGGACGTCCGTACCACATCGACCCGGAAGTAAACCATGGTATCCCGGAACTGATCAACTCTTATAATATTGCAGTTCTGACGGAAGATTCGATCTCCCACTTAAATCCTGCAGAGCATCCATTAAATGTTATGGATCAGTGGATGTATCATTCCCGTCTGTATGCTGCTGCAAACTATGTAAAGACTGTAGATAATCTGGATCTGATCCAGTTAAACTCTTTCGGATGTGGTCTGGATGCTGTTACAACCGATC
>QWCH01005250.1_pt1 | contig 10744 bp, 6 predicted proteins | sample 1972671 | NCBI WGS metagenome assembly QWCH01 (sample SAMN09866713, study PRJNA288562) | Human gut metagenome isolate term3_stool, whole genome shotgun sequencing... | isolation source: gut | host: Homo sapiens | place: USA: California | reverse complement strand
CCGTGCAGCCTGATTTGCAGCAGACCATGCATGATGCGGTCGCGGCCTGTGCTGCCAAGGGCATGAAGCGCGTTGGATTCATCGGAGGCAAGGGCTGCCTGATGAACTTTTATGAGGTCGATGAGGAGAATCGCGCCACATATTTCCGTCGTGAGGCAAGGCGTTTCGGTATTCAATCCGACGGATTGGTGTATTCCGACGGCTTGTTCACCGTGAGCAACGGCCGTGCGTTGGGGGAGCAATTCGTGCGCGACCATAATGGCGTGCTGCCTGATGCCGTGATCGTAGCTGCCGATGTGATTGCGGTTGGCGTGCTGCAGGCGTTCAATGCGGTTGGCGTGCTGGTGCCGCGCGATATCAGCGTGATCAGCATTAACAATCAAACGATTTCGCAGTTGACCTCGCCGCCGTTGAGCACATTCTCCATCGATCAGAACGAGCTTGCGCGCGTGGCGACGCTGATGTTGGGTGATGCCATTTCCGGCAAACGCACGATTCGTCAGCATGCGTACCTGTCGACGTCGCTGGTGGTGCGCGATAGTTTTGTGCCGGCAAAATAGCGGTTATTTCTTTACTTCTGTATAGTAATCGGGCTATTTCCAGATTGGCTTGGTTTCGTTTCGACGTGGAAGCTTTTGCATATCGTAAATATCGATTTTGGTAAAAGCTGTCACAAGATAATGCGACAGTTTGCCTATTTTGTTGTGTAAATGGCGAAAAATAACGTTTTTGGCTATCTTTCGAACAGAAGCTCACAAAATATGACACGCCGATAGGCGATATGTTCAGTGATAAATTTTACTAACTTTAGGTAAGGGGATATACTGATAGTTAGGTCAAGGAAGGACCTGTATCTGACTTCTAAGGAGAAGCAAAGATGGGAAATGGCAACAACGGTTCCAAAGGCGGGAACCTCTTGTCTCGCGTGGCGTACTCGTTCGGTAACGTCGGCCAGTCCGCGTTCTACAACGCACTGAGCACCTATTTCATCGTCTACGTGACGAGCTCGCTGTTCTCTGGCGTCGATAAGAGCGTCGCCACCAAGCTGATTGGCATCATCACCGGCCTGGTCGTGGTGATTCGTATCGCAGAAATCTTCATCGACCCGCTGCTGGGCAACATCATCGACAACACCAACACCAAGTGGGGTCGCTTCAAGCCGTGGCAGCTCATCGGTGGTACCGTTTCCGCCATCCTGCTGGTGCTCGTCTACACTGGTCTGTTCGGTCTGGTGAACGTGAATACTACCCTGTTCATCGTGCTGTTCATCATCACCTTCATTGTGCTCGACGTGTTCTACTCGCTGCGTGACATTTCCTACTGGGGTATGATCCCGGCATTGAGCTCCGACTCCCACGAGCGCTCCACCTACACCGCACTCGGCTCCTTCGGCGGCTCCATCGGCTACAACGGTCTGACCATCGTGGTCATCCCGATCGTCACCTACTTCAGCTGGGTGTTCACCGGCAAGTACGTCGAAAGCCAGTCCGGCTGGACCTGCTTCGCCATCATCGTGGCCATCCTCGGCATCCTCACCGTGTGCTCCGTGGCGTTCGGCACCAAGGAAAGCACCACCACGCTGCGTGCCAAGGCCGAAGACAACGGCGGCCCGCTGCAGGCCTTCAAGGCTCTGGCCCAGAACGATCAGCTGCTGTGGGTTGCCTTGAGCTACCTGCTGTACGCCATCGCCAACGTGGCCACCACCGGCGTGCTCATGTACCTGTTCAAGTACATCCTCGACAACACCGCCGCATACTCCATCGTGGGCGTCATCCCGGTCATCACCGGCTTGGTTATGGCTCCGCTGTACCCGATCCTGAACAAGCGCATTCCGCGCCGCTACCTGTACTTGGGTGGCATGGTGCTCATGATCGTCGGCTACCTGCTGTTCGCCGTCGGCTCCAGCAATCTGGCAATGGTCATCGTCGGTCTGGTCTTCTTCTACCTGCCGCAGACTTTCATTCAGATGACCGCCATCCTGTCGCTGACCGACTCCATCGAATATGGTCAGCTCAAGAACGGCAAGCGTAACGAGGCCGTCACCCTGTCCGTCCGCCCGATGCTCGACAAGATCGCAGGCGCATGCTCCAACGGTATCGTCGGCTTCATCGCCGTAGCCGCAGGCATGATCGGTGACGCAACCGCCGCGGATATGACCGCCGCGAACATCGGCATGTTCAAGGTCTGCGCATTCTACGTGCCGCTGGGCATCATCGTGCTGAGCCTGCTCGTGTTCCTCTTCAAGGTGAAGATCACCGAGAAGATGCACGACGAGATTGTCGAAGAGCTCGAAGCCAAGCTTGCTTCCGGTGAAATCTCCGAATGATCGAACATAGTATGTTCTAAAAATACATATTGAAAATACGATTACAATGCCGATACTGATGGGCTGTCAGTATCGGCATTTCTGTTGTATGTAATCCTACATAAGAGCTATTGTGAATCGTCCATAATCATGCAAAACAAGCGAAAATAGTTCGCGCTGCATGCTATAGTGACAACCGAAATGCGAGCGATGATCCGTTATCAGCGGGGAGCTTCCGGAAGAACGGTCGCGTGAGCGACTTATTAGACCCGGCGGGAAGGCCCGAATAGCCGAACATACAAGCGGTCGCACGTATATTTGAAAGTGCGGCAAACGAGGTGGTACCGCGGTGGCGGCGTCCAGCAGACGTTACGGCCATCGTCCTCGTAGGAGATAGATAGCAAAACCTACGAGGAGATACGGTGAGCGAAAACAACGTGTATCCGAAGGCAGCTGCGGGTGAGCAGAGCGCCAATGTAGCGCCGAACCCCAGTTTTCCGAAGCTGGAAGAATCCGTCCTTGATTATTGGGAGAAGGACGACACTTTCCAGAAGTCCATTGAACGCTGTCCTTCCGGCGATCACAGCCAGAACGAATTCGTCTTCTTCGACGGACCGCCGTTCGCCAACGGCCTGCCGCACTACGGCCACCTGCTGACCGGCTACGCCAAGGATGTGATTCCGCGCTACCAGACCATGAAGGGCCACAAGGTCAATCGTGTGTTCGGCTGGGATACGCACGGTCTGCCGGCCGAGCTTGAAGCCCAGAAGGAACTGGGCATCGACTCGGTCGATCAGGTCAAGGAAATGGGCATCGACAAGTTCAACGACGCTTGCCGCGCCTCCGTGCTCAAGTACACCAACGAGTGGAAGGACTACGTGCACCGTCAGGCACGTTGGGTCGATTTCGAGCATGGCTACAAGACGCTGAACATCCCATACATGGAATCCGTGATGTGGGCGTTCAAGCAGCTGTACGACAAGGGCCTCGCATATCAGGGCTACCGCGTGCTGCCGTACTGTCCGAAGGATCAGACGCCGCTTTCCGCGCACGAGCTGCGCATGGACGCCGACGTGTATCAGGATCGTCAGGACACCACCGTGTCCGTGGCCGTGAAGCTGCGCGACGAGGAAGACGCCTATGCGGTGTTCTGGACCACCACGCCGTGGACCGTTCCCACCAACTTCGCCATCGTGGTCGGCGCAGACATCGACTATGTGGAAGTGCGTCCGACCGAAGGCAAGTTCGCGGGCAAGAAGTTCTACCTGGGCAAGCCACTGCTCGGCTCCTACGCCAAGGAACTCGGCGACAACTATGAGATCGTGCGCGAACTCAAGGGTGCCGAGATGGAAGGCTGGCGCTACTACCCGGTGTTCCCGTACTTCGCAGGCGACGAGAACGCCGTCGAGGGCAAGGTTCCGGGTCCGGAAGGCTATCAGATCTTCACCGCCGACTACGTCGATACCGTTGAAGGTACCGGCCTCGTGCATCAGGCTCCGTACGGTGAAGACGATATGAATACGCTCAATGCCAAGGGCATCAAGAGTGTTGATGTGCTCGACGCGGGCTGCAAGTTCACTTCGCTGTGCCCGGATTACGAGGGTATGTACGTGTTCGATGCGAACAAGCCGATTCTGCGTAACCTGCGTGCCGGCGACGGCCCGCTGGAGCGCATTCCGGAAGATCAGCGCGCGATCCTCTTCCAGGAGAAGAGCTACGTACACTCTTACCCACACTGCTGGCGTTGCGCCACGCCGCTCATCTACAAGCCGGTGAGCTCGTGGTTCGTGTCCGTCACCAAGATCAAGGATCGTCTGCTCGAACTGAACCAGGAAATCAACTGGATTCCGGGCAATGTGAAGGACGGCCAGTTCGGCAAGTGGCTGGCCAACGCCCGTGACTGGTCGATCTCCCGCAACCGTTTCTGGGGTTCGCCGATTCCGGTGTGGGTTTCCGATGATCCGAAGTATCCACGCGTTGACGTGTACGGTTCGTTGGACGAGCTGAAGGCTGATTTTGGCGATTATCCGCGCGACCATGAGGGCAATGTCAACATGCACCGCCCGTACATCGACGAGCTGACCCGCGTCAACCCGGACGATCCGACCGGCAAGAGCCACATGCACCGCATCACCGACGTGATGGACTGCTGGTTCGAATCCGGTTCCATGAGCTTCGCCCAGTACCATTACCCGTTTGAGAACAAGGAAACGTTCGAACAGCATTTCCCGTGCGATTACATCGTGGAATACATCGGCCAGACCCGTGGCTGGTTCTACGTGCTGCACATCATGGCGACCGCACTGTTCGACAAGCCGGCGTTCAAGAACGTGATCTGCCATGGCATCGTGCTCGGTTCCGATGGTCAGAAGATGTCGAAGCACTTGCGCAACTACCCGGATGTGAACGGTGTGTTCAACGATTTCGGCTCCGACGCCATGCGTTGGTTCCTCATGAGCTCGCCGATCCTGCGCGGCGGTAACCTAATCGTGACCGCCGATGGCATTCGCGACACCGTGCGTCAGGTCATGCTGCCAGTGTGGAGTTCGTACTACTTCTTCACCCTGTATGCGAACGCTGCTAATAATGGTGCCGGTTTCGATGCTCGTGCGTTGCGTGCCGATGAGGTCGCCGCACTGCCGGAAATGGACCGCTACCTGCTGGCACGTACCCGCCGTCTGATCGAGAAGACGCAAAGCTCGCTGGATGACTTCCTGATCTCCGACGCTTGCGAAGCAGTGTCTGATTTCATCGACATGCTCACCAACTGGTATATCCGCAACAATCGTGACCGTTTCTGGAATGAGGATGCGAACGCGTTCAACACGCTGTACACCGTGCTTGAAGCATTCATGCGCGTGATCGCACCGCTCGCTCCGATGGAAGCGGAAGCCGTGTGGCGTGGTCTGACCGGTGGCGAATCCGTGCATCTGGCCGACTGGCCGTTCCTTGCCGACGAACAGACCGGCGAAGCGACCGAACTGGGCCGTGTGCTCGTTGACGATCCGGCTCTGGTTGACGCGATGGAGAAGGTGCGCGAGGTCGTGTCCGGCACCCTGTCGATGCGTAAGACGAAGCAGATCCGCGTGCGCCAGCCACTGCATAAGCTGACCGTGGTGGTGGAAAACACTGATGCCGTGGCCTCATACGACGAGATTCTGAAATCCGAACTGAACGTGAAGAACGTTGAACTGTGCACGCTTGAGGATGCCGAAGCCCAAGGCTTGAAGATCATCAACGAGCTGCGCGTGAACGCTCGCGTGGCAGGCAAGCGCCTGCGCAAGGACGTACAGTTCGCCATCAAGGCCTCCAAGTCCGGCGCATGGCATGTGAACGCAGACGGCGCTCCGGTATGCGAGACGCCGAACGGCGAGATCGTGCTTGAGGAAGGCGAATACGAGCTGATTAACAGCGTGGAGGAGAAGAACGCCGAAGAGGCCGCCAACTCCGTTTCCGCCGCGCTGCCGACCGGTGGCTTCGTGATCCTCGACACCGAGCTGAACGATGATCTGATCGCCGAAGGCTACGCCCGCGACGTGATCCGCGCCGTGCAGGACGCCCGTAAGGCCGCTGATCTGGAAATCTCCGACCGCATCGCGCTGACGTTGACTGTGCCGGCCGATGACGTGGCGAAGGTCGAGCAGTTCAAGGATCTCATCGCTTCCGAGACGCTCGCCACCTCCTTCAACGTGAAGGAAGGCGGCTCCGAGCTCAGCGTGGAGGTTGCCAAGGCCTGAGTGGGCTGACGGTTGGCTTGGCTGATGGCTGACAGCTGAACGGTCGCCAACATAACAGGTCCCGAATCCGATGGATTATTCCAGAAGGTTCGGGACCTTTTTAATAGTCTGCTTGAGAAAGTCTACTTGTCTTTTTAAGGTATTGAAGTCTCGGTATGAGGTCTGCTACTACATTGAGGATTGTCTTTTTTTAGGGATAAAAGTATCTTAAGTGCTGGCTTTCCCTGTATTTCAAGTGACTTCTTTACGTCTCCTGCCGTGTGGATGTGATAAATACATGCGCGGCAGGAGTATCATTTGGTTTGATTAGGGTGCACGGGTGCACCCTACAGTACGCATGGAAAGGATTTAGCTATGCGCAATATATCTATCGATGACATCAATGCTGCGATCCTCAATGGTGGGGCGGGAAGCTTATTGGTCCGAGTGGAATTAGAACCCGCTTCGGGGTTGGACGGCATTATTGCCCCGGCAAAGTATGCTGGCGCTAATAACGCCACTTATGTTTATGAGAAGCGGTATCTCGGAGAGGAAAAACCTCAGAAAGTCGTTCTCATTGACTCAAAAGGATCGTTTGCCAACAGGGTTGAGGAAACAATTACCGAAGCAAGAAGGACTGGTGAGGGTCTCTTGGCGTCCATGCCACATATCGTTGTCAAGTATGATGACGAATCTGGTAGCAAGACTTATTGCGATAGCCAACTTCCTCATCGTGGTTTCGATGGTCACATTCGCGTAGGTGTCCATGATGGAAAACCCACATCGGAGGCGAAGGAGTACATTGATGCTCGCAATTCGACTTTGGAAAATCTTTTGCCTCTGTTTGAGCTGTCTCCAGTCACGGTGCTGTTTGGCGGGTGGGATTCCACTAGGAGCAAGAATCAGTTGCGAATCCCATCGGTATTGACTGGTGAAATGTATGGCGTGCTTGCAGATCAAAGCGATGATGATCCCGCCATTCATCGTGCCGGAGCGCGAATTGATCCGGTTGGTGCCAGCGTGAGCGTGGCTAAGAAGGCTGATCGAGAAAAAATAGTCGGAGATAGCATTGATCTTAGTGAAAACACAAAAAACAAATTTATTGGCAGTGGTAAGGGTTCCATTATTGGTCTAGGAGCCATTCCGCCGAGTGCTGATAAAGGGGCTCTTGATGGCGTTTCGGTACGTGGCATCGTTTCAAGTCGTGTACTGAGCTTTACGATGCTTCGCACCTTCCACTTTGGTAAGGGCGTTGAAGGCGACGCCGCCATTCGTGCTTTGATTGCTGCTGCGCTGCTTCGCGCTATGGCTGGATATGATGAGAATCCAGTAGTCAGAGCTAATTGCGCGTTGACCGAGACCGGCAAGCCATTGGTTGTACTTAACAAGCGTTACGGCGAAAAGGAAGAATTCGAGCCTCTCACTGCAGAATCTACCGAGAAACTGCTGGAAGAGGCTTATACGCAGGCTCGGGAAAAGGCCGGCATTGTGTGGAATGGCCAAGAGTTTTTGGTACAGGGAAATCCTGCGGTTCTTGACAATGCTTCTGCCGAAGAATAGATCAAGGACGTCTCATGGCTTTTGCTATTACAGCGAACTTTCTGCTGGGGACGTATCAGGGAAGCGATTCCGGCGGTAGACCGGAACCTTACCCTTCTCCAGACAGACTCTATAAGGCATGCGTTGCTGCCGCATACAACACGTTTGATTTCGAAAGGCAAACGGATGATCGTGTTCTGACGGACGAGCAGATTAAAAATGCTTTGGCATGGCTGGAGGATAATCCTCCGCATAGTATTCTGTTGCCCCGCGTTATTCCACCAACTAGCGATGCTATTTCATACCGAGACAAGGGATATTTAGAAAAAGGGAAAGTAAAGAAGAGCCCGGATAAAGCCTCTAAAGCGATGTCGTATTGCCAGAATGCGGTGGAATCCCTGTTATTGACATGGCAGTGGGACGAGAATCCTAACCAAGAGGTCATCAACACTCTTAACCTGCTTTGTGGCGAGGTCCCTTACCTGGGCGAGGCATGTTCTGTTGTGGAACTAAAGGTCATAGCTGGTGGGGGTATACCGGAGGTCCAACGCGACAAGACATGGACGCTGGAGAAAGGCCCGATGCTGTCCGGAATTTCCAGACATAATCGTGTGTTTGCCGTGCCGGGAACAGGAAGGCTGGAAGAGCTGAAACGTGCCTATATGGCCGCGAATCCCGAGGGAAAAGGCAAAGGAAAGAATGCTGCCAAGTCGAAGATAAGGGCAAAGGAGGCCGAGCAGAACTTTCTTAATTTATCATCGCTAAAATACATAATCAGTCCGTACTGCTCAGACGTTCAGAATCAGACAATCTGGTGCTACCTCAGCTGCGACAAATCGAAAAACAGGTAGCTAACGCGAACAGGTGGCAGGACGTTTTGGGATTAGAAGGCGAAGCTGCATCGCTCTATTTTTCGCAGTTTGGACATCTCGTTAAGACTGAAAAAAGAGTCGATTGGCCTTGGGTCGCAAGGATGCGTCGTCCCGCTCCCGATGAGCTTAACTCATTGCTAGACTTCACTTACACTCTGCTGCTTTCAGACTGCGTGAGAGCATTGATTTCCTGCGGGCTTGATCCGCATGCGGGCTTTCTGCATAGCAGTAAACGAAACAAGCCAGCACTGGCGTTGGATCTTATGGAGGAGTTTCGCGCTCCCATTGCGGATTCCGTGGTGCAAACAGTCATTAATAATGGCGAAATCAGTGTAGACGGATTTTCACATGTGCTTGAATCAGTACGTATGACTGATAAGACGCGTAAGACTGTCATCCAGGCATACGAGAGGCGTATGGAGACGGAGATTACGCATCCGATATTTAAATACAAGGCATCATGGAGACGGATTATCGAGATTCAGGCTCGAATGATTCTGGGGTACCTTGACGGAACGCAACCTGAATACAGGGGGATACGAATTCGGTAGAAGCGGCAACGGTGGAAGCGGTTTCATATCGGGAGGCGGATGATGAGTGACGAAAAACGAAGTTATCTTGTGGCGTACGACATCAATGATGATAGACGTCGTGATCACGTGGCAAAAATATTACGGTGCTATGGCGAGAGGTTGCAGTATAGCGTGTTCTTTCTGCGGATTCGGCCTGCAAAAATGCTGGTTGTCCAGAATCTAATAGAAGTTGAAATCGATGGTTCAACGGATTCAGTTGTTGTCTGTTTTCTCGGAAAAGAAGAGCAGGCAAGAGAGGGAATGTCATTCTTGGGACGACGGGAATACAGTGATTTAACCATTCCGACGGTTATCTGATTTCACTTTAACCTCTCTGATTGTCTTTCACCTATGTGATTGTGGCTTGATAATTCAAAAGGTTTTTTATGAATTATGGAATACGAGAGGTGAATCATTGCTGCGACACGCGATGACCTCTCGCATGAGGAAATATAAGGGTTTATGTCTCTTTTTCTGGTGATAAACTGACTGGAGGGAGAGGTATCTGTTCCGCTCTCGCAAAGTTTTTAATTCGCTTAGTCATTAGAGCGGATTAGAATGAGACCATTCCTGAGCTAATCAGCTCAGGACTTCATTGAGGAGGCGCACAATGCTGGGACTTGTGGGCGAAATATTCTAATTCCTGAGCTAATCAGCTCAGGACTTCATTGAGGACGGAAGCAGCCGTTGACGATGCTCACATGGCGTGCGAATTCCTGAGCTAATCAGCTCAGGACTTCATTGAGGATCGGACGGCAAGGTGGTGGTGGATAATCCGCCGTATTCCTGAGCTAATCAGCTCAGGACTTCATTGAGGATCAGTTATGGTTCCCGCCAGCCGACTGGTGAACGTATTCCTGAGCTAATCAGCTCAGGACTTCATTGAGGAGACAGGATGACCGGCGCTACGGCACCGACGCCAACATTCCTGAGCTAATCAGCTCAGGACTTCATTGAGGAGTGAGATGAGCACTACTGTGGCGGCACAGGCTGCGGCCATTCCTGAGCTAATCAGCTCAGGACTTCATTGAGGAGACGACCTCAGCGCCGGCAGCGCCGCAAACAGCGAATTCCTGAGCTAATCAGCTCAGGACTTCATTGAGGATCCGCTGAAAATCGTTGTTCTGCCGGCTCCAGCGTGATTCCTGAGCTAATCAGCTCAGGACTTCATTGAGGAATGAGTCGCGGACGTTACGAAGTGTTCGAAAAAATCATTCCTGAGCTAATCAGCTCAGGACTTCATTGAGGAGGTGAGCACGAGTGGCCGTCCTATATGAGTCGCGGATTCCTGAGCTAATCAGCTCAGGACTTCATTGAGGACAGCGGCTTGCGCTGACTCCCGGCAAACATTCGATAAATTCCTGAGCTAATCAGCTCAGGACTTCATTGAGGAGCGAGCACCAGAGCGGCCTCCTTGGGTTTCAGCATATTCCTGAGCTAATCAGCTCAGGACTTCATTGAGGAGATTTGATTAACGAGCTGCTACCGGACGCCGACGTGTATTCCTGAGCTAATCAGCTCAGGACTTCATTGAGGATCCAAGAGGCCGCTCACGAGCCGACCGACGAGGAAATTCCTGAGCTAATCAGCTCAGGACTTCATTGAGGATAGTCGAGCATCTGCGGACTGCTCCACCCGCCTGCGATTCCTGAGCTAATCAGCTCAGGACTTCATTGAGGAACGGTCGTCTTGTGCGATGGCGTCTGGCGTCGCGCGCATTCCTGAGCTAATCAGCTCAGG
>QWCH01005241.1_pt1 | contig 10755 bp, 9 predicted proteins | sample 1972671 | NCBI WGS metagenome assembly QWCH01 (sample SAMN09866713, study PRJNA288562) | Human gut metagenome isolate term3_stool, whole genome shotgun sequencing... | isolation source: gut | host: Homo sapiens | place: USA: California | reverse complement strand
TGGATTGTCTGGATTTTCCAACCGCATAACCCTGGAACAATTCACCGACCTGGTAAAACAGCATTACAGCAACAGCCTCTAAATACTCACCAACGCCAAATGCACCAAAGGTGGCAATCATCATCAGAAAGTTTTCATCAAAAATCTGTCCATGGGAAATATTTCTCGCAGCCTTAAAAATAATGTCATATCCGACAATCAGGTACGGAACGGCAAATATCAAAAGCTGTGCCCACCACGGCAGTGGCTCTAATACTCCCATATGCTCACAAACAAACAGGATAACAAATAGGACAAGGGAAATGATAATCCGAAGTCTCATTTTTTTCTGTTTTTTTGTCATACACTCATCTCCTACAAAAGAATCTGGCAATCCGGCTCAACTTTTGCACAAACACGGACAACCTCATCCATAATTTCATCAAAACGCTCATCATCGGCATCTACTGTCATCTTCTGTGTCATAAAGCTGACTACTGCATCGTTTACACCATCAATTTTCTTAATTGATTCTTCCATTTTTGCTGCGCAGTTTGCACAATCCAAGTCCTGTAATTTAAATTTCTTTTTCATGATTCATTTCCTCCAATTCAATTATGTTATTCCGCAATATGGTCGATTCCCTGCTCGATAATCGTTCGCACATGGTCATCGGCCAGTGAATAAAACACCGATTTGCCCTCGCGGCGGCCTTTTACTAACTTATTCTGTTTTAGAATCTTTAGCTGATGCGAAATTGCTGACTGCGTCATATTCAAGGTTTCCGCTAAATCACAAACACAGACATCCTTCTCAAATAAAACAAACAAAATCCGGATTCTGGTCGAATCGCCAAACACCTTAAACAATTCCGCCAAGTCATACAATTCATCTTCACTTGGCATTTTATCACTCTCCGTTTCTGTAAATTTACATATGAACAATTATTCATATGTTCATTATATGCAGGATAACATAAAAAGTCAACCCCTATTATCATTTAATTTTTATTTTTATTTTCGCCGTCTTTTTACTGCCGTCATCCGCTGCTGCCTTTACATAAACCGTCTTTTTCTTTCCGGCCTTCTTTGCCTTAAAGACACCTTTTTTTGACAGGGTAGCATATTTTTTATATTTACTCTTTGTAAATTTATAGGTAATCTTTGCATCCCCTGCGCGGTTTTTCGTCACTTTCAGCCACTTACTTAACTTTACTTTTTTACCGGCTTTCACCTTTTTCGACGAATATTTAAACTTTAGTTTTTTCACAATCACTGTCCGGGCACTGCTATTATCAGGTGTTATAGGATTATCCGTAACTACCGGGGTTGTCGGATTATTGGCTGCCGGTGTTGATTGTGCCTTTTGCGTCGGCGTAGCCACAGGCGTAGCCGTTGGTGTTGCCGTTGGTGCTGTCGTTGGTGTTGCCGTTGGTGCTGCCGTTGGTGCTGCCGTTGGTGTTGCCGTCATCGTCGGCGTCGGTGTTGCTTTCGTAGAATCCCAAGTATCAGAAAACATCTTAATGCAAAGATTTGCATTATTTTTTTCTTTGCTAGACCACTCGAGTTCGGAAAAATCTTCCCACTCACCATCCGAATACTGAACATAACTTTCGCCCTTATTTGCGCTAACTGCTTCTGTAAGTGCAGAATCGTTATGAGTACATTCATAAGTCTGATAAGAAGTATCCCCACCTTCTTCCAATTTTACAACAACTGCATAACGCTTTCCTTTTGTCATAAATACTTCATCTTTATCTTCTTTTACAAAATCAATGGTATGATATCCTCGCTCTGCAATCGTACCGGACAATGAAGACACTAATTTACCGGACATCGGATTATCCGAATCCGGACTCTCATAAATTGATACTTCATAATTTACATTTGCTTCCTGTGTATAGAAAGAAACTGCCTGCATTTTCTCATCAGCTTTCGCTTCAAATACATTGGCACCACGCAAAAAGCTTTTCGAAAAAGCGAATGGAATTCCACCATCATATTGATAGTTATTGTCGTAATTATCCGCTTTTTCTACATCAAAGAATGCCACTTCTGCCTCTTCATTCTCCTCTGCCTGCAGCATAGCATCCTCATAAGAAATCCAGAAATATCCGCCCATACTGTTGCAGTCGCCCCAGCTGTTGCGAATTAGCCATGCACCGTCTGAAGAAGGACGGCATTTGGAATTAAAATTACTTGCCGAATAATTATCATCCCATCCTACAATCAATACACTGTGATTGGTCGTCTTGCTTGTATCATCACAATAATACGCCGTAAAATTGCTTTTCCCGGTATTTCCATACATCTGCTTGTCACTCGGCGTTTCCGGCGCATACATAGAGCACTCCGCTGCCCCATACTTCATCAATTTCTGTTTGATTTGGTTGCGGTTCGCTTTCGTCATATAAATGTATTCTACGTTCTGCAAATGATAGGAATCCCTATCATACATCACATCATCCGGTAAGTCAGCCGTTACGTTACGATTAATTTTGTTCTGTAAATCTTCAAAAGAAGCAACTGATTCATCTACAACTCCCTGCCATCTGGCTAATGTAGCAGTTGCCAAAACGGAATTTCCGCCCCAGCCATACAAATCATTATTCTTCTCTCTTGGCCTGCAAATATCCCCTACCGTCAAACCAAGTGGATCGTCGGCTTTGTTGTATGTCGAGTATGCCAAATGATATTCTGACAAATCCGGAGATTCTTCAGAGCCATCTTGTATAATATCTGCCTCAGACGCTCCCATCACAGACATGGTCCAGCACATACCCGTTTCTCCCTGATCTTTGATATTCGTCAATAACCCTTCCTCTCTGGCATCAAACGATGACGGAATCGTTGTCTTTGCTGCCTTTTTCTTTCTGCCGGATGACAAATCATCCGAATTTAATAGTTTCCGATGAATTGGAAGATAGCCATACTTAGACGTCTCGCCGACCGAATCCTCAATGGATACTGCTGTCTGTGTTTTCTTACTCTCCTGCGCCAAATCCACCGGTGCACTCATCCCTATTACCAGCGAAAAGCTAAGCACTGCTGCCAATAAATTTCTTCTTTTCATGATATCCCTCCATTCGTAAATGATTCATTCATAAATTTTCTTATGTAGTAATCTTACCATATTCATACACACTTGCAAAGAAAAAAGATTTCCTGTCATAATAAGCATTTTCTCTCCATAAACTATAGCAAAACCATAGCGGGGTAATCTATGAACATCGAACAAGAACGGGAAAAACTGATTCTTTTTACAAAAATCGGTGCCATCGTCCTGACATCCTTTGCTTTGCTCGCAACAAGTTTTTTTGTTTATCCGGAAAACCGTGCCGTTTTCAATGAATCTCTGCTTCATGAAAAAGAACTTCCCATCTACTGTGTAGAAAAAGAAAAACCGCAGATTTCAATCAGCTTTGATGCGGCTTGGGGAAACGACGATACTGCATCACTTCTTGCCACGCTGAAAAAACACAAAGTGAAGGCAACCTTTTTTATGACGGGCGGCTGGATTGAAAAATATCCGGACGATGTAAAAGCAATTGCCGCCGGCGGGCATGACCTTGGAAACCACAGCGAAAACCACAAACAGATGTCACAGCTATCGGCCGCACAATGCAAAGAAGAAATTATGAAACCTCATGAAAAAGTAAAAAAACTAACCGGTAAAGATATGATTTTGTTCCGCCCTCCTTACGGGGACTATAACGACACTCTTATCCGTGTGTGCCGGGAAAATAAATATTATCCGATTCAGTGGGATGTGGATTCCCTCGACTGGAAAGATTATGATGCCGCCACCATCATACGCCGCGTTACAGAGCACAAACATCTTGGCAACGGTTCGATTATCCTCTGTCACAATGGCGGAAAACACACCGCCGAAGCGCTAGATGAACTTTTAACAACCTTGAAGAAAAAAGGATTTCAACTCGTACCAATTTCTGCTTTGATTATGAAAGAAAATTACACGATAAATACAGAAGGACGGCAGGTTAAAAACTAACCCTGCCGTCTCTTTAAATTTCTTTCTATATTTGTCTATCTGGAGCCACCCGGACCTCCCTGTCCGCCGTGGCCGCCCTGTCCGCCGGGGCCGCCGGGCCCTCCCCAGCCGCCCAAAGAAGAACTTCCGGTTGACATGCTCACACTCGTAAAGGTTACGGAATCTCCCTTTGTCAAAGAATTTAAATCACTTCCGTAATATACGGTATACGTTTTTCCTAGCTGAATCTTCGGCGATGACATAACCACCGACTGGAACTTTTTAGCCGGCTGTGCTGTAAGAACAGTATTTCCATCACTATCTTTTAGCACAACATAAGTTCCTGCAGATGCCTGCGAAGAAAGTCTTACATTCACGGCAGGCTGGGAAGAACCACTCGTCGGTGCCGCATCCATGCCAACTGCTCCTGCGGCAATTAATGTTCCACCGGAAATTTCACAGACGCAGTCTGAACTGTCACCATAGTCCAGGGCACCATTTCCACCGTTTGTCGAACCATTTACTATAACCGTTCCTCCTTTGAAGAAAATGTTGCCATTGGAATCAATGCCGTCTCCGTCTGCATCTACCGTAATATCACCATTATTTATAATAATCTGGTATTTCGTAGATGAGGCAGAGTCCCCTTTGTGAAACCAGTCACCCGGCATTCCGGGTCCTGTACTGGTTGTTCCATCCTGCCCACCGGCGGCATTCATTCCATCGTCTCTTGATTTAATTGTAATCTTACCACCATTAATTGTGATGTCGCCGCTTTCTAATCCTTCATACGATGCTGTAACATCAATCGTTCCGGCATTGATTACCAGACCACTGTCCGAATGAATGGCGTCGTCTCCGGCTGCCAGATTAAAAGTTCCGCCATCAATTTTTATATATCCATTACAATGAATGGTATCATCGGCATAAGAATCGTTACTATCTCCGGATGCCCGGCTTGCCTGATAGGTAGCCGATGTATCCGCCGTAATCGTACCTGCTGTTTCCGGCACATAAATAGTAAGCCCTGCCTTGATTCCTTTGTAACTGCTGTCGGTTGTTGCCTGTGCCGCATTTTTCGTCGTCACAGAAAGATTTTTCGGATTCAGATACAAGGTACGGTAAACGGAAATACCATCTCCATTTTCTGAAACAAGTGTATATTCACCGCCATCTAAATCCATATTGCCAAGTTCGGCAAGTGTCGAATCACCTGCTACGTCGGTATCATCCAATGTTGTCTTTAATGCATCGCCGTCCGAATGAATGGATATTTTCGCATCTTTAACGCCAAGGCCTAATTTGGCTGTCACACCATTGTGACCGGATGCAGCCTCCTCTTTTCCGCTTACATTCAGCGTTACGTCTTTCATCTTCATTACATTCGTACACTTAATACCATTGCCGTTTTCTGATGTAATGTTCAAAGTTCCGGCTCCGTTGATGGTAAGCGGTGTCTTTTTGCAGACAATACCTGCCGTATATGTTGTAGATGTATTATCATCTTTGTCAATCCCTGTCTCGCCGGTGTCTGTCAATGTATTAACCGTTCCCTCTGCCATCGTAAAAATCACTTTCGCATGGGAAACACTTTTTTTCACCGTTATTAATCCGGTATCAGAGGTCGGTGCTGTATTGTTAGACGAAGTCAGGGAAACTCCTTTTAAAATCAGATGCGTAGCTTCTGTAGCGGTATCATCCGCATAATCGACCTCAATTAAACCATCTACCGTCTGTCCTTCTTCTGTACTTACCACATAAGTACCTGGTTTGGTAATGGTAAGTTTATTCTTTTTACTGATTTCGTAATTATCCATAGAAATCTTTTTGCTTGGAGCCGTTGTCATCAACTCAATTGCCGTTGCCCCTGTTTCGGACACATCGGAATCTATATCACCATACTCCATGCGCACCGGCTCTATGTAATCAGAGGAAGAATCATCTCCGGTATACTGACTGTCCCCCGGTGTAGCAACCGGAATACTCGTCGGTGTCGAAGCAGTTCCTGCTGTCGCTGTTACAGACGGTGCACTTGTCGTTTGGGCTGTCGACGTACTTGTCGCACTTGCCTGGTTCTTAACAATTTTATACTGATAGGATTTCATCTTTTTGGTTGAAATCTTTTTCAATTTCTTTTTCGACAACTTCTTTTTCACAGCATAAACTCGAAGTGTCTTAGTTTTTGTAAAAGTAAAAGTTTTTGTTTTTTTCGATTTGATTTTTTTGCCGCTTGTCAGCTTTTTACCGGTTGTGTAATAAACGGTATAACCTTTCTTTGCTTTCACCTTCACGGAAACTTTTCCGGTATAGGTTCCCGCCGCTTTCGATATAGTAAACCCGGTTGTCTTATTTTTCGCCTCTGAAGGTATCTCCATTATAAGACAACTTCCCACCATGGCACAAGTTAATACGCCTGCCGTCCATTTTTTTGCTTTTCTTCGCATATGCATACCTCCTTTTTTATTCATTCTACTTTTTTATTCATTCTAATAAAATAGTGTGTAATGAATGTAAAAAAAACCACGAAAGGTTTTAACGCCTCATCGTGGTTTTATAAATGTCTTACATTAATGTATCCAGTGTCTCACGAATTGCCTGAATAAATTCAAGGCTGTTCAAAATTACCGGATTTTCACATGTGGAAATAAGAGAAAGACTCTTTGTCATTTTTCCATCCTCCACAGTCTTAATGCAGGCTCTCTCCAGTTTGTCTGCAAAATCCATCAATTCCGGAATCTCATCCAACTCTCCACGCTTTCTGAGTGCGCCTGTCCATGCAAAAATAGTTGCAATGGAATTAGTCGAAGTCTCTTCGCCTTTCAAATGTTTATAATAGTGGCGCTGTACCGTTCCGTGTGCAGCCTCATATTCATAAACACCGCTTGGTGATACCAAAACGGATGTCATCATGGACAAATCACCATATGCCGTAGCTACCATATCAGACATTACATCTCCGTCGTAGTTTTTACAAGCCCAGATAAAGCCGCCTTCTGAACGGATTACACGGGCAACCGCATCATCAATAAGCGTGTAGAAATACTCAATGCCAAGTTTCTCAAATTTTTCTTTATACTCCGTATCATAAATTTCCTGGAAAATGTCCTTAAATGTATGGTCGTATTTTTTGGAAATGGTATCTTTAGTAGAGAACCACAAGTCCTGTTTGGTGTCCACTGCATAACTAAAGCATGCGCGTGCAAAACTGGAAATGGATTTTTCTGTATTGTGAATTCCCTGAATGATTCCCGGACCATCAAAGTTATGAATTACTTCTTTAGTCTGTGTTCCATCCTCAGCTGTAAATACAAGCTCTGCTGTTCCTTTACCCGGAACCTTGATTTCTGTATTTTTATAAACATCACCATACGCATGACGAGCAATTGTAATCGGTTTCGTCCAGTTTTTTACATAAGGAACGATTCCCTTAACAAGGATTGGTGCACGAAATACGGTACCATCTAAAATTGCACGAATTGTGCCGTTTGGCGATTTCCACATTTCTTTCAAATCATATTCATCCATACGGGCAGCATTCGGTGTAATCGTAGCACATTTTACCGCCACACCATATTTCTTTGTTGCCTCTGCGGAATCCACTGTCACCTGATCATTGGTTTTATTGCGGTACTCCAGACCAAGGTCATAATACTCTGTCTTTAAATCAACGTATGGCAGCAACAACTCATCTTTAATCATCTGCCAAAGGATTCTGGTCATTTCATCCCCGTCCATCTCTACAAGTGGGGTTTTCATCTGAATCTTACTCATTTTTCCTCCTAACCAAAACGTTCACATGGACGCTTTCCATAAATTATTGTCGCCTTTTACTATAGCATAGTGGCTACAGATTGTCAAAGAATGGCCCCTCGATTTCTGTCCTGCCATCCTCTACAAGATACGGCATTTCTTCATGCACTTCTACGCCCTCTTGAATCTTCTGTGTGTCCATTTTTATGTATTTAATTCTTCCATTTGCAAGAATTTCCCCGTCTTTATCCATAATATAAGAATCTGTAATAATAAAATGGCTCGTGTTTTTTACAACTACACCCCGCCCAATCAATTCTGTCTCATAGGGAACCGGTTTGCGGTATTTGGTATCCAACGATATCGTCACACCAAAAGTCTCCTCCGACAATTCCTTCGCCCACAAAGAACGAAGCCCCATCTCATCAAGCATCGCCGTAATCATACCGCCATGCACACGTCCCGGATAGCTCTGGTGCTGTTCTTTGTAGCGAAACACCGTCATCACACTGCCATCTTCCATGTTGTAAAATGGTGCATTCACGCCATATTCATTATCCAGCCCGCAAATCATGCACATTCGGCTGTTTTTTTGTTTGCTAAGTATCTTCATGTTGTGCTCCTTGTACTTTCTACTTTCAATATTGATTAAATTTCTTCTTGCCTTCTGTCTATTAATAGTATAGCACAACGTTTGTAAAACATCTATAAAATATGTGATGGCTTGCCTTATGCAACGCTATTCGCTCCGCCGAATATCCCACGCTATTCGCTCCGCCTCCGGCTCCGCTCATAGAGGCTGTCGCCTCATACCAAAAGAGATGCGCCATGGCATTTGCAAGCGAGCTTGCATGCCATGGCGCATCTCTTTTGGTGCGTGGCTTGTAGCTAACTAAAGTATACAACTTCCTCTTGTGGGGGAGTGGTTTTTTCGACTTTGTCAGCCCAAAGCATTGGCACTAATGCTTGTTGTTTACGGCTAAATTCCGGTTTTACTTTTACTGTTACCATAACCCAGTCGTTGGTTGCAAATTTATCAGCCTGTGGGTAATGGCAGATGAATCCGATTTTTGCGATGTCATCCGCACAGCAAGTCATGGCCGCGCGAGATGGAACAAAGGCATCTTTCGGGAAAGTTCTATTTCTGTATACCTGTCCCTTAAATACAATCGTTTTTCCCTCGTATTTTTCCGGATGCTCACTAACATCCAGATACCAAAGTCCAAAATCGTCATCTTCTAATACAATTTCTTTTGCGGTGACATCAAACGGTAATTCCTCTTCAATATTACTCTCAACCGAGCCATCCTCTGATTCAAATAAAACCTGGGCACGGCGGTTGATTGCTTTGACATTTCGACGCATGGATGCCTTGTCCATATCAGATGAACAACGGTTAAAAATAACCAAATCCGACTGCTGAAAATGCGACATAATCAACGATTTCATATTATTGATATAAACGGAAAATGTTTCCGCATTGACTGTTGTAAATGTCTGCACAACAATCCAATTTTCCGGAATGGTTTCATTGATTAACTTAACCAAATCCCACATTCCGTTTACTTCAATAACAATTCGTGCCGGCTTATACTGTTTCACAAGTTCCTTACACTTATCTTCCGTCAAATCTTCTTCGTCTTCAATCAAAACCGTGTCCACTTTATTATGACGAAGTAACATTTCATCGACTTCTTTTTCTCCCTCTTCCGTCATCAGATACAAGGTCCGCAAGCCGTCTTCAAAATTTCCTTCCTCCAGTATTTCCTGAAAACATGTTGATTTACCGCTTTCCAAAAAACCGGTAAACAAATAGACCGGAATATCCCGATTTCCAAACATAGTTTCCTCCATTCCTTATCCTAAAAACAATTGCTTAATTTCACTTTCTTTCAACTCTGCTCCAATAACGCAGATTCGTCCGGTATAGTCTGCACTGCCCCGGCGTACTTCGTACTCACCAGGTACCAAATCAAAGTGGAACCATTCACCTTCCGTCGCCGGTACAATTCCCTTCGCGCGAAGAATGTTTCCATAACCATTATCCTCAGCAGACAATTTTTTCAAAATACCAGTCAATTCTTCCTCACTGTATTTGTGCGCACTCTCGATACCCATGCTTGTAAATACATCGTCCGCATGATGGTGATGATGTCCATGCTCATGGTCGTGGTCATGTCCACAACAGCACTCGCCATCCTCGTGATGATGATGTTCATGGTGATGGTGGTGTTCATGGTCGTGGTCATGATGATGTCCACACTCCGGACATACATCCTCTTCTTCCATCAATTCTAATTCCAGCGCATTACTCTCCTCAATCGCACCAAGAATCTGTTTGCCATCAATCTCATCCCATGGTGTCGTAATAATTGTTGCCTTATCATTTTTCTCGCGAATCAAAGCCAACGCAGCATCTAACTTTTCATCCGTAATTTTACCGGTCCGGCTTAACACAATTGTCTTTGCGCTCTCAACCTGATTATTGTAAAATTCACCAAAGTTTTTCATGTACATTTTACACTTCGTTGCGTCTGCCACCGTAACATACCCATTCATCTGCACATCGGCATGGCTTTCCATTACACCGGAGACAGCCTTAATAACATCCGACAATTTACCAACACCGGATGGCTCAATAATAATGCGGTCCGGATGATATTTCTCAAGTACTTCTTCCAATGCGGCACCAAAATCACCAACCAATGAACAGCAAATACATCCTGAATTCATTTCCGTTACATTAATGCCGGCATCTTTCATAAAACCGCCATCAATGCCAATCTCACCAAATTCATTTTCAATCAGGACAAGTTTTTCTCCCTGAAATGCTTCCTTTATCAGTTTTTTTATCAATGTTGTCTTACCGGCACCAAGAAAACCGGAAAAAATATCAATTTTTGTCATGGTAATAATAACCTCCTTATTCTTATGTTTCTCTGCTACTAGTATTATACTCGTTTTTCAAAAAGTTACAAGAGGTCACTCTTCCCCTACTCCCGGGCATAACAGTTTCTGCTGTTTCGTCAACCATTC
>QWCH01005238.1_pt1 | contig 10767 bp, 10 predicted proteins | sample 1972671 | NCBI WGS metagenome assembly QWCH01 (sample SAMN09866713, study PRJNA288562) | Human gut metagenome isolate term3_stool, whole genome shotgun sequencing... | isolation source: gut | host: Homo sapiens | place: USA: California | reverse complement strand
TATAGAAAGTTTTGATGCATCCGGCAGTTTCCCTTTTACAAAAAGCCTCTTTGGCGGGGAATCAATGTGCTTTAGCCGCTCCGGATAAGATTCATGAAAATAGGAATAAAATGATATATGATTCTTCGCCAACAGCTCCCACTCATGCTGCCAGCCTTCCTGCTTATATGCTTTGGCAAAGTAATTCTTTTCACGTGGTTTCATCCACTCTGCTTTTTTAATATCCGTTTCAGAAAGAGAACGCGCCTTATCTATGCTTTTATACCGCTCAAAGAACCTCTGTACAAAAGGCAAACCAAGTCCGGAAAGGGAAGTCAGCCAAAACAGATATTTTTCTTCTTCCTTTGTCATATCGTCTCCACCCCCCAGTATTTGCGGTCCACACTGCGAAAACGAACTGCCTCGGTTATATGGCTTTCTAAAATCGTATCACTTTCCTCTAAATCCGCAATTGTCCTCGACACACGTACAATCCGGCAAAGCCGCCTCACGCTCATCTGTTCCTCGTGAAATAAGAATTCTAACAATTCTTTCTCCGCTGTACCCATGATACAGTATTTTTTCATTGCCTGTGGTGTCAACTCACTATTATAGGAAAAGTTTTCTTTTCGATAGCGTTTCTTTTGTATCCTGTGAGTCCTCTTCACCCTCTCTCTTATCTGCTTACTTGTCTCTCCTTTTTTCTCATACAGGGAAAATTCCGGCAGTCCTGTTTCTACACATAAATCCATCCGGTCTAACAACGGCTCACTGATTTTTGCTAAATAGCGCTTGATATCTGCTGTCGTGCATCGACATTTATCTCGGTTTGGATAATAACCGCACCGGCATGGGTTCATCGCCGCCACAAACGAGCAGTCCGATGGATACTCATAACTGCTCCCAACACGTGCAATTGTTACTTTCTGTTCTTCTAAAGGCTGTCTGAGCACCTCTAGCGCACTCCTTGAAAATTCCGGAAGTTCATCTAAAAACAGAATTCCTTTTGAAGCCAATGTAATCTCTCCCGGCATTGGAATTCTGCCGCCTCCGGTAAGTGCCGCTGCCGTCGTTGTATGGTGGGGAGCACGAAACGGCCGCTTTTTCAGTACAGACGCATGTTCTCCTAAAAGTCCGCACACACTGTACAATCTCGTCACTTCCACACTTTCTTCTAACGTCATCGGTGGCAGAATCGTTGGAAGTCTTTTCGCAAGCATCGTCTTCCCACTTCCCGGTGGTCCAATCATCAAAAGATTATGTCTTCCACTCACCGCAATTTCTGCCGCACGCTTCATCATTTCCTGTCCTTTAATATCAGAAAAATCAAGTCCTTCTTCCTGTGACTCATCCCACTTTTCAAAAGGAATATACACTTTCTTCAGGGAAATTTCTCCTCGTAAAAAACGCAGCGTTTCTGAAAGGCTTTCCACCCCATAAAGAGAAATTCCTTCTAATACGGCAGCTTCTTTTACATTTCCTTTTGGCACAAGAAACTGTCGAAGTCCCTGCTTCTTTCCTTCTAAAACCATAGCTAATACACCATTTACACTCTGTACGGAACCATCTAAACCAAGTTCCCCGATAAACATCGTATCTTTGATACATTCTTTGGATAAATGACCGAATGCGGTCAACAGACAAATTGCAATGGGAAGGTCAAATGTTGTGCCTTCCTTTCTTACATTCGCAGGCGACAGATTCACCGTAATGCGTTTTGCGGGAAAACGAATCCCCATCTGGCGCACAGCAATCCGCACGCGCTCTCTCGCCTCCTTCACGGCAGAGGCTAAAAATCCCACCATATCAAAAACGGGCAGACCATCACTGACATCTGCCTCAATGCGGATTACTCTGGCTTTTGTACCATAGACATCCGCGCCAAACGATTGACTAAACATAAATTCCTCCTAACCTGAGGAACGAACCAAGCACATTATAACACACAGGTCAGAAGGACGCAAGTCTTTTTTAATTCTTTTGCTGCTTTTCCAACAATTTTTTAATTTCATCCATAAAGGTATTTACATCCTTAAACTCGCGATATACTGAGGCAAAACGAACATAGGCAACCGGGTCTAACTGCTGAAGCTTGTCCATCAGAATTTCTCCGATTTTTTTGCTCTCAACTTCCTTTTCTCCGAGATTAAAAACTGCACTTTCCACAGAATCTACCAATTCATTAATCTGGTCAACCGAAATTGGACGCTTTATACATGAGCGGAATACACCGCGTTCAATTTTTGAACGGTCATACGGCTCTCTCATCCGGTCTTTCTTTATGATAACAAGAGGAATCGTCTCCAACTTCTCATAAGTTGTAAAACGCTTCCCACATTTTTCACACTGGCGACGGCGACGAATCGAATTATTGTCATCGGCCGGTCTTGAATCAATTACCTTCGTATTTTCTTCTGCACAAAATGGACATTTCATAGTCTTCTCTCCTTCTTTTCACTACTGTAAGTATATCGAATTTTTCACATGAAGTAAAGACTAGTTTCCACATTTGTTTGTAACGCGCTCCTTATTTACCTCCACAAGAATCAAATCTGTTCCGATTTTACAGATATGACATATTTCAATGACGTATTCTTCTTCTCTACCCAGCACACCAAAAAATTTGCATGGGCCCGGAATAATAATATGTGTAATTTTTCCGGTGCACAAATCAAACTCGACGTCTTCTACAAAACCAAGTCTCTCGCCATCACAAATATTAATAACTTCCTTCTCCCTCAAATCACAAATCCGCATAAAAATCTCCTTCTCTTTCTAAAATATTATATGTAACAAACGCATAATTTGTGCTTCATCTGTTCATGATAAAAGAAAGGAAATCAATGGACAAAATGGAGGACATACCATGGCACACTACAAGGTTGAAATCTGCGGCATTAATACAAGCAAACTCCCACTTCTGTCAAATGAAGAAAAAAAGACACTGTTCGATAAAATAAAAAAGGGTGATAAAAAGGCACGTGAAACTTACATCCACGGCAATCTCCGTCTCGTGTTAAGCATCATCCAAAGGTTTAATAACAGTACCGAAAATGTAGACGATTTATTTCAAATTGGATGCATTGGTTTAATGAAGGCAATTGATAATTTTGACGTTACACAGAATGTAAAATTTTCAACCTATGCAGTACCGATGATTATTGGCGAGGTACGGCGCTATCTTCGCGACAACAATGCGATTCGTGTGAGCCGCTCTCTCCGCGACACTGCCTACAAAGCTATTTATGCAAAAGAAGCACTGATGAAAAAACAAGAAACAGAACCAACCTTAGAAGAAATTTCAAAAATGATTGATGTTCCACCAAAAGACATTGTTTTTGCACTGGATGCCATCCAAAGTCCGGTCTCCCTGTATGAACCGGTTTACTCTGAAGGCGGGGATACGTTGTATGTCATGGATCAAATCAGTGACAAAAAAAACAAGGAATCCAACTGGGTCGAACATCTCTCCTTAAAAGACGCATTGAGCCATCTGCCGGAACGGGAAAACCACATTATAAAACTCCGCTATCTGGAAGGTAAAACACAAATGGAAGTGGCAAACGAAATCCATATTTCTCAGGCACAGGTTTCACGACTGGAAAAAAACGCCCTGAAAATCATGAAAACTCACTTAGAGGCATAAAATAAAGAAGTTCAATTTGATTTAAGATGTGATAACACCCCATGTTAAAATCTCTCACAAATTGAACTTCTTTTTCATATCTTAAAGCGATACGTTGTTTTAGTCTACATACTTCTTTAATGTGCTGCGAATTGCACCTTTTCCGGCAATCAATTCCACAAACATCTTCTCCACTTTCTCACCAAGAGAAACCGAATAAAGATCTACGGCAAAAATCGATGCATCGCTCAAAATCGGCTGCAATTTATCATGTACATCCGTGTCACCAAAGGAAATTCCAGCGACATGAGCTTTCACTTCATCCAAACGTGGGTCAGGACTCTGTTCAAAAGCGTTTCCTTCGTCATCAATTCCCATCAGATAGCGGCACCAGCCTGCTAATACAAGTGGAATTAACGTAAGGCTCTTTGTATCTAAGTCTTCTCTGTTCTCATAGAACTTAATTGTCTCGCCAAAGCGGATTGGGAGTTTTTGTGACGTATCACAGGCAATTCTCTGTGGCGTATCCGGCATAAATGGATTTGGCAGACGCTTTGTCAATACTGCGTTTGCAAATTCTTTCGGATCAATAACACCCGGATTTACAACAACCGGCATTGCTTCCTCATAACACATCTTCTGAATCAACCGAGAAAGTTCTTTGTCTTCCATCTCATCATGAATGGAAGTATGGCCTAACATACATCCATAAATAGCAAGTGCTGTATGCAACGGATTCAAGCAGGTACAAACTTTCATTTTTTCTACTTTATCCACCGTTTCACGGTCTGTAAATACAATGCCAGCTTTTTCTAATGGTGGACGTCCATTCGGGAAGTTATCTTCAATAACAAGATAACCGGTTTCCTCTGAATTTACGAACGGAGCTGTATACGTATTGCGGCTTGTAATAATCAAGTCGGTATCTTCAAAACCATCTTTTTCGAGCATTTCTTTTACTTTCTCATCCGGTCTTGGCGTGATTTTATCAATCATTGACCATGGGAAGGATACCTTTTCTTCCATATAAGAAACAAAATCATCATTCACTTTTCCGGCCTGTTTCCAAGCATCTACATATGCCATAACGCCGGCCTTTAACTTGTCCCCATTGTGAGAACAGTTATCGGTGCTGACAAGGGCAAGCGGTGTACCATTTTTAACAAAACGTGCGTAGCACAGAGAGGCAATACGTCCCATCAGATGACTCTGATTTCCCGGACCTGCTAAGAATCCATCTTCTACACCCGGCAGTTTTTCCCCTTTACCATTAACTAACGAATAACCTTTTTCCGTAATGGTAAATGTTACCATTTGCAGGGAAGGATTTTCAAAAATCTCGGTAAGACGTGCAAAATCTTTTGGTGCCACCGGGTCAGCAACTAACGATTCCGTTACGCTTCCAACCACGTGTTTCTCAATGGTTCCCTCAGCTTTTAACACAACCGACAAACTCAAACCATCATACGGCTTGTATGCCTTTGTAATAATCTCATGATCAAAACTCTCTGCCACAACAACACCGCGGTCATATTCTCCTAAATTCAGCAAATCCTGTAATTTTGCAGCCGGAAATGCACGGAAAATATTACCGGCACCAAAGTGAACCCATGTCGGGTTTTCCTTTGTTTTTTTCTTTAACTCTTCTCTGTCATACTTGGGAAGAAGATATCCTTTCTCCTCCCAGACGTTTGTCTCGCCATTTTGTAAATCTAATAATTTCATGCCTAGTCACCTCTTATTTATTTTTATGAATTGCTTCCCACAAACCATTCAGATAAGCGACACCAAGAGCACGGTCATACAAACCGTATCCCGGTCTTGCCTGCTCGTCCCAAATCATACGTCCATGATCCGGACGAATACATCCGTCAAATCCGGTATCAATCAATGCTTTTACAATTTCATACATATCAAGATTTCCATCGCTTGACAAATGAGATACTTCATGGAACAAATCTTTGTTCTCATACTTAATATTTCTCAGGTGAGCAAAGTGAATTCTCTCTGCAATTTTCGGATTGCGGATAATCTTTGGCAGATCATTGTTCAAATTACTTCCAAGAGAACCGGTACAAAGTGTAAATCCATTGTAAATACTTGGATTCATATCGGCAATTTTTAAAAGATCCTCTTCGCATGTTACAATACGTGGAAGTCCGAATACATCCCAAGCCGGATCGTCCGGGTGAACTGCCATTTTAATTTTGTATTTTTCACAGGTAGGAATAATACCATCCAAGAAATATTTATAATTTTCACGCAGTTTGTCTGCATCAACGTCTTTGTATTTCTCAAACAAATCCATAATCTCATCACGGCGGTTCGGCTCCCAGCCAGGCATTACAAAGCCGCCACTTGCCTTTTCAATACGGTCAAACATCTCGCTGGCATCAATACCGTCAATAATAGATGAATCATAAGCAAGTGCTGTAGAACCATCCTCCAAAGGCATAGCCAAATCCGTACGTGTCCAATCAAAGACCGGCATAAAGTTATAACATACAAGATGAATATCTGCTTTTCCAATAGCCTCTAACGATTTGCAGTAGTTTTCAATCAATTCATCTCTTGTTGGAAGACCAATTTTAATATCCTCGTGTACGTTGATACTTTCCACACCAACTAACTTCAAACCTTTTGCTTCTACTTCCTGCTTTCTTTTCATGACGTCTTCATACGTCCATGCTTCTCCTGCAGGAATATCATGAAGTGCTGTAATTACACCGGTCACGCCGGGAATCTGGCGAATCTGATCCAGTGTCACACTGTCGTTTCCTTCTCCATACCATCTTAATGTCATGTCCATAATCAATAACCTCTTTTCTTATTATTATATTTTCTTATTATGTTACGAATGACCTTGTCTAAATCATCCTATTCATATATTTTTCGGGAAAGTGCATCTTTTACTCCACTCTTCCGGTAAAAATATGTATTTACGCGGTCTCTCCATTCGATTGCATTAGAAAGCTGTCTCTCCATGCGGGAAAGGACTCTCTCGTAGACATCCTCTGCCATCTCCTCTTTCCATGCCTTCCAACCAGCAATCATTTCTTCCACTTCATTAACACCCTCAAAATGCGTGTCATATATATGCTGAATCAGTGTTTTTCCTGAAGCTAACACTTCATCATAGCGGACATAATGGAAAAATAACAAAAGCTCCTGTGGACACTGTTTTTTATCTGCATACTTTGTGCACCATGGCTCATTATACTGAGTTGTATAGCCGGTACCATTTGGTGTACGGTCAACACCCAGACCATTTCTATCCGCTCTGTGATAAGTTCCCCAGCGGTCATACTCATATCCGTCAATATCCGGTCCGTAATGATAATGCGGTGTCACCATCCAGCCAATACCTAGCGGAGACGTATACTTTTCATATGTGGACCAGGACTTCATAAGCATCGAAACGACGCCGTCGGAAAGCGATTTAGGAAGGGTAAGTTCTGCCCATTCTTTTGCAATAACCGCCGAATCTTCGGACGGATTCATCGCCAATCTTCCATAGCCGTAAGTGTTTGCTGCTGCTAAATCATTTCCGGTCCAATTATAGTCATTACCGGTATTAATAACAGCTGCCATACCACACAAATGCTGTCCATAAACAGAGCCATCTACAATTTTCTGCACGGTTGAACCTTCGCCAGCAGCATACGTATCAAAGTCAAGAATTTCACGCCACATCGGGAGCAGATAACACAAATCAATCTGCTGTCCGGTGTATTCCTGTGCAATCTCCACTTCCAAAATCATGTTGGTCTTTTTCAAGCCGCCAAACAACGGTGAAACCGGCTCACGCACCTGGAAATCCATCGGTCCGTTTTTTATCTGTAAAATAACATTGTCATCAAAGTTTCCATCTAATTCTATAAAGTTGTCATATGCCGCTCTGGCACGATCTGTCTTTTTATCACGCCAGTCCTGCCCGCAATTATATACGAAGCAGCGCCATACTAAAATTCCGCCATACGGAGCAAGTGCCTTACCTAACATATTAGCTCCATCTGCATGTGTTCTTCCATACGTAAATGGTCCCGGTCTTCCCTCAGAATCTGCCTTTACCAAAAATCCGCCAAAGTTTGGAATCACCTCATACACATGTGACACCGTTTTTTTCCACCAGTCTGCCACTAAAGGATTTAGTGGGTCACAGTCTGTAAAATTATCTAATTCCATCGGTGCGGCAAAATTTACACTTGTATACAATTTAATTCCATATTTTGCAAACAAGTCGGCATATTGTTTTACTTGCTGCAAATAACGGTCCGTGATCAAATAAGTCTCATTCTCATGAACATTAACATTATTGATTACAATCGCATTAATACCAACAGATGCCATCATTCTAACATACTGTACAATGCGGTCATTCCATAAAATTTCGTAATCCTTGTAGAAAAAAGATTCCCCCGAATAACCTCTCTCGATGCTGCCATCCATGTTATCCCAGTGATTCATCATGCGAAGCGGCATTTCCGGTGTATTCTGAACCGGAAAACAATTCATCTGTTTGGTCCGAATTAAACGAAGAAAATGGAACACACCATATAACAGTCCGCTCTCTGACTTCCCGGTAATCTGATACCGGCTCTCCTCTTTTGTGATAATATATCCGTCTTTTCCCTCTTTTATAGAAGAATCCACGGAAAATACCACGCCTGCCTCTTCTTTTTTTACTAACTGAGGAACTTTTCCTGCCATATTTTCCATAGCAAGTTTGTATTCACTAATAGCACTTTCTACGATTTCTCCCTCACAGGATTGAAAATATGCCAGCCATTCTTTTTCAATTGTATCTACGGGCTGATAATCCAGCCAGCATCTGCTATAATCCATCTGTTTCTCCTCTTATTCATCAAGTTTTAAATCAATTGTCTTTAATAAGTTACCATAAATGCTACAACAATTCAAGTTATAGCATAGCCTTATGACTTTATTATTATAATCTATATATAAATGGTTTTTCAATCCCTAATTTTCAATCTTCAGATTTTAAGAAAGGGCTGTACAAAACAAAGCTTTCGCTTATTCTGAACAGCCCCATGAAACTAAATTACCTGTTTCTTTTTGTTATTATTTTGTATGCTCTTTTGCAAACTTCTCATACTCAGCATTAACTTTGCTAATCTTCGTATCCCATTTGGTTGAAAGCTCTTCAATCTTCTTAGCAGGTGTTGTTGCATTTGCATATACAGGATAACAGAAATCACCATAGTCGATTTCACTAATCATTGGCAGATAAGAAGTAGATTTATGCTTCTCTTCCAACATCATAGCGATTGTTTCATCTACTGCACGGTCATCTCTGAACTGTGGGTAATACTGCTCAAGAATCTGATCATGAGGAGTATATCCTTCAACAGGCTCTGTGTACAAATCGTAAGCAAATGCAATCTTCTCAGCTTTTTCCTGATCGAAGCAGCTTGGCATAACAACGATGTTGTCGTTTGGTACTGTCTTATTTGTAGCACCCTTCTGATCCTGGTTGTATGGGAACATTACGAATCCCCAGTCATCTTCCATATCAGCAAACGCACTAATCTCATAAACCTCAGCAGTCTGCATAGCAGCTTCGCCATCACGGAATGCAGCTTTATACCAATCCCATGCTACGTTTTCTGATGGTTTTGGCTTAATATAACCTTTCTTAATCAAGTCAACACCCCAGTTCATAGCATCTTTGAACTCTTTGGATGTAATTGCATCAACATATTTACCGTCTTTGTCACGAGATACAAATGTTGCATTGTTGTTAGCTGCACACATTGGCAGATAGTATTTTGAGAAACTTGCCATAGCATACTGGTCTGTTTTACCATCACCATCGGTATCCTTTGTAAGTTTCTTACAATACTCTTCGAACTTGTCCCATGTCCACTGATTGTTTTTCTGCAAATCATATGGCTCATCTTCCGGAATACCAGCTTCCTTGAAGAGACGTTTATTGTAGAAAATACCACCACGTGGCTCACTGTCTGGGCTCATACCCCAGATACCATCACCAATGCTCATCAACTCTTTAACTGTTGGATTCCATTTTTCTTCATCGAAATTGAACTCCGGAAGAGTTGACAAATCATACATCAAGCCTTTCATCAAAGGCTCAGAAACAAATTCCTGATACAGATAGTAAATTTCGTATTTTGGACTACTTGCCATAACGTCATTTACATAATCTGATTTTGCATCTGTATAGGAATAAACAGAATCACGAGTAATTTTGAAATTGTACTTCTCCTGAATACTCTTCCAGTACTCATTCTGCTTTTTACCAAACTCGTCGGTTCTGTCTGCAAGGGTATCTTTGGAAGTATACCAGTCACCTACCGTGATATCCATGCCACCAAGGTCACTAAATGTTTTCTTGTTTGAAGAAGATGATGTTTTTGCGCCATCGCCTGATGCACTGCCTGCATCATTGGAGGAGCCGCCACATCCAGTAAGAGAACCTACTGCAAGAACAACACAAAGACCCATCGCAATCAGCTTCTGCATGCTTGCTTTCATTTTGTTTTGCCTCCTTATTTAATATATTGTTATACCGGAAAATCCCGGTGATAACCTAAGTCATTACTGCCCGACGGCACCTGCCAGAACAGGCAGATGCCAAATAGGGCAAATTATCTTTGTTACATCTTGATACCAGACTGACTCAAACTTTCTACGAAGCCTTTCTGTGCAAATAAATATACAATAATCAAAGGAATAATTACCAACAATGTACCTGTACCAATCATGGCGGATGCATAAGCGGTCGACGCTTTATCAAGACCTGTGGTATCTCCTCCGATTTCAACTGTAATTCCTTTAATCCTGTTTCCCATGTCTGCACCTCCTCCCAAAAAGACATAAAGAAAGCCCGGATTTCTCCGAGCATGAAAAAAGCACCGATTATTTCTAACCGATGCTGCCTCAGAACTTATCGAAGTCCTCCTGAGTGGCAAGCCGCTTATATTTCACGCCGTCATTGGATTTTTCCGTCCACATATCCAGAACCAGCCCAATCGTAAGCAAATCCAGATCCCGGATGGAAATCCCCAGTTCCACGCTTCGCAGAAGGAACAGCGGCGTGGTCATTTCCCGCTCACTTCTGCCAATCTTTTTTTTGACGTCACATCCGTCACAAGGTTCTCGCCCCACAGTTCCAGAATCTG
>QWCH01005234.1_pt1 | contig 10775 bp, 9 predicted proteins | sample 1972671 | NCBI WGS metagenome assembly QWCH01 (sample SAMN09866713, study PRJNA288562) | Human gut metagenome isolate term3_stool, whole genome shotgun sequencing... | isolation source: gut | host: Homo sapiens | place: USA: California | reverse complement strand
TCCGGTTGGCACGCACCTTGATGTCGAAAGGAGCCAAAGTTCACATCATCATCCAAGACGCCGCGGACGGTATCCGGGACGATAAATTCCTTGCTACCGGCGATAGGGAAACCTGCATGGGCGATCCCATCCCTTTGAATCAAGTACAACGCCTCAAACAACGTTGTGACAAAATCAACACGCTATTCCGCAAAGACAAGGAAGCCTATCGACGGGCTATCTTTATCCACCTTGACAGCCGGAGCGAGAGCAAACAGATTGACGTTTTCTTTTACCATTACGAGGGTAGCGCCAAGGGCAAACATCTCGCCAACACGCTACAAGACGTGTTTAACAAGAAATACGACAAACATCAACCTAACAGGGGATTCTCCGGAACGGTAAACACCCGTGACCTATACGTCATTAAACAAACGCTCCCCGTGGCCGTTTTCCTAGAATTGGGTAACATCCAAAACAGCCGTGACCAACAACGTTTCCTGCTAAACGACAACCGCCAAGCTTTAGCTAATTGGATTTGCGAAGGCTTGACACAGGACTTCCGCCACTATTCAAAATAAGGCGGTTTACCAAAAAGAAAGATAATCATCAAATTATTCCACGAGCCACTTCCCGATATTACGTTCATTAGCATCAAATTCCACCCCAATCTTTACCACTTCTCTGTTATCAACCGAATAAGGCAAAAGATATCCCTTATCATCAATTTGCTTTAAAGCTTGCTCGGCTGTACCATCTAGTTTAAACTCGAAGACATAAATGTATTTCGGTGTTTTCACCACGGCATCAGCCCTTCCCTTGCCACTACGTACCTCAGCTCCCGTGAATTGTCCCATTAACTTGAACACGAGATAAAATACAACTTGGTAATGACGTTCCGTCCGAGTATTCAACTCGTAAGGGAAGTCCGCGAAAAACGCCCGTAATCGTTTCATAAAGGCATCAACATCACCTCTTTCAAGTTCAGATACAAACTTCCCGATATAAAATCCTCGTTCTTCTTCCGCCAAAGAAGTATAGAAAGGTACTAGAAAATCCATAAAACCATATCTCACCTCATCATTCGGGAAAGCAAGAAAATAATTATTAAAACGAGAATCGTATTCCTTAATCGTCAAATAACCACTTTGATAAATCAAAGGAATCGGGTTATCAACATTTACCCGGTACTCGGTGAAAGAAGAAGCAGGAGCTTCTACCCCGTCAAGTAATTCCCGAAGGTCGTAATCACTCTGTTTCAATAACTCTACAAGAAAAGTCGGGGTTCCCGTCTGAAACCAGTAACGACCAAATACTTTAGACGTGAATACGCTCAACACGCTAAACGGGTTAAATACCCCCGGGGCATTTTGATAAAAATGATAACCATCGTAAAGCGTCGTCATCTTTTTCACGACTTCGCCGACGTCCATAGCGTTAGTTGCCGCCAATTGTTCAATCTCCGGTTGAAAATTATCCTTTAATTCTTCCAAAGTTATCCCGCAGATAGTAGCGTAATCCGGCCACATACTAATGTCACTCAACTGGTTGAGATCACTAAATACACTAACTTGAGCAAATTTAGTAACCCCAGTCAAAAACACGAAACGCAAATAACGGTCGGCACTCTTGAGTACCCCGTAAAAAGCCTTCAAGGTATCGCGGAAGTCTTCGAGTAAGGCGTTATCCTTTCCCAATGCTTGCAGAAGCGGTTTATCATACTCGTCCACGAGCACCACAACCCCGCGTCCGGTCTGCTCGCAGGCACGACGAATGACATCAAAAAAACGACCTGCCGGGGTACTTTCGCCGTCACCCCGTCCCCAACGATCTTCCCACATCTTCAAATACCTGTCGAGGATAGCGTACAATCCCTCGGGAGAATCATACTTCTCGGCGTTCAAATCAAGATGTAACACGGGATGCACGTTCCACTCTTTCTCCAACTGCCCGATAGTCAATCCCTCGAATAAATCCTTACGTCCCTCGAAATAAGACTCGAAAGTCGAGAGCAACAAACTCTTGCCAAAACGTCTTGGACGACTAAGAAAATAAGGTGCACTGGAGGAAACCAGCTTCCACACGAAAGCCGTTTTGTCAACGTATACATAGTTGCCAACACGTATTTTTTCAAATGTCTGTATGCCTATCGGAAGTTTCCTCGTTTCCATGATGCTCTCGTTTTTAATCTATAAGCAAAGATAATCTATAAAGCTTACAATATCAAATCTCCGTTTGATTATTCCCAAAGGGCTTTCTCTATTTTTCTTTCACCATTAATCCCAACGCCTTACCCCATTTGGTAGCGATAGATATCGAGCCGTCTTTCGGTAACATTTTTCTCAACCCGACAAGACATTTATCCAAGTAACGATACGATTCTTTAAACGTGTTGCTCCAACCCGCCTGCACCAGAATATCTTTTGTCACGTAGCAATTCTTGTTCTCACACAACACTTTCATCACCTTCATTTCCAACGGACTGAATAATATCACTTCCCCGTCCACGACAAGTTCACGGTTCACAAGGTCAAGATACACCCCATCGCTAATATCTATCGTTTTCTCGCTACGCTCACGAAATCCGATTTGTCTTAAAGCGGCTTCGATACGGGCTTTAAATTCAGCTTCATCCATATCCTTGCGGATATAATCATTTGCCCCGCTCTTAAATCCGGCTACCGCGGCGGATGAACTGCCAATACTACTGATAAACAAAATAGGAATGACAGAATCATCTTTCCGAATCACTCTAGCGACCTCCAAACCTGTCATTTTCGGCATCATCACGTCGAGCAACGCCAAGTCCGGTTTCTTCTGACGATAAACCTCAAGCGCATCCTCCCCGTCGGTAACGTGGTAAACCGTGTGCCCATTCTTTTTCAAGTAAGTTATGAAATCCTCGTAATACTCCGCCGAATCCTCAGCGTACAAAATCTTAGCCATTTTCCCGTTTGTAAAATATTAATCGTTTTCGTCTGTTACCAAAGGCACCATGACCGTGAACGTGGTTCCGACACCCTCGGTACTGTCCACCCGAATCACACCGCCATGAGCCTCTATTACCTGTTTCACGTAACTCAACCCGATTCCGAAACCGTGTACATCGGCAGAACGACCGCGAGCAACCCTGAAATAACGCTCGAAAATCTTCTCCCTCAGTTTCTCCGGAATACCAAACCCGTGGTCTTTTACCGATATAATCAGCATATTCCCCTCGTCCTTGCACGATATCTCGACTTTCGGCGAACCACCCGAATACTTGATAGCGTTCTCGATCAAGTTACTGATGGCGTTCGGAAAGTGAATCGGATCGGCTTCAATCACGTTCCTACTCAATTGATAATCCACTTTAATCGAAACATTTCTTTTCTCGAACACGGAATTGAACTGTCGAACAAGTTCATCAATTGAATCCTGCAAAGATAACTTTTCCCACGTAACCTTGAACCCTTGTTTCCATGCATTTAATAATTTAAACACGAAATTATTCAAATGCAGCACTCTATCAAACCCTCCATTCAATGCTTCCAATTGCCTTTCATTCAAATTATCAACCCCCTCCTGTTTTAGCGCAAGGAGCTTTTTCTTAATTATCGACAGCGGGAACTTCAATTCATGCACCATACTGCTCATAAATTCCTCTCGGACTTTTGCCACGTTTCGTTGGAAAGAAATTGTCTTCACTTGATAAATAGAGCATATAACCAAGAATATCATTATAAGAAACGAACTAATAAGAATACTTGTCATCTGAACAAAGAAGGTCTTATAAGGTATATCAAAATAAACAATCAAACCATGATGACTTTTCATACCTAATTCAATAATGTTAGAAACAATACGTTTATTTACCCTTGAAGAACCATTTTCTGTTGTAGCAACAATCTGTCCACTCTTCGTATCAACAACTTCTAGTATATAACGATCCGTAATTCCATTACGATTAAAATAAGCATGACATATACTGTCCAACATAATGATATTTTCACTAGACTGCTGGTTTATCAAGTCATAACAAACTTTTCGTATTGTACCTAAATAACTACTCTCATTCTCATAATTAATAATTGTTGTGTCGCCGTTTAAAATAAACTTCACAATTTCTTTGTCTAAATCAAGTCCTACCTTTGGTTGATTTTGTCGTATTGTTTGATTACGTACTAAATGTTCTTCAAAACCTGTTTCAACAGCCATGACCAAAACATTATTTACTCTATTCAAAAATTCAGCCTTTTTATATTGAACCATACGATTCAGCCAAAATCCTTGAAAAATCAATAAACAAGCTATTGCAAATATTGAAACTCCCCACGCTAAATGGAATCTTCTATTCATAACCACTATATTTAAGACTACATAAAAGTATCGAAATTCTCACCTTATTATATATGTTTCCCTTGCACTGCAATTTTAAGAATAAATTAAGAAAAATAGGAACAAATGAGGAACAATTTATCTCAAATTTTCCCTATATTTTTGTAACACATCAAAACGCTCAATATATGAAGAAATTTATTATTAGTATATTGTTTATATCTATAATCCTCGGACTAACATTAGTAAATGTTACTCTTAGGAAAGATTCCACGAATATAGATATAAAAATTAAAAATATCGAAGCTTTCGGAGATAATGAAAGCGGGGAAGACAATCCATGTACAATTGTTGGCGCTATTTGTATGGTGTATGATACTAATGGAAATCCTACATTCTACCCGGGACTTACGCTAGATGTAAAATAACATGAACATGAAAAAGGCATTATTTATACTATTAGCCGTTGCTTTCGCCTACAGTTGTTCTGATGAAGTGCGAACTGTACCGAAAGAGCAGAATCCTTTGTTTAGCATGAGTCGTGCTGTCTCACTAGACAGGTTGGATACAAAAATCAATCTACAAAAGCTGGGCATTATAAACCCGACAAAAGTAATCAAGAAAGATTCTATACTTATCGTGCTTGACCGGGAAGGGTTGAACAAGATTTCCATATACAAACAAGACGGAACATTGTTGGGAAATTACCTCCCGACAGGTTTAGGCGGTAACCAAGGTTTGTACATCTTAACGATGCATCTTGACGAGAAAGGAATCTTATCAGCCTATGACTTTGGGAACAACCGAATGGTCGAGTTCGACATGAATCAACTGGGACAAGCCGGATTCGGTCCTACCTTTACCCCCGTGCCCACGGACAAGAAACACTTGTGCGCTGCCAAATGGGGTTCCACAATCGTGGCAACGGGTATGTTCGACCAGCGTTACGCTTTACTGGAAAACGGGCAAGAAAATTTCTTCCTTCCCTACCCGAATTACCGGAACGCCGACAATTCCCAGAAAAGCATCTTATTTGCAAGTAATATCATAAAGATAAAACCTGATGGAACGAAATTTGTCTGTGCGAATATGCAAAGCGGTATCATAGATTTATGCTCTCTCATACCTTGCAACACCATCACTCGCATCACCGAGCAAAATCTCTATTCTCCAAAAGCCACGGTCAAGAGTACCAGGAGAAAGCCCGTCGCGTATTCCACAGACAATCTCTTCGGGTTTGTTGATATTGAAGTATCTGATGAATACATATTTGCCCTCTATTCCGGGAGAAGTTACAATAAATACAAAGAGAAGATAGGCTATGGTGAACGGATTGTAGTGTTCGACTGGGAGGGCAATCACGTTCACACCTATTTACTAGGGAATCCGTTCACCTCTATTTCCTTTTGTAAAGAAGAAAACGCCATTTATGGCTTGACAAACCATCCGAATTCAGTGTTGATTAAATATGCATTGGATTAATTTCCGTGTGAGAGTTTTGTACCTTGGGATGTTCATCCTCCTCGGGGGATGCCATTCCAAGGATTACAAAGCCCGAAAAGTAATTGAAGAATGGTACGGGAAAACAATCACGTTTCCCACCTCCCCGGCGGCTAAAATCCTCGGGAGAGACACGACCGTCACGCTCACGGAACTATTGGATAAAGAATACAGCGTTCTTACTTTTTTTGATTCTACCGGGTGCACGGAATGTAACATGAAATTACATGACTGGCACTTACGCGTGAAAGATATAGTCGGACAACAAGATAAAGTGAATTTTATCTTTATCGTCCACGCCAAGAATTTCGAGGCCGTATCGGCATTTGCCATGAAGAACAAATTCAATCACTTGATATTTTACGACACGGACAATGCCCTGTGGAAGGCGAATCCGAACCTGCCGCACGACCCCGAATTTCAAACATTCCTACTCGACCGGGAACAAAAGGTCGTGTTAATCGGTAGCCCGGCGAGAAACAACTCGCTGTGGAAACTGTACAAACAACAAATTAGTGTAAAGAATTAAATGACACAATGGATTGACAACACCGTGAATTTCCTGTCCTTCATGGGCTTCCTTCTATTAATCGCCACGATGCTGGTGATCGATTCGGAAAGCATGAACGGGATTGTTGTTGCCAAACGTTTTTGGTTCTACACTTTCATGTGTATAACCGGAGTCATTTCTATCATTCTGGCTTTTTACAGGAAATCGACCACGAGTGTCGATGAAATCAAAACTATCATAATAGGGATTTTGACTGTAGTGATTATTGGCATATCCCGTAACTCCAATCAGGAAATGATGAACGCAGAAGTATTTCTGTTAATAGTCATTTCCTATTTTTTCTTCGATATCTATTTTTCTTACAATAAAAAATCGATCAAGACATTTCAATTCGTTCTGATTGCGCTCGCTTTATTTGAAGTCATTTGGGGATACTGCCAATTATACGCTTATATCCCGGAAATGCAAACAAAATTTCAATTATCCGGGTCCTTCGACACCCGATACGCTTATGCCGTATACTTGGCCACGATTACCCCGATTGCGCTTTACTGGACAATCACACTATATCAAAGATTAAGTGCCAAATTCTCGACACCGTCTTATACCGAACAAGCAAAGCCGGAAATCATCGACGAGATCATGTTGTTCATGCTATCAGCCCTCTCCTTGTTGGGCATACTATCTATCATGCCTTTTACAGGGGAAGCCATCGCATGGCTCACCGCGGCGTGCGGATGCAGTGTTGTTCTGTATTTCAAATTCAACATGCACGCTTTCATCAAACGCTTACAGACACAAAAACAAAGAATAACCCTCTTGATCTGCGTGCTGCTTATCAGCACCGGTATCGTGGGCGGCTACTACAAATTCCGGAAAGATCCAGTGGACGAAAACCTTCTGGCGTGGAAAATATCCATGAACGTGCTGACGGAAAACCCGTTATTCGGCATTGGTATCGGGAACTTCCAAAAAGCATACGGGGATGCCCAGTCTTACTATTTCGAACACGGCAACCGGACAGAAAGAGAACTGGCATTGGCCAACACGCCGTGTTACCCGGTCAGTGACATTGTCCGTATCACGGCGGAAACCGGATTGCTGGGATTATTACTTATCCTCGGGTTTGTCGCCACGATTCTTATAAAAAGTATCCGAAGTTTAAAACGATACCCGGAGAAGTTAGCTACCCTAGGTGCATTAATTTCGCTCTCTATGGCAGGACTGATGTCCTCCCCAATCAGATCATTACCGTTAGCCATCATCCTGATGCTCTTGCTCGCCTTGTGCGCCCCCCGGGAAGCCCGTCAAGAAAAAGCCGGACTGAGTTTCAAAGTAATTTATCTCGCGTTGGCAGGCTTGGTGCTTTTCACCGCCTTCCCCGAAATGAGAAAATACAACTCCTACTGCGCATGGGCAGAAGGAAAACTATATTACAACATGAAGATATACGCGACGGCGGTTAATATATACGCCCCGCTGGCAAAGAATCTAAGACATCCCGGATTTCTTATCGAATACGGGCAAGCACTCTCCCAAACAGGCCGATACGAAGACAGCATCGCTGTTCTCCGAGAAGTATTACAATCTGTATCTGCCCCGGTAATATACAATATCATCGGGAAAAACTATCAGGCCATGGGAGAGTACAAGCTCGCCGAACAGAACTTCCGGAAGGCCCATTACATGACGCCCAGCCTCGTGTATCCCAATTATTTGCTGGCAAATCTTTACCACGAAATGGGATTACATGACAAGACCTTGCAATGTGCCCGACAAGTAATCACTCAAAAACCAAAAAAGGAATCAAAAGAAACACAAGAAATGAAAGCACAAATGGAATCGCTCATCAAGAGTATCCATTAAAAGAGCCATCCTCGGACCGTTCTGGTCCATTTCACACCATAGTACATCTAAATCCATCACTTTGGGGAGACATTCTAAGTCTCCCTTTCTTTTTTGTACCCATAAATCCGTATATTCGCGACATTCTAAATCAATGACACAAACCATGAAATATATATTATCGTTCCTTTTCACCACGATTCTCGGCATCACGCTCCTCTCCGCGCAGGATTACCCGAAGCGCGAATTTCGCGGGGCATGGATACAAACCGTGTTCCAGAGTGAATACGCCAAAATGTCGCCGGATGAGATGAAAGTTGACTTTATCCGCAAGCTGAATTACCTGCAAGAATGCGGAATCAACGCCATTGTCTTTCAAGTACGACCGGAAGCCGACGCGTGGTATCACTCCGAGATTGAACCGTGGAGCCGTTTCTGCACCGGCAAACAAGGTGTAGCGCCGGAGCCGTTCTTCGACCCGATGGCATTTCTCATCAAAGAGTGCCACCGACGGAACATGGAATTTCACGCTTGGCTGAATCCCTTCCGGGCATGCACGTCGGGAACTGCCGCGTTAGCGGACACGCACGTTTATCACGAGCATCCCGAATGGTTCGTCACTTACAACAAGCAATTACTTTTCGATCCCGGTATCCCCGCCTGTCGGGAATACATCTGCCGGGTGGTGGAAGACATCGTGAGCCGATACGACGTGGACGCCATCCACATGGACGACTATTTCTACCCCTACCCCGTGAACGGAATGCCTTTTCCCGACGATAACAGCTTTCGCGTTTACGGGTTGAAGAAAGGATACTCCGAGGACGAACGGGACAACTGGCGACGGGAAAACGTGAATCAATTAATCCGGGAATTGAAACACACAATCGTGAAAACAAAGGCGTGGGTACGCTTCGGCATCAGTCCTTTCGGGATATATCGCAACAAACAAAACACGCCGGACGGTAGCGGAAGCAATACCAACGGGTTGCAAAACTATGACAACCTGTACGCGGACGTGACGCTATGGGTCAAAAAAAAATGGATTGACTACAATATCCCCCAAGTGTACTGGGAAATCGGACACCCGGCAGCAGACTACATCACCCTTGCCAAATGGTGGGACAAAAACGCCCACGATATCCACCTTTACTTGGGACAAGACGTGGCACGCACCATGAAAGCCGGCGACCTGACCACCAAAATGGAAACCGCCCGTTCCCTACGCCACGTGAAAGGCAATTGCTTCTGGCCTGCCAACGAGATATTATGGAATAACGAGGGCATAGCCGACAGCCTCCGTGAACATTACCACCGCTACCCGGCATTGCTTCCCGCCTACACGCACATGTACAACGGACGACCAAAGAAAATCGCCAAACCCCGTGCCAAACGCACGAACAAAGGCTACACCGTGAAATGGTTCTCCGTCGGCGACCGTGAAGATCCCCGCAATCCCCAGTATTTCGTGCTCTACCGCTTCGCCCCGAAAGAAAGCATCAACCTCAACGATCCCTCCAAAATAGCCGCCATCACGCACTACACGGAATGCTACCTACCGCTTCCCCGAACAAAATACCGTTACGTGATCACCGCCGTCGACCGCTTCCACAACGAGTCAAAAGGGAAAAAGATAAAACTTAAATAATTTTCACATGAAAAACATTATAGATAAGTAGCTGTAAGATATATCAATCTTATCAAAATCTACATTTGTCCCATGATAAAGTATCATTGCAATTGCCCTCCATTTTTGCGACATAAAACAATCAGATCATCCACCGCATCATCTATAGACTGAAGATGCTCCGTTTCGTAGAACTCATCCAAAAAATGAATTCCTTTGAAATGATACAAATACAAAAACGCACTTTTAACCGAAAGCTGAAAGCGTTTGGCAAAAGCACGAATGCAAGCATTCATATAAGGTATTTTATATTTATCATTCATCGTGGATAGATATTAAATAATTTGATACACACAAAAATACAAAAAGTACAGTTCAACCGGACATTTGAACCGTACTTTTTTCTAATTCAGCAACAAATATACTCCCCAAACAGAGCATATAGAAAAATTCGCAAGCATGCACAATTCCGAGAAGCTGCTAATATTTAAATTGTTCACATGCTTGCGATATCAATATTTCTATTTCTTCAACGCCTTTTCCACCACTGCTGACAACTCTTCTTTACTCTCCATGTGTGCCCGCATCACGATTTTCCCTTCCTTGTCCACAATCACGAACATCGGGACAGCCTGCACGTGGTACAATTTATCCACTCGATATCCGCCCTTCGCCTTTTCGTCAAGCACCTGCGGCCACGGTAATTGCTCCTCATCCAACGCTTTCTCCCATGAAGCTTTCTTCTCATCAATGCTCACCCCGATAATCTCTACACCTTTATACTTACACAGCGTTATGATGATCTCTTTTATGCTTTCTCGGTATTGATTATAGATCGTTTTTCGTCTATACTTTGGAGTGAATACGATATGATATTTGGCATATCCATTTGGTATGGGCCAAACTATTTGTCTTATTCGCCATTAAAATCACCTTTTCTTTCGATAGTTTTCGGCAGCCTGAACATCTGCTATTCTATCAAGTAAGGTGATTTTT
>QWCH01007208.1_pt1 | contig 10780 bp, 9 predicted proteins | sample 1972671 | NCBI WGS metagenome assembly QWCH01 (sample SAMN09866713, study PRJNA288562) | Human gut metagenome isolate term3_stool, whole genome shotgun sequencing... | isolation source: gut | host: Homo sapiens | place: USA: California | reverse complement strand
CGCGCTCAAGCGGCCGTATGTGATGGGCCACGAGGGTGAAAGCGCGCGCAACGCTTTCCTCGTCACCGGTCCGGCGGACACAGGCAAGCACCTGAGTCTGTGTGCCGCCGCAGAGGAACTGGCCCGGCGCGGCGTGTTCGTCAGCGGGGATATCTCCTGGATGGATCTGTCGCTGTACCCAACCGCCGCAGAGGAAAAGCTTTTTTTGCAGGATCTGTATATGTCGCTGGCCGCCAAGGGCGACATCGTAGTGTTCGAACACTACGAGCGCTGCCAGCCTGCGTTCCTGACGGTCCTGTCCAATCTGGTGCAGCGGGGCAAAAGCCCGCTGGCCGGGCGCTACGTATTGCAGAACGGCCGTCTGGTGGACGCGGGCAACGCCCTTGTCACCGACGCCGTGGGCGCGCTCACGCCACGGGGCAAATACCTTGTGCTGCTCAGCGAGGCCCCCGTTGCCAAACTGGCGGACAGCTTCGGCGCGCCGTTTGTTTCGGCGCTGGGAGATATCTGTGAGACGGCCGCCCTCACGCCCGAAAGCTTGTCCGCTGTGGCGAAAGCGGAATTTGACAAGCTGGCTGCCCGCGCGCAAAAGGCGCTGGGCTTCACCGTCACAGCCGGGGATGCGGCACTGCTCCTCGCCGCCGAAAGCAGCGGACGCGCCAAGGGCGCGCAGGGCGTGCTGGCATTCTGGGACCGCGCCTACCGCGCGCGGGCCCAGTACCGGCTGGAACACGACGACGCACCCAAAGCCGCCGCGCTGGGCGCAGCGGACGGCCGCCTGACTGCAGACTTCGGCGCAGGCCCGGCGGATCTGCTCTCCCTGCTTCCTGAAGCTTACCAAGGCGAGGTGGAAGCTGTAAAGGCAGAATTGGACGGCATCGTAGGCCTTGCAGCCGTAAAGGAATACGTACTCAGTTTGGAGGACAATTTTGCCGTGCAGGCGCGGCGCAAAGCCGCCGGTCTCAAGACGGCCAGCGTTTCCATGCATATGATCTTCACCGGGAACCCCGGCACAGGCAAAACGACCATTGCCCGGCTGGTGAGCCGTTACCTGAAGGCCATCGGGGTGCTGAGCGGCGGGCAGCTGGTGGAAGTGACACGCGCCGACCTTGTGGGCCGTTATGTGGGCCACACCGCACCGCTCACCACACAGGTGCTCAAATCCGCCGTGGGCGGCGTGCTGTTCATCGACGAAGCATACAGCCTGTACCGCGGAAAAGACGACAGCTTCGGGCTGGAGGCCATTGATACGCTGGTCAAAGGCATGGAGGACCACCGGGACGATCTCATCGTTATCCTGGCCGGCTATTCCAAAGAGATGGCCGAATTTTTGACGGCCAACAGCGGCCTGAAAAGCCGTTTTCCAAACATCATTGAATTCCCCGATTATACCGGCGAAGAGCTGCTGGCCATTGCAAAGCTGCAGGCGGGCGGCAAGGGGTATACGCTGGACGAGCGCTGCGACGCAAATCTGTTGGCCTATTTCAACGCCGTGCAGCTCACCCGCGCGCGGGACGCAGGCAACGGGCGGCTGGCCCGCAACAAAGTGGAGGAGGCCATCCTCAACCAGTCCCGCCGCCTTGTGGCCCAGCCCGAAGCAGACCTGTGCCTGCTGCTGCCCGAGGATTTCCAGTTGGACGATGTGGGCGGAGTATAAACAGCCTTCCGCAGGTCTGCCTGCGTTTTTATAGATATCTGACAAGCAAAGGAGATGTTCACTATGCGAAAATATCAGGCTCTTTTTTTTCGCAATAAGACCAGGAGGGTCCTGCAATGCTGACCCTTCGCATCAAGGGAGGCTGTCATGATAAAATTGACGCAGATAGACGAAACAAATTTTCTGGAATGCTTTGCGCTACGGCTGGACAATGGGCAGGAGCGCTTTGTCTCATCCCCCATCCGCAGTCTGGCACAGGCTTATGTGTACCGGGACCAGTGTATGCCCTTCGGCATTTACGCCGGGGACAAGATGATCGGATACGTCATGGTTATTTACGACCGTGAGGAACAGACCTACAATATCTGGCATTTCATGATCGACGCGGCGCACCAGCGAAAGGGGTACGGCAAAGCTGCTTTGGCGCAGGTGATCCGATATATCAAAACAAAGCCGTTTGGGCCGTCCGGCACGGTGCTGCTCACCTGCAGCCCGGAAAACCAGGCAGCGTACGCCCTGTATACAGATTTTGGCTTTTGCCCAACGGGACGGTGCGACGGAAAGGAACAGGAGCTTTGCCTGAAGCTCGCCCCGGCGCGGCCGAATACGGAAATCAAAGTATAATACGCCAACAGAAAACGCGCCCCGCAGGCCGGATATATTTCGGATGCGGGCGCGTTTTTATTGTAGAGAAACCACCGGTTTTGCATATGCGTGCAAAGCCCTGTATTACCGGCATGCGCGCCCGGTGGCGCAAGTACGGTTCGCCAGCCGCAAAAATTTTACTGCCGGCTGCCCGCAAGCGGGCTTATTCCAGCATCGTCAGATGTTTTCCCGCTCTGTTTTCCTCCATCCGGTTTTGATGTCTCCACGATTTTTACCGCATCCTTTCCTGCGATATTTTGGCGCAGCCGCAATGTGATATTTGCAAATCCAGCTCGTATGCGATAACGCATTTACATCATTCAGCTGAATCGGATAAGCAGAAGCAGGCGCTTTCGCACCGGCTCGCCTGTTATGGCCTGTGCTGCGATATGAGCCAGCAGCTTGTCTGCAATCGGGTCTGGACTTGTAGCTTTCCTTCCTATTGTGTATCCTCCCTTTTTGCCTTCGACCGTACCAGAAGACTGCTGCAGAAATTAAAAAAGAGCACTTCTCAGATGAACTCTAAGAAGTGCTCTCATAGCATTGCTAAACCTGTAGCTTATTCGTTTGAACTCCGTCATTCTTCATAACGATGCATTATTCTTCAACAATTTGCTGTCAAAATGCTGTCATCCACAGTTTGACAGCACAGAGCTCCGCAGCATATAGGGCAACACCGCACAAACAGCAGGGGTTGCTGCTTCCGTCTTTGCTTCTACTGCCTTAGGTGCATCCAAGGGGCGCATGGTGGGGAACACCCCTCCGGTCTCTTCATCCGGTTTCATCACGGCCTGACGTGTTGAAAACGCACCATTTTTACGAGGTTTTGCTAACTTTTTGGATTCCATAGGATGTCCTCCTGTGCCGTCTGATTCGGGGCAAAAGTTGTAGAAAAATTGTAGAAAGTTGTATTGGCACAAAATCGGCTCAATATCGACTTCAAATTGGCACAGCGAATGGTTGCATTGTTTGAAAAGACGCCATTGTAAAATTGCCCCATTTGCAGGAAAGCCTGTATGAGTCCCGCACAGGATTGCCTTGCAGATTCATACAGAAACAAGTATAGCATAAGCCTCAAAGATGTTCAAGTCAACGGTTTTTTCGTTGGCACACTCAATTTCATACCTTATATATAAAAAGGAGAAAGCCATGCCAACCTATCAATTACAAATTAAACAGATTGTGGACTACTCACGCTGCCGGATCTACCGGCAGTTTATCCGCTTTCTGATGGAGGAGCGGAGCATTCGCATAAGCGGAGGCTCCGGCCTTTTTTGCGGCACTTTTGATTGTCACGCATTACAAGTTAGATCCCTTTTCGGGCTGCTGCCGGGAAGGTTTACTACACCGCGCGCATGAACAGTACTTGCTGCGCTTTGGGCTTGCTCTTCTGTGCGGAAACTAGCAGGTCGCCACTTTTGAACCTACGCTCCCTCCCTCGATGGAGAATTGAACGGAGAGGTCTTACCATGAAAAAATTTGTTGAAAAAGATGTCACAGAGAATCCTCTGTACCATGATACCTGGAAACTGCTGAAAAAATACCGCGATGTGGTTTGGAGCTTGGAGATTTCCGTCCAGCATGTGCGGGCCAAGTTCGAGATTGAATACGGCACCTCCATCGAAGAATTTCTGGATTCCGTCTATCTTGCCGGCGCTGACCTGAACGGGAGCAACATTGAGCACCATGCCAAATGCATTGAGCGCAGCCACAAGATGCTAAAGCTCCTGGATTCGGCAGTCGAATTGCTCCGTACCCGGCATAAGAACGGCGAGGCATATTACTGGCTGCTGTACTACTCCTTTCTCTCCCCTCAGCAGCTGAAGAATGTGGAGGAAATCATCGAGAACCTGCGCCCGCACATCCGGGACATCTCCTTCCGCACCTACTACCGCAAGCGGCGGGAGGCCATTGACGCCCTTAGTTCAGTGCTGTGGGGCTACACCTCCAAGGACAGCCTGGATGTGCTGGAACAGTTTTTCCCGGGCACAAAACCTGCCGGGAATCGCGCAGACAACCGTTAACTTAGAGCTAATTTGATTCGCGTCCCAAAAATATATTTAGCAGCGCCTGTGGAGTGACAATTCGCTGCTACACAGGCTTGTTTTTTCTCATTGACCTTTTGGGGGTATACATTATATATTTTTCCATAACAAGTTGTTTTTTAGTTCTCCCGTCTAAGATTTTATCTTTTGTTTGCGTTGTTTTTTCACAAAAAGTGGGGTATAATTGGTAAAACCTTGGTATTGGGATGTTACTTATGCTGATTCAATTTAGTGTAGAGAATTTTCTATCTATTAAAGAAAAAGTTATACTATCCCTGCTGGCCAGCAAGGATAATGAGCATCCAAATCATCTTATCGCAGATGAAACCAACCGCTATTTGAAGTCTGCTGTCATTTATGGGGCCAATGCTTCAGGGAAGTCCAATGTTCTGAACGCATTTTGGTTTATGGTAAACTATGTGCTGACTTCACATAACCAGCAGATCCATAAGGCCATTGATCGTTCACCCTTCAAGTTTGACCCAGAAACACCCACGCGCCCCAGCAGTTTTGAGGTCATCTTTACCACCAAAGGCATTCGATATGCGTATGGCTTTTCTGTAACAGATAGTGCTGTTACAGAAGAATACCTATATTACTATCCTAATGGTAGAAAGGCGCTTATTTTTGAGCGAAAAAACACCAAAGATTTTCGTTTTACGGTGGATATAGATGAGCAAAACACGCTCAAGGAGCGCGCCTCTGCGAACAAGCTCTATCTGTCGGTTGCATCAAACTGGAGTTATACCAAAGTGGTCCCGGTTTTGGAGTGGTTTGCTTCCTGCCAAATCATCACGAAGAATTCCGTGGCGGATGCTTACAGGCTTGAGGCAGAACAGCTGAAAGATGCTGATTACCGGCGTGCGATCGCCTCTATGCTGCGTGCTGCAGATTTTGGGATACAGGCTCTGCAAATGCGCGATTCAGGTCCTGCTCTCTCTCAACACAGTGACATCTTTACAAATATCGAGGCCATTCACACGGTACGAGACACCAACGGGACTACATTTGCCTATGCGTTAAATATGGCAGAGGAATCCGACGGCACCAACAGTTATTTCAAACTGATCGGCGTTGTGAAAAAGGCTTTAGACCAGGGAACGCTTCTTGTGACTGATGATATGGATGCACACCTGCATCCTCTCTTGGCCAGGCATCTGGTTTCCCTATTTGACAGCGCAGAATTCAATCCCAAAGGTGCTCAGTTGATTTGCACATCTCACAGCACCAATCTTCTTGATCTGGATTTGTTGAGAAGAGATCAAATTTGGTTCACAGAAAAAGGCGAACAGACAGCGGCCACCGATTTATTCTCCCTTTACGATTTTTCCGTTCGCAAAGATATGAAAGTAGAGAAGGGATATTTAATCGGTCGTTTTGGTGCGATTCCCTTTATCAAGGGAAATCTACAAAATAGTACGCGGACAGCAACGCAGAAAATGAAAACCTGCGATACAGAGGCCCCATGAGATCAGAAAATCTCATGGGGCCTTTTCAGCTGGCTTCAAGATTTCCGCCTAAATCCATGCCATGGATGAGTATTCTCAGCCATGGTCGCTGTACTCTCTTCTCCATCTGTGATATGTTTGACTTGTTAGAGAATGAATTTTTTATTCAATCAGATTTTTCTTTCCTTGCCGCAGAATTTTCAGAAGTTTTTCCTATTTACTGGTTGAAGTAATCATTCCAGTCTTACTACAATCAGGAGGTACTTTATGGCAAAAGTCAGAAAAGATAAACGTGGACGCAACCTTCACAAAGGAGAATACCAGCGCCCGGACGGGCGCTATGCCTACGCGTACAGATACAATGGAAAACGGGTGTTTATCTATGATACGGATCTCGCCAGCCTAAGGAAGAAAGAACAGCAGATCCAGGCTGATTTGATAGACGGAATCCGGACATATGAGAGTTCCCGGCTCACATTAAACGATCTCTTCCAGGTATATATGGAAACAAAGACCAATTTGAAAGAATCTACGGAATCCAACTACCGCTATCTCTGGGAGCACTATATTCAACACGAACCTATAGCAGAAAAAGCGCTCTCCAAAATCCATAAAAGCGATGTCAAATTGCTGTACGCTAAATTGCTGCAGGAGGGGTTTGCTTCCAATTCCTTGGAAAGCATCAACAATCTGATCCATCCGGTTTTGGAGCTTGCGGTGGATGACGATTTGATCCGCAAAAATCCAAGCAACGGTGTCTACCGCGAGATGAAAACAAACGCCCCTGTGCAGCGTATCGCTCTCACTTCGGAACAGGCAAAGCACTTTCTCCAATACATAGAATCCTCGCCACAGTACTGCAACTGGTTACCGCTTTTTGTAACCCTGTTAGGCACCGGGATGAGGGCATCCGAATGTACCGGTCTGGTGTGGGATAATATCGATTTTGAGAATCACTGTATCTATGTGGATCATGCGCTGATCTACCGCTCCATCCACGGGAATGCGCAGTGGTATATATCCACACTTAAAACCAGAAATTCAGTACGCACGATTCCTATGATTTCCGCTGTTGCCCATCAACTGACTCTTCTTTATGAGAAGCATATCGGCAAGCACGCAAACCCGGGCCCCACATTGGATGGATACCACGACTTCGTGTTTCTTAATCGGTTTGGCCAGTTAATCAATGCTCACGGGATCGACCGCGCTATTGAGCGCATCAGCGCAAGTTATAATGACACGGAATCCACGCGAGCAAAAGAAGACAACCGCAAGCCAGAACTTCTTCCCCATTTTACCGCCCACTGCTTACGCCATACCTTTTGCACAAGACTATGTGAGTGCGAGAAAGACCTCGCCGTGATTCAACATTTGATGGGGCACTCTGATGTTGAGACAACATTGACCGTCTATGACCATGTTTCTCTGGATCGGTTAAGGCAGGCAATGAATTCGTTAGATTGAGAGCATGTGCTTGGCCTTCTATGAACATGTGTTTAAAGGGACATCTCAAAACAAGATATTCACCGTGAATGACATCTCATCCATTCTCGGTATCGGCCGCGGCTCGGCCTATAAACTCGCCAATTCCGGATTGTTGAAGACGATCCGTATCGGCAACATAGTCCGTATCTCCAGAAAGTCCTTTGAGGATTGGCTGAAAGCAGAGGTGCTGGATGACGAAACGGAATAAGGAGATGATGCGTTATAGGCATTGAGCCTATGACGCATCATCAATTTGCTCTTTATGAATCTAACATCAGTGAAAGATCCCAACCAGCCACTTTTGTATTATAATCATTAATTATTTTTGCTTGCAATATTTCTCCAAGTTGCACCTCATCACTTATATTGCGAATAAAGCGATCTGCAATCTGAGAAATATGAATAGAACCTTCTTTTCGCTTGTCATCTGTACGCAGTTCTACTTCTATGGTGTAGGGTCGAATAGCAGTTACCTGACAAGAAACGATTTGTCCAACACTTAGATGCTCTGTTATTTCTTTAACTTCAGAATATTTTTTAATCTCGTCAATAAATTTATTTGTAAAGTCTCGACTTCGAAAGATTATATCTTTCGGAATATCGGGAGATGCTTTAATTGTATTTTCCAAACAAGTACAAACTGTATTTAAAGCTCGTGAAAGATTTTTCGGATTACGGAGTAACGCATTTAATTTTTCTGCTGCTTTTTGGATTTCCCGACTATTACCCCTAAAAATTTTTGATCCACAAATCAATATACGAAGGCCCAGACACAAATGATATTTAAATTGTTTGAAGCTTCTGTCAATTTGGTTTTTCTTAATAGCTAAATCAACATAATAATAGTAGTATGCTGCAATATAATAAGGCTCTACCATATCATCTTTACCATAAATTCTCTTTTTGTATGTTTCGATTAACTCTCCATAATATCTGTTAATACTATGAGGTTCATTGAGAAACATGGCGATATAAGCAAATGTTTGACCGGCCAAGGTAACAACGCGGTTCTTATTTATTGTGGCATCCATATCATATTGCTTTGACCGCCGTTCATAGTAAAGACGGTAGTCAGGCGATACTGAATTGTAGTACTCCTGCAACTTCTTGTGAAAACGATTAGCAGAAGAAAATGCTTCGTACTTTACTTCTGTTTGGCGATTGGTGGTATAAACAACTTTATCGAGAACATCTTCATTCTCAACTTGGATTATTTTGGCTAATACACAAGATTGATCGGACAAAGATTCATTATTATCGAAAACGACACGACTTGTTTGACAACCATTTACAATCTGATAATCAAAAATAGTTATTTCGTCGCCCTCGGTTTCAATTTTGCTAGCAATAATAGTTATTCCGTTATTTAGAACTGCAAACCGATCTTGACTCTCTTTATCTAGAAGTGTAGCTTTAATCTCGCTATTTACAGAATTATAACCTTGGAAGTCTCGTACATTATCCTCAAAGATGTTTTTAAACAATGCTCCTTGATCATCAGTTAATAAGCGAACAATATCTTTACACTTAATAAGTCCAAAATATGCGACTTTTATCCCCGGCATTTGATAAAACGGGAGTCTTTTTTCCATAAGGAAGGTTTTCCTGATTTTTCTCCGCATTTCAGTATATGTAATTATTATCTTATCTATATCAAAAGGATAAAAATTTACGGTAGAAAAATCTCTGGTACTCTCGAAAAAGCGAACATCGGTTGCTATATTATTGGAAAGGTTGTTTTCATCGCTCCACCTGCCACAACAGACATAGTACATTTCAAGTGAAGGCTTTTGGGGTTGGTTAATTGATTGGGCATAAATATAGTCTTTTATTGAAATAAGATTTTCCATTTTAGGATTTGTTTTGGGACGAACATCGTTAGTTTCAAAAAAATGTTTTACGCCCTTTAAAAAAGTGCTAATTTCGCCTCCATCAAAACTTGCACTGGTTTTGGTTTGAATAAAAACTATCTTTACATCTACACTTCTGTTGTTTTCATATATTACATGGCAACTTGCCAAATCTGTAACTAATTGACCATTTAATAGTATTGCAACACCATCAAGACCTATTTCCCCATCATCCGTCATCACATCAATGGGATCAAACCGTTCAGTGGAAAGCCGATTAATAATACATTTGTTTATGAAATGTTCAAATGCAGTGGACTGGTCATAAGATTCAATTTCATATTCTTTTATGTGTGCATCCAAATAGCTTTGAATAATTTGATTCATCTGTTACCTCCTAAAACTCTCTTTTCTACATGGACAAATTTCATCAGTACAAATTGGGTTAAATCTATTTGCATGAAAATTGCACTTCCCTTTTTAATGAGACCATTGTACCATTGATTACCAGTTTCAGCAATGAACGATTGAATTTTATCTGCCTATTTTTTAGGAAATTTAAACACCATTGGCTTTGTCCTATGGCGTTTTTATTGCCCATATACACTGTTTGGTTGCTATTTCAAAACTGCCCCGAAACGAGTCGAAAATCCGATGTTTTCCCTACCACAATCAGCCGGAAGGCCGCGATTTTCCCTTCCGGGGTATCCGAGTGGCGTAGAGGCCGCCTTTTCCCCAAAAACGAATACTTTTCCAGACCGCCGAAGGGAGGTGATACCATGGCGGTATTTCGCATTGAGAAAACCCGCGACTACACGGTGATGTCCAACCACCACCTGCGCAACGCGGGGCTGTCGTTAAAATCCAAAGGGATGCTGTCCTTGCCAGAGGAGCCTGACTAAAATCTGCAAGAAGGGCACGGACAGCATCAGCTCTGCTTTGAAGGAACGGACGTGTGCCAAGTACATCGTACACAGCTGTCTCCAGGATAGCAGTGCAAGACTGATGAGGGGGAATCATTTTAATCTGTAATAGCAAATCTTCTTCCCAGCACCCTCTCGTTTCAGTTCGCCGGATGCCACCAATTTCCGCAGTGCCCCTTCGATGGAGCTGATACTGATCGAAGGGCAAAGCTCACGGATGTCCTGCTTCGTAAACCGGCCGATTTTCTCCATGGTCGCCCGGCGCACGGTCTCCATGGCAGGGAGTTTGGTATCTACCAGAGCAAAACGATCTTCAAAATCCTTGTAGGCGGAAAGAATGATCCCCAGCAGATACTTGATGAACGGAACCACATCTTCGGTACCTTCATGCCATCCGATCTGCGCTTGGCGCAAGACATCGTAATAGAGGTCCTTATTTTTTGCGATCTTGGCCTCCAGCGAGATATACTTGCCCACATAGAACCCGCTGCGGTAGAGCAGCAGCGTGGTCAGCAACCGGCTCATTCTGCCGTTTCCATCATTGAAGGGGTGAATGCAGAGAAAGTCGTGGATGAACACGGGAATGACGATCAGTGGCTCCACTTCCATGTTCCCAATGACCCGGTTGTACTCCTCGCAGATCCTGTCCAGGGCCTCCGGCGTTTCATAGGGAGCCAGTGGCGTAAACAAGGTCTCCACATGGCCGTCGGGATAGGTGGCGCTG
>QWCH01007216.1_pt1 | contig 10784 bp, 10 predicted proteins | sample 1972671 | NCBI WGS metagenome assembly QWCH01 (sample SAMN09866713, study PRJNA288562) | Human gut metagenome isolate term3_stool, whole genome shotgun sequencing... | isolation source: gut | host: Homo sapiens | place: USA: California | reverse complement strand
CGGAAAAATCCAGTACGTGCGCTATCCGGTCGGCTACAACAAAGGCGCGATCAAGACACTGATCGAGCGTGCGATGGAGCTTGGCTACTACGAGGGCGTAAACCTGTCCCTGGCTTACTGCGATGACTGCGGCCACCAGGAACTCGACATGGATGGCTGCCCGGTCTGCGGTTCCAAGAACCTGACAAAGATCGACCGTATGAACGGCTATCTTTCCTACAGCCGTGTCCATGGCGACACACGTCTGAATGAAGCAAAGATGGCGGAAATTGCAGAGAGAAAATCGATGTAATCATTCATGAAATAATCAATGGAACAATCAATGGAATAATCAAAAGCCTCTGAGAAAAGTCCGGTGTGAATGTGACTTTCCTCAGAGGCTTTTTGGGTATTGTATCCGGTGGAAGCTGCCGGCGGCAGGGACTGCAGATGATGTGAGAATTAATCTTCGACATCGCGGGTAATATTTCGAACCCAGATGTACTTTTTATAATGATGATAAACGGCAGGAAGCTTTACAATTTCATCGAGATTTACAATGCAGTAAACCACCATAACCGGAAGCTTCAGCCAGAATGCGGCAAGAAAGCCAAGCGGTACAGAAAAGCACCACATAGCGCCGATGTTTCCCTGCATATCAAATTTCGCATCGCCTCCGGCACAAAAGATACCGTCGAGAACGGTGGTGTTGACCGATTGTGCCATCAGGTTCAGACCGCAGAAGAGAAGCATGTACTGCAGGTACTCGGCTGCGGTATCGGAAAGTGGGGCAAAATGAACGATGGCTGGGGAAATAAGCATCAGCAGGCCGCCGGTCACAATGCCGATGGCAATGGAGAGATGGCTTAAACGTCCTCCATACTCACGGGCTTTTTCCAGCTCGTTCGCGCCGAGCAGATTTCCGATCAGAACACCGGCACCGCCGCTCACACCGCGGATCAGGCAGGAGAGGAGGCTCTTTGCAATCGAGGTAATCGAGCCCATGATAACGGAGTACAGAACGTAGGCAATTCCCCAGACGAGGGAGGCCGCAAGCACGGGAAGCGTGTAGCGCCAGAAGTCTTCTGAAAGTATTTTCCCTGCGGAAGAGAAGAGGCGGTTCCAGAGAATCCGTACACGCTCCGGTTTCTTTGTCTCGAGATAAGCCCAGATCAGTTCCACAACGCGGGCAGCTACCGTTGCATAAGCTGCTCCGCGGATCCCAAGTGCCGGAGCACCGCAAAGACCGTAGATGAGGATGGCATTTAAAATGATGTTCAGTACAACCGCAGTGGAACTGATGCGGGAGCTGACTGCTGCATGACCGGTGTTTTTCAGCAGGATCAGATAGACCTGCGAAATACCGCAGAGTACGTAGGAGAGTGCAACAGCGCGTAAATACTGGCTTCCGCTTGCAACCAGGGCCGCATCATTTGTAAAGATGCGCATCAGCATTTCGGGACAGAAACCGGCAAGGATGGTAAACAGGCCGGAGAACAGCAGGTTGGTGCGAAGTGCGATCGGAATCACTTTTTCGATCGAAGCGGCATCCTGTTTCCCCCAGTACTGCGCTGCCATAATACCGGCGCCCGCCGCGATGCCTGAGATAAAAAGGCTCAAAACAAACTGCACCTGTCCGGCCAGTGAAACAGCAGACAACGAAGTCTGATCAATCCAGCCCAGCATGATCGCATCCGTTGCGCTGACGAGAGCCAGCATAAAATTCTGGATCGCAATCGGAAGGACGAGGAGTTTTAGTTTCTGGTAAAATTCATCCTTAAAATTCATTCGTGTTTTCATAAAAATTCCCCCAAAGTATAAATAGTAGTTTTTGCTGTATTATAGCGGAAAGGAAATGGGAAAACAATGGCTAAAACAAGCTATTTTCTGGTCATTTTTGACATTCCCTGTATAATATAGAAGAAAAAGAACTTTTCCGGTGCCCGTGTCCGGTACGCCGGAAAGCGGAGAAGAAGTTTGATCAGAAAATCAGGTTTCCTTCAGCAGAAACTCCAGGATTTCTGCTATCAGAATAAATATGCCGGCAGCGGCTGTCTTTATAAAATCCAGAAATCCATGCAGGAGCTGGAGAAGCTTTTGAAAAAGAAAGATAAGAAACGGAAGTAGGTTCGGCTGCCATTGGAGCCGTCGTCGAAACAAACGGAAATATACGAAAAAATTGTGAAATTTAATAGAATTATAAGACCTGTTTTCGCTGTTTTTAACAAAAGTAAAGAAACAGTGAAAAAAAGGTTGCTTTTTTCGGCAGAATCCTTTATAATCTTATTTGTGTTCAGCGAGTGGATCATCCAATGAAACACAGAAAAACAAAAGTAAGCGCCTTTAGCTCAGTTGGTAGAGCAGTAGACTCTTAATCTATTTGTCCAGCTTAATCTATTTGTCCAGGGTTCGAGTCCCTGAAGGCGCATCGAAAGCACTGTTTTTGCAGACCTGAGAGCTGCGGGGACGGTGTTTTTCTTGTTTTACGCACAAAAAAACGACAGCGGAGAGATCTTAAAAAAATAGATCTTTTCACTGTCGGTTTTGCATTCCAAGTAAAAAATGTCAATAGTTCTTCAGCTCGCTCGCCGAATCAATAATAATCTGGCAGCCCGGCTGAACATTTTTCAGAATCGTAATCATCTGGTCTTCCGGAACAGAAATGCATCCGCCGGGAAATTCCAGGCTTTCGGCGTTGTCTTCGTCGTGACGAACTGATTGTAGTATCTGGAATTTACATCATCGACCCAGTAATACGTATCATCCACCTGGGTATAGGAAAGTTCCGTTCCGGGATTCGGGAGAATGCCGAAGGCATACGTAAAGCTGAACTGTCCGCGCGGTGTTTTGCGGTTCCATTCGGTAGTTTCGCTTACACCGCCGTATCCGACATAGCTGCTTGTACAAAGATCCTCGTTCCAGGTGCCGTCCGCATCTTTCGTTACCATGGCCACTGTCGCACTGGTGCCGCCAGAACTTTTCTTTTCGTTTTCAAATCCCCCTTACATGCAGAAATGTTTTTTTACAGAAACCGTGCCTCCATCTTACAGATCGGGTTTCCGATTGAGGAAAACTTCTCCTCATATTCCGTCATTACATTTCCTTCTGAGAGAACCACATCGTGGTGCAGATCGTATGTGAATGCAGTGAGTTCCCATCCCTCTGCATTTTTCATCTCTTCAAGAGAGTAGTCAAACAGATCTTTATTATCGGTTTTGAATTCCAGTGTTCCGTCCTTCTTTAAAATCTTCTCGTACCGTGCAAGAAACTCATGCGATGTCAGTCTCCGTTTCGCATGGCGGTCTTTCGGCCACGGATCGGAGAAGTTGAGGTAAATGCGGTCTACCTCGCCCTCAGCAAACACTTCCGGAAGCTGGCGTGCATCCATGCGGATAAAGAACAGGTTTTTGATTTCCGTCTCCAGTTTTTCCCGTTTCTGTACTGCGCGGAGCAGCACGCTGTCGTACATTTCAATGCCGACGTAGTTGATTTCCGGATGCAGAACCGCCATATCCATCAAAAAGCGGCCCTTTCCCATACCGACCTCAATATGAATCGGATTTTCATTTCCAAAAATTTCAGCCCACCGTCCCCGGCAGCTCTCCGGTTCCTGCACAACGAACGGACAGGAAGCAATCACATCTTTTGATCCTCTGATATTTCTAAGGCGCATATGCGTAAAATTCCTTTCTTAAGTGATAAATATTAGAATAAAAGCCAATCATATCCAGTATATCATAGCTCCCGAAAAAGCAAAACAGAAAAATCCCGTTTTCAAATTTTCGAAGTTTTCAAAATACTATATACAATATCAACCTGCACATAGCATTTCTTATCAGCAATATGACAATCGGATTGGAACCATATCGAAATCATATGAGGGACCATCTTTTGGCTATTGAGATTGGAAGAAAAAATATGACCCATTGTCTATTTTTAATCAAAAAGTCGATCGAAATTCCACTTTTTTTTACGATTTCAATATGTCAACTTTGGAAAAAAAGGTGTAGAATACTAACAGCAAAGATGCGGGGAGTTTTCCTCGTCTTTGTTGTCTTTTAAATAAATAAGGAGGGAAAGCGATGCTATGGAATCTGTAATTAACAAACTTGCAGAGATCGAAACGGCTGCTACCAAGATTATGCAGGCTGCCGAGAATCAGAAGAAGCTCCAGGATGAGCAGCAGGAAGAGCGGATTGCAAAATTCGATGCAGATCTGGAAGCGGAAACGGCAAAGCGGATTGAAGAGATCACAACAAAACTTCATTCTACTACAGATGCGGATCAGAAAAAGCAGCGGGACTCTGCCGCCGAACTTCTATCTTCACTGGACGCTTATTACGAGCAGAATCACGGAGCACTGTCCACACAGATTTACGAAAACATTATAAGGAAGTGAAACGATGAGCGGTCTATTATCCTACAGCGGCCTTACCACAAAGATAAGAGCCATGCAGAGCCATCTTTTAAACGACCAGAATTTTCGGGAAATCGTGGAATTGGAGAGTGTACCGCAGGCAGTTTCTTACCTCAAGCAGCATAAAGGCTATGAGGATCTGTTTGAGGGCTACAACGAAGCTGACCTTCACCGAGGTCAGATCGAGAAAATGCTGCGCCTGACGGTATACCGGGATTTTTCCAAGCTGTACCGTTTTGCAAATGTGGAGCAGAGAAAGTTCCTTGCGCTCTACTTTAAACGATACGAAGTGTCCGTTATCAAAGAATGCCTGAACACGGTATTTGATCACCGTGATGTGGTATTGAACCTGTCCATATTCGACGAGTTCTTTAACAAGCATTCCCAGCTGGACATCAATCTTCTGGCGTCCTCCAGGACGATCGAAGAACTGATTGCGAACCTGAAAGGGACAGAATATTATGCCCCGCTGTCGCAGCTCGCGGATATCGAGCGTCCGACCCTGTTCGACTATGAGATGACCCTGGATCTGTATTACTTTGCACAGATGTGGAAAGACAGATCAAAAGTAGTGACAAAGCGGGATCTGGAAGAGCTGACCGCTGCATGGGGAAGCAAGTTTGACATGCTGAACCTTCAGTGGATCTACCGTTCCAAACGCTATTATCACATGACCAGCGCACAAATCTACGCCCTGCTGATTCCGGTTCATCACCGGCTGAAAAAGGATGTGGTAAAGGCACTGGTAGAAGCCGAGAATATGAGTGCATTTTCCCAGCTGCTGGAACAAACCTATTATGCGAAACGGTATGATTCCTTCAAGGTCGATACGCTGGAATCCATGTATGCAGCCATTATGAAGCACATACTTTCCAGTGAATCCAGACAGGATCCTTATTCCGTTGCCACCATATACTCATACCTCTATCACAAAGAGCACGAGGTAAACCGGCTTATTATTGCACTCGAGTGCGTACGTTACCGTATCAGCGCTGACGAGGCAATGCAGCATATCGCAAAAACTTAATACACGGGGAGGTGTACTCATTGATTGTCAAGATGAAATTTTTGAGCATCACCGGGCCGAAAGCCGACATTGACCGTGTGGTCAACACTTATCTCTCAAAATATGAGATACATCTGGAAAACGCTCTGACGGAGCTGTCTACGATGCAGAATATCACACCGTATATCCAGATCAACCCATACAAAGAGACCTTAAAACAGGCGGAAGATTTTACAGCACTTCTGCCGGAAGACAAGCGTACCACCACGAAAAGACTTTCCCTGGAAGATGCCATCAACTGTGTCCATGGTTTGGATCACACCCTTGGCCAGTTGAACCAGGAGCGTACAGAACTGGAAGCAAAAAAGAAAGACTTGATGGAAAAAGCACAGAAAATCGAGCCGTTCCAGGATCTGCACTGCAATCTTTCCTCCATTCTGGATTTCCACTTTATCAAATTCAGATTCGGAAAGATCACAAAAGAGTATTACAACAAGTTTGAGAGCTACTGCTATGAGAACAGCGATACGGTATTCTACCGCTGCCATTCCGATGAGCAGTATGTATGGGGCATTTACTTCTGCCCGAGAGATCAGGTCACGAAAGTGGACGCCGTATTCTCATCCCTGCACTTCGAAAGAATCTACGTTCCGGACGAGTACAGCGGAACGCCGGAGGATGCTTACGCAGCACTTCAGGCAGAAATCAAAAAGACAGACGATGCACTCAGCGAGTGCTCACGGAAACTGGCAAAATGCCTTTCGGATTCCGCAGAGGATCTGGTTGCAGCAAAAGAGCAGTTAGAGCAGCTCTCCGGCAACTTTGATGTCCGTCGCCTGGCAGCCTGCACAAAATCTAAGAAGGAAACCTTCTATATTCTGTGCGGCTGGATGTCGGAAAAAGATGCCGCTTCCTTCCAGAAGGACATCGAAAACGACACAAATCTCTTCTGCTTCATCGAGGATGATGCAAACAACGTTCTGCGTCAGCCGCCGACAAAGCTGAAAAACCCGAAAATCTTCCGTCCGTTTGAGATGTACGTGAAGATGTACGGACTGCCAAATTACAATGAAATTGACCCTACGATTATCGTAGGACTCACCTATGCCTTTATTTTCGGAATCATGTTTGCCGATGTAGGACAGGGATTGTGTCTGCTGATTGGCGGCGCACTGCTGTACCACTACAAGAAGATGGATCTGGCAGCGATCATGAGTACCTGCGCGGTATTCTCTGTGATCTTCGGATTCTTGTTCGGCAGCTTCTTCGGATTTGAGAATGTCATACCGGCCCTCTGGCTGCATCCGAAGGAAGCGATGACAACGCTTCCGTTCATCGGTTCGATGAACACCGTATTTGTCGCAGCGGTTGCATTTGGTATGTTCATGATTCTGACAGGAATGGTTCTGCATATGATTAATGCAGCAAGAAACCATAAGCTCGGCGAGCTTCTGTTCAGCCAGAACTCCCTGGCAGGCTTCATTTTCTACGGAGCCCTTGCCGTTACACTCGTTCTCCTGTTCAGCGGCCATAAAGCTCCGGCTGTCGGCGTGATGGTAGTCATGTTCGGTATTCCGCTTCTTGCGATCTTCTTAAAAGAGCCACTGGAGCGTATGGTAGAGAAGAAGGGCAATGCATTTCCGGAGACTGGAAAGGGAATGTTCTTTGTACAGGCATTCTTCGAACTCTTCGATGTGCTTTTGAGCTACTTCTCCAACACAATTTCCTTTGTCCGTGTCGGCGCATATGCAGTCAGCCATGCGGCTATGATGGAGGTTGTCCTGATGCTCGGCGGAGCAACAGGCGGCGGCAGCATCAGCTGGCCGGTTATTGTTCTCGGAAATGTCTTCGTTGCCTGCCTTGAGGCACTGCTGGTAGCGATCCAGGTACTGCGTCTGGAGTATTACGAGATGTTCAGCCGGTTCTATGAAGGAGACGGAAAACCGTTTGTTCCGTTTTTGAAAAAAGGCGAGAAATAAAAGAGGATTCAGAGCCATGCGAAATGGAAGTGAATATGGCGGGAAGCTGTATCGGGAAAAAGTGAAAATGGCTCCGGATCGCAGCAAAGAGTAAATTTAATGAATTAACTTCAGGAGGAAAACTATTATGAACTCAGCATTTGTACAGGTACTTACTGCAATCGCAATGGTATTAACCATCGTTGTTCCTATGACTTATTACTTCAAAGGTGAGCACAACAAAAATCGTTACAAAAAATCTCTGGCAGCCAATGTAAGCGGCTTCTTCGGCCTTCTGCTGATCGCAACCGTTGTTTCCTTCGCAGGCGCAACAACTGCATCTGCTGCAACAGAAGCAGGCGCTGGTCTTGCAACCGGTCTTGGTTACATCGGTGCAGCTCTTGTTACAGGTCTTTCCGGTATTGGTTCCGGTATCGCCGTTGCATCTTCCGCAAGCGCAGCTCTTGGAGCAATCAGCGAAGACGGCAGCATCTTTGGTAAATCCATGATCTTCGTAGCTATGGCCGAAGGTATCGCTCTGTATGGTCTGATCATCTCCTTCATGATTCTTGGTAAACTTTGATTCCAAAACCGGAAGGTATTGATCTTCACCTTAAGTTGGAGGAATCATAAATGAAAATGTTCTTGATCAGTGATAACGTAGACACTCAGACGGGCATGCGCCTGGCCGGAGTGGAAGGCGTTGTCGTTCATGAGCGCGAGGAGCTTTATGATACACTGCAGAAAACACTGGCAGACAAAGAGATCGGAATTATTCTCCTTACAGAAAAGTTCGGGAAGGAATTCCCGGACATTCTGGAGGATGTCCGCCTCAACCATAAGCTTCCGCTGCTCATTGAAATTCCGGACCGTCACGGTACCGGAAGAGCGCCGGACTTTATCACTTCCTTTGTAAATGAATCTATTGGATTAAAACTGTAAGAATGCCCTGGAGGTGACACACATTGACTACTGAGGAAAAACTTCAGAATTTTTATAATCATTCCCTGGACAGTGCAAACCGTGAAGCAGAACGTGTGATCGGCGATCACCAGAAAGCTCTGGATAAGATCTTCGAGGAGCATAAAGCAACCGCAAGACGTCAGGCAGAAGAAGAAGTTGCTGCCGAGACCGAGAAAGCAAAACGTGATGTCAATAAGACACTGTCTGCGGATCAGCTTCATATCAGACGGAAGCTGTCCCGTAAAAATCTGGAATTAAAAGAAAAACTGTTTAAAGAAGTTCGTGAAAAACTTACCGCTTATAAAAAGGATCCATCCTATGAGGAGTATCTGGAGCGCAAAATCCGCGAAGCCGTTACGTTTGCCGGAAATGACAAACTGACCTTATATCTGGATCCGTCAGACGAAGCTCATAAGGCTTCCCTGGAGCAGAAACTCTCCGTAACCCTTACCATTTCGGCCATGCCGTTCCTTGGCGGCGTGCGCGCGGTCATTCCGGAGAAAAATATTCTGATCGATAATTCCTTCGAGACCCTTCTGAACGAAGAGCGGGAGAATTTCATCTTTCACGGAGGTGTAGAGCATGAATAAAACCGGAGTTATCTATGGAATCAACGGTCCGGTCGTATATCTGAAAGGAAACACCGGATTTAAAATGTCCGAGATGGTTTACGTTGGTAAAGAACGTCTGGTCGGCGAGGTTATTGCCCTGACAAAGGATACCACTACAGTACAGGTTTTCGAGGAAACCACAGGACTGAAACCAGGCGAAACAGTTACCGCATCCGGAGATGCCCTCTCTGTTACACTGGGACCTGGAATCCTGAACAACATTTTTGACGGTATTGAGCGTCCGCTGTCCGAGATTGCAAAGCAGTCCGGTAAATATATCAGCCGCGGTCTTACCGTAGATTCTCTGGATACAGAGAAAAAATGGGATGTCCATGTAACTGTTTCAGAAGGCGAAGAGCTGATGGGCGGCGCAATCATTGCAGAGACACAGGAGACCCGTTCCATCGTACACAAATCGATGGTTCCGCCGGATGTCAACGGCACGGTTATCTGGGCTGCCAAAGACGGAAAGTACACCATCCTTGACCCGATTGTAAAACTGAAACTGGAAGATGGCACCGAAAAAGAGATCACACTGGCACAGAAATGGCCGATCCGTGTACCGCGTCCAACCCTGAAAAGATATCCGGCATCCGTTCCGCTGATCACAGGACAGCGTATCCTGGATACGATGTTCCCGATCGCAAAAGGCGGCACAGCAGCCATCCCTGGCGGATTCGGTACCGGAAAAACCATGACCCAGCACCAGATCGCAAAATGGTCTGATGCCGATATCATCATCTATATCGGATGTGGAGAGCGTGGAAACGAGATGACACAGGTTCTGGAGGAGTTCCAGGAACTGATCGACCCGAAGAGCGGCAACCCGCTGATGGACCGTACCACCCTGATCGCCAACACATCCAACATGCCTGTTGCAGCCCGTGAGGCATCTCTGTATTCCGGACTGACACTGGCTGAGTATTACCGCGATATGGGCTACGATGTAGCAATCATGGCAGACTCCACATCCCGTTGGGCAGAGGCACTCCGTGAGCTGTCCGGCCGTCTGGAGGAAATGCCTGCCGAGGAAGGTTTCCCGGCATACCTGGCATCCCGTCTGTCCGCTTTCTATGAGCGTGCCGGCATGATGCAGACCCTTTGCGGCGCAGAGGGAAGCGTATCCATCATCGGAGCCGTATCTCCGCAGGGTGGTGACTTCTCCGAGCCTGTTACCATGAACACCAAACGTTTCGTCCGCTGCTTCTGGGGACTGGACAAATCTCTGGCTTACGCCCGTCATTTCCCGGCGATCCACTGGCTGACCAGCTACAGTGAATACCTGCAGGATCTGTCGCCGTGGTACAAAGATCACGTAAACAAAAACTTTGTAGATATGCGGAACCAGTTAATGGGAATCCTGAACTCCGAGAGCTCCCTGATGGAAATTGTAAAACTGATCGGTAGCGATGTTCTTCCGGATGACCAGAAGCTGACCCTGGAAATCGCCAGAGTTATTCGACTGGGCTTCCTGCAGCAGAACGCATTCCATCCAGATGACACCTGCGTATCCTTGGAAAAACAGTACAAGATGATGGAAGTTATTCTTTATCTGTACAAGAAATCCAAAGCGCTCGTGACGATGGGCATGCCAATGTCCGTACTGAAAGAGGACAAGATCTTCGACCGCGTCGTTTCTATTAAATACGATGTACCGAATGACCGTCTGGATCTGTTTGACACATACAAAAAAGATATCGACACCTTCTACGATAAGGTACTCGAGAAGAATGGTTAAGGAGGGAATTCATCATGGCAATTGAATATTTAGGCCTTAGTGAGGTCAATGGCCCTCTGGTTGTTCTGGAAGGTGTAAAAAATGCTTCCTACGAGGAAATCGTAGAATTTAC
>QWCH01005229.1_pt1 | contig 10785 bp, 8 predicted proteins | sample 1972671 | NCBI WGS metagenome assembly QWCH01 (sample SAMN09866713, study PRJNA288562) | Human gut metagenome isolate term3_stool, whole genome shotgun sequencing... | isolation source: gut | host: Homo sapiens | place: USA: California | reverse complement strand
ATGATGTTCGTGCCGGTGTCGCCGAACAGCTGCTGCACGGCCTTGGCCAGGTCGCCGATGGTGGAAGCGTCGCTCTTCTGAATGAACAGGTCACCCGGGTTCGCGTGCTCGAACGCGAACATGACCAGGTCAACGGCCTCGTCCAGGTTCATCAAAAAGCGGGTCATGTTGGGGTCGGTGATGGTGATGGGGTTGCCTGCCTTGATCTGGTCGATGAACAGCGGAATCACGCTGCCGCGGCTGCACATGACGTTGCCGTAGCGGGTGCAGCAGATGGTCGTGCCGCCGCGCTCGGCCGCCACGCGGGCGTTGGCAAAGATGACGTGCTCCATCATGGCCTTGGAAATGCCCATGGCGTTGATGGGGTAGGCGGCTTTGTCGGTGGACAGGCAGACGACACGCTCAACGCCCGCGTCAATGGCGGCGTGCAGCACGTTGTCGGTGCCGATGATGTTCGTCTGCACAGCCTGCATCGGGAAGAACTCGCAGCTGGGCACCTGTTTCAGCGCCGCTGCGTGGAAAATGTAGTTGACGCCGGGCATGGCGTCCCGGATGGACTGCGGGTTGCGCACATCGCCGATGTAGAACTTGACCTTGCCCGCGTACTCAGGGTACTGGGCCTGCAGCTCGTGGCGCATATCGTCCTGCTTCTTCTCGTCGCGGGAGAAAATGCGGATTTCGCCGATATCGGTGGAGAGAAAATGCTTGAGCACGGTATGGCCGAAGCTGCCGGTGCCGCCGGTGATGAGCAGGGTCTTATCCTTAAAAATGCTGTTTGCCATGATGGCCTCCTTATATTTGACTGCGCACAGGGCGCAGTTTGCCTTTATAATCCTATTTATTCTAGCACAAAAATCGCGTCTTGAAAAGGCCGCAGGGTTGGAAAATGCTGCTTTTTGTGGTATAATGACAAAGAAATCGCTATTAAATGCTTTTTTGAAGGAGGACACGCCCATGCGCGCCTATGAACGTCTATTAAAATATGTAAAGGTCCACACGACCTCCGACCCCAACAGCGGCACCCACCCCAGCACGCTGCGCCAGTTTGATTTGGCCAAAATCCTCGTCGAGGAGCTGAAAGAACTGGGCCTGACCGATGCCCATGTGGACGAGCACTGCTATGTCTACGCCACGCTGCCCGCTACCCCGGGGCAGGAGAACGCCAAGCCCCTGGGCTTTATCGCCCACATGGATACGGCGGACGACGCCAGCGGTGAGAATGTCCAGCCGCAGATCCACGAGAATTACGACGGTGAGGCCGTCGTCCTGCCTGCCACCGGCACGGTGCTGGACCCAGAAGTTTTCCCCTTCCTGCGCACGATGAAGGGCCAGACCCTCATCACCACCGACGGCTCCACGCTGCTGGGTGCGGACGATAAGGCCGGCGTGGCCGAGATCATGACTGCATTGGAGCGCATCATTGCCGAAAACCGTCCCCACGGCAAGCTCTGCATCGGCTTCACCCCCGATGAGGAGATCGGCGAGGGCGCGAGCCTGTTTGATGTGCCCGGCTTCGGCGCGGCCTACGCCTACACCGTTGATGGCGAGGACGTCGGCGAGATCAGCTATGAGAATTTCAACGCCGCCGCCGCAGTCGTGACCGTCCACGGTTTCAGCGTCCACCCCGGCAGTGCCAAGGACACGATGATCAACGCCCAGAATGTGGCGATGGAGTTCCACGCCGCATTGCCGGCCTTCTCCCGCCCCGAGCACACCGAGGGCAGGGAAGGCTTCTTCCACCTGACGAGCATGCAGGGTGACGTGACCACAGCGCATCTGGGCTACATCGTGCGCGACCACGATGCCGCCAAGTTTGCCGCCCGCAAAGCCCAGATGCAGCACATCGCCGACTGCCTGAACGGCCGTTACGGCGCGGGCACGGTGGAGTTGGACATCAAGGACAGCTATTACAATATGCTGGAGAAGATTCAGCCCCACTTCCACCTGGTGGAGAATGCCCGCAAGGCCATCCGTGCGGCGGGGCTGGACCCCATCGAAAGCCCGGTGCGCGGCGGCACTGACGGCGCGACCCTGAGCTATATGGGCCTGCCCTGCCCGAACCTCGGCACAGGCGGCTTCAACTTCCACGGCCCGTGTGAGTGCATCACAGCCGAAAAGATGGACCAGGGCGTAGAAATTCTGCTGAACCTGGTCGATCTGTATAAGTAAAACCTAACCCCGGCGCAATCTCGTACATTTTGTACAAAACTGCGCCGGGGTATTTTTGTCCAAATCGCCTATGACATTTTTTGACGAAAAGGCGTATACTTGTATAGGAAAGAAATCATTTCATGAGAGAAAAAGGAGTATGCGTCATGTTTAAAGCAGGGGATACGGTCTGCTATGGCACCAGCGGCGTCTGCACGATTGCCGAGCAAAAGCGTGTCACGCTGGGCAGCCAGCCCCACGATTGTTTTATCTTACAACCGGTCTACGATGCCAGTATGAAAATCTGTGTGCCCTGCGACAGTGCACCGCTTTTGGAGCGAATGCGCCCATTGCCCACCCGGGACGACCTGCTGGCCCTGCTGCGGGAACCGTTGCCCGACCACGACCCGGACCCCGACGCCCGCAAGCTGGCCTATCGCGAGGCACTGAAAAGCGGCAATCTGCACGCGCTGGTGCGCATGGTGCGGGATATCCGCACCGAACAAGCCCTGCGCCGAGCCAAGGGCAAGCAGCTTTCCGCCTATGAGGACAGCGCCCTGCGCGACGCCCAGAACGTCCTGCACAGTGAGTTCGCCTATGTCATGGGCATAGAACCAAACGAGGTGCCGAAGTTCATTGCAAAAGAATTAGGAGAATAAAAAAACAGCCCGCGCTTTACGGTTCATAGACCAAAGAGCGGGCTGCTTTTTGTTAGATTCTCTGCGAACCATAAAGCAGGATGTAGGGGCCGCACATGTGCAGCCCGCAGCCTAACAGGAAACGACTGTCTGCCTTACACGGTCGGGCCGGCATGCCGACCCCTGCATGGCAAGTTTACTTCATCTTTCCAACATACACCAAATACGAGTACAAATAAATCCACGCACTGCCGCCAAAAACAGCAACCAGCAGCACAGCCAGCGTTGCAATGTCGCCCAACAGTCCGCCCAGGAAAGCAAGCACCAGAAGCACAATGCCCATTACAATAAAGGTATACCCGCCCATGCGCTGGGTGCGCTGCCAGTTGTGCTCATCGTTCAGCGCCCACGGCGTGCGGCAGCCGAAGGTGTAGTTCTGCTTGACCTGCGGCATAAAGTTCCCCATGATGATGAACAGCACGCCGATGCCGCCGCAGACCAGAATGCTGACGAGGTTGCTGCTGTCCGGCAGCTTACCGAAAACAACCAACTCACTCAGCCAGCTGAATGCGGCCGTCATCACGGTGAACAGCACCACGAACAGGTTCCATGCCTTGCCGAACTTCTCAAAATTTTGGTGCTTGGGGTCGATCTTGCGGATGACCTCAAACAAAATCAGCGTGACAAACGGTATCGCGGCCAAAAACAAAACCGTGGATTTCGGCCCCCAGCCGTTGACCTGCCCACTGGCTCCCCAATGGGTGGGCACAATGTCCGGCAGGGAGGGGTAGAAGTACAGGTGCGCGGCAAAATTCAGCACGCAGATTACGGTTAAAATCCAGAACAGCTTATTCTTTTTCATTGCTATCGTCTCCCTTTACAAGGCCGCAGTCATAAAACCACTTCATCAATTCCTGAAATACGGTCAGATTCACACTGTACACAATGTTCTGGCCGCGGCGCTCATCGGTAATAAGCGCCGCACTTTTTAAAATGTTCAGATGGTGGCTGACGGACGGCTTTGTCATATCAAAATGTGCGGCAATCTCCCCGGCGGTCAGATCGCCCTGTGCCAGCAGTTCTAAAATGCGCCGCCGCGTCGGGTCGGCCAGCGCCTTGAAAGCGTCTCCCAAATGTTTCGGCTCCTTTCTTGCAGACAATTAGATAAACGTCTAACTGTCTGTGCCCCCACTATACGCCTTGCGGCTGCCTTTGTCAATAGATATTTAGAAAAATATCTAACTCTAGCCGCCCTCCTACTGTTCATCCAACTTTTTCCATTGATTTTTCTGTGATTTCACAATTTGTTTGCAATTTTCCTATTGACATGGTGGGCGAATGTGCTACAATATTAGCAGTCGAACAGATAGAGTGCTAAAGAAAATAAAACACGCAGAATTTGCGAAAGCAGACTCGTAAGCCGAAAAAGCTTAGCGCTCAACAAGCTAGACTGCCAATACAATGCGCTATCTGCAACTAAGGAGGTACGCACTATGAACATCGAACAAATGACACAGAAAACCCGCGAGGCTTTGCAGGCTGCACAGCGCATCGCGGTGGAATATTCCAACAATGCGGTCGAGCAGGAACACCTGCTGGCGGCGCTGGCCCAGCAGCAGGACGGCCTGATCCCCCAGATGCTGCAAACCCTTGGCGTGGACGCAAATGCCTTTTCCAATGCGGCTTTACAGAAGGTCGAAGCTCTGCCCCGCGTGACCGGCTCCGGCCGCGACCCGGAGAAAATCTACATCTCTGGCGACCTGGACCGTGCCCTCAACGCTGCGGAGCAGCAAGCCAAGCAGATGAAGGATGAATACATCAGCGTTGAACACGTTTTTCTCGGTATTTTGCAGCGCCCGGGTAAGGATGCCAGCGAAATTTTCAAAACTTTTGGCATAACGACTGAGAAATTTATGCAGACGCTCAGCACAGTGCGTGGCAATCAGCGAGTAACGAGTGATAACCCGGAGGATACCTACAACGCACTGAAAAAGTACGGCCAGGACCTTGTGGAGATGGCTCGCGCCAACAAACTGGACCCGGTCATCGGCCGTGACAGCGAGATCCGCAACGTCATCCGCATCCTGAGCCGTAAGCGCAAGAACAACCCCGTCCTCATCGGTGAGGCTGGTGTCGGTAAGACTGCCATTGCCGAGGGCCTTGCCCAGCGTATCGTGCGCGGCGATGTGCCCGAGAACTTGAAAGACCGCACCGTGTTCAGCCTGGACATGGGCGCACTGGTTGCGGGTGCAAAATACCGCGGCGAGTTTGAGGAACGCTTGAAGAGCGTTCTGAACGAGGTCAAGAAGTCCGAGGGCAAGATCATCCTCTTCATCGATGAACTGCACACCATCGTCGGCGCAGGCAAGACCGACGGCGCGATGGACGCGGGCAACCTGCTCAAACCCATGCTGGCCCGCGGCGAGTTGCACTGCATCGGTGCAACCACGCTGGACGAGTACCGCGAGTATATCGAGAAAGATCCCGCGTTGGAACGTCGCTTCCAGCCGGTCATGGTCAACGAGCCGACCGTCGAGGACACCATTTCGATTCTGCGCGGTCTGAAGGAGCGCTACGAGGTCTACCACGGCGTCAAAATTCAGGACGCCGCGCTGATTGCCGCTGCGACCTTGTCTGACCGCTATATCACCGACCGTTTCCTGCCCGATAAGGCCATTGACCTGGTGGATGAAGCCTGCGCCATGGTCAAGACCGAGCTGGACTCCATGCCCGCTGAACTGGATGAGATGAACCATCGTATCACCCAGCTGCAAATCGAGGAAGCCTCTTTAAAGAAGGAAACCGACGAACTGTCTAAGCAGCGCTTGGTCGTTCTGGAAAAGGAAATGGCCGAGCTGCGCGACAGCTTCAACAGCAAAAAAGCCCAGTGGGAGAACGAGAAGAACGCCGTCAATAAGGTGCAGAGCCTGCGCGCCGAGGTGGAGTCCACCAAGGCTGAAATCGAAAAGGCTACCCGCACCGGTGATTACGCCAAGGCCGGCGAGCTGCAGTACGGCAAGTTGCCTACCCTGCAAAAACAGCTGGAAGAGGAAGAAAAAATTGCCGAGGAGAAGAAGGAGTCGAGCCTGCTGCGTGACCGTGTGACGGACGACGAAATCGCCCGCATCGTGGCTCGTTGGACCGGTATCCCGGTGTCGAAACTCGTCGAAGGCGAGCGCGAGAAGCTGTTGCGCCTGCCGGCCACGCTGCATCAGAGGGTCATCGGCCAGGACGAGGCTGTGCAGAAGGTTTCCGACGCTATCCTGCGTTCCCGCGCGGGTATCGCCAATCCGAACCGCCCCATCGGCAGCTTCCTGTTCCTCGGCCCCACGGGCGTCGGCAAGACCGAGCTGGCCAAGGCGCTGGCCCAGGCTCTGTTTGACGATGAGAAGAACATGGTCCGTATCGACATGACCGAGTATATGGAGAAATTCAGCGTCTCGCGTCTGATCGGTGCGCCTCCGGGATACGTCGGCTATGAGGAGGGCGGCCAGCTGACCGAAGCCGTGCGCCGCCATCCGTACAGCGTCGTGCTGTTTGATGAGGTCGAAAAGGCCCACCCGGACGTGTTCAACATCCTGCTGCAGGTGCTGGACGACGGCCGCATCACCGACAGCCAGGGCCGCACGGTGGACTTCAAGAACACCGTCATCATCCTGACGTCGAACCTCGGCTCTGACCTGATTTTGGAAGACCTGGAAAAAAGCCGTGCCAACGGCAAAAACGAGTTGTCTGATGAGGCAAAGAGCGCCATCGACCAGCTGCTCAAGCGGCAGTTCCGTCCGGAGTTCCTCAACCGTTTGGATGACATCGTATACTACAAGAGCCTGACGAAGCAGGAAATCGGCTCCATCGTCGATTTGATGCTGGCCGACCTGCGCAAGCGCCTGGCCGACAAGCAGCTGAATCTGGTCGTTACCGACGCGGCCAAGAATGCCATCATCGACGGCGGCTATGACCCGATTTACGGCGCCCGCCCCTTGAAGCGGTACATCCAGGCTCACGTCGAAACGATGATTGCAAAGGAGATCATCGGCGGCGCCCACGTGGCAGGGGACACCCTGACCGTGGATGCGGATGCCACTGGACAGTTGATTTTGCGATAAGACCCGCATAAAATAACCGCTCCTGGGTTTGTGGAATCTCTCCACACACCCAGGAGCGGTTTTGTTTTGTCTTGGCAGAGTTGTAGGGGCCGCACCTGTGCGGCCCGCAGCCTCTCAGCGGACGAGCGCTTGCGGGAAAGCCAAGGGCCGGGCGTGCCCGTCCCCCTACGGAGCAGCATATTTTACAGTACGCCCAACCCGGTCAGCAGCGTCTTGACGCCAATCAAAAGCAGCACGATACCACCGATTCTCTCAGCCGGAGCACGGTACTTGTCGCCGAACAGGGCACCGACCTTCACGCCGACGGCAGACAGCAGGCAGGTGGTGATGCCGATGAGCGCAGCGGACGAAATGATAGCGACCTGCATAGCGGCAAAGCTGACGCCGACGGCAAAAGCATCGATGCTGGTGGCAATAGCCAGCGGCAGCATGGCCTTGGCCGAGTAGTCGTCGTCCAGCTGCTCATCGCCGCCGAAGCTCTCCTTGACCATGTTTGCGCCGATGAGTGCCAGCAGCACAAAAGCGACCCAGGGGCCGAACTTCGTCAGCAGCGTGGCAAAGCGGTCGCCCAGGAAATAGCCCAGCGTGGGCATCAAGAACTGGAACCCGCCGAACCAGACGCCGCAGGTCAGGGCGTGGGCCAGGCTCACCTTGCGAACGGACAGGCCCTTGCAGATAGATACGGCGAATGCGTCCATCGAGAGGCTGACGGCAATCAGGATCAGGTCAAATAAAGTCATGGTTTTACTCCTCCGTTTTGGCAGGGGCAGACAATAAAAAAAGACTTATCCGCCCTAAAATCGGGCAGATAAGTCTCGTCGTTTAAAGTTAAGCCAGAGCCAAGGCTCATTGTGTTGGCAGAACTGCGCCGCGGCTGCTCCACCGCTGCGCTGACTACTCCCTTATTGCTTTTGGTAGTGTATCATACGCAGGAATGTTTGTCAATACGTTAGAAATGGCTAATTTCTGCGATGAGGCTTCCCCCTCGGGGGAAGCTGTCCGCGAAGCGGACTGATGAGGCGCAACCTTGCCGTTATAGCCCATTTGTGTTTGGCTGCGGTAAAGCTGCCCATCATCCGGCCCTGCGGGGCCACCTTCAGTCTACGCGCTAAGAGCCGCCTACGGCGGTTGCGCTCCGACACGCGCCTGCGGGCGCAGCCCCTCGGGAGAAGGCAAGGAACTTTAACTGTCTTGCATATTCCCCCATTTTAGAGTACAATATACACAAATCTGCAAATTTGCATCCCGGGGGAGTAACCATGCAATATAAAGTTCTGGCGCTGGACCTTGACGGCACGCTGACCAATTCCGATAAAATCATCACGCCGCGCACCAAAGCAGCCTTGCAGGCGGCGGCCCAAAAGGGCGTCTGCATTGTGCTGGCCAGCGGGCGGCCCACCGTCGGCATTGAGCCGCTGGCCAAAGAGCTGGAACTGGAAAAATACGGTGGCTGCATTTTAAGCTATAACGGCGGCAAGATCATCGACTGCCAGACCGGCCAGACACTGGTGCAGCATGCCTTCCCGGCGGACCTCATCGAGCCGGTCTGTACCTTCAGCCGCTATTGGAACGTTGTGCCGTTGACCTATGACAAAAACGGCATCGTGACGGAGGACGCCGATGCGGCCTATGTAAAAGAGGAAGCCCGCATCAACAAAATTCCGGTGCGCCAGGTCGAAAACCTGCCCGCCGAAGTGACCTACCCGGTCAACAAGCTGCTGCTTACCGGTGACCCGGCGGATATGCCCCATGTTGAGGAACTGATGCAGCAGGAGTTTGCGGGAAAGCTGTCCATCTGCCGCAGTGCACCGTTCTTCATCGAGACGATGCCCCTGGGCGTGGGCAAGGATACCTCGCTGGAAATCCTGCTGCGGGCCAAGGGCCTGACGCCAGCCAACCTGATGGCCTGCGGCGACGGCTGGAACGACCTGCCGATGATACGCCTGGCTGGTATGGGCGTCGCCATGGGCAACGCGCAGCCGCCGGTCAAGGCCGCCGCCGACTACCAGACCGCCGACAACGACCATGACGGCGTGGGCCTGGCAGTGGAAAAATTTATTTTAGAGGAGGCGTGAGCCGTGAATCTGATCGTTTTTGATTTGGAGTGGAACATCGGCTACCAGCCGAAAACCTTCCTGTATCACGGCACAGAATTGACGCTGCGCGGTGAAATCATCCAGATTGGCGCGGTGCGCATCAACGCCCGTGGCGATGTGCTGGATACGTTTGAAGTCAACCTGCGCCCGCGCATCTTCCGCAAATTGCAGCACCATATCGCCAAGGTTACCGGCCTGTCCCAGGGGGATTTGGACGCGGGCCTGCCGATGAAAGAGGGGCTGCAGAAGTTCCTGGACTGGGCCGGGCCGGACGCCGAGCTGGCCGAATGGGGACTGGACGACGTCCCGGTGCTGAAACAAAACCTGTTTTTGGTGGGGCTGGACGAGAACTGGCCCGATAAGTGGTACGATCTGCAGCGTATTTTCTTGCAGGCCTACCCCCGCAAGGAGGGCGAGGGCCTGACGCTGGAAAGTGTTGTGGACCGTTTGGGCATCCCAAAGGAGGAGCCATTCCACAATGCGTTAGACGATGCGCTCTACACGGCCAAGATCTGCCGCAAACTGCCGCTGGCCGAGGGCCTTGCCACCTACCCGACCGAGGAAGAACTGTTGACCGAAGCCCTGCTGGGTGCAGAAAAGACCGGCCGCGACGTAAAGCTCTTCATGAACCGGATGGAGCACGACGACTACCGTAATGTGCCGGAACTGAACCAGGCCGCCTGCCCCGAGTGCGGTGCGCCGCTGCAAAATGACGAGGTCTGGCTCAAACGCGGCAACACCGGGTATTTCACCCGGGCGACCTGCCCATGCTGCGGGCACTATTACCTGCGGTTCAAGCTCAGCCGCCGCGATGGTCTGCATTGGAGCTTTGCCCGCTGCATCGACCCCGCCACCCCCGAATCCGACGCCCGCTGGGACAAGCAGAAAGCCGCCCTGCTGGAACGAATGAAGAAAAAGGCGGAAAGATAAAAGGGCCGCCTGCGCCTTGGGAGAAAGCTTTTTTGCTGTACGCCCTTGACAAAACTGTGATTCTGGTCTATGCTCGATAAAAACGAAACACATTTTTTACAAAATTGCAAATATAGCAACATGAGAGGTAGAACATGGATACAGAACGCTGGCAGATTTTGTTGAGGGCCATTGACCGGGGCAGCCTGCGCGCGGCGGCGGATGAGATGGACGTTACTGTTTCAGGCATCAGCCGCAGCGTGGCAACACTGGAAAAAGAACTTGGATTTTCGCTGCTGCACCGCGCAAAAAGCGGTGTGCAGCCCACCGAGGAATGCCGCCAGCTGTTGCCCGCTGTGCGCGATCTGCTCTTTGCGCAGGAGCGTTTGGAGCAAACAGCCGCCAAGGTGCGCGGCGCAGACTGCGGCACCATCGTCATCGGCACGGCGTATAACTGCTATTATGAGTGGGTCACCCGGATGACGGCGGCGTTCCGCACCCGGCATCCCGGCGTGGCGGTGCGCATTGTCAACGGCACCAGCAGCGAGCTGGCCGAAATGGTCAAGGACCACCGCACGGATTTCTGCCTTATCAGCCGCCGCGACGGCCTGCCGGTCTGGCTGCCCATCCGCCAGGATGAGCTGCTGGTGCTGGTGCCCAAAAGCAACCCGCTGGCCGGTATGGATGCCGTCCCGGTGCAGCGCATGAAAACCGAGCCCTTCATCGAGAGCTACCCCGGTATGGAGACGGATATCACGCTGCTGTTCGATAAGCTCAAGACCAAGCCGAACACGAGTTATTCCACCATGGACATCACGGCGACCTACGCCATGGTATCGGCGGGGCTGGGCATCAGCGTCAACAACGCCATCAACCACCAGCACGGTT
>QWCH01005219.1_pt1 | contig 10810 bp, 9 predicted proteins | sample 1972671 | NCBI WGS metagenome assembly QWCH01 (sample SAMN09866713, study PRJNA288562) | Human gut metagenome isolate term3_stool, whole genome shotgun sequencing... | isolation source: gut | host: Homo sapiens | place: USA: California | reverse complement strand
CAACCTACGGACCAGAAGGCCGGGGGTTCGAATCCCTCACGGCGTACCAAAAGTCCTCGAAATCGTCTGATTTCGAGGACTTTTGCTTTTCATAAGTTGTCATTTTCGGGTACCGCTTTTTTCTGACCCAAACGCTGACCCCAACGGGAGCGGATAGCGGAAAGGTCTATACCGCACGGGATAGGATATTGCCCATCGTTTGCGCCGCTTTGAGTTGGGCGTCAGTGGTGACATGGGCGTAGGTGTCCAGCGTGAAGCCCGCTGAGTAGTGGCCCAGCATGGAGGACACCGTTTTTACATCCACACCGTTTTGCAGCGCCATCGTGGCGAAGGTGTGGCGCAGGTCATGAAAGCTCCCGCCTCCGGCGGCACCGCTTTTGACCGCGCAAAAGCGGCGAGAAAACGCGCACGGGCTGCGCCCGTGACCCACTTCATTGCAGGCTCGCGACAGAACGACTGCACGCGCTGCGCAAAGAAATACCCGCCATTTTTTGTTGCCGCTTTCGATTTGACCTTCGTCTATGTCCGCTTGGCCGCTGCCCCTGTGGGGGTTCAAATTTTTTTGCAGCGACTGCTGTACTGGCTCCGCAGCAGCGGCTGAGCGGAAAGAGAAGCACGCCAAATCGTTCAGAAGAAAAATCAAACACACGGTTGCTGAGATGGTGATTTAATATGAGCAGTTCGGGGGTCAAGGGGCGGCAGCCCCTTGCGTTCTCTTGGGGTTTCAAAGGGGCTATTCTCTACCGTAGAGAATAGCCCCTTTGTTATGCGCCGCGCGATGCGCAGCATGGCGAGGTTGTACGCTGAGCAGATCATCTGGTGGATATTGCGGACAGTCTTTGGGGCCAGACCTTTCGGCTTTTTCTTGGCCTCGATGCGGTCTACTCGCCCGCCGTCCAGCAGGTGCTTGTAGAATCGCTGCAAGTCCAGAGAAGTGAGTTCTGCCAGCGGAATGCTGCCGATCTGCGGCTTGATGTGGTTTTTCAGAAAACCTTGGCTGGTCTTGAACGTGGACGGTCTGAGTTTTACTTTCGCGTAGTTTTCCATTCAGACCTCCAGCCAACTGCCCACGGTGTAGGCCTTGGCTTTGGCAAAGCCCACGAGCTGATACCCGATGCACAGATCGGTGGCGCCGGAATAGGTCAGCGCGGAGAAGCGGATGGTCATGCGCCGGGCGTCGCTGCCGAGCGTCAGCCGCTCCGGGGACTCGTAGGTCCGGTCGTCCACGCGGATGCTGTTGATGACCAGCGGCGGCATCGGCGCGGAGATCTCCCGGAAGTCAAACACGCTGACGCCGTTTCGTGCGGCCAGATACAGGCTGCCGTCCGGGGCCATATAATTGCAGGTGTTCACCCGCAGGGAGCCGGTGAGCCCGCGGGCCGTTCCGTACTGGGTGGCGTGCGGCGTTTCTCCCGCTAAGATCCGCGCCTTATCCAAGGCGTAAACGCCTCTGTCCTGCAGCAGCCACAGCTTTCCGTCCCGCTCGTAGAGATCGAAGATCGAGCCGGGACCGATGCGCAGGCCGTCCAGCCTGCGGAAAGTCCCGTCCGCCCAATAATACAGGTGGCTGCCCGCGCTGACAAAGGCGCTGCGGCCGTCCTCCTCCTGCAATATGCGCAGCACCACGCCGTCCTCCAGCCCCTGTTCGTAGCTGAATTTCGTGATCGAGCCGTCCTGCGCCAGCGCGTAGATCCCGCTTCCGGCGCTGCCCGCCAGCAGCGTGCCGTCGGGAGCCTGAACGATGCAGAGGATCGACTGCGTCTCCAGCCCGTTGTCCTTATCATAGAAGGCGGCGACCTCATCGCCCCGGATCAGGGCAAGGCCGTCCTGCGTTCCCACGGCCACCGTACCGTCCCGCAGCTCGAAAGCCACGCGGATTCGCGTGCTTCCCAGCCCGTTGCTCTGATTAAAGAAAGTAAGCTCTCCGCCGCCCGTGTCATAACGCACAAGGCCCAGCTCGGAGTAGGTGCCGCACCACAGGCGACCGCGGCTGTCCACCATAAGGCTCTGCACCGGAACGCCGTCCAGCGCCCGCGTCAGAGCGTTCTGCACCGGATGCCAGTCACTGTCAAAGGCCAGCAGTCCCTGGTTCACGGCGGCATAGTACCGTCCGCCCGCCGCGGTCACGGCATTGATGTCCATGTCCGTCAGACCCGCCGCGAGGTTGGGCGAGGCAAAGCAGCCGGGGCTGTAGCGGATCAGGCCCTCGTTGGAGGAGGCCAGCCAGACGTTGCCCTCGGTGTCCAAAGCGGCGCAGTTCACCGCGTCGGTGCTCGTGCCCGTATGGGGATCCCTCTGCGTACCGTCGGCGGTGACCCACGCAAAGCCCTGCCGGCCCGAGACCAGTATATCTCCCTCAGCGGTAACGCCGACCCAGTTGTGGTTGGCCGCGTCCGTCACCTCGTAGGTCTGCACCGTGAAGGCCGTGCCGTCCAATCTCTGACTACTGCACACAACTTTCGCCAGCGTTGAGCCATCGGTGCCCAGATAGATGTTGTTCGCGCGGTCCGAGGTCAGGCAGCTTATCACGCTGCCGTCTTCGAAGAACAGCTCCACGTCCAGCATGGCCAGCACACGGTCGTCCTGCATGACCGCGCACTTTCCCGTGCTCACGGCGCACCACAGGCGGCCATAGCGGTCGATCCCCAGCGCATAAGCGGTTTCGCCCGTTATGTACGGGTTGCTGTAGGGCACCAGAAGTCCGCTGCGGACCCGGCACGCGCCGGAGGTGGAGGCAACGTAAATGGTGCCGTCGCGTCCCTCTGCGAAATCGCGTATGCCCAGATAGATGTTCTTTTTCGTACAGGGCACGGCGGTAAAGACGCCGTTTTCGTAGACGAACACCCCGGCGTCGCAATGGCGCCCTTGGTGCTGAAATTGTGGAATTCGGAGCCGTCGAAGCGCAGAAGGCCGCCGTAGCTGCCCACCCACGGGTAGCCGTCCCTCGTCTGCAGGACGGCGTTTGCCTCGTCGGTCGGCAGGCCGTTGGTCTGGTCGAATACCGTTCGCACATAGGCAGGCTCCAGCTCCGCCGCCCGCGCAGGGATACCGCACAGCACCGCCAGCAATACCGCCAGCAGCCATGCTCCTTTTCGATTCACTCAGCATCCCTCCCGGTCAAATGCTCCATGCCGGTCTGTCTCCGGCGCGGTCGGCGGCAGGGTCTTTTCGTGCCGCCGGTCGGGCTCAGATCCTTGCCACGCCGCTCCTGCGCGCGGCTTCGGCGACCGCCTTCGCCACCGCGGGGCCGACGCGCGGATCGAACGCCGCGGGGATGATGTAGTCCTCGGAGAGCTCGTCGCCCACAAGTCCCGCCAGCGCTTCCGCCGCCGCGACCTTCATCTCTTCGTTGATGTCACTCGCGCGCACATCGAACGCACCGCGGAAGATGCCGGGGAACGCGAGCACGTTGTTGATCTGATTCGGATAGTCGCTGCGGCCGGTTGAAACGACCCTTGCGCCGCCCGCCTTCGCCGCGTCGGGGAAGATCTCCGGCGTCGGGTTCGCGCAGGCGAAGATAATCGCGTCCCTGTTCATCGTTTTGACCATCTCGGTCGTGACGGTATTCGGCGCGGAAACGCCGATGAACACGTCCGCGCCCACCAGCATATCGGCGAGCGTGCCCGCCTTGCGGCTCAGGTTCGTGACCTCTGCCATCTCGGTCTTGATCCAGTTCAGGCCCTCGCGACCCTTGTAGATCGCGCCCTTGCGGTCGCACATCGTGATGTCGCGGAAGCCCGCGGAGAGCAGCAGCTTCGTGATGGCGATGGCCGCCGCGCCCGCGCCGGAGGTGACGACCTTCACGTCCTCTTTCTTCTTGCCCACGACCTTGAGCGCGTTCGTGAGGCCCGCCAGCGTGATGACGGCGGTGCCGTGCTGGTCGTCGTGGAAGATGGGAATGTCACATTTTTCCTTCAGCTTGCGCTCGATCTCAAAGCAGCGTGGTGCCGCGATGTCCTCCAGATTGATGCCGCCGAAGCTGCCGGAGATGTTGTAGACGGTCTCCACAAACTCGTCCACGTCCTTGGTCTTGACGCAGATGGGCAGCGCGTCCACATCACCGAAGGCCTTGAACAGCACGCACTTGCCCTCCATGACGGGCATACCGGCCTCGGGGCCGATGTCGCCGAGGCCCAGCACGGCGCTGCCGTCGGTGATGACTGCCGCCATGTTCCAGCGGCGGGTAAGCTCGTAGCTCTTGTTGATGTCCTTCTGAATTTCCAGACAGGGCTGCGCCACGCCGGGGGTGTAGGCAAGGGACAGGTCGTCCTTCGTCTTGACTGGCACGCGGGTCACCATTTCGATCTTGCCCTTCCACTCCCCGTGCAGGCGGAGCGATTCTTTTGCGTAATCCATAGCGTTCTCCTTTTTATTGGCAGGCTTTCAAACCATCCGCTCGGGGCGGACGATGCGGTCAAATTCCTCCGGCGGCAGAAGCTCCAGCGCGGCGCAAGCCTCGCGCAGCGTCAGGTTTTCCGCGTATGCCTTCTTTGCGATCCTCGCGGCGTTTTCATAGCCGATGTGCGGGTTGAGCGCCGTGACGAGCATCAGCGAGCGGCGCACGTTCTCGTCCATCCTCTCCCGATTTGCGCGGATGCCGGACGCGCAGTTTTTGTCAAACGAAGCAATGGCCTCGCTCAGCAGGCGGACGGACTGCAGAAAGTTATAAGCGCACACGGGCATAAAGACGTTCAGCTCGAAGTTCCCCTGCGACGCCGCTATGCCGACGGCGGCGTCGTTGCCCATGACCTGCACCGCTACCATCGTCACCGCCTCGCACTGCGTGGGGTTGACCTTGCCGGGCATGATGGATGAGCCGGGCTCGTTGGCTGGAATGGTGATCTCCCCCAGCCCCGTGCGCGGACCCGAGGCGAGCCAGCGCACATCGTTCGCGAGCTTCATCATGTCGCACGCGAGCGCCTTGACCGAGCCGTCCGCGAACACCAGCTCGTCCCTCGACGTGAGCGCGTGAAACTTGTTGGACGCGGTGACAAAGGGCTTCCCGGTCAGCTCCGCGATGGCCGCGGCGACCGCCCGGTCAAAGCCGTCGGGGGCGTTGAGTCCCGTGCCGACCGCCGTGCCGCCGAGCGCCAGCTCCCGCAGGGGAGGCAGCGCGGCGGTGAGCAGCTCACGGTCCCGTGCGAGGCTCGTCCGCCAGCCGGAGATCTCCTGCGCGAAGGTGATGGGCGTCGCGTCCTGCAAATGCGTCCGCCCGGATTTCAGCACATCGGCGTTCTCCGCCTCCAGACGCAGGAGGGTCTGCTCCAACGCGGAAACGGCAGGGAGAAGGCGATCCTCCACCGCAAGGCAGGCGGCAATATGCATCGCCGTGGGAAAGGTGTCGTTCGAGGACTGCGACATATTGACGTCGTCGTTCGGGTGCAGGAGCTTTTTCCCCGCCAGCTCATTGCCGCGGTTGGCGATCACCTCGTTGACGTTCATGTTCGACTGCGTGCCCGAGCCCGTCTGCCATACAACGAGAGGGAAATGCCCGTCCAGCTCGCCGGCAAGGATCTCGTCGCAGACGCGGCCGATCAGGGCGCATTTTTCCGCGCTCATCCGCTCGGGCAGCAGCTCGCGGTTGGCGATGGCCGCCGCCTTTTTCAGCACGGCAAACGCCCGGATGATTTCCGCGGGCATCGTTTCGATCCCGACGCCGATGGGGAAATTCTCATGCGAGCGCTGCGTCTGCGCGCCCCAGTAGCGGTCCGCCGGGACGCGGACCTCTCCCATCGAGTCCCGCTCTATCCTGTATTCCATACGTTTCCTCGCTTCCGTTTGATCTGTTACCTCCATAGTACACGCCGCGGCGCTGTTGTCAACAGGAGATTTTACGACCGGGCAGCAGGCAGGCGAAAAAACGCGGGCGCTGCCCGGAGAAGCTGCATAACGCCGCCTTTACAGCAAAAGGGACCGTTCTCTTCCGCAGAGAACGGTCCCTTTTTCCCATCTCTTTACTTTGCCAGCTCCGCGTACTCCGGGGCCTCCGCCGTGGCGGGGGCGATGGCGGAGCTGGTATCCCTCGCCCACTCGAGCGCGTGCTCGCAGAACATCCGCGTGATGGTGGACGGCTGCGCCGCCGCGCTCGTGGCGATGGCAATGTCGCGGTAGTACGGCTCGTCGAGCGGCTTTTTGATGATGCCGTGGCGGTTGGGGTGCAGAATCAGATCGTGCACCACGCTGATGCCCAGCCCGCACTCGACCATCGCGAGGATGGCGAAGTCGCTGCTGACCTCAAACTTGATGCGCGGGGACTGCCTGAGGTGCTCGAGGAACAAATTGATCTCATAGTCCTGCTCCTCCTTGAGGCTGATGAAATCCTCGTCCGACAGCCGGCTGACGGGGAAGCATTCCGCGTCGCGCAGCGGGTGGTTCGGCGGCAGGATGACCGTCAGTGAGTCGCGCAGCAGAAAGGTCGTGTCGAACTCCTTGGCGCAGGGGAGGGCGAGAAAGCCGCAGTCGATCTGCCCGCGGCGCAGCCAGGTCGCGATCTGGTTGTACTCGCCGTTGAAGATCTGAAAGCGGATATTGGGGTATTTTTCGTGGAAGGACTTGATCATCAGCGGCATCCAGCCGGTTGCCATGCTGGTGAACGCGCCCACGCGAATGAGGCCGCTCTGCAGTCCGTGCAGCTCGCCGACGGCAAAGCTGAGCTCCTCCTGCCCCTTGACGATGGATTGAAGGATGGGCAGCAGCTGCGTCCCCTCCGAGCTGATCTCGATGCCCGAGCGATTGCGCGTGAGCAGCGGGACGTCCCAATGCTCCTCCAGGTCCGCGATCATGCGGCTCACGGCAGACTGCGTGTAGCCCAGCTCCGCGGCGGCCTGCGTGATGCTGCCGGTCTCGATGGTCTTGAGGTAGGCCAGATATTTGTGGATCATGCGCTCATCTCCTTGCTTGCATCGGCGTTAAGGCCATGATAGCCGAATGTGAATCATCTGTCAAGCATTCCATTTTGGAATGTTCAGCAGAACAATGATTTTCTTGTGCATTCCGCATTAAAACTATATACTGTATGCGTAGATAATTAAACACTATCGCGAAGCGGTTTGCAAGCCCACGACGGCGTTGTTGCAAATCGCAGAAAATTTTTGAGGAGGCTATCACCATGATCCATTATTCCTGCATCGGTGCGACCGGCTATGTCTGCGGCGAAGTGCTGCGCATGATGGTCAACCATCCCGACGGCGAGCTCGTCAACGTTCTCGATACCTACGGCGTGGGCGACGCCATCTCCACCCATCATCCCGCCCTGCGCGGCTTCTATGATCAGACCATCCTGGATCTGACCGAGGAGAACGTGCGCGAGACCGCCCGCAAGAGCGACGTCGTGATGATCCAGGTCCCCTCCGGCGCGGTCGCCAAGTGGGCGGAGATCGTTCTCGCCGAAGGCTCCCGCATCATCGACATCGGCGCGGACATCCGCTTCCGCGACGTGAAGGTCTGGGAGAAGTGGTACGGCGACAAGCACACCAATCCTCAGATGACCCATGACGCCGTCTACAGCATGCCCGAGATGAACCGCGAGCTGGCCAAGGGCAAGAAGCTCATCGCCAACCCCGGCTGCTATCCCACCGCCTCCACCCTCGGCCTCCAGCCCATGCTCAAGACCGGCCACATCGTTGAGAACACCATCGTTATCGACGCCAAGAGCGGCTTCACCGGCGCGGGCCGCCGTCCCGCCCTCAACAAGCTCCTCACCGAGGCGGAGAACAACTTCTGCGCCTACGCCCTCGGCGGCGGTCACCGCCACACCCCCGAGATCGAGCAGAACATCGCCTACATCACCGGCAAGGATCTGATGAAGCCCGAGACCTGGCAGTACATCAACTTCCAGCCGCACCTCCTCCCGCAGGTTCGCGGCATCGAGGTCACCATCTACGCCACCTGCGATAAGGACTTCACCAACGAGGAGGTCTACGAGCTGTACAAGGACTTCTACAAGGACGAACCCTTCGTCAAAGTCTTCCCGTCCAATATGCCCGTGCAGACCAAGTGGGCCTACGGCACCAACTTCGTCGAGATGACCCCGACCTTCGATTCCCGCACCCACCGCCTGATCGTCTCCTCCGTCATCGACAACATCGGCAAGGGCGCCGCCGGCCAGGCCATTCAGAACATGAACCTTATCATGGGCCTGCCCGAGACCACCGGCCTCATGATGCCCCCGATGTATCCGTAAGGAACTGATTTTATATAAGGTAAGAATAAGAAAAGGAGAACAACACTATGGAATACAAAGTGATCGAAGGCGGCGGCATCACCTCCCCGAAGGGCTTTACCGCGGGCGCTGTGTACGTCGGCGTGAAGAGCCGCAAGACGCAGAAGCCCGACGTGGCCGTCCTCTACTCCGAGACCGAGGCCTCCTGCGCGGCGGTGTTCACTACCAATAAGTTCTGCGCCGCTCCCGTCATTCTCGACCGTGAGATCCTCAAGAACGGCAAGGCCCGCGCCATCGTCATCAACTCCGGCAACGCCAACGCCGCCACCGGCACGCAGGGCATCGAGGACGCCCGGACCGTCGAGCGCGAGGCCGAGAAGCTCCTCGGCGTGGGCGAGAACGAGGTCTTCGTCTGCTCCACCGGCGTTATCGGCCAGAAGCTGCCCGTCGAGAAGGTGCTCGAGGGCGTCCGTCAGATCATCCCCGCCAAGCTCGACAAGGCCAACGGCTCCGACGCGGCCTATGCCATCATGACCACCGACACCGTCCGCAAGGAATCCGCCTACGAGCTCGAGCTCTCCTCCGGCACCATCCGCATCGGCGCGATGGCCAAGGGCAGCGGCATGATCCACCCCAACATGGCCACCACCCTCGCCTACGTCACCACCGACGCCAAGTGCGATTCCGCCGACCTGCAGAAGATGCTGCACAACGCCATTGACAAGAGCTTCAATATGTGCACCGTCGACGGCGACACCTCCACCAACGACACCATGATCCTGCTCGCCAACGGCGCCTCCGGCGTCGAGGTCAAGACCGAGGAGGACAAGGCGGCTCTCGCCGGTCTCATCGAGCACATCTGCATCGACATGGCCCGCCGCATCGCCTCCGACGGCGAGGGCGCGACCCATCTGATCGTCGTCGAGTCCTACGGCCTGCCCACCGAGCATGACGCCCGTCTGGTCGCCAAGGCCATCGCCGGCTCCACCCTGTTCAAGGCCGCCGTGTTCGGCCGCGACGCGAACTGGGGCCGCATCATGGCCGCCGCCGGCTACTCCGGCGCGGACGTCGATCCCACCAAGGCCGACTGCATCATCAAGAGCAGCGCCGGCGAGGTCCAGGTCATGAAGGACGGCTTCGGCACCGACTTCAGCGAGGAGCTGGCCAAGGCCGTGCTCACCGAGCACGACATCACCGTCATCGTCGACTTCCACAGCGGCGACGGCAAGGCGGTCGCCTACGGCTGCGACCTCACCTACGAGTACGTCAAGATCAACGGCGACTACCGCACCTAAGGAGGGCTACCCATGAGCGACGTTGCGAAGAAGGTAGAGACCCTGATGGAGGCCATGCCCTACCTTGAAAAATATCAGGGCAAGGTCATCGTCATCAAGTACGGCGGCAACGCCATGATCAACGACGAGCTCAAGGACGCCGTGCTCCACGACGTCGTGATGCTCAAGCTTCTCGGCCTCAAGCCCGTGCTCAGCCACGGCGGCGGCCCCGGCATCAACAAGATGCTCGAGAAGCTCAACATTCCCGTGCAGTTCATCAACGGCCTGCGCTACACGTCCGAGGACATCATGCGCGTGGTCGAGATGGTCCTCGTCGGTCAGGTCAACACCGAGCTGGTCGGCAGGATCAACCAGATCGGCGGCAAGGCCGTCGGCCTCTCCGGCGTGAGCGGCGACATCTATCACTGCCACAAGCGCAGCGAGGAGCTCGGCTTCGTCGGCGACATCGACTACGTCAACGCCGACGCCATCAACGCCATGCTCGACGCGGGCTTCATCCCCGTCATCGCCCCCGTCGGCACCGACGGGCAGGGCAACACCTACAACATCAACGGCGACACCGCCGCTGGCAAGCTCGCCAGCGCGCTCGGCGCGGAAAAGCTCGTCATCCTCACCGACATCGAGGGCCTGTGCAACGACATCAAGGTGCGCGATGTCATCAGCTACCTCAACATTCAGGACGTCAAGGCGCTCAAAGACAAGGGCACCATCGCCGGCGGCATGATCCCCAAGGTCGACTGCTGCGTCGAGGCCATCGAGGAGGGCGTCACCAGCGTCCACATCATCGACGGCCGCAAGCCCCACTCCGTACTCTACGAGGCCTTCACCACCGAAGGCACCGGCACCACGATCGGCACCGCACAGCCGAGCGTTGGCATCAAATGGTAAAAAATACATAAAATTTTAACAGGAGGACTCTACCATGATCGAAAAGTTCAAGACCAATGCGGAAGTCATCGAAAACGGTGACAAGTATCTCTACGGCAACCATGTCCGTATGCCCATCTCCATGGAGCGCGGCGAGGGCGTCTACGTCTTCGACAAGGACGGCAACAAGTACCTCGATTTCGTCGGCGGCATCGCCGTCAACGGTCTCGGCCACTGCCATCCCGCCATCGTCAAGTGCCTGCAGGAGCGTGCGGAGACCATCCTCCACTGCTCCAACTACTTCTACAATGAGCCCGCCGTCCAGACCGCGAAGCTCATCGTCGAGAACAGCTGCTTTGATAAGGTCCTCTTTGCCAACTCCGGCGCCGAGGCCAACGAAGGCCAGATCAAGCTCGCCCGCAAGTACGCCAAGGATCACGGCCATCCCGAGCGCTTCGTCGTCATCACGATGAAGAACTCCTTCCAC
>QWCH01005211.1_pt1 | contig 10830 bp, 8 predicted proteins | sample 1972671 | NCBI WGS metagenome assembly QWCH01 (sample SAMN09866713, study PRJNA288562) | Human gut metagenome isolate term3_stool, whole genome shotgun sequencing... | isolation source: gut | host: Homo sapiens | place: USA: California | reverse complement strand
ACCTGCATCTGCAGCTCCATCTGCGGATTTGACGTATCCACAACGTGGAGAATATAGTCGGCATACCGTGCTTCCTCCAGCGTACTGCGGAATGCATCGATCAGATGATGTGGCAGCTTATTGATAAATCCAACCGTATCGGTCAGCAGGATTTCCTGTCCATCCGGAAGGGTCAGTGACCGCGTCGTCGTATCCAGCGTGGAAAACAGCATTGCATCTGCCAGAATTTCCGATCCTGTCAGTGCATTTAAAAGACTGCTCTTTCCCGCTGACGTATAGCCTACGAGCGCCGCTACCGGGATTTTGGAACGTTTTCTGCCTTCACGAAGGAGCTCTCTGTGCTGGCGTACTTCCTCAAGCTCACGTTTTAACTGCGTAATACGCGTGCGGATCAGGCGCCGGTCGGTTTCCAGCTTTTTCTCTCCCGGTCCTCTCGTACCGATTCCGCCGCCGAGACGGGAAAGCGATGTGCCAAGGCCGGAAAGTCGGGACGCACGGTACTTTAACTGGGCCAGCTCAACCTGGATTTTACCCTCGCTGCTCACGGCGCGCGCCGCAAAGATATCCAGGATCAAAAGCGTACGGTCCATGATCTTGCATTCCAGTGCTTCCTCCAGCCCTTTTAACTGGATCGAGGAGAGCTCATCGTCGCAGATGATGCCCGTCGCATCGCAGGCGCGCACCAGAATTTTCAATTCCTCTAATTTTCCTTTTCCGATGTACGTTCCCGGATGAATGGCCTCCCGCACCTGCACCAGGCGGCCCTCCACCTTCGCACCGGCGGTGCTGGCCAGTTCCGCCAGCTCGTCGAGCGATTCTTCTGCGTTTGCGCCGCCGTTTTCCTGTACGCCGACCAGAATCACGCGCTCCTGTTCTTCTCTTAAATCAAACAATCCAACTTCCTCCGTCTGTTATCGGTTCTGGAGAAACGTATTTTCCCGCTGCGCCGCGGTGTTTTCCGGGTATGCTGCCAGAAAATCCGCCATCAGCGACTTCGCGGTATCAAAATCCGCCCGTTTTTCATAGGATACAATCTGGTTGAACAGCAGATTTTCCCGGTCGGAATCCTCTGCCGTTTTGAGTCCTTCCTCGATATACGAGAGTGCACTGTCCGTGTCGTTTTCCGCAAGTGCGCAGAGCGCCAGCCCGTTGTTTGCTGCCGCCGCAAAGCCATCTGTCGAAAGATACGAAGAAAACAGTGCTTTCGCCTCGTCGTTCTGACCATTGGAAAGGTAAACCTCGCCGAGCATTTCCATCGCCGCGCTGCTGCCGTCCTTCATTGCCTTCGAGAACGCTTTGACCGCCTCGTCCTGCTCCTCCAGATAGTAGTATGCACAGCCGATATTATAATAATCCTCGGTCGTTTTCGGCTCAATCTTCACTGCCGCTTCGAGGTAACGGTCTCCGTCCGCCTTCATACTGCTCTCCTGATACAGCTCGTAAATGTCAAAGCAGAGCTGATAGCTCTCCTTCGTCTCCACTGCCGCATCAAAATCCACCTTCGCCTGCTCGTAATTCTTCTGCAGGAAGTACGCGCGTCCCCTAAGGAACAGCGCATCGGCATCTGCCTTTTCTTCCTGAATATTGGTGCAGATCTCAATGGCTCCATCCAGATCTCCGGCCTGTACGCAGGTTTCCGCCTCGTAATACATGACATCGCGCGAAAACTCCGCGTCTTTGTGCTTCATGCTCGAAAGACTGCTCTTGAAAGCCTCTTTTGCCTTGTCATACTCCTGGCTTTTCAGATAAGCGATGCCGAGCGACCGGTAGCTCTCCGCCAGTCGGTCGCCTGCCTTTACGGCTCCCTCCAGCATCGCAATCGACGTTACGTAGTCCTTCTGTTCGAGCGCCTCGATGCCCTTTTTATAAAGCTTTGAATTTTTATTTTCACAGCCGCCAAGCACCATTGCCGCCGCCAGAAAAAAGATTACCAGTCTTTTTTTCATTCTGTCACAAGTCCTTCTTTATGCATCACAGAAACAACCTGGTCTACGTATTTTGCACACGTTGCGTCGTCCGGTGCTTCCACCATGACACGGATCACCGGCTCGGTGCCGCTCTCTCTTACGAGGATGCGTCCGTCATCGCCCAGGGCCTCTGCTACGTCTTCTACTGCTTTCTGTACTGCCGGGTTGGCCTTTGCAGCTGCTTTGTTTGCCACGCGGACATTCTTTAAGAGCTGCGGGTAAATCACTACCTCGGCTGTCAGGGTGCTGAGCGGGAGTTTCTTATCTATCAGCACTTCCATCACCATCAGGGAGGTCAGGATTCCGTCACCGGTCGTCGCGTGCTTGCTGAAAATGATGTGGCCGGACTGCTCTCCGCCGAGAGAATAGCCGTTTGCCATCATGTTCTCGCACACGTATTTGTCGCCGACTGCCGTCTTCTCATACCGGATACCGGCGCGGTCACACGCTTTGTAAAGACCGAGGTTTGACATGATCGTGGTCACGATCGTATCTCCGTTTAACTGGCCTTTTTCTTTTAAGTATTTACCGCAGACGTACATGATCAGGTCTCCGTCTACCACATTTCCCAGCTCATCGACAGCGATGCAGCGGTCTGCGTCTCCGTCGTAGGCAAATCCGACATCGAGGTGTTTCTCTCTTACGTATTTCTGAAGCTCTTCGATGTGGGTGGAACCACAGCCGCAGTTGATGTTTGTTCCGTCCGGCTCGTTGTGGATCACATATGTCTTGGCGCCGATGGCATCAAACACGCTCTTGGCTACGGAAGAGGCACTTCCGTTGGAGCAGTCGAGTCCGACTCTCATGTTTTTAAAGGATTTTGTCGGAATCGAGATCAGATGTCCGATGTAGCGGTTTCTTCCGGCTGCAAAATCCACGGTGCGTCCGATGTCTTCTCTCGTTGCGAACGGGATCTTCGGTGTTCCGTCGTCGATGTAGGCTTCGATCTGCGCTTCGATGTCGGCTTCCAGTTTCTGTCCCAGGCCGTTGATGACTTTGATTCCGTTGTCATAGAACGGGTTGTGGCTGGCGGAGATCATAATTCCGCAGTCAAAGTTTTCGGTACGGACAACATAGGAAACGCTCGGGGTGGTCGTTACGTGCAGCAGATAAGCGTCTGCTCCCGATGCGGTCAGTCCTGCTACCAGCGAATATTCGAACATGTAGCTGGAGCGTCTGGTGTCTTTTCCAATGACGATCTGTGCTTTGTGGTCTTTTCCGAAATACCATCCGAGGAATCTTCCCACTTTATATGCATGCTCAACCGTCAGATCAATGTTTGCTTCTCCGCGAAATCCATCTGTTCCAAAATATTTACCCATGGTATGCTCCTTTCCCCTTTCGGGCAGAAAGCGTGTCTGAAATTTTTTGCAATCATTCAAACACGCTTTTTCTGGTTATTCACTCAAATAACAAAATATCGTAATTAGTCGTACAGCTTCTCGCTGTATACGCCGTCCGCAATCAGTTTGCGGAATGCTTCTGTTACGGAAGCTTTGTCTTCCTGATACGTTACGCCGAACCACTCTGCGTCGGTCGGAAGAACTTTTACTTCTGCTTTTCCTGCGTGCAGCAGCTCGTCGATGTAGATCGGAAGGAGGTACTCGCCTTTTACATCTCCCTCTTTCTGTGCAGAAAGGAATTCAACAAAGCCTTTCTCCAGAAGATCAATGAACTCCGGCTGCAGTCCCCACATGTTCATGGAAACAAGGGAGTTTTTGTCGATCGGATCAACCGTTCCGTCTTCTTTTTCAACGCCTGCGCCCTCTGCGGTCTTTACGATGTTTTTCGTCTCGTTGACACCGGTCAGGTTTCCGTTTTCATCAACGACGCAGACACCTCTTGTAACACCGCCGTTGTCACTTAAGGTGTTTCCAAGCACGAATCCTGCCATGGAGATCGGCATAACTTCATCCACATCATGCTCCTGTACGAGGTAGTCGTGCAGTTTTACGAACGGATCTTTTCCGTAATAGTCATCAGCATTGATAACAGCAAACGGCTCTTTTACAAGACCTTTGCAGGCAAGAACGGCCTGGCCGGTTCCCCACGGTTTGGTACGGCCTTCCGGTTTTGCAAAGCCTGCCGGCAGATCATCGAGCTCCTGGAATGCATATTCCACCTCTGTGATTTTGCTGATGCGGTTGCCGATGACTTCCTTGAAATCTTTCTCCAGATCCTTGCGGATGATGAAGACTACTTTGTTGAAGCCGGCTTCCAGTGCATCATGGATGGAATAATCCATGATGATCTCCCCGTTTGGTCCTACTGGCTCAAGCTGCTTGATTCCCTTTCCAAATCTGCTGCCGATTCCGGCTGCCATGATCACAAGTGCTGTTTTCTTCATAGCGTTTTCCCTTTCTCTTTTCCCTTTTTTCTCTTGTTTATTCTATCAGCAATCGATCCTGTAGACCAATCGTGATTCGCAGCGTTTATTATTATGCTTCTTCCTGCATGCTGCTCAGCTTTGCGGCCTGATCGGCTGCAATCAGACTGTCGATGATTTCATCCAGATCACCGTTCATGATGGCGTCCAGTTTGTATAAGGTCAGTTTGATTCTGTGATCCGTCACACGTCCCTGTGGGAAGTTGTACGTACGGATCTTCTCGGAGCGGTCTCCCGTTCCGACCTGGCTCTTTCGAAGTTCGGCCATCTCATCGTGCTGTTTCTGCTGCTCTAAGTCGTACAGACGGGCACGCAGAATCTTCAGTGCCTTGTCCTTATTCTTTAACTGTGATTTCTCATCCTGGCAAGAAATGACGATGCCGCTCGGGAAGTGGGTCAGACGGACTGCTGAGTCGGTCGTATTGACACACTGGCCGCCGTTTCCGGAAGCACGGAATACATCGAATTTGTAATCTTTCGGGTCGATCTGTACTTCGACGTCGTCCACCTCCGGCATGATCGCTACGGTCATGGTTGAGGTATGGATTCTTCCGCCGGACTCGGTTTCCGGCACACGCTGTACGCGGTGCGTGCCGCTCTCGTACTTCATCCGGGAGTACGCGCCTGCTCCGTTGATCAGAAGTGTTGCGTCTTTAAAGCCGCCGATTCCGTTTTCATCGGCGCTGGTCAGCTCTGTTTTCCAGCCGCGGCTCTCTGCGTATTTGATGTACATACGGCAGATTTCTGCGGTAAAGAGTGCCGCCTCGTCTCCGCCGGCACCTGCGCGGAACTCTACGATAACGTTCTTGTCATCGTTCGGGTCTTTCGGCAGAAGCAGGACTTTGAGCTCCTGCTCCAGCTCCTCTACGCGTTTTTTTGCATCGGAGAGCTCTTCTTTCAGCATTTCGCGCATCTCTTCGTCGGATTCCTCCTCGAGAAGCATCAGGCTCTCTTCGATGGTCTGTTTCTGTGTTTTATAGTCCTTATATGCGTCTGCGATCGGCTGGAGTTCTGCCTGCTCCTTCATCAGCTTCTGGAACTTCGCCGCATCGGCAGCGACGTCCGGCTCGCTTAACTGATTCAGTACCTCCTCGAGACGCATGAGGATATCATCAAGTTTATCAAACATAAAATGACTGCTCCTTTTTACTGTTTTCGTCTGTTTATGATGTCATTATGGTGTCAAAATTAAAATTCATTTCTGTCAGGGTTTTTTGTGCCAGATACCGGCCACCACGCGGTCCAGGCCTGCCAGATCTTTCAGAACCTGTACATCGGCAAAGCCGTGGGTTTCCATCAGCTCCCTCACTTCATCTCCCTGATCGTATCCAATTTCAAAACAGAGCTTTCCGCCCTCTTTTAAATAGCTTCCTGCCTGCTCTGTAATCTTCCGGTAAAAGACAAGACCGTCCGCACTGCCGTCGAGTGCCATCCGCGGCTCATGGTCGCGCACCTCCGGCATCAGGGTTTCAATCACATCCGTGCGGATATACGGCGGATTGCTTGCGATCACATCGAAGGTTCCCTCGATGTTTTCAAATAAGTTGCTCTTTACGAACGATGCCCGTCCGCCCGCCTGTGCGCCGTTCTTTTCCGCAACCTGTAAGGCTTTCTCGGAGAGATCCGCGCCGATTCCCGTGCAGTCCTCTCTCGTCACAAGAAGCGATATGAGGATGCATCCCGAACCGGTGCAGAGATCGAGAATCCGTGCATCTTTTGGAAGGCCGCGGAGCGCTTCCTCCACAAGAATCTCGGTGTCCTGCCGCGGAATCAGTACATGCTCATTCACAAAAAACGGAATTCCGTAGAACCACGCCTCTCCGGTCAGCTGCTGCAGCGGAATGTGTTCGCCGCGCTTTCTGACCAGCGCTTCGTACTGCTCCTGCTGTTCTTTTGGCATTTCATCTTCACTGTGTACAAAGTAGGTGCTGTGGCTGATCCCGCAGACATGTTCCAGTAAAAGCCATGCGTCCTGCCGGGCTTCCTCCACCCCCTGCTTTTGTAAGTACAGAATAGCGGATTCCAGTGCAGATTTCAAGTTTTTTCTATCGTGCACACTCATCGGTCACGGCTCCTCATGTTCTTTCTTTTCGGTTTTGGCCGGGTACGTATAACCAAAGTTTTCGTTCAGGTACGCTCTCCAGTCAAACACAGCCTCCACAGCGGCGATCGCAACCTCTGCCATCTCGGCATCCGGCTCGCGCGTCGTCAGGTGCTGCAGCATCAGGCCCGGTTTACTGATCAGGTTGACCAGTTTATTGTCACTTTTTCCCGCCAGGCGGATAATTTCATACGAAACGCCCGCGATCACCGGAATGAGAAGCAGGCGGATCACAATTTTCAGCACCTGGGAATCGACCCGGATGAACATGAAAAAGATGATGCTGATGACGATGACGTACATAAGAAAGCTCGTTCCGCAGCGCTTGTGCTCCCGGGAACTCTTTAAGACGTTTTCCACGTTCAGTTCCAGACCGTGCTCAACGCAGTTGATGCATTTATGCTCGGCGCCGTGGTACATGAACACGCGCTGAATGTCTTCCATACGGGAAATGGCTGCCAGATAGCCGAGGAACAGTGCCACACGCACAAAGGCCTCTGCCACCGCGGTCAGTGTCGTTCCGGCTCCCGCTTTGTGCAGCAGTTCGGACAGGAAGTACGGCACCATCAGAAAGAGAACGACGGCGATGACAACGGAAAATGTGACGGTTCCGTACATCATCAGCCTGTCTGTCTTTTCTTTTTTCGCTTTCTGCTGCTCCTCTTCCTCTTTCGTCGCCGGCTTTTTCTTTTCCTCCTCCTCGTCCTCATAGAACGAAGCGGAGTACATAAGGGAACTCATGCCGACGATCATCGAATCGGCAAAGCTGAAGACACCGCGCAGAATCGGAACTTTTAAAAGCCCCTTGTGCTTCGTCAGCGGCTTGTGCTGCTCTACTTTAACCTCAATCTCCCCGTCCGGCCGGCGTACTGCGACGGAATAGCGGTCCTTGTTCATCATCATGACGCCTTCCATCACGGCCTGGCCGCCAATATTGGATGATTTCATAATTTACGTTTACCTCCTCAAAGGGGATTTTCTGCATCCGTAACGCAAGAACGGGCTGAGATCTTCCAACCTCAGCCCGTTTTTCATCTTGCTTGATTCAATTCTTATTTCATGCCGTATTTCTTGTTGAACTTCTCGATACGTCCACGAGCTGCAGCAGCTTTCTGCTGGCCAGTGTAGAACGGATGGCATTTAGAACAGATCTCAACGTGGATCTCTTTCTTGGTAGAACCTGTTACGAAAGTATTTCCGCAGTTGCAGGTAACAGTTGCCTGATGGTATTCTGGATGGATTCCTTCTCTCATTTTATTCACCTCTTCTTAATATTGTTATCTTCTCAGATTTACTCTGATGATTTCGTATTTCAGGCTGACAAAATCTCATCAACCTTGCACAGCTTTCTCATTGTATCACACAATTTTGAAAATTGCAAGCCTTATACTATTTTTTGTTTCTTTAAAATTTGAATCAGTTCGCCGTTGTTTCTGGTGCGGGCAAACATGTTCAGAATATTTTCCACGGCTTCCTCGGATTTCATGCCGTTTAATGCCTTCCGCATATTGTAAACGGCCTCCTGCTCATCCGGTGTCAGAAGCAGATCTTCTCTTCTTGTTCCCGATTTGGCTATGTCGATGGCCGGGAAGACGCGGCGTTCCTGCAGTTTCCGGTCGAGCACGAGTTCCATGTTTCCGGTGCCTTTGAATTCCTCGTAAACGACATCGTCCATCTTGCTTCCGGTGTCCACAAGCGCCGTTGCAAGAATCGTCAGGCTTCCGCCCTCGCGCATGTTTCTGGCCGCGCCGAAGAACCGTTTCGGCATGTAGAGTGCTGCCGGATCGAGACCGCCGGAAAGGGTACGGCCGCTCGGCGGAACGGTCAGGTTGTAAGCTCTGGCGAGACGTGTGATGCTGTCGATGAAGATCGTAACGTCTTTTTTACTCTCCACAAGACGTTTCGCGCGCTCAATGACCATCTCGGACACGCGTTTGTGGTGCTCCGGCTGCTCATCGAAGGTGGAATAGATGACTTCCACATTCGATCCCTGAATCGCTTCTTTAATGTCGGTGACCTCCTCCGGACGCTCGTCGATCAGAAGGATGATCAGATACATCTCCGGATTGTTCCGCAGGATGGATTTTGCCGCATCCTTCAAAAGCGTCGTTTTTCCGGCTTTCGGCGGGGAGACGATCATGCCTCGCTGGCCTTTTCCGATCGGGCTTACAAGATCCACGATCCGCATCGCCATGCTTCCGCCCGGGCGCTCAAGGCGCAGCCGCTCATCCGGGAAGACCGGTGTCATATCTTCGAAATTGCCGCGGCGCATGATCTGGTCGAGCGGCAGATTGTTGACGCTCTTTAAGTATAAAAGGGCGCTGAATTTTTCGGTTGCGGACTTTACTCTCGTGTTTCCGCGGATGATATCTCCCGTTTTCAGTCCGAAACGGCGGATTTGGGACGGAGAAACGTAGACATCGCTGTCGCCCGGCATATAGTTGTCGGAGCGGATAAATCCAAATCCGTCCGGCATGACCTCGAGGATGCCGCAGGCCTCCTGGCCGCTGTCGAGCGTGCTGGTTTCCTGACGCGGTTCCTGTCTCGTCTCTGGTCTTGCTTCCTGACGCAGCGGCTCCTGTCTCATTTCCTGCCCTGCTTCCTGACGCGGCTCCTGTCTTTGCTCTTCCTCACGGTTATTCTGATTATAATTCCGTGGTTCCTGAAATCTACGCTCATTGAAACGCGGCGCTCTTGGACGGTACTCCTGGCGCTCTCCGTTTTCACTGCGCTCTTCCCGGCGGACATACCGCGGTCTCTGGTACGGGCGCGCGGTGCCGTTTTCCGAGGTTTCCCGATTCTGGCGCTCCATACCGTCCTCCCGCTTTTCCTGCGGTTCCTGATTCTGATCCTGTACAGTTTCCGTCTTTTTTTCCTCTTTTAGAACCGCCGGCTCTTCCATGTTTTTCTGGTTTTCTTTCTGATCTTCTTCCAGCATCCGCTCAATCAGCGCTTCTTTCCGCAGAGTGGAAATCCCCTTCATGTTTCTGGATTTTGCCAGCGCTTTCAGCGTGCTCAAAGGCAATGACTCATACTTTTCTCTTGTCATACCATTTTTCCTCTATCTATTCTCTATTTGATTTTCGGTTCTGTTTGGAGTTTTTAAGATATTTGATGCGCGAATATTTTTGCTGCAATTATTTAGAATCTGATTTTTGTCATTTTACTGCTGTGGATTTTTCTGCGGTTAGTGGGACTCGAACCCACACGCCGAAAGGCACAGGAACCTAAATCCTGCACGTCTGCCAATTCCGTCATAACCGCATATTATTTTTTCAAAAAAGAAAAACCCCATAGAAAACCTCCATGGGCGTTTTCTATGGGGTATTTAGTGAAGCATCGGGGATTCGAACCCCGGACAACTTGATTAAAAGTCAAGTGCTCTACCGACTGAGCTAATGCTCCGTATACTTTTGCATCCAACTGGGCTAGCTGGATTCGAACCAGCGAATGCAGCAGTCAAAGTGCTGTGCCTTACCGCTTGGCGATAGCCCAATGTTTCGCCTTGCTGGCAGGGTGGATAAAGGGATTCGAACCCTTGGCCTCCAGAGCCACAATCTGGCGCGCTAACCAACTGCGCTATACCCACCATAATTACGACTTACAGTCTTTTTCACTATTTAATTTTAGTGAAGCGTGCTTGGAGGGATTCGAACCCCCGACCCACGGCTTAGAAGGCCGTTGCTCTATCCAACTGAGCTACAAGCACACAGCTTCTACAAAATTGTAGCAGCAAGCGGGTGATGGGAATCGAACCCACGTATCCAGCTTGGAAGGCTGGTGTTCTACCATTGAACTACACCCGCACGACATCGGGGTGACAGGATTCGAACCTGCGACCTCCTGGTCCCAAACCAGGCGCTCTAGCCAAGCTGAGCCACACCCCGTAAACAAGGTTTCCCGATTTGCGTTTAACCCTTTCGCGCTCGACGCAAGATTTATTATATTACATTGTTTTCGGTTTGTCAACACTTTTTTTCATTTTTTTCAAAATGTTTTTTGTGTTGTTTTGTTCTCACCGGACAACAAAGAGATCTTATCATATCTTTTCTCATCTGTCAACACCTAAATTGTATTTTTTTGACAAACTTTTTAAGAATTAGTCAGAACCTGCTCCGGTACTACCCTGTTTTCTTTGGAATAGTCATGTTAGTTGCGATAATTCATTCGATTTTGGGCTGTTCTCCGCCCTTTTTCGACCCGTTTTTTAATCCAGATACTTGATTTCCACCGAAAGCTCATGCTCTTCGTTGATCGTCAGCATGGCATAGCTTGGTTTTCTTCCCATCTGACGCGGATACGTGAGGCTGCCCGGATTGACAATCCAGAGATTTCCACGCTTTTCTGCGACCGGCCGGTGCGTATGGCCGAACAGT
>QWCH01005208.1_pt1 | contig 10836 bp, 10 predicted proteins | sample 1972671 | NCBI WGS metagenome assembly QWCH01 (sample SAMN09866713, study PRJNA288562) | Human gut metagenome isolate term3_stool, whole genome shotgun sequencing... | isolation source: gut | host: Homo sapiens | place: USA: California | reverse complement strand
TTCTCTCTGAACATCACTTCGGTGTAAAAGCCCACCTGTAAATAATCTCTACCGACGCGGCTCAAATCTTTAACAAGGACAGCAGCGATTTCGCCTTTTCCAATGCCCTCAATCATGCGCTTCCAACTTGGGCGGTCAAAACTTCCACCAGACCAACCATCATCTGTGAAGTGGACGCAATTCGTAAAACCGTTGGCTTTCGCATAGTCCTCCAGCATTTTCTTTTGATTGATAATGCTGTTACTATCACCTGTGAGGTCATCGTCACGGCTCAATCTCTCATAAAGGGCGGTGATTTTACCGTTGCCTAATTTCTTGGGTTTCATGGGAACGCTCCTTTCTATGGGTGATTTCTTATCCCCCTTTCACAGCATATATCTTCGGTATGATGCGGCGGCGGGGTGGTCTTGCCTTCCTCAATGGATGCGCGGAAAACCGGCAGTTTCATGCCTTCTGCAAGGTCAGCCGAGATGACGTTTTCCTGCATCTTCTCCTCCTCATTCATCCGTCCGCCAAGGCTTCCGCGGAAGGTGTACCAAATGCGCTTCCATCCCATCCGGGTAATCCTCTTGCCTTTTGCCCCAAATTCATGCGCGCCGCACACCAGCGTGACGGCTGTTTCTTCATACGCGAAAGGTTCTTCCAGCGCGCACAGCAGCCGGGTGCAGACGAGGTGGAGCAAGTCGCGTTCGCCCGTCGTCAGGGCATTGATGCGCTGCGCCTGAGCGGGCATTGCGGCGGTCGGAATGATAGCGGGGTGGTCGCTGACTTTGCTGTCATCCACAACCCGTTCGGGATGCAGGTGCAGTTCCAAGGCGGATGCGAAAGGCAGCGCACGGCACACGCGGGCAGCCAGTTCCGGCAGTTTCTCCTGCATGTCCTGCGTCAGATACCGGCTGTCCGTGCGCGGGTAGGTTAGCAGCTGCTTCTCGTACAGACTCTGGGCGTAATCCAGCGTCTGCTGGGCAGTGAAGCCAAACAGCCGGTTGGCATCCTGCTGAAGCGTGGTCAAATCATACAGCAGCGGCGGATGCTCGCTGCGCTGCCTGCGTGCAATCTTCTGCACCACTGCATACGGCGCTTGGTTGCAGCATTCCAGCAGGGTACGGGCTTCGGTCAGGTCATCCATGCGTTCCGACTTTGCGGCAAGCGGGTCAGTTTCGAGCTTTACGGCAAAGAACGGGGTGGATTGAAAGTCAGCAATCGCCGCTTCCCGCTGCACCAGCATCGCCAGCGCCGGGCTCATGACGCGCCCCGTCGGAAGCGGCCGCCCATACAGCAGCGAATACAGGCGCGTGGCGTTGATGCCAATCAGCCAATCCGCCTGTGCGCGGCACAGCGCCGCCCGATACAGATTGTCATAGTCGTGCATCGGCTTCATATGGCAAATGGCTTGGCGAATCACACTTTCTTCTGTTGAGGAAATCCATAGGCGGCGCACCTCCTTCCGGCAGTCTGCCATTGCATAGACCAGCCGGAAAATCAGCTCGCCTTCGCGTCCTGCATCGGTCGCGCAGACAAGGCTCGTCACGCGGCTGTCATGCATCAGGCGGCGGAGAAGCTCAAACTGCTTTTTCGTCTCTGCGACGACGCTGTACTGCCACTTGTCGGGCAGAATGGGCAAATCGCTGTAACGCCAGCGCTGATAATCGCTGCGGTACGCTTCCGGCATCGCCAGCGCCACCAGATGCCCAATGCACCAGCTGACCAGCCTGCCGTTTCCCTCCCAATAGCCGTCTCTTCGCTCGTTTGCGCCGATGACGCTGGCAATGGTGCGCCCCACGCTGGGCTTTTCTGCGATATACAATTCCATGCGGCTCCTCCTTATTCGGCACTTTCGTCGTCGTCATCCAGCATAAAATCGTTGTCTGCCCGATGCCGTGCGCTGGTTTGGCGGTACTTCACCAGCACAAAAGCACCCGCGCCGCCCAGCAGCAGGATAGCGCCCAGCGCAAGCACTGCCGTCATTCGGTCGGAGCTGCCCGCCTTTTCCGGCACAGCTGGCACGGCAGTTGGCATCGGTACGGTCGTGGGAACAGGCGTTACATAGATGATTTCGGGCGACGGGGTCGGCAGTTCTTCCTTCTCTTCGTCGGACAGCAGCGCCAGCAAATCCCGCTCATCCACCAGATTGAGGAAGTATGTCTCGTACATTTCCGCCGCTTCGTCAATGGGCTTGTCGTAGTCGATAACGAGGTAGAAGGTGCTGCCATTCTTGCTTTGCAGGGTGATAAACTGCTTGTTGGTTGCAGCGCTGTACAGCACATCCAGCGTATGGGCATTGCCGTCCGCCTTGTAGGGCATTCCCGGCCCGATAGGAACGTACTGGATGACTGGTGTCGGGGACGGCGCTTGTGTCGGCGCTGCTGTCGGTGCAGTTTCTTCGTTGACATAAATCAGCGAGCCGCCCAGACCGTTCGGACGCTTCGTTGCCGTCGGCTGGACGGTGATTTCCGCCGTAGAATTGGGGTGTTTCGTCGGTTTCGGCGAATTGGTCGCTGCAGCCGTCACCCGCGAATTATCTTCGTAGCAGGGATTATTGAGCAGCACAGGCTCGGAGAAGTTTCCGGCATAGTCGAAAGCGCGGATGGACAGCGTGTCGTACCGCGCCAGCGTATCATCCAGCGCAATCCGGATGATGCTCCCTGCCTGCTCGGTGAAAAGCATGCTGTTGACCTGCACACCTGCCACGCCGGATAAGTCATCCTGCACTTCTACCTGCAAGGTCGTCCCGCTGATGCTTGCTTTCACGGTCGGTGCGCTTCGGTCAATGACAGCGACGCGGGTGCTTTCTTCAAACGTGTGTCCGTGCGGGTCGGTGATGCGAAAGGTAAACGTACCGTTCTCATGCACCGCGATTTCCGCCTTGCCCTTGTCAAACAGCTGCTCACAGTCCGTCCAGTCGCCGTCGTTCATCCGGTACGCCATTTGGTACCAGCCGAGATTCTGCTCGTCCTTCACATTCACCGTGATGACGGCGCTGTTGCTGCGGTTCCAGCCGCCGGGGGCTGTCAGCACAATGCGGTACGGAGCGCATTCTTCCTGCGTCAGCGCGCTTTCCGCCCGCGCAAGATGCAGGCTCGCCGCCAGCAGCATCAGCAGGCAGAGGACAGCTGTCCATTGTTTCAATTTTCGCTTCATTCATTTTCTCCTTCGAGCAATTGGGGTGCAGCGGGGATTTCAGGGGCATTGTCCTGCGTGCCGAATTTCGTGCGGAGGAACGCCGAGAGCATTTCCGGCGTCAGCGCATACAGCTCACAGGTGGCATTGATGGCGGTGCGGTCTGCTTCTTTCACGCGCGCACGCAGCTGATTGACCTCTTCGGTTAATCGGCACAGCTCGTTTTCTTTCCGTTCCAGCAATGCATGGAGCTTGATGCGGTCTGCAGGGTAGCGTTTCTTGGGTTCACTCATCCGCCTGCGCTCCCTGCTGGACGGGCAGTCTGCCAAAGGCATAGATTTTCTTCGCCCATTTGTCGCTCTGCAAATCTGCAAAGCCAACCGGGTCGCCCGCGTGAAGCATCATGTCATTGCCGACATAAATGCCCACATGGGTGATGCCCTTCACGTCTGCGCCCATCGTTTTCGTGAAGAATACCAAGTCGCCGGGGCGCGCCTCGTCTCGACTGACATCCGTGCAGAGCGAATACAGCCCCTTTGCACCCAGCCGCCCGGTATCATAGACCCCCGATTGGCGGAATACCCAGCACACGAAGCCGGAGCAGTCAAACCCGGTGGACGGCTTGCTGCCGCCGTATACATACGGATAGCCGATGTACTTTTCCGCTTCCACCATCAGCGCCAGAAAGTTTTCGTCCGCCCGGAGCAGCGTTTCCGGGATGGTGTAGCGTACCAGCTTGTTTTTCGACTTGACCCCGGCGATTTTCACATTGCTTTTGCCCTCCGAGGTGATGACGGGAATATCCGCTTCCAGCGCAGGATATTCGGTGCTGTTCGCCGTCTCACTGACAATCATCGGGGATACCGATTCTTCTGCCCGCGCCGGAATCAGCACGGACAGCAGAATCAGCATCAGCATCGCAAGCAGCACCTGCTTGGCAATATCCATTGCTTCCCCTGCGGGAATCGAACGGTTCATGTTTCTCTGCATATTGTTCTCCTTTCAAATGTGGATAAAAAGTGGTAGGAAAAAGGGAGTCCATGCGCTGGACTCCCCGAAAATGGTTACAGACCGGGCATCCGCCCGAACGAATGAAAGTGGCTTTTCCAGTAGGCGTCGTTCAAATTCGCGTAGCCAATGGGACTTCCGCTGTGAATCATCATGCCATTGCCGACATAAATGCCGCAGTGCGTAATGCCATCCACGCCGTCGCCCATCGTGCCTTCAAAGAACACCACGTCGCCCGGTTCTGCCTGCGCCACCGGGATATTCCGGCACAAGCTCCGCAGTCCTTTTGCGCCCAGTCTGCCCGTATTGTATACGCCGGAATTGGTGAATACATAGCTGACGAAGCCCGAACAGTCGAAGCTGGTTTCGGGTGACGCGCCGCCCCAGACATATGGATAGCCGATATATTTTTCCGCCTCCGCCATGAGTGCGGCGAAAGTCGGGCTGCTTGCGAGTGTCTCGTCGGGAATGTCGTACAATGTGGGGTCTTTGAGCGGGGCAGCGTAGGGATTGCCGTGGAAAATGCCCTCCATGTTGCCGTGCGTTGCCATGTACAGCGCGTACATGCCCATCGTGTGATGGCTCATGCTGACAACGGGCAGGTGCGACAGATTTTTGTTTTCCAGCCGCACATGACAGACTGTATAAGCATACGGCACGCGAACCGTCACAATCTCCAAGCGTTCTGTTTCCGGGTTGTACCGCTGCTCGGTCTCCGTGCGGTATCGTGTTTCTCTCGTTACGGATTCTGTCACGATGTACTGGAGCTTGAAGTATTTGTCCAGCACCGGCATAGCGGTTTCCAGCGTCCAGTCCTGTCCATCGAAGCAGGCGGAGATGATGGCCATCAGCACATAGGGGTCGTGCCAAATTTCGTCTGCATCCACCTTCACTTCATCATATTCCGGATGATGGCGGGCGTAATTGCTCATTTCCTCTTTGAGCTGCCTTTCCATGCCGGCATACGCGCTTTCCGCCGCTTTTACGTCTGCTTCCTCCGCCGGATAAGTGCCAATCACGATGGATTCCAGCACCGACTGCGCCAGCGGCGTACAGGATTGCAGGCTGCTCATCACCGCAAGGAGCAGCGCCGCCAGCGCAAGCACCGCCCAAGCCGTCGGATGGCGGGCAAACGTCTGGCGCAGCCTTTTCTTGATGTTTTCGGCTTTGGGAACTGCATTTGCTGCTGCTTTCGGTGCGGGGGCAGTGCGATTGGCTGGCCTGCGGGAAGATTTTGCGGCTGCATACTCCTGCCGGATGGCGCGTTTCTGCTGCCAGCGGGCATTGTGCCGCTTGGGGGCTTTCCCCGCGTGCGCCGCCGCCCGGAACGCTTCTTCCTGCATGTCGTCTGCTGTCAGCGCGGCTTGCACAGCGCTGTTCTCATCTTCATTGGCTTCTGCCGCCTGATGATGGAGCTGGACATGGGCTGCATGAATACCTTGGTGAAGCAGCGGCGAATGGCTTCTTTCAGGCTGACCGGCGCGTACTGCCTGCATCTGTTCCTCCTTGCTGAACTGCAAGCGGGATGCGCCACGATTGCGCCTCTTTTCCATCAGCGCCGCCCTTCCTTATGCTGCATCCGCTGATACGCTTCCTCGCTCCCGCGGTCTGCTTCCGCTGCCGCGCGCAGCAGTGCGTACACCGCCAGCGTCAGTACGGTGCAGAAAATGCAGCTGCTCAGCACCAAACCATATGTCATGGAATGCACCTCCTGTATTTAATATTCATTCTGCACTGCCTTGTCCGACAGTTTGGTGGTCATCACCTTGTACAGCAGGGTATTCTTCGGGAAGTGATCCTGAAATGGAAGAATCACATTGCCGTAGAACAGCAGCCCTTCGCCCTCGCCGCTCTGCGTGACGTAGGAAAGCTGATACGGCGAAATGCCTAACTTCTTCGCCAGAATCTCCCGGTCGCCGGATGCCTGATTCAACATGCAGATGAAGTCGGAGTTTTCCAGAATGTTCTCGACTTCCTGACTGGCCAGCAAATCCTTGACGTTCTGCGTAATGCCCGTCGGGATACCGCCCCACTTGCGGAATCGCTTCCAGATTTCAACAGAATAAGCAGCGGTCTGCTCCTCGCGAAGCAGCAGGTGAAACTCATCCATGTAATACCGGGTGGACTTGCCTTCGCTGCGGTTTGCCGTCACGCGCCCCCAGACCTGATCCTGCACAATCAGCATACCGAGCTTTTTCAGCTGCTTTCCCAGCTCCTTGATGTCATAGCAGACCATGCGGCTGTTGACATCCACATTCGTGCGGTGGTTGAACACATTCAGCGAGCCCGTCACATAGATTTCAAGCGCCGTTGCCAGCGTCTGCGCTTCCTTCTCCGTCTGCTGACGAAGCGCGTTGTACAAATCTTCCAGAATCGGCACGTTTTCCGGCTGCGGGTCATTCAGGTACGGCTGATACACAATGTGGACAGCACGATCAATCACCGTTTTCTCAATGGGCTGCAAACCGTCCCGCCCGCCGACAATCAGCTCGCACAAGGACAGAATGAAATCCGATTTCAGCGACAGCGGGTTGTCATCGTCGCTGTAATTCAGGTTGATTTCCATCGGATTGATGTAATTGCTGCTGGTCGGCGAAATTTGAATGACCTGACCGCCGAACTGCGCAACAAGCGGTGCATATTCACCTTCGGGGTCGCAGATGATGACATCATCGTCCGTGACCAGCATGACATTGCTCATTTCGCGCTTGGCGGAGAAGGATTTGCCTGAACCGGGTGTACCCAGAATCAGCCCGTTGGGATTTTTCAGCTGCTTCCTATCCACCATAATCATGTTGTTGGACAGTGCATTTAAGCCGTAGTACAGCGCTTCTGCACCGTTTTGACACAGTTCCTGCGTCGTGAACGGCATAAAGACCGCCGCCGCCGAAGTGGTAAGTCCGCGCTGAATCTGGATTTGGTTCTCGCCCAGCGGCAGGCAGGACACCATGCCATCCTCCTGCTGGTAGTCCAGCGGAATCAGCTGACAGTTGTGCTGCAAGGCAATGCTCTGCGCCTGCTTCACGTTCAAATCCAGCTGATGGTAGTTGTCCGCCGTGTTCATCACCAGCAGTGTCGCCAAGAAGAAGCGCTCGTTGCGGTTCTGCAATTCTTCCAGCAGCTTCTTCGCCTCGCCGCCGTAAGCAGCCAAATCAGACGGCAGAATTTCCATGTCATATCCAGCACGGACGGCTTTTTTCTGTTCATCAATCTTCATTTGATCCAGCGCCGTGAGCTTGTGCTTAATGTCCTTGATGGCTGCGGTCTGGTCAATCGCCTGCAAGTGAAAGCTCACCACAAGGGAGGAATCCATTGCGAGAAACTCCGCCAGACAGCGGTCATTTAGTTCCGACGCGAGGATGGAGAAGAAGCTGACCGCGCTCACTTTGCTGCCCATATCGAAGCGCTGCCGCTCCCCGAATTTGAAGGAAGAGGGAACGATAAAGTCCTTCGTGCGCAGTCCGGTGGGGGCAAGCCATTTCCAGTCGAACAGGAACGGTGTCTGCGCATCCAGATGAAACATATCGTACATCAGCTTCAAGCGCTCTCTGCCATCCATCGGAGCGGCTGCCGCCCCAAGGCGCTTGAAGTGATTGAGCAAATCTGTCTCCATGCGCTCCAGACGCGGCTTTGCCGTCCGGTAGTTTTCCGATTCCACGCCGAAAGTCAGGTACTTTCGTTTGCTCAGCCCGTTGCTGCCCTTGGCAAGCTGGTTTTGCAGCATTTCCGTGTATTCGCGGCGGATTGCGTCGAAGCCGTCCGCCTTGTCGGGAAGCAGAATGCGCTGCTCAACGGCATCCGCATTCGCTGTCAGGTTCAGAAACGAGAGCTGCAAATGCACGCTGCTGTCAAAGGCGTTCAGGAAGTCGCACCAGCCCTCGAAGATGGCGCTTTTATCTTCGTTCTGCGCCAGCTGATAGTTGATGTCCCAGAACTGCACAGTCTTCGTGTAGTAACTTGGGCTGACGCGGCAGATGCCATCCGGCCACATGCGTTCATACGGAATCGTCTCCTGTACGGAATGCGGCGGTTTCTTCCGCTGCTGACGGCTGCGCATGAGTGCCTGCAGCTGCCGTTTCTCAGCCCTTGTCAGCTTGATTTTTTCTTTGTTTGCCACGAAGAATCTTCTGCACCTCCTGCTGATTGCGGATACTCCGCTCAATCGTTTGATAGAAATTGTCGTTCTGCCAGACGCGGATGCGCGGACGCACGAATCGCGCCTGAATGAAATGCCGAATCAGCACTTCCAGCGGCTGCCCATGCCGTTCAAACATCGCCAGCAAAAAAAACGGCAGCATAAGCAGCATCATGAGCAGCACCGAAGGGCTGACACCCAGCGCATCCTTCGCCAGAAAGAAGGCGGGAACGCCTATCAGCGCCCCCAGCCCGAAACAGACGACCTGACGCTTCGTCAGGTTGAAAAGAAACTTGGACTTGACGCGCGACAAGTCCTTGGGAATCGAGACATATGCCATTGCCTATTGTTCCTTCCTGCGGCGCATAGGTTTTGTTCCCTGCGCCGCTGTTTTCCACAGTCTTTGCAGTGCCTGTGGATTTCTTGTGGATTGCTTGTGGATGCGGTGTGGATAAGCTGTCCCAGAAACCTCTGCTGCTGTTTTGGGGATGAGCGGTCAGTGCGCATTGAACACGTTAGACCGACATCGGTCTAACGTGTTTAATGCCGGGTAATTAGTTATGCCGATAAATATGTGATGAAGCCTGTAAAACCGCCATGCAAAACAAAAAGTATCGGTCTAATTCTAAGCTACTTCGTCCTTTCTGATATAGTGTAGGTGGTAGCAAATCACCCACCACAGAAAGGAGTTCCTATGAAATTTGATGAACAAGGGTTCCGTCATCTCGTTGACGAAACCATCTCCACAATCATACGGTTAGGCACAACGTCCCATGCTGTGCTTGACCGTTATGAACGCTTTACTGAAATGCTGGTAGGACACTTAAAAAGTCTGGATCAGCCGTTTGAACTGACGCTCTGCCTTGAATGGGTCAATTCTCTGGATCACGATCCGGCTTGCGTGCTTAGCGCATCCTATGTTGAATGGAAAGCACTGCACAGGTTCGTCCATCTGCTGGCAGAACAGCAGACTGGAACGCTGACGGAATGGCATCATTATCTGTGTTTCACCCCGAAACTTCCTGAAACTGATGAATATAAAAACATTCTTGTTGAATTTCAGAAAGTTATGAAAGAGGAAGGCAAATATCCGACTACCATAAAGTCGTACAGTTCCATGGTCTGCAGGCTTCTTCTTTATCTGGAAAGCGTAGGTACTACAAAGTTTTCCGAGGTAAGGAACCCAAACCTTCTGGACTATTTCCAGACAGACCGGTTCAAGAACCGGAACCTGAAAGGGGTTCAGACGGAATTGTGTGTCCTGAAAAAGTTCCTGCGGTTTGCAACAGATGCCGGTTACACAGCCTGCAAGACTCTTCCTTATGCCCTGCCTAAAATCCGCCAGTCCAGAAATAAGATCATTACTACGATTGACGAAAAAGTAGAGGCAGACCTTCTGGAAGATGAGCCGAACAGCCTTGTCAACAAGAGGGATCAGGCGATTCTCCTGTTGGCGCTGCATACCGGCCTCCGAAGCTGTGACATCCGGGCATTGAGGTTCTGCGACATCGACTGGGAAAAAGAGACCATCCATATCCGCCAGAAAAAGACGGGCGTTGACCTTGAAATTCCCATAGACAGCGCCACTCAAAACGCCATTATTGATTACATTCTGAACGAGCGCCGGGACTGTGAGCAGGAATACATTTTCGTCACGTCCGTAGGCCCGATAAAAAAGCTGGCCCGCAGGCATTACAGGATGAAATACCGTACACAGGGGACGGAATCCTATGAAAATCTTCCGCACGATGGTCTCCATATTTACCGGCGCACTTTTGCGTCGCGGCTTTTGCAGTCAGGAACACCGTTGCCGCTCATTTCCGAAATGTTAGGGCATATCGACAAAAACTCTGTCCGCGTGTATCTCTCAACGGATGAAACAAAAATGAAGCGGTGTGCGTTAGACATCTCCCTGATTCCTTGCCGAAGGGAGGAATACTGATGTACGCAAGCAAATTTGGCCCTGTTATGGAAGAAATGCTTACCATCCGGCAGCGTTCCGGTTTACAGTTAAAGTTTATTGTTTTTTTCCTTGACGACTTTGATGCTTTCTGTGCCAGAGAGTATCCAGAAGCCACCCTTCTTACAAAGGAGATTGCCGAAACATGGATTCACAGCTCCGATTCTCCATCCCGGCACCACATGGCGCGGCGGGTCTTAAGGCAATCCCGCACAAAGAAAGAACAGCCAAAAGGTCGTGAAAGAGGTATAATAAAGAGGTGAAGAAGCAATTGACGATGAGCCTAATCAGCGACGAGCTGGGGCAGGCATCAACGAAGAAGAAAGAGTTTCTGGGAATCATGGAGAAACTGATTCCGTGGTCGCAATGGGTGGGGATCGTGCAGCCGCACTATTACAAAGGAGAGTGCGGCAATAAGCCCTACGACTTGGAATTGATGCTCCGAATCTATGTGCTGCAGCACCTCTACAACCTCGCGGATGACGCGGCGCGCAATGAAATCATCGACAGCCGTGCGTTCTCGCAGTTCTGCGGTGTGGACTCCAGTAATCAGGTGCCGGATGGCGATACCATCGGGCGTTTTCGGCATATCCTCGAACGAAACCAGCTCGGC